>Ga0105044_10008364_pt1 | contig 14203 bp, 12 predicted proteins | sample MAT01_FD_78092 | JGI IMG/M metagenome (GOLD analysis project Ga0105044, IMG submission 78092) | Freshwater microbial communities from Lake Fryxell liftoff mats and glacier meltwater in Antarctica - MAT-01 | ecosystem: Environmental > Aquatic > Freshwater > Ice > Liftoff microbial mat | place...
GGTCTCGCGCGTGAAGTAATAAGCGCCAGGCAGCAGCACCGCGACGGTGCCGGATGCGGCCATCGCGGCGACGCCGTCATCATCCAGCCACTCGAGATGATCGGCGGAGAGCGCGTTGTGCTTGGCGGCGAGGGCCGCGCCGTGAAGGTTGGAAAGTTGTTCGGCGTGCAGCTTCACCGGAAGCCTTGCTTTCGTAGCCGCCGCGAATACCCGGCCGATCTGGTCTGCTGTGAAGCCGATGCCTTCGCAAAAACCGTCCACTGCGTCGGCGAGGCCGGCCGCCGCAATGGCCGGGATCATCTGTCCCGCAATGGTGTCGATATAGGCATCAGGCTTGCCCAGAAATTCGGGCGGCAGGGCATGAGCCCCGAGAAACGTCGTCTTGATGGCGATGTCCCGTTCATGCTCCAGCCGGCGGGCGGCGCTGAGCGATTTCATCTCGTGTTCAAGGCTGAGGCCATAGCCGGACTTCACCTCAACCGTGGTGACCCCCTCGGCGATCAGCGCATCCAGCCGGGGCAAGGCGGTGACCACCAGATCGTCCTCGCTGGCGGCGCGGGTAGCCCGCATGGTGGAGACAATCCCGCCCCCGGCCCGGGCGATGGTCTCGTAGCTCGTCCCCTCCAGCCGCGCCTCGAACTCGCCCGCCCGGCTTCCGGCATGGATCAGGTGCGTATGGCAGTCGATCAGGCCCGGCGTGATCAGCCGCCCGTCGCAATTGATGGTTTCATCGGCGGTGAACTCCGGCGCCCCGGCCATCGGCCCGGCATAGACGATGCGCCCGCCTTTTGAGGCGACGACGCCGTCCTCGATCAGCCATGGCCCGGCCTCCGCCATGGGGGCGAGCTGTGCGTGCGTCCAGAGCGAGTCGCATTGCATCGAGGCAACCTATCTGTGCGCCCCCGCCGCTGTCATCCTTCGCGGCTCACCGTGCTAGGATTCAGGAATGACGGGGCTGTATTTCGAGCGGGCGCTGCTGCCCGAAGGCTGGGCGCAGAATGTGCGGGTCACACTGGCCGATGGACGCTTTGCGTCCGTCGAGGCCGGGGCTGTCGCCGTCCCCGGCGACGAACGGCACGCCATCGCCTTTCCCGGGCTCGCCAATTTGCACTCGCATGCGTTTCAGCGCGGCATGGCGGGCCTGGCCGAAACGGCAGGGCCAAATGACGACGATTTCTGGTCATGGCGCGAGACCATGTACCGCTTCGTCCTGACGCTCGACCCTGACCGGATCGAAGCTATCGCCGCCTACGCCTTCGCCGAAATGCTGGAGGCCGGGTTCACGACGGTCGGCGAGTTTCACTATCTCCACCACCAGCCTGACGGCACGCCTTACGCCAACCGCGCCGAACTGGCCGAGCGCATCGCCGCAGCATCCGCCACCAGCGGCATCGGCCTGACGCTGCTGCCGGTCTTCTATGCCCACGGCAATTTCGGCAACGCACCGCCAAGCGCCAGACAGGCGCGGTTCCTGAACGATATCGATGGTTTCGGCACGCTGCTCGATGGCTGCCGCAAGGCGGTCTCCGGGCTCGACGGCGGGGTCGTCGGCGTCGCGCCGCATTCCCTGCGCGCCGCTTCGGCGGATGAGGTGAAAGCAGTGGCCGCCATGGCCCCGAATGGCCCCGTCCACATCCACGCCGCCGAGCAGGTGAAAGAGGTCGAGGACTGCGAAGCGGCAACCGGCCTGCGTCCGGCAGACTTCCTGCTGGAAAAAATCGGCATCGACACCCGCTGGTGTCTGATCCACGCCACCCACCTGACCGCAGGCGAAACGCGCAGGCTGGCGGCCAGTGGCGCGGTGGCAGGCCTCTGCCCGGTTACCGAATCCAACCTCGGCGACGGGATATTCCCCTCGGCCGATTATCTGCGGGCTGGCGGCCGCTTCGGCATCGGCACCGACAGCAACATTCTCATCTCGGCCGCAGATGAGCTGAAATCCATCGAATACATCCAGCGTCTGAAATACCGCGCCCGCAATGTGCTTGCCCCAAAGGGCGGCTCAACCGGGCGGCGCATCTTCGATGGCGCTCTGGCAGGCGGCGCGCAGGCCCTAGGCCTCGGGCCGGTCGGCTTTGCGGTGGGCGCGAAGGCCGACATCGTAACGCTGCAGGCCGGTCACCCCTCGGTCGCCCTCGCCAAGGGCGACGGGCTTCTCGACGCCTGGATCTTCGCCGGAGCACCCATCGACAGTGTCTGGCGCCACGGCGTGAAGCTGGTGACAGGGGGTGTTCACTACGATCGCGCGGCCTTGCATCACCGTTATGATCGCGCCCTGAAGGCATTGCAGGACTAGGCTGCCGCACGTCGAATCAGATCGCGAACCGGGGGGAATGCAGCATGCAGACCGAAGAAAGACCGCTCGATCAGCGCGATGTGCGGACTCTCACGCTGGCATCGCTGGGCGGAGCGCTGGAATTCTACGACTTCATCATCTTCATCTTCTTTGCAGCCGTTATCGGCAAGCTGTTCTTTCCGCCCGATACGCCGGAGTGGTTGGGTCTGCTGCAGAGCTACGGCATCTTCGCCGCCGGTTACGTCGCCCGGCCGCTTGGCGGCATCGTGATGGCGCATTTCGGCGATCTCATCGGCCGCAAGCGCATGTTCGTCTTCTCGGTCCTGTTGATGGCCGTGCCGACCTTGTTGATCGGCTTGATGCCGACCTTCGTGACCATCGGCTATACCGCGCCGATCCTGCTGCTTTTGTTCCGCATCGCGCAGGGCGCGGCGATTGGCGGCGAGGCTCCTGGCGCGTGGGTCTTCGTGTCCGAGCATGTGCCTCCCGGGCGCGTCGGGCTTGCCTGTGGCATGCTGACGGGCGGGCTGACGCTGGGTATTCTGCTCGGGTCCTTGATGGCCCTCGTCATCAATCGCAGTTTCACCCCTGAAGAGGTGGCGGACTGGGCCTGGCGTATCCCCTTTCTGGTCGGCGGCGTCTTCGGGATCGTCGCGATGTATCTGCGCCGCTTCCTCCACGAGACGCCGGTTTTCGAGGCCATGCGCGCGCGCTCGGACAAGGCGCGCGGTGTGCCGCTGATGCAGGCCTTGTCCGGACACGGCCGTGCGATGACGGTCTCCCTTGTCGCCAGCTGGATGCTGACGGCCGCCATCATCGTGCTGATCCTGCTGGCTCCGACCCATATCCCCAAGCTTTTCGGCGTGGCACCGCCCGATATGGCGCTCGCCAACCTGGCTGCCACGGCGACGCTGACGCTATCGGCGGTCTTTGTCGGGTGGAGCCTCGATCGCTTCGGTCTCAGGCCGGTGGCGGCAATTGCCGGCCTCGCGCTGATCGCCGGTGCCTATGCGCTCTACGCCGGCGTACAGGCGAACCCTGCGATGGTCGTGCAGCTCTATGCCGCGACCGGCTTTGCCGTGGGCGCGGTCAGTATCGTGCCCTACGTTATGGTCAACGCCTTCCCGCCCGAGGTCCGTTTCAGCGGCGTCTCGTTCGCCTACAACATGGCCTATGCGGTGTTTGGGGCATTGACGCCGATCTTCATCGGCCGGCTGATCACCTTCGATCCGATCGGCCCGGCACATTACGTCGCCGTGGCGGTTTTCATTGGAACCCTGACGATCCTGTTCGGCGCACGAACCCATTCGGCGACACAGAAGGCCTAGGCTGAAAGCCGCGCGATGAGCCGCCGCATGAAGGCCTCGCAGAGCGGGATCTGGCTCTTGTCCAGGAATTCATTGGGCTGGTGCGCCTGCGCGATATCGCCGGGGCCACAGACGATGGCGGGAATACCGGCCTCCTGGAAGATGCCGGCCTCGGTGCCGTACGAGACGGCCTCGGCGGCATTCCGCTCGGCGAGGGCCATGACGAAGCTCTCGGCATCAGAACCGGGATCTGCCGTCAGAGGCGGCGAATAGGCACGGCGCTTGATCTGGATGTCGGCGGTGGGCGCCAGCGCCTTGATGTGCGGCAGCACGGTCTCCATCGCATAGGCGCGAAACGCCTCGAACGCGATCTCGAGATCATTTTGCGGCAGGCCGCGGATCTCGAAGGTGAAGCGGCAGTCGCGGGCGAGAATGTTCTGCGCCGTGCCGCCCTCGATCGTGTTGGCGATGGAGGTCGAGAAGGGCGGATCGAACCGCGAGGTCGAGTCGCCGTCTTTGCGCAACGCCTCGCCGATTTCGGAAATCTTGCCGATCAGCTCGGCCGCCACCATCACGGCGGAAACGCCTTTGTGGACGTTGGACGAGTGCGCCTCGTGCCCGGTAATGGTGACGGTGTAGGAGCGGATCGACTTATGCGCATCCACCACGCGCATCATCGTCGGTTCGCCGATCACCGCGAGGCGCGGCTTCACGCCGATCTTCTTGATGTGGTCGATCAGGCCATGCACGCCGATACAGCCGACCTCTTCGTCATAGGAGAGCGCCAGATGGATCGGGCTTTTCAGCGGCGCGGCAACGAAGTCCGGCAGCATCGCAAGCGCGACGGCGCTGAACGCCTTCATGTCGCAGGTGCCGCGCCCATAGAGCCGGCCGTCGGGCTTCTCGGTGAGAACGAACGGGTCGGTGTCCCACGGCTGGCCGTCGACGGGCACGACATCGGTATGGCCGGAAAGCACGACGCCGCCGTCAATGTCAGGCCCTATCGTCGCCCACAGATTGGCCTTCTGGCCGGTCTCGTCATGAATGAGTTCTGAGGCGATTCCATGCGCGCTCAGATGGTCCTGAACGAAACCCATCAATTCAAGATTGGAGTTACGGCTGGTCGTATCGAACGCGACCAGCCTGGCGAGCATGTCGGTCGAGGAGAAGCGGGATTGCTGCATAATGCGACTCTAGCCCGCAATCCCTCCCGATGCGAAGGGACTAACCCAGCAACGCCGCCTCGTCCTGCAGGGCCCTTGCGACAGACGGGCGCTCCAGAATGCGTGCCGCGTAAGCCGCAAGCGCTGGCGTCGAAGCGAGATCTAAGCCGATGCGGCCTGCCATCATCAGCGCCCACGCGAGATAGGCGTCCGCGACCGTGAAGCGATCACCCACCAGATAGTCGTTCGATGCGAGGCGGTGTTCGAGCACGCCCGTCTTCTTCGGGAACTGCGCCTTCGCAAATTCCTTGGCTTCTGGCGGCGAGGCCGGGTTGAACATCTGCGCAAAGACCTGCTTGTGAATCTCAGTGCCGACGAAGTTGAGCCAGGACTGAAGCAGGTATCGATCATACGTCCCGGCGGCTGGCGCGAGGCCTGCCTCCGGCCTGAGGTCGGCGACATATTGCAGCACTGCCGGGCCTTCGGTGAGCACGCGCCCCTCGCCCAGATCGAGCGCTGGCACCTGGCCCTTGGGCGCAATGCCCCAATAGTCGCCGCCGCCCTTTGTTTGTTTTGTTGTAAGCGTCACCTGCTCGAAGGTCGCGTCGATGCCCGCTTCGTAGAGCGCGATGCGTGTGGCGAGCGAGCAGGCGAGGGGCGAGAAATAGAGCTTCATGATACCTCCTGAACGTGAAGCCGGGCTGGACGGACGTCAGCCACGCTGTATAATGTACTGATCGGTATGTAAATCAAGGGCGAGTCATGGGCAGGGGCCGGCCGCGCAGTTTTGAAACCGGGGCGGCGATGGATGCGGTGATGCGCGTCTTCTGGGCCAAGGGATTTGCCGCAGCATCCATCGAGGATATTGCGGAGGCCACTGGTCTCCAGCGGCCAAGCCTTTATGCCGCCTTTGGCAACAAGGCGACGATGTTCGCCGCAGCGCTGGATCGGTTCCTAGACCTCCACGTTGCCGGAGAGGTTGCAGCGCTCAGTGATCCCGAGGCTGCGTCGGCAGATGCGTTGGCGCTGTCGCTGGCGCGAACTGAAGCGCGGCTCATGCGAAACGACGATCCTCACGGCTGCATGGTGGCACAGGCGATCGTCGACGCGCCGGGTCTGGAGCCGGATATTCGTGCGGTGATCGGCGAGATAGTCGAGCGCATGGAGTCTGGCTTCGCCGCCCGGACCCATGATCGCGCCACGGCGCGACTGGCCGTCGCGGCCATTGTCGGTCTCGGCGCGATTGCACGCACCGAGCGCCGCCCGGACTTCTTTGCCGATGCGTTCAGCGCTCTCCGCACAGCTATCGCACCGCGCGCGAATGTCAGGGGAAGGCGGCTGCTCTAGCCCTCGAAATGGCTCGACGGGTTGCCGATAATGGTCAGGAATTCGCGCCGCGTCAGCGGGTTGCGGCGGAATTCGCCCAGCATCGTGCTGGTGACCATGCTGACGCCCGTTTTGTGCACGCCTCTGGTCGTCATGCACTGATGTGACGCCTCGATCACGATGGCGACGCCCTTGGGCTCCAGCACCTTCTGGATGCACTGGGCGATCTGCGCCGTCATCTTCTCCTGCACCTGCAGCCGCTTGGCATAGGTCTCCACCACGCGGGCGAGCTTTGAGATGCCCACCACCTTGTTGGTCGGCAGATATGCGACATGCGCCTTGCCGATAATCGGCGCGAGGTGATGCTCGCAATGCGATTCGAACCGGATGTCGCGCAGCGTGATCATCTCGTCATAACCTTCGACTTCCTCGAAGGTGCGCTTGAGATACGCTTCCGGATCTTCGGCGTAACCGCCGAACCATTCCTCAAACGCTTTCGCGACGCGCTTGGGCGTGTCGATGAGGCCCTCGCGGGTCGGATCGTCGCCCGTCCAAGCGAGCAGTGTCCGCACGGCCTGTTCGGCTTCATCACGGCTCGGGCGGATAAGCGCCGAATCGTTCGCATGTGTCTCGATGGCTGCCATGTTCTCCCCGCAGCGTTTCTCGGTGCGTGGATCCGCACCGGGGCTGACCGAGTCTTACGTTGGCTACACTGCAGCGGTTCGCAGCGTGTCAGGTAAAACCTGTCAAATCTTAATATGGGGAGCGTCGCGTGACGTCGCCAGCGCGTCAACCGCGCCGGAAACTACATCTAGGTGGTCAGCCTAGTGCATCCGCTTGATATCGTGCGGGCTGTCGAGAGAAAAGGTTGGAATTTCAACCTCGAACAGATCGCCGTCGTTCGTCTGCACCTGATAATTGCCGCCCATCATGCCCGAGGGGGCGGTGAGGGGGGTGCCGGATGTGTATTCGAACTTCTCGCCGGGCTTGAGAACCGGCTGTTCGCCGACGACGCCGAGGCCGCGCGATTCCTGCGTGCGGCCGAACGAATCAGTGATGCGCCAGAAACGCGACCGGATCTGGACGGTTTCCTTGCCCTTGTTCTCGATTTCGACCTTGTAGGCCCAGACGTAATAATCGTCCTCAGGGGCGCTCTGGTCCGACAGGTAGATGGGCTCGACCGAAACGCTGATGCTCCGCGTCTCGCTCTGATAGTTCCACATCGCCCTGCCTCCCTCATGTGCCGGATGGTGAATGAATGATTCACCGCAATCCGTGCCGACACTTCTAGGGTCGGAGCGAACCGCGCCGCAAGGGGCGGGGAAGCGTTCACCACAAGTTTGAATCGTTAACGTGAAGATTTGAGCGCGGCGTCGATGTCGTCGATCAGATCGAGCGGATCTTCCAGCCCCACCGAAAGCCGGAACATCCCCTCGGTGATGCCGAGCGCGCGGCGTTCGGCCTCGGGCAGGCGCGCATGCGTCGTGGTGTCGGGATGGGTCAGCAGCGATTTCGCATCGCCGAGATTGTTGGAGATATCGATTATCTGCAGCGCGTCGGCAAAGGCGAAGGCCTTTTCGCGTCCGCCCGCGACCTCAAACGTCACGACCGTACCGCCGCCGCTCATCTGGCTGCGCGCCAGATTGGCCTGCGGATGATCCGGATCGAACGGATAGCGGACGTTGGAAACGCCGGGCGCGGTTTTGAGATACTCGATCAGTGTCTCGGCACCGGATGCCATCGCGCGAACGCGCAAATCCATCGTCTCCAGGCCCTTCAGCAGCACCCAGGCATTGAACGGGCTGAGCGAGGGGCCGGTATTGCGCAGGAAAATGCCCAGCTTGTCGTCGAACACTTGCTTGCGCGCCAGGATGGCGCCGCCCAGCACGCGGCCCTGCCCGTCCATATGCTTGGTCGCGGAATAGACGACCATGTCGGCGCCAAGCTCATAGGGCTTCTGGAAAATCGGGCTTGCAAAGATGTTGTCGACCACGAGTTGCGCGCCCACCGAATGGGCGAGATCGGCAATCGCCCGAACGTCGAAAATCTCCAACGCCGGGTTCGACGGCGTTTCGAGGAAGAACGCCTTGGTGTTGGGACGGACCGCCGTTTCCCAGGTCGCCATATCCGCGCCGTCGATCAGCGTCGTGGCGATGCCGAGCCGGGGCAGCAGGTCTTCCACGATATAGCGGCAGCCGCCGAAGAGCGCGCGCGAGGAAAGAACATGGTCGCCGGCCGACAGCGTGCCGAGGAACGCTGCGGCGACGGCGGCAAGGCCGGTCGCGGTGCCACGGCATTCGATGCCTTCAGGGGCGCCTTCCAGCAGCAGCAGGCGCTGTTCGAACATCGCGACGGTGGGGTTAGAAAAGCGGGAATAAATGTAGCCCGGCTCCTCGTTCTTGAAGCGCCGCTCGGCCGACCCGGCATCCGGATAGGCAAACCCGGAGGTGAGATACAGCGCCTCGCTGGTCTCGCCATGCTGCGAGCGCTCCATCCCGCCGCGCACAGCAAGGGTCCGGGGGCGAAGGGTCCGTTTGGGTTTGTCGTTCGTCATGGCAGCACCTCAGCAACAAAAAAGCCCCGCCACCCAAAAGAAGGGTCCGGGGCTGGCGCGTGGGCTGCCATCGTCCCGGCCTTTTAGCGGATGGTGTATCCCGCATGCGGCCCGCAAGCCGACCGGCTCAAATCTCCGCATGCACGGCTGCGATAGGCCCCGCCTTCGCTTCCGTCAAGCCGCGCCTCGGTTATAAGGGTCATATGACGCCGATTGACGAACCGCTGCTGGGTGGACTGGACGATGCTGCGGCCGACACGGGGCCGCGCCACACGACAGGGCTTTTGCCCGGCCAGATCCTGCGCGCGATGATCCACGCCCACGAGATCGGCGCGGCGGTCGATATCCGCGAGGAGCAGATCCAGCCCGCCAGCCTCGACCTCCGCCTCGGCGCGGTCGCCTATCGCGTCCGGGCCAGCTTCCTGCCCGGTGAAGGCCACACCGTGCGCGACAAGCTGGAGCAGGTCGTGATGCACGAGATCGACCTGACCAAAGGCGCGGTGCTGGAAACCGGCTGCGTCTATCTCTGCCCGCTGATGGAGCATCTCAACCTCGGCTACCGCGTCTCGGGTGCGGCCAATGCCAAAAGCTCCACCGGACGGCTGGACGTCTTTACCCGCCTGGTGACCGACGGCGCGCGCGAGTTCGACACCATCCCCCAGCAATATTCAGGTCCCCTTTGGGCCGAGATCAGCCCCCGCACCTTTTCGGTACTGGTACGCACGGGCTCGCGTCTCAATCAGCTCCGGCTCCGGCGCGGCACGCCGGTGGCGACGGATTCGCAGATCAAGAAGCTTCACGCCGAGATCGGCCTCGTCTCCGGCGTCGATGCCCGGATCGACAAGGGCGTCGCGTTCTCGATCGATCTCAATGGCGATGCGCTCACCGGCCTCGTCGGCTACCGCGCCAAGCGCCACGCCGGCGTCATCGACATCGACAAGGTCGGCGTCGCCGATCCGCAGGATTTCTGGGAGCCGGTCTACGCCCGCAAGCGCAGCGCGATCATCCTAGATCCCGGCGAGTTTTACATTCTGGCCTCACGCGAAGCGGTGACCATCCCACCGGACTGGGCCGCCGAGATGGTGCCTTACGATCCGCTGGTCGGTGAATTCCGCGTCCACTACGCAGGTTTCTTCGATCCGGGCTTCGGCTATTCCGGTGCGGGCGGGGCAGGCAGCCGCGCCGTGCTGGAAGTCCGTAGCCACGAAGTCCCCTTCGTGCTGGAGCACGGGCAGACCGTCGGGCGCCTGATGTTCGAACGCCTGATCGAGCCGCCCCAACGTCTCTACGGCCAGGGCATCGGCTCCAACTATCAGCGCCAGGGCCTGGCACTCTCCAAACACTTCAAGCGCGTCTGAACCTTACGGCGCGTGCGCCTTCAGGAACGCATCGACCACATAGATGACGCGGCGCTCGACATCGACGGCATCGAAGGGCGCGGGCACGCCGTAAATCCGCTTCATGAAGAGATGGCCGTAGGTGAACGAGGCGAAGTGCTCCGCCGCCAGAACAGGGTCGGGCACCTTCATGCGCCCCGCCGCGTCCTGCGCCGAGAGCCAGTCCGCAAAGGTCCGGATAAAGCGCGAGGGGCCGTGCGCGTAAATTTGCCCCAGCATCGGCTGGGCGTTCGGCGCGGCGATCAGCGCCCGCATCATCTTGATGTTTTCCGGCGCGATGATTTTGGTGTGATAGAGCCTGGCGATACTGGTGAGAACCGTGCGCGGATCGGCGTCGGGTCCCGCAGTGACGAACGGCTCCACCATCTCGGAGATGCGGTCGTCGATCATCGCATTGAAGAGCTGCTCCTTCGAGCCGAACTGGTTGTAGATCGTCTGCTTGGAGACCTCGGCCTCGAAGGCGACCTGCTCCATCGAGGCGTTGTAGCCCTTCTCGGCAAAGACCCGCCGTGCGGCTTCAATCACTGCGCTGCGCTTGCGCGAGGTGCGGCCCTGCGGCTGCGGGCGTGCGGTTTCGAGCGTCTCTGAAGACATCAATGCATCTCCTGTGCGAGCCGGTTCACCGGCTTATCGAGGAACACCATCAGCAGCGCCGCGCCCACGAAGGCCGCCGCGAGAATGTAGAAGAGATCGGAGAAGGCGAGGACTGTCGCCTGTTGATAGGTGAGCTGGCCAAGCACGCGCAACGCCGCCGCCTGTCCGTCGCCGGGCATCGTCTGCTCATAGCGCGCCGCGAAACCGTCGAGGAAATTCTGCACCATCGGATTGCCGGGCGTGAGGCCTTCGCGCAGCCGCTCCCAGTGCAGGTTGATCCGGTCGGTCATCTGCGTGTTGAGGACCGCGAGGCCGAACGCGCCGCCGGTATTGCGCATCAGATTGAAAAGCCCGGAGGCACCGCGGATCTGCGACGGCGACAGCGACTGGATCGCCATCGTTTGCACCGACAGCATGGTCGTCATCAGGCCCATGCCGCGCAGGGCCTGCGGAATGAAGATGTCCCAGTATCCGGTCTCGGTGGTCAGCGGCTGGAACTGCCACGCCGAGAGGAACAGGAAGAAAAAGCCGACAACGCCAAGCAGCCTCAGATCGACCCGGCTTGAAAGGATGCCGACGACCGGCGCGGTCATGAACATGAAAATGCCGGTGACCCACAGCCACTCGCCGATCTGCAGCGAGGAGAATTGCTGCACCCGCCCCAGATACAGCGGCAGCAGATAGGTGATACCGAACAGGCCGACGCCGACGATGAAGGCCATCACCGTCGCCAGCGCAAAATTGCGATTGGCGAAGGGCGAAAGATCGACGATCGGATTGGGTCTTGTCAGCACGCGCCAGAAGAAGATCGCGCCGGCGATTACCGAGATCGCCGCGAGGTTTCGGATTTCCGCGTCGCGGAACCACTCATTCTTGGCCCCTTCCTCCAGCACATATTGGAACGTGCCCAGAAACACCGCGAGCATGGCGAGGCCGAAGAAATCGAGGTTCTTCCACAGCCCCCAATCCGGCTCGTCGATGTCCATCGTCAGCCAGACGGTGATGGTGACGAAGATGCCGGGGATGACGTTGACGAAGAACAGCCAGTGCCAGCTCACCAGTTCGGTGATGTAGCCGCCGAGCGTCGGCCCGATGGTCGGGGCCAACGTCACGACCAGGCCGACAAAAGCGGTGGAGGCGCCGCGGCGCTTGGTCCCGAAGACGATGAACGAGGTCGCAAAGGTCGTCGGGATCATCGCGCCGCCGATGAAGCCCTGCACCGCGCGCCACACCATCATCTCCTCGATCGATGAGGAGAGGCCACACATGAAGCTGGCAAGGGTGAAGCCGGCGGCGGACGCGGTGAAAAGCGTCCGCGTCGAGAGCATCCGGCTGAGATAGCCCGAGAACGGGATCATCACGACTTCGGCGATGAGATAGCTCGTCTGCACCCAGCTCACCTCCGCCGACGAGGCGGAGAGGCCGGCCTGAATCTGCGTCAGGCTGGAGGAGACGATCTGGATGTCCAGCACCGCCATGAACATGCCGACCACCATGGCGAAGAAGCCGATCAGCACGGGCGTGCCGCGCTGTTCGATCAGCGGCTTCATCATCATGCCCGGCGGGGCGGTGGCGGCGTCGCTCATGGCGGGGGCCTTTAGCGGGTTGCCGCCTCAACAGGACGCGGCGCGGGCGCCAGTACCGATGCGGCACCCTCACCTTCACCGCGTGTATCCACCGCGACCGTCACCGACATGCCGGGGCGCAGCATCGCGAGCGCCGCAGCATCGCCCGTCACCAGCACCTTCACGGGCAGGCGCTGGACGATCTTGGTGAAGTTGCCGGTCGCGTTTTCCGGCGGCAGCAGCGAGAACTCCGAGCCGGTGGCCGGCGCGAAGCTGTCGATCTTGCCGCTCAGCTCCATGTCGGGGAAGGCATCGACGCTGACCGAGACGATCTGGCCGCGGCGCATCTCGCCGGCCTGCGTCTCCTTGAAGTTCGCAACGACATAGACATCGGGCAGCTTGACGACCGCCATCAACTGGCCGCCGGCCCGCACATACTGGCCGTCCTGCACGCTGCGCGCCCCGACGACGCCGGCAAAGGGTGCGCGGATGAGGGTGTGTTCAAGATCGATGTCTGACAGTTTCTCGGCAGCCTTGGCGGCGTCGAGATCGGCCTGCAATTGCGCGCGGGTGGATTCGATCACGGAAAGCTGTTCGCGCTCGGCCTCGAAGGCGGCGACGGCGCTGGCGACGGCGGCGTCGGCCTTGGATGAATCCGCCTGAGCCTGATCGAGCGCCTGCTTGGAGCCGCTGCCACTGGCCCGCAACTCACGCGCCCGGGCGAGATCGGCGGCGGCGCGCTTTTGGTCGGCGAGCGCGCTGTCGAGGCGGGCCTGTGCCGCGTCGATCAGCTTGCCTTCCAGCGAAAGCTTCACCGCGATGCCGTCGAGCCCGGCCTGCTTGGCGGCGGTGACCGCCTTTGCCTGATCGACACGGGCCTGAAAGTCGGCATCGTCGATGGAGACGAGAATGTCGCCGGCCTCGACCGTCTGGTTGTCGCCGACATGCACCTTGGCGACATAGCCGTTCACCCGCGCCGCGATCGCCGCCGTGTCGGCCTTCACATAGGCATCGTCGGTGGATTCGATGAACTGGCCGTAGGTGAAGTAGGTGAAGCCGTAATAGCCGATCGCGCAGATGGCGATCAGCGCGACGGCGATAAGCGCAGGACGGCGCATAGCGTGCTCGATCCGGGAAAAATGGACTGACGGGTCCAATATATGAAATTGGACTCCAAAGTCAAGTTAAGCCCCGTTTGGCCCGGAAAACCCGCCGCTTTGCCGGGGCTTGGACGCCGTGCTAACCAGACGGCGCGGCGGGTGTAGCTCAATGGCAGAGCAGAAGCTTCCCAAGCTTACGACGAGGGTTCGATTCCCTTCACCCGCTCCAGCCTCACCTGAAATCAGGCGATTGCGGCTGAGCTGACGCCCAGCCGACCGGCGCATGCCCCCTAACGCGGCGCCATGCGGATGGCGCCGTCGATGCGGACATGTTCGCCGTTGAGATAGCCGTTGGTGATCATCGTGTGAGCGAGGTGGGCATATTCCTCGGCCGCCCCGAGGCGCTTGGGGAACGGCACCTGCGCGCCGAGCGAGGCCTTCAGCGCGGCCGGTGCGCGGCCCATCATCGGCGTGTCGAAAATGCCCGGCAAAATCGTGTTCACGCGGATGGCGTCGTTGGAGAGATCGCGCGCTGCGACCAGCGTGAGGCCGACAATCCCGGCCTTGGCCGAGGCATAGGCGGCCTGCCCGATCTGGCCGTCTTTCGCCGCGACCGAAGCGGTGTTGACGATCGCCCCGCGGTCGCCATCGTCCAGCGGGTCGAGGGTCAGCATGCCCGCCGCCGAGGCGACGATGCAGCGGAACGTGCCGACAAGGTTCAGCTCCAGCGTCTTCTGGAAATTGGAGATGACGTATTTCTTGATCTCGCCGGTCTGCTTGTCGCGGCTGACCGTCTTGGCCGGGCCGCCAAAGCCGCCGCCGGCGCAGTTCACCAGAATGCGCTCCTGGCCATGCGCCGCGCGGGCCATTTCAAAGCCCGCATCGACCGCCTCGTCCGACA
>Ga0105044_10008369_pt1 | contig 14200 bp, 12 predicted proteins | sample MAT01_FD_78092 | JGI IMG/M metagenome (GOLD analysis project Ga0105044, IMG submission 78092) | Freshwater microbial communities from Lake Fryxell liftoff mats and glacier meltwater in Antarctica - MAT-01 | ecosystem: Environmental > Aquatic > Freshwater > Ice > Liftoff microbial mat | place...
CCTGAAGATTTCAAAGCGGTTTCAGACCTGGTAAACCGTTATGGTGGCATTGAATATACTGTAACTTGTGCTCAACGTTATATTGATAACTGTAGAGCCCATTTGGACATGTTTAAATCATGCCCGGCTAAAGATGCATTACTTGAACTTGCAGACTATATTCTTGTACGCAATCGCTAGTAAATCTGCCGATAACCGGTTGTTTTTGTAATGGGGGCAATATGAAAAAACTCTTATGTCTGTTGATGTCTTTGTTTTTGTTATCCCTTGTTGCTTGTGATCGCAAGGATAAACCGATATCGGGAGCATCTGGTGGGGCTTCCCAGACTAAAGCTGCTGCTGATATTACTGTTACTGCTTTAAATGGATCCCGTCAAAAACTATCAGATTTAAAAGGTAAAGTTGTCATGCTAAACTTCTGGGCGACGTGGTGTCCACCATGTCGTGAAGAAATTCCTTCCTTAATGAATCTGAATAAAATGATGGAAGGTAAGCCGTTTCAAATGCTTGCAGTTTCAATTGATGAGGGCGGCAAGGCAGATGTGGAAAAGTTTTTTTCCCGTAGTGGGTTCTCGTTGCCTGCCTATACAGATCAGGATCGAAAAGCTGCTGCAATTTATGGCGTAACCGGAGTGCCAGAGACTTTTCTTATTGATACCAAGGGTAATATTGTTAAGAAAGTTATTGGTCCACTCAAATGGGATGATGCGGAAGTTGTCGCCTATATTACAAAAATGATGAATTAAAAGGTATTTAGCTAACTTATGCATAGCCAGGAAGTTACCTACTTAGGCGCTTTTATTGCCGGATTGCTTTCATTTCTTTCACCTTGTGTTCTCCCCCTGATACCATCCTATCTGACATATATTACTGGTCTTTCTTTTGCTGATCTGCAATATGAGCATCCCTCGCATCTTGTCAGGAAAAAGACAATATTTCATTCACTCTGTTTTGTATTAGGCTTTACAGTTGTTTTTGTGTCTTTAGGGGCTTCTGCAACTTTGTTAGGTTCGTTTTTGAGTGAAAACATGCCGCTTCTTAGAAAGATCGGCGGGGTATTGATTTTTATTTTTGGTTTTCATATCACAGGTCTGATTCCCATAGGGATCCTGTTAGGTGAGAAGCGGATCACCATTCATAATAAGCCGGCAGGGTATGTGGGAAGTTTTTTTGTTGGTCTGATCTTTGCAGCAGGGTGGACGCCTTGTATTGGACCCATATTAGGGTCTATTCTTGCGCTTGCTGCCACTGAGCAAAGTATTAATCAGGGGATTTTGCTTCTTCTGTTTTACTCTCTTGGTTTAGGAATTCCATTTCTGCTTTCATCATTAGCCATGCATCGTTTTCTGTTCCTGTTCAATCGATTTAAAAAGTTTATTCGTCTGTTTGAGGTTTTTACAGGACTTTTCCTGATGTTGGTGGGTATTTTAATCTTCTTTGATTTGCTGTCCAGGCTTTCTGGATATACAACAATGTTGTTTAGTGGCTTTTGATGAAAAGCCATCGAGCCAGCCATTCTATACAAATTTCAGTATCTGACTTACTTGTTACGGAAGCATTTTATGCTGGTATCCTGGAGTTGTCGTTGCAGCATTCTTTGACTGCACAGGGAGCACCCGAGCATTTGATTCTTGATATGGATGGAATCGCAATCATTTTTGTTGAACAGCAAGATGTTATTCGTGCCCATCCTGTGCTTGAAAACAGGTTGACTATTTTTCCTCGCGGGATTGGGATTACACTGCATTTTGAGGTCAAGGATATCGAAGGTATCAGTGATGCCATACTGGAAGAAGGGCTGGAAATTTTGTATCCTCTGGAGCTTAAACCATATGGTATTAAAGAGATGTGGTGTTTCGATCCTGATGGATATTTGATTGTACTGGATGAGCCTGTTGCTCGCTGAGATCAATCAATAAGTTGACGTTCTCGTAAAACTGTTTTGATTGTTAAAGGTGTTTTTTAATGCAAATCCCCGGATCTCCCTATCTGCTGCTTGTTTTTACCACACTGTTCTGGTCAATTAACTTTGTTGTTGGACGTGCCGTTCATAACAGTATTCCGCCCATCGGCCTGGCTTTTTGGCGTTGGTTTGGGGCGCTGCTGATTCTTCTGCCATTTTCATATCCTTATCTGCGCGAGCAATGGCCGCTGTTGAGACGTCATTGGAAGCTGATGGCTGTCTACGGACTGCTTGGTGTTGCCAGTTTTAATACATTCATCTACATAGCCTTACAAACAACTACTGCTACCAATGCCCTACTGATAAACTCCAATATACCGGTGCTAATAGTTGCGTTTTCCTGGTTATTTGGTGGTACTACTCTTTCCAGACGCCAGACTATTGGAGTATTGATTTCTCTTGCCGGCGTTATCACAATAATCTGTCGCGCTGAACTGCAGATACTGACCTCATTAACCGTGAATCAAGGTGATCTGTGGGTTTTGCTGGCCGCATTATGTTGGGCCTTTTATACGTACCTTCTTCGAAGACGACCTTCGGAATTGAATCCGCTATGTTTTCTTACAGTTATTATTGTCTTTGGACTGGCTGTCTTGACTCCATTTTATTTATGGGAGTTATCACAGGGGTTGCATATGGTCAGCAGCTTGTCTACTTATGCAAGTCTTGTTTATGTTGCCCTGTTTGCTTCTGTGCTGGCATTTATTCTATGGAATCAAGCGGTAGGGCAGATAGGAGCAAATAAGGCTGGTCTATTCCTGCATTTGATGCCGGTATTTGGAACGCTTTTATCAATTATTTTTCTTGGAGAATCATTTCACCTTTTCCATCTTTTTGGAATATCACTGATATTCTCAGGGATTTACCTTACAACAGCAAGTTGACTTAAAACTTGATATAGCTTTGGCAAGGTGTTGATAGTTATTTAGTCTTGTGAAACTGTCACAGTTGCGACTTCTCCTTCAACTGTTTTCTTCTTTTTTCTGCGTCGACGTTTTTTTGCCGGTTCAGCACCTTCCTGGCTACCTTCAGCATTGAGTAGTGGTTTTGTGACGGAAACCTTACCTGCTTTAGGAGTTGTACTCTTTTTCAGGGGCGGCTTACTCCCCATTCTTCCACCAGATGCACCGTCTTTTTTTAGATCCTTTTTGTGTTTGGGTTTGGCTACACGGTTATAGTCATTGACAAACAATTCATCTTCAGCCCATTCACTAGGTATCTTGTGCTTAATAAATTCCTCAATCGCTTCCAGATACAAAACACCGTCTTCATCCGCAAGTGATATGGCTTTTCCTTCAGCTCCTGCTCTGGCTGTACGTCCGATACGGTGAACGTAATCTTCGCTATCCTGCGGCAGGTCATAGTTTATGACATGGGAAACACCGTCAATATGCAGTCCACGGGATGCAACATCAGTAGCAATAAGGATGGGAAGCTTACCATCCTTGAAGTCCTCAAGTATTCTCAGACGTTTCTTTTGATCCACGTCACCGGAAATTAGCCGACAGGGGAAGCCATTGGCATTAAGTCGGTCATGCAGATATTCACCTTCACGTTTGGTATTGATGAAGATCATGGTCCTCTCCATACCGTCCCGTCTGAGCAGACCCAGTAAAAGAGGGAATTTTTCCTTACGAGAAGCATGGTAGATGACCTGTTGAACTCTTTCTGCTGTCATTTTTTCAGGTGTCACTGATACTTTTTCAGGAGAATTCATGAACTCATAGGCGAGTTCCATTACACGTTGATTTAGGGTGGCTGAAAACATCAGGTTCTGTCGTTTGTCAAATGGTGGCAGGCGGCGAAGTATAAAGCGCAAATCTGCAATAAACCCCATGTCGAACATGCGGTCCGCTTCGTCAATTATCAATATTTCGATGTCTTTAAGGCTGTAAACTTTTTGTTTTAGATAATCAATCAGACGTCCTGGGGTGCCGATAATTACATCTGCACCTTCTTGAAGAGCATTACGTTGTTTCATGTAATCTACTCCACCATAGATAGCCTGAATATTTAAACCACAGTATTTACCTAACAGTTGAGCATCCTGCTCAATCTGTACAACAAGTTCTCTTGTCGGGGCCAGAATTAGTGAGCGTGGGTGGCTTTTCTCTTTAGTTTTATTTTCAAGTAACCTGGTAAACATGGTGACCAGAAATGCGGCAGTTTTACCGGTACCGGTTTGTGCCTGCCCAGCAATATCTTTACCAGTTAACGTTAAAGGTAGGGTGCCTTCCTGGATGGGTGTACATTCAACAAAGCCGGCTTCGGCAATACCCCTCTGCAGGGCTTCCGGCAATGTCAGCTCTTCAAATTTCATTCAATTTCCTCATTTTTCAGATGGCTTATAGCTTTTTTTCAATTATTTACAATATACCCTGTAGCTGTGTCTGGCAATCTAATCCTTTCAAATCAGGCTTTTAAATGAAAATGGCCTGCGGAAATATGCTTCCGCAGGCCATTAAAATTGAAAATAATGATAAATTATTTTCCGATTGCTTTAACCATCAGTTCGCTGACCAGACGCGTAAAGCGAAGCGGATCCTGAATCGGCGACCCTTCTGTGAGCAGTGCCTGATCGTACAGTAATTCAGCATAATCAGCCAGACGGGAATCTTCCTTGTTCTGATTGAACAGATCAGTCATGACCTTCATGATTGGATGGGCTGGGTTCAGTTCGAGAACACGTTTTGATTCAGGTACCGGTTGGTTCATAGCTTTGAGTATGCGCTCCATATTGGCATTCATACCGTACTCATCAGCTACGAGGCAGCAGGCGCTGTCTGTCAGGCGTTTTGACAGTCTAACGTCCTTGATCTTGCTTTCCAGCTGGCTTTTGACAAAGGAGAGCATGTCGCCGAACTCTTTCTTAGCCTCTTCCTGTTTGCTCTCTTTTTCTTTTTTTTCATCTTCGCTATCCAGATCCACATCACCACGGTCTACTGCTTTTAGTTTTTTCTCGTTGTATTCGGTTAAAGCCTGGACAACCCACTCATCAACAGCATCAGTCAGGAACAGAACTTCATATCCTTTGGATCGGAAAATTTCCAGATGAGGCGAGGTTTCCAGTGCGGTACGCCGATCACCGGTAATGTAGAAGATTTCCTGCTGTGTCTCCGGCATGCGCTCAACATATTCTTTGAGACTGGTGAAACTACCTGCTTCTGTTTTGGTGCTTTCAAAGAGAACAAGCTCCTGGAGTTTCTCTTTATTGGCATAATCAAAATGCAGACCCTCTTTGAGCACCGGTCCGAATTCTTTCCAGAATTTGACATACTCATCAAAAGACTTTTCTTTAACTTCAGCCAGTGTTGAAAGGACCTTGCTGACCAGGCCCTTCTGGATGCGCTTGATCTGAACGTCTTCCTGCAAAATTTCGCGGGAGACATTCAAAGGCAGGTCGCTGGAGTCCACAACACCTTTTACAAAACGGAGGTAGTCAGGAATCAGCTCTTCACAGTGATCAGTAATAAATACACGTTTGACATACAGTTGCAGACCTTTCTTGCGATCAGCCATGAACATATCAAACGGTTTTTTTGCCGGCAGATATACGATGGCTTTAAATTCACTGATGCCTTCAGCAGAAAAATGAATTGTTTTGAAAGGGTTGTCGTAGTCATGTGAAATATGCTTGTAAAACTCTTGATACTCTTCTTCCGTAACATCGCTCTTGGAACGCGTCCAGATAGCCTTCATGGAGTTAATTGTTTGTTCTTCAGTCTTGTCAATGGTGCCGGCACCTTCTATCGCTTTACCATCGGCATCTTTAACTTCTTCAGAACGTGTAATATCCATTACTACCGGGTACTGAATATAATCAGAATATTTTTTGATGATTGAACGTATTTTCCACTCATCCAGATATTCTTTGAATTCTTCTTTCAGGTGCAGAACAATTTCAGTTCCACGTGTCTCACGTTTGCAACTCTCTATTGTGTACTCACCATCACCGGCAGATTCCCAGCGGCAGCCGGAATCAATAGCACCGCCTTTTCTGGTTTCCAATGTGACTTTATCCGCTACCATGAAGGACGCATAAAATCCAACACCAAACTGTCCAATCAGTTCCGGATTGTTCGTATCTGTTTTGTCTTTCAGTGCCTGCATGAATGCTTTAGTGCCTGAGCGAGCGATGGTGCCGATATTCTCTTCAACTTCCGCAATAGACATACCGATGCCGTTGTCGCAGATTGTCAGAGTTCCGGTTGTCTTGTCGGTAATGAGTTTAATTTTCCAGTCGCTATTATTCTCCAGCAGTGATTCATCTGAGTGTGATTCAAAGCGAACCTTGTCAATTGCGTCAGATGCATTGGAGATTAACTCACGCAGGAAGATGTCTTTATTGGAATAGAGTGAGTGGATTACTAGGTCGAGGAGTTGCTTGACCTCGGTCTGAAACGGCTTTGTAGTTTTGGACATACTAATAAGTCTCCTTGGGAAAGTTGTTATCTTAAAAGTAAGCATTCGATTTGCAAATTTCAAGGGGGATGACGCTGGTGTTGGGAATAAATTTTTATTTGGATCGGACGATTAGTTCTGATGATCAAAAAAATGTCTACCTACCGATTATCAAAATCAGGACAGGCAGACATGTAAAGATTGTCTTTTAGTAACTCTTTAAGCGCTATTTAGATTTTTTCTTTATTGCTTCAATTGCATGGAAAGCATCGTTAATTGCCGTATAGATAAGGTTTGGATGTTTTTCTTCGGCAATGGCACCTTCACTGATTTTCATGTAAGCAGGGGATATGGCGCCGCCAATTACATAGATGCCTTTTCGTGTCGATTCAAATTCTGATGTCAACAGCAATAGACTTTCTCCCTCTTTTGCAATCTTGCAAACACTTCCGGTACAGGCAATAGTCTGAATACCGATTTTGTTGAATATGGGGACCGGTCCCTGTGAACCGATACAGGCGATAACATTTTTCATAGGGAAACTCAGAGAGTGAGACAGGTCAATCCCGTCAGGTTGTTTAAAAATGTTGATACGGATCACCAGTCGCTCTACACCTTCATCATCAACTTCACCGATACGTGGTGTTGCACCGGGAAGTAGACGAATATTACCGCCAAGAAGTATTTCTTCACCTAATCTCTGAGCTGTTTCTTTGTTAATGCTGAAAGTTTCAGCTTTGTGCGCCCAAAATACCGGCTGTGTATCGTTTGCTTCACGTTTGGCTTTCAGAATACTGATGATAATGTCTGCAGCCGTGTTACCACCACCAATAACTAGGGTTTTAATGCCTATATATGCACTCGTATTCTCCACATTTTTTGCAACCATCTTTGCATCGCCGTAAACCAGCAGTTCTCGTGGTGTACTGCTTCCAAAGGCAAGAAGTACCTGTTTGCCTTTAAAGTTTCCTTTATTACTGACTACGGTTAATCCGTGACGTTCATCCTTGACCTCTTCCATTGACACTTCATTCATGACATTGATTTTTTCATTTTTAATAAAATCTTGCACATACTGTAGATAGGTTTCTACCGTGACCGGTTTTTCTGGAGGACGCAACTCTTCAACAAGGAACGGATCCGGTGCATCCTTAGGTTTTGTTGCGTAGACCAGCTTTCCTTGAGGATATGTGTTTGCGATTCCCTGAAAAGCAGTTTTACCGGATTCAAGTAACAGGTATGAGAGTCCGGCTTTGTGACAAAGATATGCGGCAGATAATCCTCCAGGTCCACCACCCACTATAATTACATCATAAATTGTATCCATTTGGTTTTCTCCAAAATTTTTTATTTAATAAAAATAACATGGCTTACTTGAAAACAAAAGACAAAAACAGTCTTTTATATATTCTGATTCAAAAAAATGTGTAAGTGGCTGTAGTAAAAATAATAACTACAATTTTTACAGTATTGAGTTACAATATAATCATAAAAACAAGTTAAGGAGGTTGTTATGAGCGAAAAAGAAAATAGAATTGCTGCTGCAGCACTTTTAATGGTGGCTGGTGGTATTATAGGAGCCGGAGTAGCCTTGTTATTTGCTCCGCAGTCTGGTGAAAAAACCCGACGTGAACTTTACAGGAGTGCAAAAAAAATTAAATCTAAAACTGAGGAAGCAGTTGAAGATCTATCTGAAAATATCCTTGATCTAGTTGATACAATCGAAGGAAAAACTGAAGACCTGCTGGATAAGGGTAAAGAAGTTACTGTCAGTGCAAAAAAGGATTTAATTAGGTTAATTGAAGAAGGGGCCTCAAAGCTGGAAAAATTTCGCACCAAATTAACCAGAGCCTGAGCAGATTTTTACTTTAGATGCTAAAGATCAGAGCAGTAGGTGGCAACATATCAGTTGCTATCTACTGCTCTTTTTATTGACAAGAAATTGAACCCCTTGCAAAACTACTGCGGGCCAGTTCTGCTTCGTTGCCGCTCACTCGGATGCTCAACGTACTTAACGGTACGCCGTTTGCTTGCGCCTTGCATAACGGCTCCTCATGACATTTTGCAAGAGACTCAATTGTATCTGTTTTTAATGTTTGTCCGTTGTGATATTGCTATAAATTGATTACTGACAATGTTCCTTCGGGTGGTATGAGCTGGCTGAAATACTGAATAGAAGCAAATTTAGTTGAAAGCTTGGGTTGAATTTTTGAACTGTATCTCGAAACATAAATCAGATATTTTATACCAAATTTTTCAGCGGTTTTCAGATTGGTTTCACTGTCTTCGCCAAGCATTGTTCTTTCTGGAATGTAGGTAATAAATTTCTGTAGTTTCTCCCAAAACTGCTCATCTTCTTTTGGAAGTCCAACCTGGTGTGCGGAAATAATGCCGTCAAAATATGGTCCGATAACTGTTTTTTTCAGTTTTAGGTCCAGTGTTTTAAAGTGAGCATTTGTAACCAGCCAAATAGATTTACCATGTTGTTTCAAGAACAAGAGAAATTCAATCACATACGGATGAACGGCTATCAGGTGCTCGACCTCTTTTTTTAATATTGGAATGTCCAGTTGCAGTTGAACACTCCAATAGTCCAGGTCTGTCCAGTTAAGGGTGTTTTCCTGTGATCTGAACTGGTCATAAAGTTGTTCCTTGGCAAACTTAATGGTTGTACTGTTTTTTGCGGCCCAGCGTTTTGGAACATGCTCAAGCCAAAAGTGGTCATCAAAGTGTCTGTCCAGTAAAGTGCCATCCATGTCTAAAAGTACAGTATCAATATCATTCCAATTAAATTTCATACTTTGTTCTCTTTATCATATTGTTTTTTTTATCTGGACTCCGAATGTCCATCTTGTTCTTGCAATATATTTCATACAATCGACAATACAGATGTTGCCAGATTTGTCAATTGAGGTGGCAAAATTGCAGTCCCAGGTAAATGTCAGAAAAGTATTTCATTTTTTAATGATAAATTAGTCCTATTTGATTGACTAACAAGCTGTTTGTTAAGTATATTAAAAAGTTAGTCATGCGAAAAAAACACTTATACATAGAAACTTACGGTTGCCAGATGAATGTGAATGATTCTGATAGAATTTTCACAATGATGGAAGCTATTAATTACCTGCCTACTGATAATCCGGCTAAAGCCGATATGATTCTTATGAACACCTGCAGTGTGCGTGGTGGTGCAGAAGAAAAGGTATATCGTCGGCTCTTGAATCTGAAAGTATTCAAAAATGCAAATAAGAAACTGATTATAGGTGTAGGTGGATGTGTTGCACAGCAGGAAGGCGAGGCATTACAAAAAAAATTCCGTTGGCTTGATCTTGTCTTCGGCACTCACAATCTGCACCGCTTGCCAGATATGGTTTTGGCCGCCGAAAATGGTCAGCATTGCTGTGAAACCTCCTTTGTTGATAATGAACAGCGTCTTGATCTTTTTCCATCCTTTGATGGTGGGAATCGCCTTAGCAGTTTTGTTACAGTTATCCAAGGGTGCGATAATTTCTGTTCTTATTGCATTGTACCTTATGTGCGTGGTCGAGAGGTTAGTCGACGGTCGGAAGAGATTCTTAACGAGGTTCGGCAGCTGGCAGCCAATGGTGTTCAGGAAATTATACTTCTGGGACAAAATGTTAACTCTTATGGAAAAGACAGGCAGGGTGAGCCGTCTTTTGCACAGTTGATCAGATTAGTAGATAATGTTGATGGAATCAAACGTATACGTTTTGTGACATCTCACCCAAAAGACATGTCGGATGAGTTGATTGCCTGTTATGCTGAAGTTAAAAGTTTGAGTGGTCAGGCCCATCTTCCGGCACAGGCTGGAAGTAATCATGTTCTTGCTCTTATGAATCGTGGTTATACACGTGAAGACTATCTGTGTAAAATAAAGGCACTCAAAGCGGTTCGTCCAGATATTGCTATTACCGGTGACATGATTATCGGTTTTCCTGGTGAAACGGATCAGGATTTTGAGGATACACTAAGCTTGATTCAGGAAGTACGTTTTACGGATCTTTTTTATTTTGCCTATTCAGCCAGGCCTGGTACAAAAGCCGCCGAGTTTACGGACGATCTTTCCGAGGCTCAAAAACAGCTCAGGCTGGAGAAGCTTCAGAAGCTGCAAAAAATGATTACGTTGGAGATCAGCAAGTCATTTATTGGGACGGTTCAAACTGTCATGGTTGAGGGCGCCGGTAGAAATCCAGGGCAGATTTCCGGCAAGGCAGATAACGGTCGAACTGTAAACTTTGACGGTGATTTTAAGCTTAAAGGTCAGTTTGTAGATGTGCGTATCATTGATGCTTTCCAGAATTCTCTTCTTGGTGAGTTAATTTCATAGATAATTTTATTTTATTGAGAGGCATATATGTCCAGTGATGTTGCAACCCCGGTACTCAATAATTTTTTGCGCACAATAGTCGATGAGGACCTTAAAAATAATCGGCATACTAAAATTGTAACCCGTTTCCCGCCTGAACCGAATGGGTATCTCCATATTGGTCATGCAAAATCGATTTGTCTTAATTTTGGCTTGGCCCGTGATTTTGGGGGTGATTGTCACCTCCGTTTTGATGATACCAATCCAGCAAAAGAAGAGCTTGAGTATATCGAGTCCATCAAGGAAAGCGTCAGTTGGCTAGGTTTTGACTGGGGTGATCATCTGTATTATGCCTCGGATTATTTTGAGCAGTTGTATAACTGGGCAGAATACCTGATTACACAAAGTAAGGCTTATGTTGAGGACCTTACAGCTGATGAAATGCGTTCCTACCGTGGAACTTTGACTGAGCCTGGTAAGGAAAGTCCTTATCGTAATCGTTCGGTTGAAGAAAACCTGGATATGTTTCGTCAGATGAAAGCAGGAGTTTTCCCGGATGGCGCTAAAGTTCTCAGAGCCAGAATAGATATGGCCGCACCAAATATGAACTTGCGTGATCCAGTGCTGTATCGAATTATTCACGCTCCTCATCCTCATGTGGGCAATAAATGGTGTATTTATCCAATGTATGATTTTGCCCATGGGCAGTCAGATGCCATTGAAGGCATAACTCACTCAATCTGTACACTGGAGTTTGAGGATCATAAGCCTCTGTATGAATGGTTCCTGGAGAGTTTGCCGGTTCCTTGCAGACCTCGACAGTATGAATTTTCACGTCTTAACCTGACATACACTGTAATGAGTAAGCGTAAGCTGCATGAACTGGTTACTCAAGGGATTGTCAGCGGGTGGGATGATCCGCGCATGCCGACAATTATGGGTATTAAACGACTTGGATACACTCCAGAAGCAATACGCACTTTCTGTGAGAGGATTGGGGTTGGCAGAAGTGATTCATGGATTGATGTCTCTGTTCTGGAAGAGTGTGTCAGAGAGGACCTGAATGAAAAGGCTCCTCGTGCGATGGCGGTGTTGCTACCTGTAAAAGTAATTATCAATAATTACCCGGAGGGGCAGGTAGAAGAATTTGAAGCTCAAAATCATCCGCAAAAGCCTGAAATGGGCAGCCGTAAGGTAACCTTTTCCAGAGAAATTTTTATTGAACAGGTTGACTTTATCGAAAATGCACCAAAAGGTTTTTTTCGCATGACTCCTGGTGCTGAAGTGAGATTGCGCTATGCTTATATTGTGCGTTGTACAGGTGTCATTAAGGACGATAATGGTATAATTGTTGAAGTTCATTGTGACTATGATCCTGAATCACGCGGTGGTTCTGCTGCGGATGGCAGAAAAATCAAAGGGACCATACACTGGGTCTCGGCGTCAAATTCTGTTGATGCTGAAGTACGTCTGTTTGACAGGTTGTTTACTGATCCGAATCCAGACAGGGGTGGAGCTGATTATAAGCAGTTCCTTAATCCACTTTCAATTGATAGGCTGCAGGGATGTAAGCTGGAAGCAGGTTTAGTCCTGACTGACTGTGAAACTCGTCTGCAGTTCGAGCGACTTGGTTACTTCAGGCCGGATCCAAAAGACTCCAGTAGTAAACAGCTTGTTTTTAACCGTATTGTTACGTTGAAGGATAACTGGTCTAAGAAGTAATACATAAGGGTATGAGTGTAATAATATGAAAAACAAAAATTTTAAATCTGGGTTTGTCTCTATTATCGGACGTCCGAATGTTGGCAAGTCGACTTTGCTAAACCGAATTATCGGTGAAAAGATAGTCATTACTTCTGATAAACCGCAGACAACGCGTAACCGTATTCAGGGCATTCACAATGTTGATAACGGACAGATCGTCTTTATCGATACCCCTGGAATTCATGTCAGTAATTCCCGTTTGAATAAAAGTATGGTAGATGTGGCCATGTCTGCAATTAGCGGTGTTGATGTTCTTCTGCTTGTCGTAGACTCTACTGCTGCTGTTGATGAAAAACTGGTCAAGGATATTCTGACCAATGTAGAAACGCCGGTGATTCTTGGCCTAAACAAGGTTGATCTGCTGTCTGATAAACGGCAGTTGCTGGACAAGATTGCTGTCTGGTCTACATTGCATCCATTCAGGGAAATTGTTCCGTTCTCAGCTGGTGACGGGGATGGTGTTGAGCATTTGGTAGAGACGATTACATATTATCTTCCAGAAGGTCCACAGCTCTTTCCTGATGATATTTTGACTGATATGCCGGAAAAGTTTATTGTTGCTGAAATGATCCGCGAGAAGATTTTCAGGTTGACCCGTGATGAAATTCCATATTCTACGGCTGTTATAGTGGAGTCATTCACAGAGCGGGAAAATGGTGTTATTGCAATTACAGCTGCAATCTCTCTGGAGAGGTCAACTCAGAAGGGTATAGTCATCGGCAAGCGTGGTGAAATGCTGAAGAAGATTGGTACCCAGGCCAGATATGATATTGAGAGGCTTCTGGGAACCCGTGTGTTTCTTGAATTATTTGTAAAAATAGAAGAAAACTGGAGCGAACGTACATCCAAACTCAGGGAGTTTGGTTACGAATAGTATTTTATTATTATTGCTATAAATCAATATTTTGTTAGGAAATTATGAAACCTTTAGTAGCGCTTGTCGGCCGCCCGAATGTCGGCAAATCAACCCTGTTTAACCGCTTGCTTGGACATCGTCGTGCCATGGTGGATGATACTCCTGGTGTTACCCGCGACCGTAATTATGCTGCGATAAATCGCTTTGATAAGCCGTTTATTTTGATAGATACCGGTGGATTCGAACCGGTAACAGATGATCGCCTGCTGCAGCAGATGCGTGAACAGTCCAGCCTGGCGATTGAAGAGGCTGATGTCATTATTTTTATGATGGATGCGCGAAGTGGTCTTACCCCGGCAGATATTGAAGTTGCCAATATGCTGCGTAGAGTTAAAAAACCTGTTTTTTATGTTGTAAATAAGGTTGATGGTGATAAGCAGGAAAACGAATCCGTAGAGTTTTACTCATTGGGAATTGATCAACTGTATACCATTTCAGCAGAACATAACCGTGGTGTTAATGATTTAGTTGACGATCTTTTGGAGGTTTTTCCTCAGGCAGACGAGACTGAACCTGCTGAAGAGCTGACCAGAATAGCGGTTGTCGGTCGTCCGAATGTGGGCAAATCATCGCTGGTTAATCGTATGCTTGGATTTGAACGAGTTGTTGCCAATCCGACCGCCGGTACTACAAGAGATTCTGTTGATACGCTATTCATGTGTAATAAAAAGCCGTATCTGTTGATTGATACTGCAGGTATCAGGCGTAAGGGCAAAACAACTGAAAAACTGGAAAAATACAGCGTAGTGGATGCATTACGAAGTATCGAGCGTGCAGATGTTGTTCTGGTTGTTCTGAATGCCGAGGATGGTGTTACCGAGCAGGATGA
>Ga0105044_10008372_pt1 | contig 14198 bp, 14 predicted proteins | sample MAT01_FD_78092 | JGI IMG/M metagenome (GOLD analysis project Ga0105044, IMG submission 78092) | Freshwater microbial communities from Lake Fryxell liftoff mats and glacier meltwater in Antarctica - MAT-01 | ecosystem: Environmental > Aquatic > Freshwater > Ice > Liftoff microbial mat | place...
CGGCACACTATAGAGAATAAATTTGATGAGCACCAGTGGGTGTTAAGCATGGTAAAAACATACGAATCACTTGAAAGAAAATAAGACATCACGCATTCTGATTGCAGGACATGAAATTGGTGGCCAGATGCAATTGCTTGCCGAAGCACTAAGGGCAAAAGGCTACTCAGCAACTGCCGTAGCGTTCAATCAAGATTTCAGGCAATATTCAAATGATCGTTCCATACCAACAAAGAAAATTCCATTTGCCAGATTAGTGTTTGCGGTGAAAGCTATTTTTGAATATGATGTTTTTCATTTCTTCTGGGGTATAAGTCTTTTTGATTTCTGGAGGTTTAAAGGAATCGATCTTCCATTCTTACATCTTTTGAAGAAGAAGGTTATTGTTCATTTCAGAGGAACTGATTTGATTGACATCAACTATTATGATTACTTAATTGCAAGAGAACGCAAACAAGAAGTAAAGCCTATATCCAAATCGAGACCAGATCAATTAAAACGTTTAAAGCAGTGGCGAAAATATTCCAATTTAATATTGGTATCCACGCCTGATCTATTAGAAGTTGTACCAGAGGCAAAGCTCGTTCCGCAAGTGGTGAACTTGAAAGAATTTAATAATGTGAAGCAGTATAGTAACGAACAAGATTTTGTAATAGGGCATGCACCCACAAGAAGAAATACGAAGGGCACCGATTTAATAATAAATGCAATTGATCAATTGAGAAGTCAAGGACGTACAATACGTCTGGATCTCATTGAAAATGAATCACCTAATAATGTAATACAACGACTTGCCAACTGTGACATTTGTATTGATCAGTTGCTGTCGGGTTGGTACGGTAAGGTAAGTGTGGAAGCCATGGCGCTTGGCAAACCCGTTATATGTTTTATTGAAGACGATTTAAAAAAGTATAGACCGGACTTGCCTGTTATAAGTGCATCGCCAAAAACATTGGAAACTGAACTGGAGAAATTGATTGTGAGTAAAGAGCTCCGGAATTCTATTGGGGAAAAGTCACGTGCGTATGCGCTGCTGTACCACGATGTGGAAAGAATTGCAAATGAATTGCTGGATTTTTATGGGATTGATTCGGGATCAAGAGTCAGAGATTCAATTGAAGACGCTAAAATGTGGTAGCCAGCATTTCTACTCATTTGGGTAATTAACGCAAATTTTAAGATTGTTAAAAATGAAAGAAAATTCTACGGATTTTTATGAAGACTGTTAAATTTATTTTGTCCGTGCTCGCAGTCACGTTGGTGCTAATTGAAGTTACCCTTCATTTGGTTTCAACTAGGAATGGACACATCGTTACTCTGTTTGGTAAAAAATCCTACTATTTAGCACCTCTGGAGCTGCCCGCTAAATTTCCTCTTATAAAAAGAGAGAGTGGCTTGTACAATGTTTACGATGCAGACTTGGGTTGGTCAATCGGAAAATCTGGAACAGACAGTAAGCTGTATTTCGCTGACCCACGCGGATATCGATGCTCGGAACCTACATTTAAAAGCCCGAAGGAAGACATATTTTTAATAAATAATTTTGATGTGGTTTGTCTTGGAGATTCTTTTACGCATGGTGATGAAGTGTTATTTGAAGAAACTTGGCCATATTATCTCGAGCAAGAAACAGGTTTAAAGGTTTTAAGCCTTGGTGTTGGTGGATATGGAATTGACCAAGCAGGACTGCGCTACATGAAGGAAAAGCCAAAAGCTAAGCTTGTAATTTTAGGATTGATAGCTGGAGATTTGGAACGGGCTCAAACTCAGTTATAGTTTGTATACTGGTGGCTTAAAAACAAAGCCGAAATTTAAATTCAATGGAGATAACGTTGATATTATTAATCAACCTGCTATTTATGGCGATGAATTAAAGTCGGTTTTTGAAAAACCGGAAGCAAGTTCATTTTTCAAAGCCGAAGAATATTATCCATCACTTTTTGTTCATGTATGGCATGATAATTTGTATGCGGTTAGAGTAATGAAGACACTCCCCATTTGGAAAAAAACAAGACAACCAATTTACACAACGGATGATGAACGTCTTGATTATTGCATGCGGATATTGATCCATATTAAAAATAATGTTGAAAAGAATGGAAGCATGTTTCGAGTCCTTATTCTCGACAATCTCAATACCTTTAAGGATTGGCCTAAGGGCGATCCTTGGCATCTTGTTTATGATAAATTAGAGCAACAAGATATCGACTATTTCACGTATGGTGATGAATTTTACAATGATTTTAAAATCAATCCTGATACCATTATCAATAAAGGACTTGTTCACTATTCACCCAATGCTAATAGAAAGGTTGCTGCGTTTTTAAAAGAAACAACGGAGATAAGGAATCTTGTGGCTGGTTCGATTGAATGAAAGGGGTCTAAAACAGAAACAAATGAGTTTAAAAAATATTTACAAGGATTGAGGATAAAATACATGGGCGTACCTATTAAGTTCTCAAATGAACGATTGCTTGATAAACAGGTGAGGGTTATTAAAGGAACAGTTAAGCAAGGTGTCGATAAAGATGATGCATGGTTTTACGAACTAGTTAAACGATCGACTGTTTTTTTTGATGTAGGAGCTAATATTGGTTACACGGCACTTATTGCAAAACTTACAGACCCGGCCCGCCCAGTGGTCTTGGTTGAAGCAAATAAGGAAGCATTAAGTTTTGCTGCTAGAAATTTAATTTATAATGGGTTGGTGGACTTTGTGTCTTTTGAGCCAATTTTACTGGGCGACACGGAAAGAACTAATGTGGAATTCTTTACCATTGGTGTTGGGGCCGCAGGAAGTATGAATGCAAGCCATGCTGAAACTGCTGCTGCAGTGGGCGCTTCTCAATTTTTAAACATGACTACGTTGGACAATCTTGTTCAAAAGTTGGATTTAATTCCGGATTTCGTAAAAATTGATGTTGAAGGTGCGGAGAATTTGGTTCTTCAAGGAGCAGCACAGCTAGCCACAAGGAGAAAAACCAGATTTTTAATTGAGATGCACCATTCTAATCAAACACCCATGGAGGTAATGGGAAACAATCTATTGTTATGGTGTGAAACTTATAGGCACAAAGCTTGGTAACTAAAGGATAAATTAGAATTAATTTCCGGAAAAACTATATCGCATCGCGGTCGATGTCATGTATTAGTTCAACCTTCGGAGTAGGAATTTCCAGTGTATTTAATGACTATTAAGGAAAGTGATCCTATTACTTATTAGTTGAGATAAATTGTATTCATCAATCTTAGTAAGATAATGCTCTTTAGTTTTCTTAAAATATGTGCAGCCTATCTGGTATTTTAACCTTATTGGTAGAAGTGAATACCCTCTTTTTATTGACTTCAACAAGATTAATGATCAGTATAGAAAACTGATATCGTATGACACTACTTACGCTTCTCAGGAAGGTAGTCTCAGGGACGCGGCTTATCAGGCTTTGCAAAAAGGAGTCGTATTATTCGATCACTCGGTTACGTTGAAAAGGTCAATACCATCGCTACTTGTTGAAGATGAATACCACTTCATAAGGAAGTATTATAATTCAATTTGGAGCGTTTACATTTTAATCATTAGGTTATTTACTCTTCATAACCCATTCATTGAAATACGGGCTTTTTTTAAATCATATGGTTTGAAACGCACAGATATCTATGCGTGTATCAATGAGTGGAGTCACTATCAAGTATACGAATCAACATTGGTGAAAAGTGAGCCTTTGGTGAGTGTTGTTATACCAACATTAAACCGTTATTCCTTTTTGAAGGATGTTATGATTGATTTGGAGAGACAGAATTATAAAAATTTCGAAGTCATTGTTGTCGATCAAAGTGATCCATTCGAAAGAGGATTTTATGATGGATGGAACCTGAATATGCAAGTAATATATCAACCAGAGAAAGCACTATGGTTGGCCAGGAACACGGCTATTCGTCTGGCAAAATCGGACTTAATTCTTTTGTATGACGATGATGCGCGAGTGGATCCGGATTGGATCGTACAACATTTGAAGTGCCTGGATTTTTTTAAGATCGATATTTCTGCTGGAGTGTCATTATCTGTTGTTGGTGCAAAGATTCCGACAAACTATTCTTTCCTTCGCTGGGCAGACCAATTTGATACGGGTAATGTATTGATTCGAAAAGAGGTTTTTGCTCAGGTTGGTTTGTTTGACAGACAATTTGAAAAACAACGACTTGGAGATGGTGAGTTTGGATTGCGAGCCTACCTAGCAGGCTATCTTGGAATTTCAAATCCTTATGCTAAGCGTATTCACTTGAAAGGTGGAACGGGTGGATTAAGGCAGATGGGAAGTTGGGATGGACTAAGGCCCACTAATTTTTTTGCCCCTCGTCCAATCCCAAGTGTGAATTATTTAACCAGAAAATACTTCGGAAATAAAATTACATTTTTTACACTTGTACTTTCTTTGCCTTTGTCGATTGTTCCGTATCGTTATAAAAATCGACCGACCCTTTTTTTATTTCCGCACTCTTTATATTTTTTATTTCTCCACTATTGGTTTTCCCGGTGATGAAGTCCTGGCGTATTTCGAGTAGAATGCTTGCAGAAGGAGATAAAATTGAGAAGCTATAACCACTAATCTCCATCTGATATGGTAAAAGTAAAAATATTTATGGAATCAAATCTGTCGCATACTCAGCAGGTATACACTGGATTTTCGATGCTTCGCGATATTGGAATAATTGATTTGGAATTAGTGAAAGGTGATAGGCTTTCCATGGTTTCGCCCTTTATTCGATTAGAGATTGAGGGCAAAAGTATTTGTTTCGACTTGAGCGATACGCATGAATTTCAATCACAAGAATTATTAAATTCCTGTGATATATACTTTAAGCGCATGTTGTTAAAGGAGCATGAAACTCAAAAAATACAACCTTACGGTTTAAATTATCCTGTCTTGTATCAAAATGATTCCTTTGTGAGAAGAGGGTATGCTACGGGTGGATGGAAAGGTTTGGTTAGATCATTTGCAAGAAAGAATTCCTTACTTAGCACCCTATTAGATATTAATATTTCTTCAAAAAATTCTTTGGTGCAACATTTTGAGCAGCTTCCCAGATTAGAGTTAGCCGAGATGGGTGTTATTTTTTATAGCCGGCTTTGGAATCCTGAAAAGATACAAGATTCGACTAAGCGACTGCAGCGTGAACTAATGAATGAAATACGGATAAAAGCAGTTGCCTTACTTAAGCAGGAACTGGGGAGTCGATTTATTGGGGGCATTCAATTAGATGCTTATTCGAAAAAGGTGGCAGGAAACTCATTGGTCCAAGATAATTCGGTAGTTCATAAAAAGAGCTATTTGGCGAATCTTAGGAAAAGCCATATAGGTATCGCAACAGAAGGATTAGAAGAATCCATCGGATTTAAATTGGCGGAATATATGGCCATGTCAATGGCCATTGTTTCAAATCCGATTGATATGTATTCCTTGCCGGGAAATTTTGAAAAAGGAATTCATTATCTGCCTTACACCTCAGCAGAGGAATGCGCGTCCCAATGTATTCGGTTGATGGAAGATAAGAGAATGTATCTTAATATGAGTGTTAATAATATGCGCTACTATACTGATTATTTGCGACCGGATAAACTTATTTTTAATTGCCTAATTTATGTGCTATCAAGATGAAAATGCAATTCATAAAATTATCTCACTACTTAAGGAAATTCACTTTTTTTCAAGCTGTTGTTTTATTCTTTAAGGTCGAGATTCTTAAGGTACAACATTTACAATTTAAAGGCCTGAATATTTACTTGCGAAAGGGAACAAGTGATCACATTGTCTTTTTTCAGGTAATGGTTTATGGAAGTTACGAATTTGCAAGAAAATGGAGAGGTGTTAATGTTGTGATTGACGCAGGGGCAAACGTTGGTATGTCCTCATGTTATTTTTCAACACTTTTCCCTGAGGCACGGATTATTTCAATCGAACCAGAGCCAGGTAATTTTATGCAGTTGGTGAAAAATACTAACTCCCTAAAAAATGTAAAACCTCTACAGTATGCATTGTGGAAGAATGATGGAGTACTGGCCATTGACGGCACATCAAATGAAACATGGTCATTTAAGGTGAAGGAACAAGTAGTTCTGGATAGTGAAAGTACTACGCAGATCGATGCTGTAAGTATTGATACGCTGATTAATCAATTTAACCTTGAATGTATTGATGTATTAAAAATTGACATTGAAGGAGCCGAATATGATTTGTTTTTGGAGAATTACGAGTCCTGGCTTCCTCATGTAAAATATATTATGATTGAGCTTCATGATGGATATAAAAAGGGATGTTCTACTGCAGTTATAAAGGCGTTGGCCAAATTCAATTTCTCGATTCGTTTAACAAGAAAGGAAATCATTGTATTCATAAATAATGATTTTAGATAATTATCCCTAACAATAAGATAGAGGAATGAGACTATTACAATTTATTGATCAACTAAATCCAAAATGAGCGGAACGTATTGCATCTCAAAAAGGAAGTTGAAAAGGATGAAGCAGAATTTCATGTGCTTATTTTGGATAATTTGAAAACATTTATCGATTGGAAAAGGTGATTTTTGGCCTGTTGTATGCTCAAAACTAGATTTCAATGGAATCGAATATTTGACCTATGGTAATGTGTTTTACCGAGATTTTGAAATCAATCCTGCCACGCTCATCGACAAAGGGCTTGTTACACCCGATGAGAATAGAAAAGCAGTTTTTTCAAAGAAACACCAGCGATTAAAAATCTTGTGACGGAGTAGAGTCAATAGATTATATACTAATTTTCAAATATTAAGGTAGGGTGTACGTATATATTCCAAATGATATTACAATCCCAATTCCGGAGAAGGAATTGTTTATTTTGACTAGGCCTTTCAAGATAGGAGAATCTTGGGGAAACTCTGAAGAGGTTCTCCGAAAATGGAACCTTCAGGAAACTGATATCCGCTTTACAGGTAATGTTGCAGAAGCGTCTTTTATTTTTTTGCCTTATACAATTAATTTGTATCAGGCTACCGGAAATTTTCATTTGCTCAAAAAATACAATCAATTATGTGATCAATCTGGAATTCAAGCTTATGGGTTTATAAGTGGAGATTGGTGCGCTTCATATCCTGAATTCGAGCGAATTACATACTTACGGAGTGGTGGCTTCCGTTCTCAGTTGAGTTTACGTAATCAGGGTTTTCCTGTTGTAATTACAGACATGTTTAAAGAATATATTAAGAGCAATTCTGGATACAGAGTAAAAGAAAAATTACCAACCGTTGGATTTTGTGGTCACGCTGCATTATCCCCAGTAAAGCGAGCAAAAGAAGCTACGAAATTCGTTCTTGAAAATTTTAAAAAGTTAGTTAAGAACCCATTTCGAAATGATTGGGAACCTGTATTTAGTTCAGCCTACCAAAGAGCTTCACTACTAAAACTCCTTGAAAGGGATTCGGCCATTAACACTAACTTTATTTATCGTAATAAATACAGAGCAGGAGCAAATACTCAATTGTCAAGAGCCCAAACTTCAACCGAATATTTTCAAAATATAATAGATTCAGACTATGTATTATGTCTGCGTGGAGGTGGAAATTTCTCAGTCCGTTTTTATCATACGTTAATGATGGGAAGAATTCCTGTTTTAGTAAATACGGATTGTCTGTTGCCTTTTCAAGACACAATTAATTGGAAAGAGCATGTAGTTTGGGTGGAGTGGAACCAACGAAAGGAGATTGATCGTATCGTTGATTCCTTTCATCATAAGTTATCACCTGATGAATTTCGAAATATGCAACAAAGGAATAGAAAACTTTGGTTAGAAACCTTAAGTGTTAAAGGTATTTTTAACTTGCTGAGTACTGGATTACTAACGAAAAAATTAAATACCAATGATGCGGAAATTAGTTGATTATATAAAGCAAAGTCTATTGGGTGCGCTTCAGAAACGAGGGTGGTTTAGACATTCGAAAGAAAGTACATCATTTTTGGGTGCGACCATATTTGCAACACGGGGAGCGTTCTTTCGGAAGTATGAAAAAGATGATGCCTGGTTATACTTGTTGGCGAGGAATCATAAAAACATTGTCGATGTAGGCTGTAACATTGGGCAGTCGTCCATGCTCATGTTGATTGGCACAGAGAACAGACTAATTTGTGTTGATCCCAATCCAAGAGCCCTATCTGTTTGTGCTGAGAATTTAATTTATAATAGATTGTCTACGCAAGTCAATTTTGTAAATGCTTTTGTAGGCGAAGAGGAAGGCAAAGAAATTGAATTTTTTACTATCGGAGCAGGGGCAGCCGGATCTATGTTCTCAAGTTTCGCAAAGACAGCAAGTCGCCATAAAAAGTCAATTTATGTGAAAACGCGTACACTTGATAGTATTTGTAAGCAGAGCAATTTTATACCTGATTTAATCAAGATAGATGTTGAAGGTGCAGAACAATTTGTATTAAGAGGCATAGGGGAATTTTTACTGAAAAATAAGCCCGCCATCTTTGTGGAGATGCATAGTGGTGAAGGACTTGGAATCGAGGAAAATACAAGTATCGTATTGGGATGGTGTAAGCAACATGCCTATCAGCCCTTTTACTTAAAGAATGGTACAATTCTGAGTGATCCAACGATTGTATCAAGACGAGGACGATACCACTTGCTGCTATTAGCGGATGGTGTTCATTATCCTGAGTATTTAAAGAATGTGCCTGAGAATTCTACTTTATCTTCTCTAGGTTTGAACTAATGCTATTTTGAAGTTTTAATTTTAGTGTATATAGTACCGATCCACCATTGTATCTGTAACCGTGAATAATCATATGTGGTGAGTGGGTGGGTATTGCAGCTACCTAATTTTTTTTATATTGCTCCACGGATTTAACTGATAAACTTTATTTTTTTGCCCAAAACAAGATGTACTACAAAAACTTCTTCAAGCGATTTTTGTTTCGTAAGAACTTATTCAAAAAAATTAAATTAAAAGTCACTTACTTGAGGCGTAAAGTATTGCGTAATGAGTATGAAGATTTGCGTTTTCTTTTTACGTGTGCGAAGATAGAACCTGATTGTATTATTGATGGTGGCGCAAACATTGGTTTTGTGACCCATGAATTTCAAACATACTTTAAAAAGAGTAAGATATACGCGATCGAACCAAACCCCAACATGTATTCAAAGTTGGAAGAATCTTATCGAGGCAACCCAAATATTGTGGCGCTTAATGTGGGTATTTCCCAAGCTCCGGGGAAAATGACCTTTAATATTAATGCGAATACTGGCACGTCCTCTTTCCTTCAGCCGAATGATTATCACTCCACTCATTTGGCAAAGAAAAAACTAGAAACAAAAGAAATTGACACCATAGGTCTTGATGCTTTTGCCGTTCGGGAAGGTATTAGCACAATGGATATTTTGAAATTGGATATTGAAGGATTTGAATTAGAAGCGTTGAAAGGAGCAGAGACCTTACTAAGAGAGCAACGCGTGCATGCCATCCTGTTAGAAGTGAATTTAATTGAATCATATGTTGGTCAGCCACTCTTTCATCAGATTGCATTACATCTTTTAGAACGTAACTACCATGTATTCAATACCTATGGATTGCATGAAACTAAGATCAGACAGGCCATTATTACCAATTTCATTTTCTTGTCAACCGATTTTAGAAATAGATTGAAGCAAAACTTTGGAAATGATTGCGGATGGTAAAGATTAAACGAAAATTAGTAGCCTGGGCCGAAGCCTTTTTTCTTCAACCGTTTTATGAATGCCTAATGTTCATCCTCATGCGCCTAATGAATTATGGAGCGGCCAACCATCCAAAAGACTCGGGTGAATTTCAATTATTAGAACGACTATAACGTCATTACTTTTTAGATTCACCCACAACAATTTTGGATGTGGGAGCAAACATAGGACAATTCGCTATTGGGGCTTCTAAGATTATACCGAACTCTACTGTCCATTGCTTTCAACCATCATCGACCACTTTTGAAAAGCTTCAAGTAAAAAGCTCGGATCACATCCTCGTTAATCATGCCGGTTTAGGAGCATCAAGAAGCTCACAGCTTCTGTATGAAGGACAGGATAGAAGTGTAAAAGCCTCTTTCATACGGCATGACCAGTCTAGCCAAGGTGAATTGGCAGAGGTATGGACTGCAGATAGTTATTGTTTTCAGCGCGACATTCATACTGTTGAGCTGGTAAAAATAGATGTCGAAGGATTTGAACTTGAAGTTGAAGGGTGCTAAGGATATGATTGACCAAGGGAAAATCCAATTTATTCAATTTGAATTTGGTTGGATCAACCATGTTCAGAAAAAGGTTTTGTTGCATAACTTTTTTGAACTTTTGCCTCAATTTAGTATCTATCGAATTTTTCAGAGAGGTTTGGTTAAATTATCGTACAAACCATTTTATGAAATTTATTTAACAAGTAACTATCTTGCGGTACTCAATTCAACGAAACAGCAGTATCTTAAGTCGTAGAAATGTGCACGAGTAATTAAAATTTATTTGAGTATTCTATTTTTTTCTGACTTAAAGTGACAATGTCGTGATTTTTTCATTTCTTAAATACATAACACCAACGCGGTATTATAATCTACAACCAAAGTCAGATCATTGCTATTTCCCTTCTCCAGAACAGCTTATGAAGGAAGGATATAAAGTGGAAATGGACCTAGGATATATAAATGAGTATTCAAGAAAATTAGATCAGGCATGGAATGCTTTTCACGCTGGATACATCAGTCATCAGTCGATCTGCAAGGGTATGAACGTTTGGAAGCCGGTAACCTTACCTGTACAAGACGAGTATCGGTTTATAAAGAAAAACTTCAGCTCGTTCTGGAGCTTTTATGTTTTGTGTTTTCGCCTGATAACATTTCACTCACCCTTTGCAGAAGTCACGGGTTTTTGGCGAGCAAGAAAAGTTGCTCGTATCGATCATTCTAAAAATCAATTTCAACATCATGGCTATAAAACGTTTGAAAGTCCTCTGATTAAAAGTAATCCTTTGGTTAGTATAATTATCCCTACACTCAACCGATACCCTTATCTCGAAGATGTATTACGAGACATTAGTACTCAAACCTATAAGAATTTTGAAGTGACAGTGGTGGATCAATCAGAACCTTATCAGGAGTCATTCTATCAAGGATGGAATTTTTCTTTGCACTATTGGTATCAGGAAGAGAAGGCCCTATGGAGGGCACGGAACTCAGCAATCCAGACTGCAAAAGGAAAATACATTTTGTTATACGATGATGATTCTTTGGTGGAGCCAGATTGGATTGAACAGCATCTAAAAACATTGGATTATTTTAATGCCGACTTGTCTTCAGGTGTATCTATTAGTACCATGGGTGCTAAAGTTCCTGCGCACTACGCGTACTTCCGGTGGAGTGATCAATTGGATACCGGAAACGTACTAATTAAAAGGGAAGTCTTTGAGCAAATCGGCTTGTTTGATCGACAGTTTGAAAAACAGCGTATGGGTGACGGTGAATACGGGTTGCGCGCCTATTTGGCTGGCTTCAGAAACATTAGTAATCCATTTGCCAAACGGATCCATTTAAAGATAGAAAGTGGTGGCTTACGCCAAATGGGAAGTTGGGATGGGTTTAGGCCGAAAAGTTTATTTTCCCCGCGCCCGGTGCCAAGTGTGCTGTATTTTTACAGAAGATATTTTGGAGTGAAAGCTTCCCTTTTGGTAATTCTCACTTCTGTATTGCCTTCAATAGTGCCGTATCGCTTAAAGCATAATCAAGTACTAAGTTTATTAACCTTTATGCTAATTCCGATTCTATTGCCTATGATTGTAATTCAAGTGTTGCGCTCATGGCATGCTTCATCAAGAAAAATTAAGCAAGGTGCGATCATTAGTAATCTCAATTCGTTATAATGCTTCAGACGATTTGTCTATCCTTTTAGCCGCTATGATTCTTTATTGGTGAAATCCTTTTCTACTCTTTAAGATTTGTCATAAAGATGGAATTGAGAAAATGGATATTAATAATGGACACCTGTCACGCCAGATGGAACAACAAAATTTAGCGAACAATAAAACCTTAATCATAGTATGGGAATTTCCCCCTGGTCCAGGGGGTATCGGAAAGCATGCCTATAGCTTTTCAAGAGCATTAGCGGATCAACAATTTGATGTTACAATACTAACATCTGCTGATTATGTTGGTCATAGCGAAATTGAACATTTTGATAAGACTCATGCGAATCTCAATATTATCCGAGTATATGGATGGTTTCTTTTTAAGTACATCAATCGTTTTTTCCAAACATTTTATTATTGTCTGAAACTAAAGCCGGAGCATGTGATCTGTAGCGGTAGAACGGCATTATGGTTAACACCCTTTATACAATTCATCACAAACAATCAAACACGGATCTCGGTTTTTTTACATGGTTCAGAAATTCAAATGAAGGGACTTTTGAACCGATATCTTACATATTATTCGTTGCGCCTAGCTGATCGTATTTATTGTGTTTCATCGTTTACTAAAAGTTTACTACCGTATAAACTGCAAATGAAAAGGAACGTGTTCGTTTTGAGCAATGGATTGAATCTGGATATTCTTAGAAAGAATCGGCCGCACTTGGATGCCCTCTATTCAGGATCGCCTACTTTGTTAACGGTGGGTCAACTGACCCGCAGGAAGGGCCAACATCGTGTGATCAATGCCCTTCCTGAATTGGTTAAGATCTGGCCAAAAATAGTATATCATATGGTGGGCATTGAGACGAATAGAGCTGAGTTAGCAATGCTTGCAAAAAAATTGGGCGTAGAAAGGAATGTTTTTTTTCATGGTCGCTTGAAAGAAAGTAGTGAAGTTTATAACGCATATTCTTCTACAGATGTATTTATCATGTTGAGTGAGAATCAGGATGATGGAGATGTTGAAGGGTTTGGAATTGCAATTTTAGAGGCTAATTTTTTTGGTCAACCAGCGGTGGGAGCAAGGGGATGCGGCATCGAAGATGCGATTAAGGAGGGTGTTAATGGGTACTTGGTAGACGGAGATAATGCGCAGGAAATCCACGTGGCTGTTATGAAGTGTTTGGAGAGAAGAGGTGACATGGAATCAGGAATTAAAGATTGGGTGAAGGATCATGATTGGAATCAATTAATTTTGAGGTTTCTGGAATGAAAGCGAAGCGAGTACTTTTAGTGATATCACATACCGAACACTTTCAGTTAGAAGATGGTACCATTGTTGGTTGGCCTTCTACCGTTCGCGAGTTAGATGAATTGATTCCAATCTTTGAAAGAATTATTCACATTGCTTGTTTTTATAAAGGAGTTGCTCCTTCGGGAATGACTCCCTATAAAAGTTCAGCAATAAATTTTGTACGAATTCCTCCTTTTGGTGGAAGCGGAATTGAGAAATTTTCTGTATTTCTTACAGCACCCCTTATCGTTTGGCGTGTTTTTTATTGGTTGCGTGTCGTAACACATTTTCAATTTCGGGCTCCAACCTCAATGGGTGTATACTTATTACCGCTATTAACAGTCTTTACAAGAAAGCTGGGTTGGTTTAAATATGCCGGAAATTGGAATCAAGAAAATCCACCCTTAAGTTATGCATGGCAAAGATTTTGGTTAAAAAAAATACAGAGGCGAAAAGTAACTCTAAATGGTTCTTGGTATGGGCAGCCAAATCATTGTTTAAGCTTTGCAAATCCGTGTTTATCGGATGTCGACCGTGCATTAGGCTCAACAACTATGGCCAGTAAAACTTTCTATCCACCCTATACTCTATGTTTTATTGGTAGAATAGAGAAGGCAAAGGGTGTTGACCGAATCATAGATTCACTTTTAGAAAAGCAAAATCAACAGAACATTGAATGCATTCACTTTATTGGTGATAGCCCTGAACTTGAACAATATGTTGCTAAGGTTAAAGACATGCCGTGCAAAGTATATTTTCATGGATTCCAAAATCACCAATTCATTTATGAGATATTGAAAGGTTCACACTTTTTGCTATTGCCCTCGGACTCGGAAGGATTTCCAAAAGTAGTGGCTGAAGCTGCGAATTTTGGATGCATCCCCATTGTTAGTAGTATCTCGAGTATTCCATATTTTTTTTCTGAATCGAATGCTTATTTATGGAAAACGGATAGTTCGTTTTCCGTACTGTTGAATATGGCATTGAATGATGATACAGATATACTTAAAAG
>Ga0105044_10008373_pt1 | contig 14197 bp, 10 predicted proteins | sample MAT01_FD_78092 | JGI IMG/M metagenome (GOLD analysis project Ga0105044, IMG submission 78092) | Freshwater microbial communities from Lake Fryxell liftoff mats and glacier meltwater in Antarctica - MAT-01 | ecosystem: Environmental > Aquatic > Freshwater > Ice > Liftoff microbial mat | place...
CTTCGCCCGCAACCTAAAGTAGCCATCACGCTCCGCCGTGATGAGCATTTGTCAATCGACATCCATCAAACGAGGCAGGGCTCTACAGTCAGCCGCATTGCCCAGGGCTGAAGGACTATCAGCGCGAGGGCTCCTTGCCATGTGGCCCAGCTCAAGGCTCTCGTCACGGCGGGGCGTGACGGCTACTTTGCGATTTGACCGTCATCGCGGCCGAACCCCAGGGGCCACGAAGTATATATACGTGAACAACCTCTGCAAACCGGCGCCTGCAAATCTTCTCAGGAAAACAAAGTCTCAATCGTTTGCAGTGCAGAGCTGCACGCAAGTCACCGGATCACGCCGGCAGTGGTCGGATCTATCCACTGACGTCCGCCTTGCTCTCTGAGATTTCAGGGAAGATCCGAATTCTCACGAATACAGCTGCGATAAATTCTTTGCCGTCGCTCGCCATCGCACGAATCTGGCCTTCATCGCAGGAAAAACGGGTCTGATCCCGCGCGAAAGTAAGTAATCCCGGCTAAGATGTTGACGAAAGAACCGAACGACATTTTTGGTGGAGCGACGTACGAATGACACGCAAGAGCTGGGTTGATCCGGAAACCAACGAGCCGCTGATCGATGACTATGCGAAAAAGATGGCAAACTTCATGCAGGCTTTCGCAGACGGCGTGATCACAGAACAGGAAATCAGTGATCAGGAAGCTCGCTTGGTCGATCTCATGCGCCAGGTCGAAGAACATCTGGATGATGCGACTCATGCCAAAGTCACGCGTCTGATGTGCGAACTGACGGCATTCAATATTATGCAGTTCGTCTACGAGATGCAGATGTCCCGCGCAACCACATTTCGCGGGTAGTGCATTGTCAAATATCCATCCAGAATGAATTGTGCTGGTCATGTCTCTGAATGATGCGTCCTGCCTTGCTGCTTACGAAGGGCATGGCATCACGTTTGAATATCCCGGATACTGGGAGCTTACCGAAGAAGTCGATGACACCGATGTGCTGATCACCGTATCAAGCGACAGTTCGTGCTTTTGGGCGCTGCGAATTCTGCACGGATGCCCTCGACCAGACGAAGTTGTCAATTCCTGCGTTGACGCCTTTAAAGAAGAGTACGACGATCCGGAAGTGACTGAAATCGGCGGCGTGCTGGCGGAGATGCCGGCGTTCTGTCGTGAAGTGGAGTTTTCATGCTTCGAATTATTGAACTCCGTCGCACTCCGCAGTGTCCGTTCGTCGAAGATGACACTGCTCGCGTGGTGGCAGGGAACGGATCATGAACTGGAATCAACACGCTCGATTCTGGACCGCATTACTCAATCAGTCCGCATTCTCGATCTGCTATGAAGTTACCGACCACACATCCCACATCTGCTGTATTTCAAACCTTGGCCCAACAGGCGAGATTTGTCCCGGTTTACCGCCAGTTGACCGCCGACACGCTGACGCCCGTTACAGCGTACCAACGAATCGCCTCCGGTCAGTGGGCGTTTCTGTTTGAAAGCGTCATCGGCGGTGAAAAGGTCGGACGTTTCAGCTTTGTCGGCAGTCAACCTTTCCTGACTCTCAGCGCTGTTGGCCAGAACGTTGTCATCGATCATATAGGCATAGATCGGCGTGAATTTGAAAGCGCCGATCCGCTCAAAGAGCTTGATGCTCTTGTCGCACAGTACCAATCCGTAATCATCCCAGGACTGCCGCGATTCTGTGGCGGAGCGGTTGGCTACGCTGGCTACGACGTGATCCGCTACACCGAAAATCTCCCGCACGTTCCGCAGGACGATCGTCATCTGCCGGATCTGTGTTTTGCTTTGTATGATGCGATGGTCATCTTCGATCATATCCGCAAGGTCATTCTGGTCGTGGCACTTGCCGATACCGCGCTGGGTGACCTCGAAGAATCCCGCGCTCGCGCAGAAGAGCGACTGGAATTGCTCTGTCGTCAACTCGCATTCAGCGGTGGCGATGTCGAACTCACGGATATCGACCTGACGGTCGAACCGACTCCGGAGGTCAAGTCAAATTTCACGCAGTCCGAGTTTCATGAAGCAGTACAAAAATGTCGTGAGTTCGTTAAAGCAGGGGACGTTTTTCAGGTCGTGATCAGCCAACGTCTGGAATATCCAAGTGCCGCGCAGCCGCTGGATGTCTACCGTGCACTCCGCATGGTGAATCCCAGCCCGTTCATGTTTCTGCTCAGGACTCCGGACGTGGATCTGGTCGGTAGTTCACCGGAAATCATGGTTCGTGTGGAAGACGGCGAAACGACGATCAGACCACTGGCCGGTACACGTGTTCGCGGAGAGACACCGCAGGAAGACCGCGAACTTGCTGAAGAGTTGCTTGCCGATCCCAAGGAACGAGCTGAGCATGTGATGTTGATTGATTTGGCTCGTAACGACATCGGTCGGGTCTCCCGGTACGGTACGGTCACATTGTCAGACGTGATGGTTGTCGAACGTTACAGTCATGTGATGCACATCACCTCGAACGTTTCCGGACAACTTCGCGAAGGCCTGTCGGCGATTGAAGCATTGCGGGCGGGTTTGCCTGCCGGCACAGTTTCCGGTGCGCCGAAAGTGCGAGCCATGGAGATTATCGACGCCATTGAACCATTCAAACGGGGTCCCTACGGCGGCGCTGTTGGTTATATTGACTTCACCGGAAACATGGACACCTGTATTGCGCTGCGAACGCTGGTGATGAAAGACGGCACTATCTACATTCAGGCCGGAGCCGGAATCGTGGCGGATAGCGTGCCGGAAATGGAATACCGTGAAACTCTCAGTAAGGCCCGGGCCATGCTGAAGGCAATTCACATTGCTGAAACTCAGTTGTAGGAGTACAGGGGGATGTTCTACCTCACGCGGTCGAAAGTGACATCAAGCGTCAGCGAGGTCTGTAGATCCCTCGCTGACGCTTCGGGTTACGATCAAGTGCTCGCAAAAGCGTCATTTTTATTCGCGCGGAGTAAATCGTGACTTCGGCCTGGCTATCACTTAAAGGGCATCAGGAACAGCGAGCTCTGTTTGCGCGTTCTGTTGAACGTGGCCGCCTGTCGCACGCTTACGTGCTGACTGGAGCGGAAGGGATCGGTAAACGAAAATTTGCGCGATTGTTGGCGCAGTCGATGTTCTGTCGCGAACATGCGGCCCATGAAATCGAAGCCTGTGGCGAATGCCGTGCGTGTCGAGGCTTCGTCGCCGGAAACTGGCCCGACTTCATCGAGATCGGTCTGCCAGTCGGCAAGACTGAAATTCCAATTTCACTGATCCTTGGTGAATCCGACAGACGTGGTCGCGAGGGACTCTGTTTTGAACTCTCTATGTCACCGCAGGCGTCCGAACGCCGCGTGGCGCTGATCAATGATGCTCAGCGCTTGAATCAGGAAGGTGCCAATGCGTTGCTGAAGACACTGGAGGAACCACCAGCAAACGCCCTCATTCTGCTGGTTTGCGACAACCCTGATTCGTTGCTGCCCACCATTCGATCACGCTGCCAGGTGATTCGTTTCTTCCCGCTGACCGAAGTCGCTGTCAGTGAAATCCTGCTTTCCGAGCAAATGGTCGAAACGCCGGAAGAAGCCCTCCAGGTCGCCGCGATGTCGGAGGGCAGCATCACGCTTGCCCAACAACTGCTGAATCCGGACCTGCGGGCGTTACGGGAAATGGTCAGTGGACAATTGGAACTGTTTGAGCAGATGAAGCCCCTTGAAATTTCGAAGCACGTTTCCGATGAGCTCGACCGAATTTCGTCAGGGACGGAAGAGGCACGACGTAATGCCAAATGGCTTCTGCGTTTCATCGCAGGATTCCTCAACGATCGCCTGAAACGTCTGGCATCCGGAGATTTTTCCGATCCGCTGTTGCAGCGATTCGGTGTCAGATCCGGCGTCGATCTGCTCGCCCCGCTTCTCGACCGCATCATCATCGCCGCGCATCAGATCGAAGGAAACTCCCCTGTGCGTCTTGTCCTTGAAGCGATGTTTGACGACATGGCTCGGCAACTGAGACTCGGCCCGCTCTCGGCACGGTGACTGTCGCTAAGCACCCATTCATAAGTTTCTTAGTTTAACCGCGTGGGCATCGCCCCGCGCTTTCGCGAGTAAAACGCGGCCCGATGGGCACGCGGTTAAACAAGTTGTGTGCGAAAACTTGCGCATGGGTGCTTATCACCGAGTGCATTCGGTCGTTTTTCGCAAATACGCGTCGAGTAACAGCGGCAGAAACGAAATCTCAGTGGCGTGAGTTGCTCCCGTTGAAGCAAAAGATGCGTTACACTCGACGGAATATGAGTCTTGACGTGTGTCAGGTGATATGTTTCTGAGTCCACGCTGCGGGCAGAATAATGAAGGGACCGTCCTTACGTTACGATATGCGGGTCCTGCGGGTCTTTACCTGCGACAGTTGCGGGCGTCAGGTGCAGACGCCGGGAAATGTGACTACTCAAACCTGCCTGTGCAGCGATCCGCCAAAGTTCATGCGACCATTGGATCGGCCTCGGACGGTTTCGCCCGACGTCAGTATGTTTATCAGTCCAGCAGATCCTGAGGACCTGATCGAAGTCGATGAAATCGATGAAACACCGTACGTGCTGCATGTTCCTGTCAAGCCGCCACCGCCAGCGAGATTCGCGAATCGTCGCAAACTGTACGACGATACGACGGCTCAGGATGAACCGGATTTTGGTGAAGGAATTGTCCAGAATACCTCACACGATTCGCCCGTAAACGAACACGCTCCGGCGGAGACACTGTGGAATCCTGGCCACGAGAAGCCTGCGAAGGAATCCGAGAAAGCTCCTGGTGCGAAAGAGCGTTCTCGCAGGCGTCAGCGAGTTCGTGGTGGCGAAGCAGATGCTTCGCCACCGTCAGGCCGCAATGCAGCACCGCCAACCAGACGACCTGATGCGCGCGGGCGACCTGATGCGCGCGGGCGACATGGTGCGGGACAACCGGAATCGACAAGAGATACCGGCCCTGCAGATCGTAACCTGACTACAGGATTCGATGGTTCAGCCCGATCCACGCCTTCAGACGACGATGCCCAGGCGGGCAGCGATTCCACTGCTGAAGGTTCATCTTCAGAACCGTCATCGTCAAAACAAGATGACGGGCATCGACGTTCTCGGCGTCGCGGACGACGTCGCGGACCTCGTCCAGAAGGTGGCGGAGCGTGACCAGCAATGAACAGCACGACGAGAAGTCGTCTGCGACACATTGTGCGGCATGGGTCCTGCCGGCACTCCTGGCATTTTCGGTTGTGTTGCTGTGTTTGCCGACGCCTGGCGGCATGACACCTGCCGCACACCGACTGCTGTCCATCGCGGTGCTGATGGCCGGGCTGTGGGTGACTCAAGCAATACCGTTGGCGGCGACAAGCCTGCTCCCGCTCGCTCTGTTTCCACTCTTTGGGATTCAGACTGCTGATGAAACGAGCAAGGCGTTCGTTGAAGACGTGTTATTTCTTTACATCGGGGGCATGATTCTGGCACTGGGAATTGAACGGTGGAATCTGCATCGCCGCATCGCATTGAATATCGTGTCGCTGGTCGGCGTGAGTCCGCGCAAGCTGGTGCTTGGATTCGGAGTCGCAACATTCGCGCTGTCAATGTGGATCAGTAACACCGCCTGCACCATGCTCATGCTGCCAATTGGTCTGGCGATGTTGAAGATTCTGGATGACCATGACGTTAAAAGCATGGATGCTGCCGCAGGCGTTCGTCGATCCGGGCCGTTAGCAGTTCCGTTGCTGTTGATCCTGGCCTATGCATCATCGCTTGGAGGGATGACAACACTGGTCGGCAGTCCTACGAACAGCGTGGCAGTGGGTCTGTATCGCAGCGAACTGCCTCCCGATGCACCGAACGTGTATTTTTCAAATTGGTTTCTGTGCTGCCTGCCGATTTCTCTCATCTACTTTGGCATCGTGTGGTACGTGCTTGTCCGAAAGCTGCCGTCTGCTTCGCCCAGTGATCAGGACCTCGCTACGGCGCTGCGGCAGCGATTGAGTTCGCTCGGTCCGATGTCGAAACCGGAATTCAGGATGCTGATGCTGTTCGGCATCGCAGCGGTGTTATGGGTAACGCGGGAACCCATGGAGCTTGGTAAGGTGAAATTGTTTTCCGGATGGTACACACTTTACGCAGATCTCTTTGTCGTTCTTTCTGATTACCTGGGCGCACCGTCTGCGGCCTGGCAGATCTTCGCGGGAAACAGAAAAGCCATTATCTCCGACGCAACAGTGGCCATCGCCATGGCGTCTCTGTTGTTCGTGCTCCCATCCGGAACACGCGACACGCTGAATCGCAATATTCCGCTCATGGACTGGAAAACGGCGCATCGGCTTCCATGGGACATGATCCTACTATTCGGCGGCGGATTTGCCCTCGCGTCCGGGTTCAAAGCGACTCAACTCGACGAATGGCTCGGTGCGGCCATGCAGTCACCGCTTCAGGATGTACCAGGCTGGTTGGTCGTGGCAATTCTTTGTCTGGCATTAATCATGTTGACAGAACTTACAAGCAATGTTGCGACCGTCAACGCCGTGATCCCTGCCGTGCTGGCTCTGGCAGGGTCGCTTGACATGGATCCTCGCCTGCTGTTTGTGCCAGCGACATTGGCCTGTAGTTGCGGTTTCATGCTGCCAGTGGGTACGCCACCGAACGCCATTGTCTTCAGTACCGGTCGCATCCCTGCGAGAGAAATGGTCATACAAGGCCTGTGGCTGAATCTGATTGGCGTTCCGATTCTGACAGCCGGGACGTATCTGTTCATCCGCCCGATCATGGGGATCTAGAACCACGAACGTCGCGGCCTACGCAGGTTTTGTCAGGGGTTCTTAGTAGGTCTGGCGCTCAGTCTCAGCCACGCGCGGAATCCGCAGTGGTTTTCCGATGTCGAGTCGATCCGGACTGGCCATGCGGTCCTGATTGGCGTTGTAGATATCCATGAATTTTTTCTGCGATCCGAGCATCCGCTGTGCGATTCCTGACAACGTATCGCCATATCTCACGACGTATTCTTCGAAGACTTCCGGAGGCTGAAAATCAGCTGCTGGCGCGTCAACAGGGAGTCCGTCTTTTGAGCCACCGGGTTCGGTGAATGGCAGCGGCGGCAATTTTACGGCGACCGGACGCGATGGTTCTACTGGAAATAGTGGAGGCAGCGCACCAAACTCTTTGGCACCGGCATCGGGCTGTTCCTGTTCAGGGAAAACACCTCGCAGGCCTGAAGATGATTCCGCAGCAGGCGTGTCGTTGATGTTTCGCCGCTTTTTCGGGCGATAACCATCAAGTTCTTCGTCGACAATTTCCACAACGCGATCAACGGCAATAGACCCAGCCCCGACTGGAACTGGTGCTGTTTTGTTACGTTCGTCCATTTTCTGCAGCACATCGCGCAGAGTCCATGGCTGCTCGTTTTGAGCCTTCTCAGGCGGTTCGTCGGAAATCTTGTCATCCAGATAAACCGCAACATCCCGTTCGCGGAGGCGTTCATTCAGTTCCTGTTCGCGACGAACTCCGGAAACTCTGGTTGACAGGAGTGGTTCGTTACGGAAAAAGAGCGCAGCCACGATCCCGACTAACAGGATGCCCATTGCAAAACCGATTTTGCGGTCTGTGTGCATGGTATTGCTGGTTGGTTAAGACTTGAGTCCTCAAATGCGATCCGCAGCGCGCACCGGCAGAATCTGCCGCACTGATGCCGCACAGTCGGTTTCGGATTGCGCGTACAGTGACTTGAGTCAATCCAGGATCACGATTCGGGATTTTTAAGATTCGTCTGGATCTTGTCAGGATTCGGCTGTGTTTGACCGGTACCGACTTTCAGGGACAAACATCCGCGGATTGGCGAAATGCCTGAGACCGCAAAGTTCCGGTGACCGGAATAATCTTCCACAACGCCCCCAGTTATCAGCCTGAAAGTATCGATGATCAGTCTATCTTCCGTTGCAGGTGAGCTCGTTCTTCTCTCAACCAATTCCTGAAACCATTCAGGTCAATGCCGCGAGGGGACGCATCAAGGATCGAGCAAAATCTGCTGATCGGACGACCGAGCCCGTGTTTCTGCACGGGCTCTTTTCTTTGCACGAAAACCGAGCGTTTGGAAGATTGCGCAAAGTTTGACGATTGTACTGACGATAACGATGATGAGGCTCTGCCATTTCGCTGCCGTTGCGCCCGTCAGAGCAGACTCCATGTCAGCCATAGTCGCAGCGAGACTCTCAATCTGTGCGACCAATACAAATCGATTGCCCTCCCCATGGAGTCAGGCGTGAAGACGAAACGATGGAAACGCTCAACGGGTCTGGCATTGCTGCTCGCAATGCTTGGTCAGGGCTGCGCTGGACCGGGATCGCGTCTGCAATACCTGATCGGAGAGGACCGAGGACTTGAACATTACGAAGACTTCGCCACATCGATCGAGTATCCAACACAGACGGAGCCGCATGAAACGAATCCTGAATTGCTTCGCGGGCCTCGAAGCATCACAAGTCTGGAAGAAGTCGAACCGCGCGAGATGACGTTAAACGAGTGTATTCGCATGGCACTCGCGAACGCGGACATCATCGTTGACGATCAGAGTTTCGGTTCACCATCGAACCCGCTTATGGGAAATCCCAGTCGAGTGGCCTCGGTGTGGGACAACGCGATTCAGGACACTGGTTTTCTGTTTGGCAACCTTGGCACGGAAGCCGCGTTGTCGAGTTTTGACCCGATTCTGACGAGCTCGTTACAGGGGGGAGCTTCGGAAGATCCACAAAATTCTCCCAACATAGGAATCCCGGCCGGAGGCACGCTGGAGGATCACACAGCTCAGTTCCAAATGCGTCTGGAAAAGATTATAGCAACCGCAGGAACGCTCTCCGTTCAGAATGATATTAACTACAGCCGCAGTAATCAGACACGACTCTTCGATTCCGCGTATACGGGCTCAATGCAAGCCGAATATCGTCAGCCGCTGCTGGCAGCGTCGGGGGTTGAGTTCATTCGCATCTCGGGTCCGCAGCAAACAAATGTTCGAGGAGTCTCGGGGGTTGCCCAGGGTGTGCTGATCTCGCGGATCAATTCCGATATTTCGCTGCTGGAATTTGAGCAATCTGTCACTACGTTGCTGCGTGACGTGGAGAACCGGTACTGGGACATGTACCTTTATCTCCAGTTGTACGAATCCGAAGTTGAGACATTTCGTGATCTCGTGGCGTTTCGCGCCCAACTCGAGCGACGCATCGAACACCCTGACGCCATCGAACAGGCCGAGAACCGCATTTATGAGGCCGATGCCCGCATCAAAGGATCGCTGGGAGACGCGCTGAAAGCCGAGTATCGACTGCGCCGTTTGCTGGGTTTGCCACTCAACGATGGCACATTTATCACACCGGTCGATGTGCCGTCTGCAGCTAAACTGGAACTGGATTGGGAATCGAGTCTGCTGGAATCGCTTTCCAATCGTCAGGAGCTACGACGTCAGAAGTGGGAAATCCGGAGTCTGGAACTGCAGTATAAAGCGTCGAAGAATCTTGCACGTCCACGTCTGGATTTTATCTCGCAGTACCGTGTCAATGGACTTGGAGACCAACTGGGCGGACGCGAAGACGACGATGGTATAACCGACACTGGCTATAACAGCTACTTTGAATCGTTGAGTCAGGGGCAAAATACTTCCTGGACCACAGGCGTCTCATTCACGATGCCGCTCGGATTACGACTCGCACGCGCCCAGGTTCGAAACTACGAACTACGACTTCGCAAAGCCCATGCGGTGCTGGCACGCCAGGAAGTAGAAATCGGCTATGAACTCAGCGATGCCATGATCAACATGGAACAGAATTATCTGCTCGCAGAATCCGGACTCAAGAAAGTGGCGACGGCCAAACGTTACGCCGAAAAAACGTTGTCGAGAGCCGAAATAGATGTTAGAGAAGAAGATTCAGGTCCGTTATTACGTGCGCTGGAGGCCAAGCTCTCCAGCCGCGAGTCGCAGCAGGGCTACCTGAAACTCATCGTGGATTATAACAAAGCCATTACCGATCTGAATTTCCGCAAGGGAGCAATCCTGCAGACGAATTCGATCTACCTTGCTGAAGGTGAATGGAATCCGGAAGCCTACGAAGATGCCCGGATTCGAGGCGAAGCCATGTCACGAGCCCTGGACAACGCTCACCTGCAAACGGTACCGGAAGAATTCGTCGGTGGACCAGACGTGAACTCATGGGAATCTCTCGGCAATCCCTCCCGACCGTTTGAACCGGGAGCCATCGAAAGTGTGAATCCGATCCAGTCCCTGCCAGGAATTGTCGTCCCGGATGCAACTGCGCCGAAACCGCAAAGCGTCACTGAGCCATTGCAGGAGATGCCGAATGCCGCTGAAGAATTGAAGTTGCCGATCAATCCAGAAGCACCGGAAAAGGTCGATGACTTCATTGATCCGGTCAACTATCAGTTTCAGGTGACGCCGGAATCGAAGACGTCAACTCGGTCGGTGACATCAAAATTCATCCGGCAACTGCGTAGCGCTGAGCGACATGCGAAAGGACGCGCGCAACTCGACTAGAGCTTTTAAGAAAGAGGTCAGGTTTCTGGTGCGCACTCGGAACGATTGCAAGTAGGATGGACATTCATGTCCGTCGCTTGGCCAGGAACTCGGACATGAATGTCCACGCTACAGGAATCACTCGGAACGATCGCATGTAGGATGGACATTCATGTCCGTCGCTTGGCCAGGAACTCGGACATGAATGTCCAAGCTACAGGAATCACTCGGAACGATCGCATGTAGGATGGACATTCATGTCCGTCGCTTGGTCGGGATCTCGGACATGAATGTCCAGGCTACAGGAATCACTCTGGAAGGAAACAGCGATGAGCTACAAACAACTGTTTCTCCTGATCCTCACGATTTGGTCGGCAGAACTGTTTACTCGATTGCTCTTCGACACGCTCATACATCCTCAGATGGAATACATGACGTACTACCTTGAAACTGACAAGGAAGGCACGTTCAAGGGCGGGCACATTGCGAAACTCGGAGATCGCGGCTGGCAAATGGTCAGCGCTGTGCCCAATCCGCAGAACAAGGACGAAATGATCCTGTTCTTCCAGCGTCGTACGCTGATCTCAAGCGGTCATTGAGTTAATAAGTGTGGTCACGATTTCGGATGAAACTCGTCCCAACGTCGCCAGGCGTAACTCCATTCCATCCACATCCGCATCATCGACCACAGCACACGCATGCGTTCGAGTTGGTCAGCAGGCAAGCGTGTCTGCAGGGCCTGTGCTTCACGGGCCGCCATGTCCAGGCCCCAGCGCCGGGCGAGAAGGCGGCACAGACTATCGGCGGACAGGTCTGTGACGGAGTTTTCTTCGTCGAAGCCATCAAAGATTCCGACATTGCTGTCGTCGGCAATCATGCCTGCTTCCTCAGCCGCCACAAACAATTCAAACAATTGCGAGCGGGCGGGATCAACTTCAAGCGGCTTTGTCTTTTCGATGGCGTCCAGCACCAGGCGTTCGACACCATTGACAATGTGTGTGGCCAGCGACGGCTGCGACGCTTTGCGGTCCGTCGGTTTGCCTTTGTCCGAATGTTTGGAAAAAGAATGATCTGAGACAGACATGTTAAGCACCCGTGCATAAGTTTCTTCGTTTAACCGCGTGGGCATCGCCCCGCGCTTTCGCCAGTAAAACGCGGCCCGATGGGCACGCGTTTAAACAAGTTGCATGCGAAAACTTGTGCGTGAGTGCTTATTTGACGTTTCCGCTCGATGCTTAGTGTCGGAAACCGCGACTTCCCCTCACGCTTTGTGCGAATTCCCTGTATACTTGAACTTGGCTTCCAGAACAATTGACATCATTCTGAGTACCATTTCATTCATGCCTCAAACATGGACAAATCTGCTGCTGCAATGGGTCGTGAGAATCGGCATCCTGTGGACCAATTGCCACGCAACTTGTTTCGCGCAGCAGCCCCCGGTGGCTGAATTTCCCGCAATGCAGAAACATGGGTTGCAGGAAGTCCTTTCCCAGCAACTTTTTCGCGATCGACAGATTGAATTACTTCTGCGATCAGTCGAATCAGGGAGAGATCGTCCAAATGCCGAACGGATGCGAGAATCGCTGCTTCCGATTTTCGCGCATCCGCACGATGTCTTTGAGTTTGATTCCCGGTCGCAATCATCCACCAGTCTGCGCAGCCGCGCATTGTCGTTGCTCACGCAGAGCTCCCTGGAATTGCAACGCAACTGGGTTGATTCGAACCGAGTCATTGCCGAACAGGAACTGGAATCCGCGATCCGCCGCGGCGGTCGTCACGCAGCAGCCCGAGTGGCGCGTGCGTTTCCGCTGACTGAAGCTGGCATCCATGCGCAGGTGATTGACATGACATGTGAACTGCTGAAAGGCGACTCATCGAAGGTCGCGGCGCAGGTTCGACAGTTGGAAGCAATGTACTCAGGCACTGTGCTCCATGTTGAAATTCAGCGACAATTGCGTCCGCTGAAAGAGAAACTGACCAATTTGAACACCCACGTCGATGCATCGCACGCCGTGCGGTTGTCATTTTCGGCATCTGCATCAAGCGGCACGGTTGCGCCACCGTGGCCGCAGCCGCTGTGGACGTGGCGCGAAAGGATCTGGAATTTTCCCGGTGCGCCACAACCTGAAACCGGATACTTGTTGTCGGTGTTTGATCCAGAAGCCGAAGATCGCCTGGAAAGCTTCAGCAACTGGCGACCAGTTTTCTGGAACGACAACATCGTCATCCGCACACCGTTTCGTATCATCGCGCTGGATCGAGCAAACGGGCGGGAGCACTGGTCAGTTCCCACCGACACGTTCAAGCCTCGATGGGACACAGCTTACGATGAACTGGACGACGCCACGAGACTTGCAATGCACGAATCACAATCGCCTTTCGATGCAGCGGCACCGATTCATGGGATGGCGGAGTTCGGGCTGCTGGCCTCTGATCCTGACTTCCTGTACTTCGTTGATCGGTTCTCCTTTTTCGCAGGAACAGATCCATTTCTTGACAATTCCGTGGGCCGTGTGATCCGAAATCGCAACGGATTTCAAGTCATTGAAGAAGACGACAGGCTGAGTCGCAAACCCGTGGCCTGCCGACTGGTCGCCCTCCGCCGTAGTCAGGGTACTGTTCCGGTCGTGGCATGGCAGATCGGGGACGGGCTTCCTTTTGAATACGATCCGGTCGTGGAAGTGAAATCGATTGAGTCATCATCAACGCTTCTATTGTCCAGTGAAAATGACAACGAGTCAGACACCATTCCAGTCCCTCGTGACGACACGGAGGTAGCGGATCCGACATGGTCGGGTCACCGATTTCTTTCACCTCCCACGGGCCAGGGAACTCAACTCTTTGTGCTGACACAGAATGACAACCAGGTATTCCTGAACTGCCTCCAAAGGAATACGGGTTCACTGTTGTGGCGTCAACCGCTCGCCTACACAGACGAAAATTCGATTGCATTTGCCCACAAATCAATCTTCACCAGACGTACGAGCACTTGTCTTGTGAGCGACCAGACAATCGTGTGCAGTCTGGCTGACGGAATGCTGATCGGCGTGCGTGCAGTCGATGGAACACTGCAATGGGCAACGGCGATTCGCGATAAAGCGTCGCTTTCGCCGGAATTCCGCTTCGGCTGGCAAATGCCGCCTGAAGAGACACCGATTTCATCTCCGTCAATCCTGGTGCCGTGCATCTCAGACGGAATCATCGTCTGCGGCAATCACGCTTCTGTTTCACTCTTCGGTCTGTCGCTGGAGACTGGTGAAATTCTGTGGAAGTGTTCGCGCCGTGCGTTTGGTGCCGGAGAAGTCGGCGGTAGTCCTGACTACTATGTGGCGGGAATCTCCGGAAGTCAGGTCATCCTCGTCGGAGATCGTCATTGCCGCAGCGTGGATTTACAGACCGGCACCCAGAACTGGGTCGTCCAGATTCCAGTCGGCAGTGGACGTGCCGAATGTCGCGGCGATCGCTGCGTGATTCCCATGCAATACGGTCAGGCACTCTCGGTGAATCTAACGAAAGGGACGTTGATCCCGCAGTCGGTCGTGAATCCGCCGGAAAATTCGATGGCGCAGTACGGAGCTGTCGCAAGTGATGCTGAATTGGTCTGTGTGTCCACGCCAACGTGCGTCGCCGTGTTTCCCCGAGTCGATGCACTCCTGAAGA
>Ga0105044_10008379_pt1 | contig 14195 bp, 14 predicted proteins | sample MAT01_FD_78092 | JGI IMG/M metagenome (GOLD analysis project Ga0105044, IMG submission 78092) | Freshwater microbial communities from Lake Fryxell liftoff mats and glacier meltwater in Antarctica - MAT-01 | ecosystem: Environmental > Aquatic > Freshwater > Ice > Liftoff microbial mat | place...
CGGTTCCCGGAGCGACCAACAACAAACTGCCAATATGCTTGCGACGGAGCGCGTATTCGCCAAGAGCGGCCGCATTTCCGTCGTTGGTCATGTGAACGGGGATGCCGGTGCGTGCGGCAAGTTTGCCGCAAATGTCGGTTCCTACCCAATCTGCGCCAAGATTGGCGCGCCCCCAAATGACGCCATTGCTGCTGGGGGCCGGGACGTCCAGTCCGATGCCGGCGATGGCGCTGCGTGCCACTCCTGCACCGGTGGCGAGTTGATCAAGGGCAATGTCGAGCTGGGAAAAAGTCGCTTCGTAGCCGTCTTTGACGAGACTGCGAACCTCTGTCAAGGGGGCCACTTGTTCGGCCAGATGATTGACCAGGACGGCTTTGACGGTGGTGCCGCCGATATCGAGGCCAGCGTAGTAAGAAGATGCGGGAGTCATGATCCTGAGACTGTTTTCCCAAGCTCGTGTTGTCAAGAACTCGGTCAGGGTGCCGGGGTGTTGAAATTGTCTTTATGATCCAAAGCGGATGGCCACGAAGTCCTCGGTCTTTGTTTGGCGAAATCCGAGCTTCAAGATCTCCCGGGCGATCTCCGGCATGTGCGCCGCGCCCCATGGGACGACGATGTGCTCCGAGGTGGGGAGCCGCTCTTTCAGCACTCCTAACAAGTGATGGTTGCGCTTGGTTAGGATATCGTCGATCAATTGCTTTTCCAAGCCGGGGGGGGTGGGCTTCATCAGGATGGGCAGGGTCTCGGCGGTGACTCCTTTGGCGTGCAGCAGCATGGCGGTTTTCAACAGTTCCCGAGTGGTTGGGGAAAACGAGTTGATATCGACATCCGCCGCGACGATTTCGCCACGGGGCTTGAATACTTTGACTTGTTCCACACCGCCGACCGCACCCGCCATTTTGGAATAGTCCGAATGGGTGTTCATCGTTTTTTCGGAGTCGGTCACCCCTTCCATGAGGATCACCGCGTTATCTGGAAATGAGGCTGCCAGATCTTGATAGAATTCGACCTCGCCGACATGTGACATTGGCACCAGGGTGATTTTCTTGCCATCGTCGCGGGTGTATTTCCGGACCTGCATGGAGATGCCCGAAGGCCCCAGTTTTACAAAACCATCCGTGAACCGCGCGAGGGCCAACTTTGCCGAAAAGAAGGAGTAAAGCAGCAAGGTGGGGACGATGACGAGAACCGCTGCCATCAGCATTCCAACGAGGCATCTCCAGCTGAAGTTGCGTGGCTTGAGCTGAGATTCAGGAAAAATCGGCCACTGGAATTTCAGTCCGCCTTGAACCCGGTGAATCAGCAGGATCCCAAGCACGACTTGCCCCAGCGAGACGGCACAAAGGATTGGGACAGCATACTCGGTGAAATAGATCAGTAGCGGAATGATGCCGATCGCCGTGACCGGCAGATAGAGGCTGATCGGAAGGAAAAAGCGTTTTGGGACCCGGGGTGCGAGGGCCATCAGCAAATAAATGAGAATTCCCAAGAATAGCATCAAGAGCCATGCCAAGCCCGCGGGGACGGCCAGATCCTGGCGGTGAAACAACCCGAGTAGGGAATCGCTCACGAGTGAAATTAGACCGGATCCGACGAAGGCCACCAACGCAAGACTCAGCATGAGCGTTATGAATGGGAAGGTTGTCTGAGCTTCGGCATCGGGAAGCGGCGGCGGCGGAGGTGACATCGACATTGCGCGCAGTATTGGGGGGACTCTGGAATCCCTCAATGACAAACTTGCAAGACTTGTCGATGGGTCGGCTGGATCAGGCTCTCGACAAGCTCAGAAACGGGCGTAGCTTTTTTCTTTCCGCTGCGGTCTTTTCGATATGGCGGGAAATATTTGGGAGTGTGCCAGCGATTTTTACCGCGCCGACTTTTACTCGCAGGCAGTCGCCACCCTGCCAAACCCGCAGGGCCCACCCCGTTCCCATGATCCCGCCGAACCCGGGGCGGTCAAGCGCTGTCAACGCGGCGGTTCTTTCCTCTGCACGGACCAATATGGTATCCACAACCTGCTCGGCAATCGCGGCAAAAGGGAGGTTCGCTCGTCCCGCAACCCTGTCGGATTCCGCTGTGTCAAAGCACCCAGCGACTCGTTTCATGCTGAGAATCCGATGGTTTTTTGGCTCTTTCCTGCTTTTCCGCTCGTCAGAACCCAAAGCAAACGATAAGGTCGTGGCAGCAAATAAAGCAGAGCGTGGGCGAGTTGGCACACCCCTTGCTTTATTGAAACTACAATCCGCCCAACTATGAAAAAAATCGAAGCGATCATCAAACCATTCAAGCTTGAGGAAGTCAAAGAAGCCCTCGCCGAGGTGGGTGTGCAAGGAATGACAGTTACTGAAGTCAAAGGCTTCGGGCGTCAAAAAGGACACACCGAAATCTATCGCGGTTCTGAATACACCGTGGACTTCCTACCCAAGGTAAAAATTGAGATCGTCGTGGACGATGCACAGGCTGACGGCGTTGCCGCGGCCATCGTGAAAAGTGCAAACACTGGCAAAATCGGTGACGGCAAAGTGTTCATCTCGAACATCGAGGAGGCCATTCGCATCCGCACTGGTGAGACAGGAACCTCCGCGGTCGCGGTCAACTGAACACCACGGCAACTTCATCCAATTTCACTCGATCAGTGACTTCCTGTCTGGAAGTTGCTGATTTTTTTTGGCGCGGAAAGCAGCCTAACTTCAGACATCCTGATCCGAGGGCGGCAAGGTCTTGAGTTTGCGTTGGGTGATCGGAAATTGATTTGGCACTTTGGAGGTCCAAAGGCCAGGCGCGATACCAGCCCAGCCCAACGGGCTGGGAATACGCAATCCAGCGTGATGCGTTTTATTGCTCCACTCATTTGGACGGAAGACAAGAGTGTCCTCCCTCCATAAGGTCTCTGCATCTGCCAAGCTAAGTTTTGACTATTTGGCTGCCAGCCTGGTCATTCAGGCTCCAGCCAAGCCAGTTCTGTAAGGCTGAGGCGTCGGCTTGTCTTTCTTAAGCAGAGCCTTTCTCATTTTTGCCAATGCGGAATTCTGCAATTGGCGGATGCGCTCGCGGGACACTCCGAACTCGCGCCCCACATCTTCAAGGAGCATGGGTTTCAGGCCAGTCAGGCCGAATCGCTCGTCGATGATCTTGCGCTCGCGCTCATTCAAAATTGAGAGAAGTCCGCCAATTTGGTCGTGAAGATTTTTATCCGTCAGCATTTCCAGAGGATCAGAGGCGGTTTCATCGCTGATGATTTCGCCATATTCCGTAGCCTCGCCTTCATTGATGGGGGCGTCCAGTGAAGCGGGACGCTGGGATGCCTGCTTGAGCATGGCGATTTTCTGGCGCGGGAGTCCGAGTTCAGTGGCGAGTTCATCGTCAGTCGGCTCGCGACCCAGCTCCTCGGCAAGGGTTGAAGAGATCCGACGCATTCTGGCGATTTTATCGACCATGTGAATGGGAAGCCGAATTGTCTTCGACTGGTTAGCAAGGGCCCGCTTGATCGACTGCTTGATCCACCAGGCACCATAAGTCGAAAGCTTGCCGCCCTTTTCAGGGTCGAAGCGTTCCACTGCATTCATCAGGCCGATGTTGCCCTCGGAAATCAGATCGCTGAGAGACAAGCCGTAGCCGGAATAATCATGGGCGATCTTAACCACCAACCTGAGATTGGCTTTGATCATGTGCTCGCGGGCCTTGCTGTCTCCATTCCGAATTCGCTCGGCCAAATCGTTTTCTTCCTGCACGGTAAGGAGCGGAGTTTTGGAAATTTCCCTCAGATAGATTTTCATGCTGCTGTCGGAATCGTAGGACATGGTGTGTGTATTTTGGATGGTACTTCAGTTTTCGACAGAAAACGTGAATTGGATTCACAAAAGGAAAGCAGAAACGCCAATGAATTCAATTCGATTTCCCAGTTTTTATCCGGCTGCTCCAAATGCTTCGATGAACGGGTGGAATCGTGGTGTCACCGGGCTTGCGTATTGCCATCAAACCGCACAGGCTTTCCCGTGCCTGAATTGATGATTGAAACGATCGACCTTCACCGGAGTTACCGGATCGGGCGAAAATCCATTGAAGTTTTGCATGGGATCAACCTGCAAATCCAGCGCGGCGAGAAGGTTTTTTTGTGCGGCCCGAGTGGAGCGGGGAAGACAACCCTGCTTTACACCTTGGCCGGCCTGGAAACGCCGGAAAAAGGCAGGGTCCGTATCGCGGGCACGGATCTTTACACCCTAGGCCGCCGCGAACAGGCGCGGTTCCGCAATCAATCCATCGGCTATGTTTTCCAAAACTACCATCTCTTGCCGGAACTCACCGCCTTGGAAAACGTCGCCGTTCCCGGCGCGATCTCGGGTAAAGACAGCACGGCCCTTGCGTTGAAAGCCCTTGAGCGTGTCGGTCTGAGCGACCGCTCGGACCACCTTCCCGCAGAATTGTCCGGCGGAGAACAACAACGCGTTGCGATCGCCCGGGCCATCGTCAACGAGCCCGTGGTTCTTTTTGCAGACGAGCCAACTGGCAATCTTGACTCCGCAAACAGCGCGGAAATCATGAAGATATTGCTGGATCTGGCCACCGAGCAAGGCGTGACCCTGGTGGTCGTCACCCACGATCAGAATCTGGCAAAGGTCGGAGATCGCACGCTGATCATCAAAGATGGTTCCATTACGACTCATCCCTCTGAGACAGAAGGCGTCCGTTAAACCCGCAAGTGTCATCCTTGGGTTGCCTGAACCGCTTCCGGATGATTTGATTTCGCCATGGAAGTTCGCAACCGGGAAGCACAGTCGCCATTCACCACCAAGGACGGATCCACCATTCGCAGTTTGTTGGATTTATCCAATGCGCCGGTCGCCTTGCAAAGCCTGGCCGAAGCGTCGCTGCCTGCGGGGGGCTCCACGCAGCGGCACTATCACCGGCTCAGCGAGGAGTTTTACTATCTCCTTGCCGGCCGTGGGCTGATGGAGATCGACGGTGAGGAGCGAGAAGTCGGCCCAGGCGATGCGATTCTAATTCCGGCTGGTGCCTGGCACCAAATCCAAGCGCTGGAGGCGTTGCAGTTCCTTTGCTGCTGCGCGCCTCCGTATGTCCATGAAGATACCTATTGCATATAATAACTTACGGTTTGTTTGGGAGGTGGTTCAAGGATTGTTCGGGTTGAATTCTGGATTCAGTTTGGGAATGTTCTGTCTAGCGTTCGTGATCGCGCGCGAGGTGCGGTTGCCGGGTCCTGAGATGATGTAGTTGGTCGGGAGTAAATCGCCTTGGCGCTTGGCGAGCAATTGTTCTTGGATTGTTTGTTGGATCAACTCTCTCGCGGATGGCGGCAGCGGACCGAAGGTGCCCCGCCCTGCGAGAGGCGAGGTGGCGATCAGGTTGGCGATGTCGATGGTGACCGGCTCGGGAATCACCTTGGCATCCGGGTGCATGATGATCATCTTGCCGGCTGGCACGGAAACGCTGGTTTTACTACCATTGATTGATAGCTTTTGGGTACCCTCAAGGGTGAGGAGCTTGATCCATTTCCCGGGGCTATACTCGAACATCACCGTGGTCCCGGTGATCGCGGCGGTGACCGTGGCGGTCCGGATGGTGGCTCCTCCCGCATTTTTGGGAACCTGGAGTAATACGGACCCTTGCTTTAACTCCACGTTACGCCCGGCTTCGCGAAAGCTGAAGACCGAGTTCTGTCCCAAGCGGGTGATCGTATCATCGTTAAAGGTGAGTTCCGTGCGCGACTTCCGCCCGGTCTGCACCGATGATGGCGTGGTAACTCTCTCACCGATCGTGGCGGAGCGGGGGCTGCCTGAGCCCGGATAGACCTGCACTTCATTGACGGCTGCGGTCACGGTCGCCGTCCGCAGTGTATCGGCGGCAGCGGGGATGAGCAGGGTGAAGAGTGGAACGAGAATTTTCATAGGAGTTAGAACGAGTAGTTTAGGCCGAGGCCGATTCCAGATTGCCAAGCCTCGAAATCATTGGCACCAAAATCCTCGTTGGAGTCGTGGTTGGTGTAGAAGACGTTTGCATAGATGCTGGCGTTCTTGCAAGGGGTCCACATGAGCTCCAGTCCCACCGTATGGTTCCAGTCTTCCCGACCGTCATGCTTGAAGTCCCACATCGAGCCGGTCCAGGAAAGGGTGGAACTGAGGTGGTCTGCGAATCAATACGTATAATTTACATCAGCGGAGTATTCGTTGCGTTCCTGTGCGTCCGCGTCGGCGGTGAGGTCGAAGGCGGCGTCGATTCCTGCGGATAGCTGATACCTGGAAGCCAGCAGAAGATTTTTTTGGAGACCTGTCCGGATTCTCTGGGCGCTGTAACTGCTATCCGACAGGCTGTCGGTGGTGATCCGCTGGTATTCATAACGGGTGAAGAAGATCAAGTCGTCGAGTTCAGGGATGGATTTAACGACTCCGAGGTAGGGTTCGAAATTCTCGAAATCGACCGCTCTATTACCTTCGAAGCGCAGCAACTCCTGCGCCAGTCCGATATCTGCAAACCAGCCGTATGCGATCCGGGGATTCCAAAATACGGCAAGTCTGCTGGCGGAGAACCAAGCGGCTTCGTCGTCCAGTGGAATCTCGCCCGGTGCGTTGTCGGTGTAGCTGACGCTGGTGTCGAAGGTCACATTGACCGGCGGAGGCCCGTTGTAGGATCCGAGGATCTGTTGCACGCCCAGATCGGAGTCAGCTGGAGAAAATGGGGCGTATTCGGGATTTTCCACTGCCGAATCCGGTTGGATTGTCGCAGGGGCGAAGTTGGGACGGGAAGAGCCGAGAAAGGGACTCAGATCCGATAAGGTATCCGCACGGACGTCGCTTGCGGCGAAAATCGGGATGAGGAGAAGATGGAGGCTTTTCATAATTCCTAAAGTAACGTTAACTACCGCATCGGACAATGACAAGCACTTCTTTGAACCTCGGGAAACGCTGGCGTAAAAGTTTTGCGTGTCTGGTGGGCATCGCGATCGTGATGCTCGCATTTGGGGTGTTTTCTTTTGGCCGGGTCTTCATCGAAAGGATGGATCGGGCGGTAGGGGATTGGATTGTCGGCATGAGTGGGGGGCCGCCTGAGAAGGATGAACTGGTGTTGTTGGGAATTGACGAGGCCAGTCTGGCGCTGGATGCCCTCGACCCGGCTGAGGTCGCGGCGAGTCCGGCGCTGTCGTTGATGAGCGCGCGGTTTCCGTGGGATCGACGGGTCTGGGCGATGGCGATCGACCGTTTAGCGGGAGCGGGCGCGAAGTTGATTGTGTTGGACCTTATTTTTTCGAGCGCTAGCGATCCCGAAGCCGATGCGGAGCTGGCGGCGGCGATCCAACGCTATCCGGGACGCGTGGTCCTGGTATCGACTTTCAGCCAGGGGGAAACGGGCGAGATAGGGGGGGTATATAATCTGATAGAGCCACATCCGGTCTTCTTGGAAGGCAAATCCGAGCCTCGTATTGGATTCGCGAATTTCAGGTTGGATCCGCTCGACGGGTTGGTGCGAAAGGCTCGCTACACCACCACTCGGGGCATCGAGAATGAAGGTCTGCGGCGCAGCGGCGAGCGGGAGTTTCGCTCCCTGGCTGCGGAGGTGATTCATGCAATGGGCTTCGAATTCCCTTTGGGAGACCAAGAACTCCGCTTGGCGGGGCGCGACAAGAGCGGCGCACTGGAACTCTACTTCCCGAAGAGCGTTTATGGAATTTTCGCTGAAAAGGATTGGAAAGTGAATTATAAGGACGGTGGGTTTTTCCGCGACAAGGTGGTGATGATCGGCCCGGTGGCGCCGAGGTTTCACGATTTTCATCGTACACCGATGGGACCGCTCACCGGGCCGCAACTGCATCTCCAGGCAATCGCGTGTGGTTTGGACCGGGCATTCATCCACCGTTTCACCGATCCATGGCCGGGGATGATCTTGCTCGGCATGGTCTCGTTGGTTTGGACAGCTTGGGTGAGCCGCCCTTTACTATCGGTTTTCGGGTTGATGGCGGTCATCGGCGGGGTGGCGGCGCTCACGCTATGGGCAGGCGTTTCGTTTTCGCTAATGTTACCAGTGTCGGGCGGGCTGCTGGCACTTGGCTCGGGGTGGGTTGTGGCGCAGTCCTATGAGATGGTGACCGAACGCCTTGAAAAACTGCGCTTGCGGCGGGATTTCCGGCGCTTCGTCTCACGGGATGTGGCGGATGCCATGATCGAACAGCAGGATGATTGGCAGGTGACGGCGGCCGGGGTAAAACGGCGTGTCGTTGTGCTGTTCTCGGATGTGCGGGGCTTCACCACGAGGTCCGAGCAGACGGATCCAGGAGAACTGCTGAAGCAGTTGAACGAATATCTCACGAGGATGGTGGCGGTGATTTTCCGCCATGGTGGCACCTTGGACAAATTTATCGGAGATGCGGTGATGGCGCATTGGGGGGCTCTCGGGGGCGGTAGCGAAGAAGATCACGCCCGCAAGGCGATTCTTGCGGCGCGGGAGATGATCGCAGTCCTCGCACAGATGAACGCGACTTGGCAGGCTGCGGGAAAAGCACCTTTTCAAATTGGCGTGGGCATGCATTTGGGGGAGGCGGTCGCGGGTGAGATCGGCTCGCCGGACCGCACGGAGTTCGGTGTCATCGGGGATACGGTGAATCTTGCCTCGCGGTTGGAGGGACTAACCAAGGAGTTTCATTGCGATGTGATTTTTTCCGATGAAGTGAGGCAGGCTGCGGGGATGGATGATGGGGTTCTGGATTTAGGGCTGATTACGGTCAAGGGGCGGCGGAATCCTGTGAGGCTTTTCGGAATCGGCGATGAGGAGGGGGTGCGCGAGCATCTCAAAACTTTCGAACGCGATGCGGATGGGGTCATCGTGATGACCGTGAAATGAGGGGGCTGAGGTGGGTAAACCGGGATTTACAAGGATGCTCAGATTAAAGTTACCAAGAAGTCGTCAGCAGCCTGGCGGTGGGCGTTTTGCTTGGCGAGGGGTTGTTTTTCCCAATTCCGTGCCATCATGGAAAGGCGGGGGTTCTTGAGGAAAAACGGGGTGTAATCACCGATGAAGCTCCAAAAAAGGCCATCCCAGATGGTGCACCATGGGCCTTTGGATTCGTTTGACATTTTTAAAATGTAGTTGGAACCCGAAATGTAGGGCTTGGTGGTAAAGGTGCCACCATCGGCGAATTGGGACATGCCATAGACGTTGGGGACCATGACCCAGTCATACGAATCGACAAATAACTCCATGAACCAGCGGTAAACCTCATCCGGCTTGATTCGGCATAACACCATGAAGTTTCCAATTACCATCAGCCGCTCAATGTGATGGCAGTAACCGTCTCGAAGCAGTTGATGAATCACGCGATCAATGGGGGGAATGCCAGTCGTCCCATCATAGAATGCCAGGGGCAAAGGCTTGTCGAAGTTCCAGAAATTTCCATTCCGGATCTCGGTTCCCCGATGCTGATAGATTCCATGCATGAACTCCCGCCAACCGATGACTTGGCGGATGAAACCTTCCAGGGAGTTCATGGGAATGTCCGCCCGGGCGGCTTTGGCAATGACGCGATCAATCACGTTCTGCGGGTCCAGCAGGCCGATGTTGAGCATCGGGGTGATGGCAGCGTGACAGACATAGGAGTGCTCGGTGGAAATCGCATCTTCATAGGTTCCAAAGTCAGCCAGGCGCTCATCGATGAATTGCTCAAGCCAGGATTCCGAGTCCTGACGGGTGACGGGCCACCGGAAGTGAGAGACACCACCGAGATTGTCAGGGAACTTTTGGCGGATGTAGCCGGTGGCTTCTTGGACATGGGAGTTGGACCGTGTCCTAGGTTCGCGGGGTGGGATATGGCCCTTGGGAAGCTTGGCCCGGTTCTCGGTATCGAACGACCATTTACCACCCAACGGGCCGCCATCGGCTTCTAACAATACCGACATCCGTTTGCGCTGGTTTTCATAAAACTTCGCCATGAATGGCTTTTTCTTCGAAGCCAGATGAGTCTCAAGAAACTGCGGCGGGCTGAGGAAGTTCGGTGAGTCGTGGAGAATGAGGCTTGCCCGGCGCTTTTCGACGAAGCGCTTGACACGTTTCAGAATCAAATCGTCAGCAGGATCGGCAAGATGGAATATCTTGATCGTCTTGGGAAGATGCCGATCCAGCAATTCGGTGCTACCCGTTGCCGTTCCATCCGGGGTTTCGATGTAGTGGACGCGATTTCCCGCGGCCTCAAGCTCGCACGCGTAGGCCTTCATCGATGCACGATGCAGCACCAGCTTCTGCGAGTGCATCTGTCTCGGCCAGTGAGGGTCATTGCCGAAAAACAACGGGTCTTCGATCAGCCAGATCGACCTCGTTTTCAAAATGCCAGGATGACTTTTAAATAGCTGGTGCGGAAAAATCAGGGTGGCTTCAAGCATCATTTTTGTTAGATCCGGTGGGGAGGAATGCCGGGCTTGGCATGGCTCATGCGCGCAAGCAACTGGAGCTGGAAATAGGTGTCAAGCGCCGTGGAGGCGAGGCAGTCCAGACCGATGAGATCAATGCCCCCGTGGTCCAGCCGATATTCCCGCGGAACTTGAACCAGCACGACTTTTCCGATGATCAATTGAGTGCCATTCACCGGAATGGAAATGACGTCGATCAGTTCGAGTCCAATGCGAAATCGGGATTCTGAGACGAATGGTGCTGCGAAACCTTGATGGAAAACGGGGCTGAGGCCGACGGCGTCAAACTCTGAGATTTCCTGCGGATACCGGGCGGAGCATTGATGTGCGGCATCAAGGATTTGTGGATGCAGGTGATTGATCGTCCAGCAACCGGTCTCGATGATGTTTGCCGCGCTGTGGCGATTCACGGAGTCCGGGCGGCTGATCATACCTAACAGACAAGGCGAGGAACCCAGATGAATCACGCTGGAAAACGGCGCGAGGTTGGTTTCGCCTATCGAATTGGTGGTGCCGATCAGGCTGATCGGTTTGGCTCCGGGGAGTGAGGTGGCGAATTGGACCCGCGCAAGGAGTTCCATCTGCTCGATGTCGGATAGGGTGATTGTTTCCATTTTCAGAATGTGCGCACCGAGGACAGTCCACCATCGGGACGCAGGATCTGGCCGGTTAGAAACTTGGTGGCGTCCGAAAGGAGAAAAGCCACCATTTGGGCGACGTCATCTGGATCCCCGACAAGTTGTAGCGGGTGGCGTTTGGCGGAGGCTTCCTTTTTCGCCTCCGTGTTGAGGAGCGAACCCGCAAGCGGGGTGTCTGTTAGCGATGGGGCGATGGCATTGACCCGGATTCGCGGCGCAAGCTCCGCCGCGAGCGAGAGCGTGAGTCCCTCAACGGCCCCCTTGGCGGCGGCAATGGAGGCGTGAAATGAAAGCCCCTGCGCCACGGCGATGGTGGAAAAGAGCACAATCGATGCGCTTGGAGCCGCCTTGAGTGCGGGTAACGCTGACTGAATGGCGGCGACTGCTCCAAGGCAATTGATGCGATAGTCGTTGAGGAAATCGTCTGCGGTGAGCCGGTTGAAGGGCTTCAGAGTGATGCTGCCGGGGAAATAGACGAGACCGTCGATCACCGGCGGCAAGGTCAGCGCAGTCGGGTGCAGCGCATCAAAAGGTTGCACAGGGATCCCGAGTTCTTCGAGTGGCCCTGCGCTCCGTGCGGCAGCGATTAATGTGCTCTCTTGGGATTTCAACAATCGTGCCGTGGCAAGACCGATCCCGGAATTTCCCCCAATCAACAAAATCGTGCGAGACATGGCAGGAACGTGGGGCGTGTTCCCATCCGGTCAAGTGCCAAGTATTTTCCAAGGAGTTCAGATCGAAAGAACCCAGGCCTGACAATTGTTTCGGTTGGCCGAAGCTTGATTCGGTTCCCATCCCTCGATTTTTGCAACGATTTCGATAATTTTAAATCGCACGTTTGACATTGCTGTTTCAAGCGCTTGGATCGCTTCAACCACATGCACGACGTTACTTTTCCTCAATCTGGATCAAAGCGAAAATTGTTGGACGTCGCCGAACAATTGTTCGCGGAAAATGGCTTCGAGGCGGTCTCCGTGCGAGATATCACCCAGCTGGCCAAGGCGAACGTGGCCTCGGTGAACTACTACTTCGGGAGTCGCGAAGCGTTGCTTGCCATGGTCATGGCACGGCATCTGGTGCCTGTTTCCGAGGAGCGCCTTGCCAAGCTGGATCTGATCGAAAAGCGCTGGGCAGGAAAGTTGCCGCCCTTGGAAGAACTCATTGATGCCATGGTCCAGCCGCTTTTGGGGCAGGTCAAAAAATCCGATCTGTCCGAACGACTGTTTTACAAGTTGATGGGGAGAATTTTTGCGCAGCAGGGCGATGGTTTGCCGCCTGCGATCGAGAATCAGTTGACCAGGACGAACGATCGTTTCACACGAGCGTTTGGAAAAGCGCTGTCCTCGCTTTCGGCGGAGGATTTGGCGTTGCGAATCCATTTTGTCACGGGTGGGTTGATCCAGATATTATCAAAGCAGGATGTGATGCAGGGGCCCTCAGGTGGGGCGTGCTCGATGGAGGCGACTTTGGAGCGTTTCATTCGCTTTGCATCCGCTGGCCTGCGCGAGGGGATTGAAGTCACTGATAAGGCGACGAAAAGTCCGCAAGCGATTTTCGATTTCTGACGCTCTGGGGCTGACATCGCCGCAGTCATAAAACATGATTAATTCCTGATGAATGGAGATGCCAGCTCAAATTATTCCGCTTGTATCCAAAAGAATCGTTTGGAATCGCCTCCATCGAATCATTTTCCACCCAGAGTCTTCTCCAGACTGTTAGCAGTGGTGATGCAGGTAGGGCTGCGTTTTGGCTGGTTTCGGGTCCGAGATATTTTGCGGTTGCGGGGTTCTTGGCCACTTTGGGGATCGAGGCGGCAGCAGTGGAGGGCGTTGTCTTCGCTTTCACTCCCACTTTCGTCGCCGATGCCGAGGAGGATGCTGAGTTGTTGGTCTGGTGGAGTTGGGGTTCCGCCGTCGCTGGCGTCGTTTGGGTGTCGCCGGAGAACTTCCGCAGAAACCGCAATGCTACGGGAAAGCGGGGAATATTTGAAGGTTTGTTTGCCTGTTGACCTCACTCCGTCAGGTCACTAGCTTCCCGCCGACTTCCTTTTTAACTCATGAAAGCACCAATCACTGTCTCAATCACAGGGGCTGCTGGCCAGATCGGCTACGCACTCCTTTTTCGCATCGCTTCTGGCTTCGTCTTCGGCCCGGATCAACCGGTCAATCTCCGTCTTATCGAGATCGAGCCAGGCTTGCCCATGCTTGCAGGCGTGATCATGGAATTGGACGATTGCGCCTTCCCGCTGCTCAACGAAGTCGTTGGCACCGCCGATCTGGACGAGGGTTTCAAGGATGCGAACTGGTGCCTGCTCGTCGGTTCCGTGCCGCGTAAGGCTGGAATGGAGCGTGGCGATTTGCTCGGCATCAACGGGAAAATCTTCACCGGTCAGGGTCAAGCCATTGCCCGCAACGCCGCAAGCGATGTGCGGGTTTTGGTCGTGGGAAATCCCTGTAACACCAACGCCCTCATCGCCATGAACAACGCGGCTGGAGTGCCGAACGAGCGCTTCTTCGCGATGACCCGGCTTGATGAAAATCGCGCGAAAAGCCAACTTGCACAGAAGGCAGGTGTGCATCAATCCAAGGTCACCAATCTCTGCATTTGGGGAAATCACTCTGCGACCCAATATCCCGATTTCACCAATGCCAAGATCGATGGCAAGCCCGTGACCGACGTCATTTCCGACCCGGAGTGGCTCAAGGGCGAGTTTATTTCCACCGTCCAACAACGCGGTGCCGCGATTATCAAGGCTCGTGGCGCGTCCTCCGCCGCCTCCGCTGCGAATGCCGCCATGGATACGGTGAGAAGTCTCATCACCCCGACCGCTGAGGGAGATTGGCACTCCGTCGCCGTTTGTTCCGATGGTTCTTACGGGATTGAAAAGGGAATCATGGCTTCGTTCCCCATTCGAACACTCGCAGGCGGCAGCTGGGAGATCGTCCAAGGATTGCCAGTCGATTCCTTCAGCCAGGAAAAAATTGACGCCACCATCGGTGAGCTCATCGAGGAGCGTGATGCGGTGAAGGATCTGCTTCCTTGATCGATCAAGCTGAGTTCACTCGACTTGCTTTGCGGCGGGTTGGGTGATTTTTTTGCCCACGGCCATCATGGGCAATTCCAGATAGACGTGTAACAGCCGTGACGA
>Ga0105044_10008381_pt1 | contig 14192 bp, 13 predicted proteins | sample MAT01_FD_78092 | JGI IMG/M metagenome (GOLD analysis project Ga0105044, IMG submission 78092) | Freshwater microbial communities from Lake Fryxell liftoff mats and glacier meltwater in Antarctica - MAT-01 | ecosystem: Environmental > Aquatic > Freshwater > Ice > Liftoff microbial mat | place...
ACCTGCGAATCGGGGCGAAAGCCTGATAGACACGGCGAATAGTGTCATACAATTGCTTGATGTCTACGGGTTTCTCTAAAAAGTCGCGTGCGCCGGACAGCATGGCCTGTTTTAAGGTTTCGCCGTCGCTTGTGGTGGACATCATCACCACGGCGATGGTTGGGAATTGTCTGGTTAATTGCGCGCTGAGGGAAAATCCATCCCCATCTGACAGTGCAAGGTCAATCAAAATGACATGCGGCTTGAGGGTTTGCAAGGCTTCAAGCGCCTGTGCGCCCGTCGTCGCGATACCCACCACCTTAAAGTCCCCCTCCAATGCCAACATTTTTTGGATGTTATGGGCGGATTCTAGCAAGGCGTCCACGATGAAAATTTCAATGATGTCGTTAGCGCTGGATATACTGTCCGTCATGACATAACCTTTGTCTGATGCAGTAAGATATATTGAAATTATACCGCTTTGACGACCCAACCCCATATCATCCTGTATTTTGGTGATGAATTGGGGGAGTCTAGGGGCGTCGCTCATATTTCTTTTGAGTGACCAGACGCCCCCGCGTCCTCTCGTGTTATCGTTTTAGTCCTGTTTGCTCAACTCTACGCCGGGGCGGATTTCGCGCTCATAAATAAAAGTGCGGTGACGGATTTGCATCCCGGCGCGTTCGTATAGGCGCACTGCCCCGGTGATGCTGCTGCCGTCCACGCCGAGGTTGACGGCGCGATGTCCACGAGCGTAGAGTTCCGCGAAACTCTTTTTGAGCAACGTCAGGCCGAGTCCGCGCTTGCGGTAGTTCGGCAGCACGGCCAAAGACGCGACATAGCCGCAGTCGGGGTATTCGTCATCTTTCATGCTGTTGAAAGCCAACCCTGCTGGTTCGTCGCCGTCCATCGCCAGAATCCACAATTCAGGGTCAAAATCATCCCCGTCAATATCTTGCTGAGTACGTTCAATCGAGGCTGCTAACGGCTCATCGACCGCGCCGCGATGGTCGGCAAAACCGGCTTTGCGGGCGCGGGCGAACAACTCAACCTCTGGGCGTTGGGCATAGGTGACGAAATGCAAGCCGTCCGGCAGCGCGGGGACTGCCGGCGATTCGGCAAGCTCAATCCACATCGTATAACTGGCGCGTTGGGTGATAAATCCATTGGCGCTCAGCAAATCGGCGATGGTCGGGACTCGTTCCGAGGCGGCCACCTCTAAGACGATCCGCGCTTCTGGCGGGACGAGCGTCTTGCTGAGTTCGGCGCGCTCAAGCATCCAGTTTAAGAGTGCCGTCCCGACGCCGCGCCCGCGAAATTCTGGCTGAGTCCACCCCCATGCCCACGGACGGACGGGGAGCGAGCGTGTGGCAAACATGAAGGCAAAACCGATGGGCTGGCCGGTCAGCGCGTCTAGGGCGATACGAATATCACGGGCGGGGTCAAAGCGCGGCATGTTGTACATATACTCGACCTCGGAACGGTCAAAGTTACTCGCGCCGATGTTTTCTGTGTCGCATCCGCGCACCAATTCGACCAAAGTGTCCATATCGTCGGGGGTGGCGGGTTTGAGCGTGAATAGGTCTGTGGTGAGGGTATTCATGATGATTATCCTTGATTGGTCAGTTCGATACCGTCGCGGACGACGAGTTCGTAGTTATAGCGGCGCTCTTTGATAATCATCCCGACGCTCTCATATAGGCGTACCGCACCCGTCAAACTACTGCCATCAACGCCGAGATTGACAGCTTTTTTGCCGAGGTCATAGTAGATGTTGAAGGTGTGATTCAGCATCGCAGCGGCCAAACCTTGATTGCGGAACGGGCGCAATGTCCCCAGTTCAGCGACATAAGCGTTGTCTGGGCTGTCTCCTGCCTCAGTAGTAGTGATGCAGAAACCGGCCACTTCCCCGTGCTGATAGGCCACCCACATATACTTGGGATCGAGGTTGGAATCATTGGCGAGCCAGTGTTCCCAATGCTTGAGTTGCTCCTCAAACGAGCGTTCAATATGGCCGCGATGGTCACGGAACGCCTCTGAGAAAGCACGCACCACGGTTTCCAGCGAGACGCCATCTGCCATCGAACGGAATTCGACGCCTTCCGGCCAGACCGGAGCAGTCGGACGTTGGCCGGGGGTGAAATCAATCTGCATGGTATACCCGTGGCGGTTGGAGGTAAATCCGTGGTCGCCCAAAAGTTGTTTACCCGACTCGTCGTGTGAGACCGCCCAGCCCAATAGAGTCACTTTGGCGTCAGGCGGCACACGGTCAATATTTTGCTTGGCGCGGGCGATTTCCCAGTTGATAAGCGCTGTGCCGAGTCCCTTGCCGCGCCATTCTGGGCGGACGAATCCCCAGATATACGGGCGGACTTGCACGACGTTATCGTAGACGACGGCGATGCCGACGCACGTCCCATCCGGCGCAAAGGCCAACCGCGCCGAGTCTTCAATCACGAAATCCGGCTCGGTGAATTCTTCTTGGGCTTCCGCTTCATCATAGGTGGTTGAGCCGCGCACATAAATATCGTGCGCTTGGCTGATATGAGCGAGGTGCGGGAGGTCGTCCAGCGTGGCCGGGCGGATAGTGATGTCACCGACCTGCCATGTGATGGGGAGCGCGTCGAACATGCTGTCGAGTCCTTGTTGAGGAGTGGTGGGTGGTTTGAATGCGGAGTCTGTTGTAATCAACATAATAATGGAAATCCCTCTCCTGTGTTCGTAAACACTGTACGGGGAGGTAATGAGACTTGTCAACGGGTCAGAATGGGTCAGTAGAAAATACCCCCAACGGGTGGGGGTAAAAAACGAGTCACAAAATACTGAAATAAGCCGCTAGAATTTAGTACAAAAAGGGGAGACGCATCCCCCCTTTCGGTTGGTTATAAGTTTTTTAATTTTAACCAGTCACCTCTTTAGCGGCACGCAGGCCGGTCTCGATTGCGCCGTGGACACAGGCGGGACGGGTGGTATGTGTCGCTTCGCCCGCGAAAAATAAAACATTCCCAACTGGGGAGGCCAAGTCTGCGCGATAGCCATCGGCGTCGGGCGGGACATACGAATAGCCCATCTGACTGTAAGGGTCGATACCCCAACCGACAAATATCCCGGCATCGAATTTATCGCGCACGTTCATCCCAAAGATGTCGCTAAGTTCTTGTAAACCGAGGTCAATTGCGCCCGCTTCACCCAAGTTTTCCAGCACCAGCGCGTTGAGGCCGCCGGTATTGGCCGTCAAGATGGGCGGGGCGTCAGGGCGGCCTAAGCCCGGCTGCCACCACACTTGCAAGGTCTTGTCGCTGATCACTTCGCCGAGGTCTTCCGGCCAGAATCGCTCTTTGAAGCGCAAAATGACCTTATCGACATGCCCAGCACCCAGCGCGTCAATCGCTTCTTGCTTCCAATCAGGCAACGGGGGGTCAAATTGGACGACGCCCTTTTGCAGAAGCGCCAACGGCAAGGTGATGATGACTGCGTCGGCGGTAAACAGCGCGCCGTCGGTCGTCTCAACCGTGGCCGTGCTGCCCGCACGCGAGATGCGCTTGACCGGCGTATTGAGCTGGATATCAAGGCCAATCGCCATCCGCTCTAGCAAAGCCGAATACCCTTGCTCTAGCCGGTAATCACGACTGCCGTCGTCGTCGTAGGTCGCTTCGACAATCCCGTAAACGCCGTGCTGTGTCGTGCCTGCCGCGACTTCCTCGCCGTACATATTGTCCAAGATACGGCGGGTTGCGGGGTCGCGTAAGTCCGCCAGACTGTCACTGACGCTAATCAATTGGTCGATGGTCATCTCTTCACCATCGTTCTCCGTCCACGCTTCAGCCGCGTCCCAAATCAAATCTTCCAGCGACTCATCCGACCCTACAAGGTCGGTTTGCCATTGGTTGGTATCCATGGTCTGACCATTGATATGGACAAAATCACTGGTATTGGGGCCGGCTCGAAGGGTGCGGAAACCAAAGCTGTTGACGTAATCCCATGTCGTCACGCGACTTCCGTGCAGAAATTCGGCTCCCAATTCCACCGGATACGGCGACAGCGTATGATCGGAGTTGATCCGTCCGCCGATTCGGTCACGGGCTTCAAAAATTGCGACGGTGTGGCCGTCCCGTTTCAGCCGACGCGCTGCGGCAATCCCCGCCGCCCCCGCGCCAATCACAATCACCCGCTTGGACTGTGCAGCAATCGGCGGCGTTATCGCTACCGCGCCCATTGCCAATAATGATTTCAACACCTCCCTTCGACTGATCAGACTAGACTTTCCTAACTTGGCCTTACCATTAACCTTCTTCATAACCGTTCCTACAGGGAACACCCTGCACTCGTTGACTCTATGGGTTTACACTAGTTCACGCACAGGCGTCAAGGGGGCTAAATCATGCCACAGGAAGTTCTCATTATTGGAATCATGGCCGCCGCAGGAATCATACAAGGCGTCACGGGATTTGGTTCGGCCTTGTTTGGGATGCCATTCCTAGCCCAACTTTTAGGCGCGCATACCGCCACGCCCCTGTTTGCGCTGGCCGCCATCTTTGCCGAGATGGTTGGCGTTTGGCGTTATCATAAAGCCATCACTTTTGGCGCGGTCTGGCGCTTGGGGTTAGCAGCCATAATCGGCATCCCCATCGGCGTGTATGGAGTCAGCCTGATTGATGAGCGCGTGGTCTTGACGATCCTCGGCGTGGTCGTATTCAGCTATGCCGCATACCGCTTACTCACCCCGCACCTCCCCCGTCTGAAAAATCCCAACTGGGCATATCTGTTCGGGGTGATTGCCGGCCTACTCAGCGGCGCTTATAACACTGCTGGCCCCGGCTATGTGATTTACGGCACGACACAAGGGTGGCAGCCGGACACATTTCGCGCTAACTTGCAGGGATTGTTCGTGGTCGGCAGTGTGGTCAGCGTGCTTTCGCATTACAGTAAGGGCAACTTTAACGACTTCGTGTTATATCTATGGCTATACGCGACGCCCGCCTTCATTATCGGCCAGTTCATTGGCTACCGATTAAATCGTCATATCTCGCCAGTTTTTTTCACCCAACTGGTCTTGGTCATGCTGTTACTGATTGGCCTAAACCTTATCTTTTAACAAGAGTAATCAGTCCCAAGTCCTGAATTTCAACAAGCGTGATCGCAAAATCATTTTTAAGTCCAACGTTAGGAATTGATCTTACCCCGGCTCAAGACTCACCACTCAGGACTTTTTATGGATATTCAACGTTATCCTACCCTAGACTCTCTCGCCGCCGCAGCAGGTGAGTTGTTCGTTGAGTTAGCGAATGACGCCATCACCAAGCGCGGCCTGTTTCATGTCGTGCTATCCGGCGGGTCAACCCCTCGCGCCGTGCATATAGGGTTGGCGCAACACGCCTATGACCTGAATTGGTCAAAAGTCCACTTGTGGTTTGGTGATGAGCGTTGCGTCCCGCCCGACCATGACGATAGCAATTATAAGATGGCGCGAGACACGTTCTTGGACGCGCTCGACATCCCCGTCCACAACATCCACCCCATGCGCGGCGAATTCAGGCCAGAAGTCGCCGCTGACCTTTATGAAGTCGATTTGCGTAACGCCTTCCCGGATGAACTGCCGCGTTTTGACCTGATATTTTTGGGCTTGGGCGAGGACGGTCACACCGCGTCATTGTTCCCGCAGACCGTCGCGCTGAATGAGAGCGAGCGTTGGGTGGTCGCCAATCATGTCGCTCATTTAGGCGTATGGCGCATCACCCTGACCGCGCCGGTTTTGAATCACGCCCGCGTGGTCGCCTTCCTCGTCACCGGTGAGAAAAAGGCCGATGCGCTCTATACCGTCTTACACGGGGATTATCAGCCCAACGATACGCCCGCCCAGATGATTCACCCCACCGCTGGCCGCGTGGTCTGGCTGGTGGACGCGGCAGCCGCCCAAAAATTAAGTGATGAGCCGGATACAGAGTAGGGTGAAGCATAGCCTCTAAATCGGAACTCGTTTTACCTTGCTCATCACATAAAAAAACGGAGAAAAACATGCTTCACACGCTTAGAAACTCGACATGGCAAGCAGGAATTCTGCCGCAAACCGGCGCGTCCATCGCTTTTGGTCAGGTCAACCACGGCGGGGACTGGCGCGATGTCCTCCGACCAACGCCCGACTCTGACATGACGAATTCCAGCAAATGCAGCAGCTTCATTATGCTGCCGTGGTGTAACCGAATTCGTGGGGCGGTGTTGCGCTTTGACGGCGTTAATTACCCGCTTGAGGCGACACAAGACGACGGCACAGCCCGTCACGGAGAAGTCCGCAAGCGCGCATGGCGCATCCTCAGCGCCGATGACACGGCTATCCGCATGGGCATCAGCGGTGGCAACCTGACGCCCAACGCATGGCCGTTTCCCTATTCCGCCGAGGCCGAATATCGTTTAGATGGCGCGGATTTCATCTGGACACTGCGGCTGACCAACACCGGCGACTTGCCGATGCCCGCCGGATTCGGCCACCATCCGTACTTCGTCCGATCCGATCAGCCGCCGGTGCTGACCGTGCCATGCAGTCAACAATTTGAGTTGACCGACTCGATGGCAACTGCCGAACCGGTCTCGATTTCTCCCACCGTCGATTTTCGCAGCCCGCGTTCGATGGCCGATATCCCGCTCGATGATTTGTTGACCGGGCGCGATTTTATCCTGCCCAACCGCCTTTATTATCCCGACAGCGGCCTGACGGTGGAGATGTACGCCGACCCCATTTTTGTCCATACCCTGCTATACGCCCCGGCGGGCGCGCCGTTTTTCGCTGTCGAACCGCAGTCCAACGCCAATGATGGTTTTGCTTTACACGCCAATGGCATCCCCGGCAACGGCGTGTTCGTCTTGTCGCCCGGTGAGACGACCAGCGGCACGGTGCGCTTACGGGTGATTTAGCGCGTAATCCAAGTCTTTGATGAGATCGTCCACATGCTCCAAGCCTATCGAGACGCGCAATAATCCTTGCGGAGTTTTGCTGTCCGGTCCTTCCACGCTGGCGCGATGTTCGATCAAACTTTCGACCCCACCGAGGCTAGTGGCGCGGGTGAACAAAATCACTCGCGACGCCACGTTCATAGCCGCCTCACGTCCCCCCGCGACTTCAAACGACAACATCCCGCCGAATCCGCGCATCTGACCGGCGGCCACAGCGTGACCTTCATGTGACGGCAAGCCCGGATAATGAACTACCGTCACGCGGGGTTGCTCGACCAAAAACGCCGCCACTCGTCCCGCCGTCTCGGTCTGAGCGCGCACGCGCAACGGTAGAGTCGGCAAGCTACGGAGGATCAGCCAACAGTCAAACGGAGATGGCACAGCCCCGCCCAATTTCTGCACCTGACGTAGCCGCGCCACAAACTCGGAGTCGTCGCCTTCGCGTGTGATGAGCGCTCCGCCCAACACGTCGCTGTGACCCCCAAAATATTTGGTTGAGCTGTGCATGACCACATCAGCGCCTAGACTCAGCGGGGTTTGCCAGACCGGGGTCGCCCATGTGTTATCGACGGCTACTCGCGCCCCGACCGCTTGAGCGAGGGCGCAAATCGCGCTGATGTCCGCGATTCTGAGTTGCGGGTTGGTCGGCGTCTCAACCCAAATCAGGCGTGTGTTGGGGCGGACAGCATTTTTGACGTTCTGCACATCGCGCATATCGACAAAATCGGCTTGTAACCCCCAGCGCGACAGGACATCGCGGACGAAAAAGCGCGTCCCGTGATACAAATCATCCGGCAAAATCGCATGGTCGCCGGTTTGAAGCGCCTGAAAGACCGCCGCTACCGCCGCCATCCCACTGCTGAACGCCAGCGCCGCCGCCCCGCCCTCTAACGCTGCATAAGCCGCTTCCAGCGCGTTACGGTTGGGGTTGCCGGAGCGGGTATATAAATTGCCATGCGGGAATGTGCCGTCTTCCGCCCGTTCAAAAGTAGTCGCCAATGTGATTGAGGGCGTCACCGCGCCCGTCCCAGCCTCGACCTCGCGCCCAGCGTGAACGGCTAAGGTTTCCAGTTCCATTTTTGTTCCTTCCCCTAAAACATAAATCGCGGGCGCACCCATCATTGACACAGCGCGGGCGCGCCCACGTTTTTTCGATACTTCGTAAGGGCGGAGGCCTGTCCACGCCGCCGCTTGACCGTATAATGAGCATAACATTGATGCGCGCTACCCCCTAACATGAAGCAGGTTATAACCGATCATGGTCTATCACCCCAATGACCCACACGCGGACGCCCGCGTTTTCGCCTCTGGCGTCGCCATCACCAGCGCCCGGAGCGTCCTGATTTTGCTACACGGGCGCGGCTCCAACGCCCACGACATCTTGAGTTTGGCCGGGGCAGTCCCGCTGAATAAAGTGACGGTCTTCGCGCCCAACGCCGCCGGTCAAGCGTGGTATCCACAGCGGTTCGTCCGCCCCATCGCAGAAAATGAGCCGCACCTGACCTCGGCGCTGAACGTGGTCACGCGCATGGTTCAACACGCCAATGCCGCCGGCATCCCCACCGATAAAATCGTGATTGGCGGGTTCTCGCAAGGCGCGTGCCTCGCCTCGGAATATGTGGCGCGCCATCCGATGCGCTACGGCGGCCTCGCAGTTTTCAGCGGCGGCCTGATTGGGGATAAAATCGCCCGCGCCAATTATCCCAGCGAAATCGGCTTGACTGGGACGCCGGTCTTTGTCGGGTGTAGTGATGTCGATTTCCATATCCCCGTCGAGCGCGTGCATGAGACGACAGCCATGCTGCGCGAATTGGGCGGCAATGTGACCGAACGCATTTATCCGGGCATGGATCACACCATCAACGACGACGAATTGGCCTTTTTCGCCGAGATGGTCAAAAGCGTGTGACTCTGACCGTCCGATTTAGCTGTTTTGGCTGTGTAACTGCCCAATCCGCCAGACGCGCTCGCTACGCGACAACAACTCATCCGCGCCGGACGGCCCCCAACTCCCACGCGGGTAGATTTCGAGCGCGGGCGCGTCGCTGGTCGGGCTGTCCCACGCGCCCAGCACCCCGTCCATCAAGCCCCACGCCGTTTCGATTTCATCACTGCGGATGAACAACGTCGCGTCCCCGTTCAGCGCATCCAGCAACAAACGCTCATAGCTGTCCGGGATGCCGCCATTGAACTCGGATCGATAGTGAAAGGTCAGGTCTACTGGGCGACGTTTTTGCGCGCTGTCCGGTTCTTTAGCTTGTACGGTCAGATGAATGCCTTCGTCGGGCTGAATCCGCATCGACAATAGATTCGGCGTCAGGTCGTTAGCGTCTTCAATGCTGAACAACATGTGCGGTGGGCGCTTAAATTCAATCACGATTTCGCTCTGCTTGCGGGTCAGCGCTTTGCCGCTGCGAAGGTAGAACGGCACGCCCTGCCAGCGCCAATTGTCGATATACAGCTTAAGCGCGGCAAAAGTCGGAGTATGGCTGTTGGTCGCCACCCCTTCAGCATGACCGTACCCGGCGTATTGCCCGCGCACCGTGCAATTGGGTTGAATCGGGCGGACGGCCTTCAGCGCCTTGACCTTCTCATCGCGCAGCGCGTCAGCCTCAAAGCTGTTGGGCGGCTCCATCGCTACCAGCGCCACCAATTGCAGCAGATGGTTCTGGAACATATCGCGCAGCACGCCCGCCTTGTCATAAAACGCACCGCGATGCTCGACATCAACCTTTTCGGCCACCGTGATTTGTATGTTGTCGATGGCGTTGCGATTCCAAATCGGCTCGAAGATCGCGTTGGCGAACCGGAAAAACAAGATGTTTTGGGCGGTCTCTTTGCCCAAATAATGGTCGATTCGGTAGACCTGACGCTCAGGGAACACCTCGTGCAAGTGTGTATCCAATTTGCGCGCCGTTTTGAGGTCTGTCCCGAACGGTTTTTCGACCACTACGCGCCGCCAACCGGTGGCCTCGTCCGCCATGCCATGTTCGCCCAATTGATGCACAATCGGGGCGTATAAGGCGGGCGCAACCGACAAGTAATACAGCCGGTTTTCGAGGTCGTCATCACAAGCGTCTAAGGCGCTTTTGAGTTTCGTCATGCCGTCTGAGGTAGCGGCATCGGCGGCCACATAGGTCAATACCGGCGCGAACATCTCCCACTGCGGGTCACTCAGCAAATCGGGCGCGAATTCGGCCACGCCCTCGCGCAATTTATCGCGGAAAGCGCCCTCGCTCAAATCGGAGCGCGAAACGCCGACCACGCGCAGTTTTTTGGGCAGCCGCCCCTTGACGAATTGGTTATAAATCGCGGGAATCAGCTTGCGGACGGTCAAATCGCCAGACGCCCCGAAAATCACAATCGTGGTCAGTTCTCCGTTGGTCGCCATCAGCCTTATTCCCCGGCCTTTTTGACCGCGTGACCGCCAAAGGCGTTACGCATAATCGACAAAAGTTTATCGGTATAACCGTCCTCGCGACTGCGGATACGACGCTCCAACGAGGCGGTGATGACCGGCGCAGACACGTTCAGATTTATCGACTCGAACACCGTCCAGCGCCCCTCGCCGCTGTCTGGGACATAGGCCGCGATGTCCTCTAGTTTTTCGTCGCGCTCTAGTGAGTCTTGAATCAGATCAAGTAGCCAAGATCGGACGACGCTACCATCTTGCCAGATGCGCGTGACCTCGCTCAGGTCGAACTCAAATTCTTTCTTGGCGCGCAAAATCGACAAGCCCTCAGCGAAGGCTTGCATCATGCCGTATTCGATGCCGTTGTGAATCATCTTAGAATAATGACCTGCGCCACTCGGCCCGACCCGTCCCCAACCCGTCTCGGCGGACGGGGCGAGTGTCTGGAAAATCGGCGACAGGCGCGCCACCGCGTTAACCTCACCACCAATCATCAGACTATAACCGTTGTCGAGTCCCCATACGCCGCCGGACGTGCCGACATCGACGAAATGCAACCCTTTGGCGCTCAATTCCTGACCGAGCATGACCGAATTCCCGTAAAACGAGTTGCCGCCGTCGATGACCGTATCGCCTGCCTCTAATAACTCAGCGAGGGCGCGCACGGTGGATAGCGTGGGGTCGCCCGCCGGAACCATCACCCACACCGTGCGGGGCGCGTCCAATTGTGAGACGACTTCGGCCAATGACGCGGCGGGGACAGCGCCCCCGGCGGCGGACTTGGCGATAGCCTCAGCGTTTTGGTCATAAACGACGACAGTGTGGCCGCCACGACTCAAGCGCGTCGTCATATTCGCGCCCATCTTGCCCAATCCAATCATGCCTAACTGCATAGGGGTTTATCCTTTTGGGGTGTCGGTGTGAGGGGGATATATCATTGTCATGATACTCTAGATGCGCCCTTTAAGGGTAATCTCACCCCCTAATCGCGTGCATTTCAGATTTTTGCATGGCGGGCGGGGGATACAAATGGGCGCAGCACGCTGTCGCCCCTAGGCATCGACGGTGGTTCGTAGGGGCGTACCCGTGTGTGCGCCCGCCAAACACGCCATTTTGCACCAACGTGAAATCCGCGCTAGGTGGACGGCCTACCCTTGCCCGCGTTCACCCACCACGGTGGTGGGTGTGTCTGCCGCTAACTATATCTGCCGCACGCCCCGAATTTGCCACGCCCCAAAGAACGCGACCACGCCCGCCACCACCAGCAGTGCGACGATGCCCGTCGGCTTCAGCGCGCCGAACGCGAAAACGATCAGCAGCGCCGTGCCGACCACCCACAACCCGTCGGCCACACTAATCAAAGTCGCCCAAAACGGGTTGATCGGGGTGCGCGTGCCTGTCCAGCTAACCACGCCCGCAAATCCGATCAGCCCCGCCCCGATGACCTGATAAATCAGCGGCTCACCGATGCCGATCAGGTCGGCGGTCACGCCGCCAAAGACGATCAGCACTACACCACTCACCGCCGAGAATACGGCGTTCGACAAAAGCGCGGACTTCAAAACCGATGACTTCATAAGAGATTCCCTCTGTGTTTCGCTGTACGATAGGTGGTGTATTAATCCTGTGCGAGTGCGTTCAGCACCCAATCGACCCCCGCCAACACCAAATCGGGGTCGGTGGCATGGATGTAGTGATCGCCTCGTGTGCTGACCAGATGCACGCTATGGGTTGAAAGCGCCGCCAATTCTTCTTGCAAGGTGCGCCAAACGCGGTTAGCCTCATCAAAAGGCAGGTTCGGGTCGATGACCGCGAACGCTTGTAGGCTGTTCTCTGCGCTAACGACCGCGAGAGGGATATCGCCTAAATTGCCGGTCTGCGCCGCCTGCTGTCCACTCACAATCACCTGCCCGAACTCGCTGCCCAATGCCTCGTAAGACCGCCCCAGCCCCATCGCTGCGTGGTAGGCCGGTTGTAAGTCATCGCTCAGGTATGGATCATCCGGCACCAGAAGGCGCGGAAGCCCAAACGGTGCAAGGCTGGTCATCATGTTCAGCAACTGTGCCTGACGGTTCGCGCCTTCGAAGAATGAGGCCGGTAAGCGCCCCCACTGCTCAGGGTGGCTGGCTTCGGCCAACACGACGCCCACCACCTCATTGGGAAAGCGGTCTTGAAATACCCGCACCACCCACCCTCCATACGAATGCCCGACCAATACATAGGGCGGGGTGATTTGTGCGTTGGTCAGCACAGCGTGCAAATCGTCAGCACTGTTGGCGGCGGTGTGCGGCTTGCCGCTAGACTCGCTCCAACCGTAGCCCGCCCGGTCATACACGCAGGTGCGCGTCCGCTCAGCCAAGCGCGGTAGCAGGTGCGCCCACATCAGCGACCATGTACCTGAGCCGCTCTCGACCACGAGGGTCGGGCTGCCCTCGCCCTCACACTGGATGTGCAGTGCATATCCTCCGACATCAATCATCCGACCGTTTGGCGGATATGCTTCCGCGTCACGGGTGGTGGCTTGGGCTTGATACACTAGCCCGATCGCCAGCAACGTGAAGATGCCCCCGAAAACAGTCAACAACAGCACACGAAATTTTCTCATGAACCCATCCTTTCCGATCACATGGTTTCAGCATACGATAAACAGGTAATCAATACGATTACCTCAGAGGTAAAATCGAGATGCTACATCAACCCACTATTGATACCTTCGGCGACCTGCTCAAGCATTGGCGCAAGGCACGCCGCTTCAGCCAGATGGACTTGGCGCTGACCGCCAACGTCTCGACCCGCCACCTCAGTTTCGTCGAGACCGGGCGCGCCAACCCGGGCTACGACTTAGTGCTACGCCTCGCCGAGGTGCTGGGCTTGTCGCTCCAGCACACCAACGCGCTATTGATCGCTGCCGGATACGCGCCGCGTTACAGTGCGTGGTCGCTGGATGACGATAAAACTGGCATGGTGCGCGCCGCTCTAGTGCGGATGCTGATGCAGCACGAGCCGTACCCAGCTTTGGTCACCACGCGCTGCTATGACCTAATCATGGTCAATAACGGGACGCAGCGACTGATGAAGTGGCTGATGGGTGAAGAAGCGTTAATGTCGCGTTTCAGCAACAGTTACCAACTGCTGTTCGCGCCGTATGGTTTGCGGCCATACTTGATCAATTTCGAGCGACTGAAAGGGATGATGTTGAAGCGCTTGTTCGAGGAGAGCATCACTTATCAAAGCGAGGCACTCTTTCAGTTGTACAAGGCGTGCTTGGGCGAGACTGTCGAGGCGGAGGTGTCTCAGCAGGCCTCGTCTGACCCGCAGTTGCCGGTGATGACGCTAGGTTTACGCAAAGACGACCTCGAAGCCCATTTTTTCTCAACTGTGACCACCTTCGGCACAGCCATCGACGTGACCACCCAAGAACTGCGGATCGAGTGCTTTTTTCCCGCCGACGACTCCACACAGCGCCTCCTCCAGCAGGTGTTGGGCTAACGCGCTATCCCCCGCAACCGTTGTCCCGCCCGGAACGTGATGCGCCCGCCGCGCACCCCTAGTCGCTATGAGCGTGAGTTGGTGCAAGTTGACCCCACGCAAAACGGGTGCATTTCAAGTTGTGGGGTGTCAAGGAGGGCATGGCGGGCGGGTGCATTTCATGTTTTTGCATGGTGGGAGGGGACATGGCCCATCCCCTACGAAAACCGCGTGGTTCGTAGGGGCGCACCCATGTGTGCGTCCGCCGACGTTAGGGTTTTACCCCACATGCACTAAGTTAAGGATTTTAGGGGTTGATTTTGCCTCGTTGGACGCCAGACGCTAAAGCGTCCGTCTGCCGATTCAAGCCCCCTGAAGGGGACTG
>Ga0105044_10008382_pt1 | contig 14190 bp, 10 predicted proteins | sample MAT01_FD_78092 | JGI IMG/M metagenome (GOLD analysis project Ga0105044, IMG submission 78092) | Freshwater microbial communities from Lake Fryxell liftoff mats and glacier meltwater in Antarctica - MAT-01 | ecosystem: Environmental > Aquatic > Freshwater > Ice > Liftoff microbial mat | place...
AAACGTGAATGTATAGAAGAAACAGGTTATAGTTCACAAAGTGAAGCAAAATATTTAGGGTTTGTTTACCCAAATCCTGCTTTTTTAACGAATAAATGTCATACTTTCCTTTGGGAAAATTGTGAGTTAACTCAATCACAAAAACTTGACGAATTTGAAGATATAGAAGTTGTAACAATTCCGATAGAGACAATGTTAGAACAAATTGTAAATTCTGAAATAAATCATTCTGTAATAATGAGTGCTTTAATGTTATATTATGCGCAAACTATGAAATCAAAATGGGAAAAATAATAGCAATTGTCAATCAAAAAGGTGGAGTAGGTAAAACAACAACTTCAATTAACTTAGCAGCTTCGATAGCAGTTGCTGGTGTTTCTACATTGTTAGTAGATCTCGACCCACAAGCAAATGCTTCCAATGGTGTTGGTGTGCAAAAAGAACAAATCAATGAAACTGTTTATGAAGTTTTAATGAACGAAGCAGATATTCATTCTGCGATTGTACCAACTGCGATTGATTTGTTAAAAGTTTTACCTTCTTCAATAAATTTAGCTGGTGCTGAAATTGAGTTAGTTTCACTTCCAGAAGAGAAGAGAAATTTTGTATTAAAATCGGTACTTGAAAAAGTGAAAGATTCATATACTTTTATTATTATAGATTGTCCTCCATCGTTAAGCTTGTTAACAATAAACGCATTGGTAGCCTCCGACTCACTCTTAATCCCAGTTCAAGCAGAATATTATGCATTAGAAGGTTTAGGGCAACTTTTGAACACTTTGTCCTCTGTACGTGCTACTTTAAATCCTACTTTAGAAATTGAAGGAGTTGTAATGACAATGTTTGATAGTCGATTACGCCTTGCTAACCAAGTTGTAGAAGAAGTACGAAACTATTTTGGAGAAAAACTATTTTCTACTATAATTCCAAGAAATATTCGTTTAACAGAAGCTCCAAGTTATAGTTTGCCAATTATACTCTACGATCAAAACTCCACAGGTGCGAAACGATATGTAGAATTAGCAACAGAAGTGGTAATGAACAATAAACAACTATTTAGTAAAAAGAAGTAACCAATGCCAGAACGATTTGTACGAATATTATTTGTAGGCGATATAGTAGGTGATGCAGGAATGTTAGCCGTATCTGAACATCTTCCCAAATTGCAAGAATTGTACAAAATCGATTGTACTATTGTCAACGGCGAAAACATTTGGAATGGCAAAGGTTTATCTGAAGCTGATGCTGCAACACTTTTTTCTTTAGGTGTTGATTGTATAACTACTGGAAATCATATTTGGGAAAATTGGAAATCAAAACCTTTGTTAGCGTCTAATTTGCCAGTTTTACGACCTTTGAATTACCCATCTGGTAACACTGGAAAAGGGTTTTGTACTGTAACTACTCATTCAGGGCATACTATAGGAATACTACAGTTACAAGGGAGAATTTATATGTCTCCTATTGATTGTCCTTTTAAAGCTGCAGACTTTGCAGTACCTAAATTACGTCAGACCACAAAGGTTGTCATTGTTGATCTTCATGCAGAAGCAACTGCCGAAAAAGTTGCTTTTGGTCATTATCTCGACGGTTCCGTATCTGCAATTTTAGGAACTCATACTCATATTCAAACTGCAGACGACCAAATTTTACCTAAAGGAACTGGCTATATTACTGACGTTGGAATGACCGGACCTTATGATTCGGTTCTGGGACTAAAAACAGACATTGCACTTCAACGAATGCTTTTGCAAACTGCACATAAGTATGAATCTGCTTCAGGCAATCCAAAACTGTGTGGTGTTTTTCTAATTGTAGATTCTGAAACTGGGAAAACTACCCATATTGAACGAATAATGTTACCTGGACTGCTTCGTTCTATTGATAAAATTATCGAAAGTAACTAATGGATAAAACTATGAATTTTACTCGTGTCTTAAATAACAAAACAAAAATACTTTGTACCGTTGGACCTGCCATTTCTTCTGTTGAAAAAATTGTCGAAATAATTCAAGCAGGTGCAAATGCGTTTCGCTTAAACATGTCGCACAGTAGCCATCAAACTCACTTAGAATCAATAAGAATTATTCGAGATGCAGAAAAAATTCTTCAATACTATGTACCGATAATTGCTGATTTACAGGGTCCTAAATTGCGTGTTGCAGATCTTGGAACGCATGGTCCAATAAATTTAATTCCTGGAAGAGAAATGTTTCTTGCGGATACAGAGTATGTGAAAAAGAAAAAACTTTCGTACGACGAAGTTATTCCAATTACCTACCCTACCGTTGCAAAAGATGTAAAGGTAGAAGATGATATTCTCTTTGATGATGGGCTGTTAAAGGTTCAAGTAATAGGAAAAGAAGGTGAATTGGTAAAAGTGGTTGTTATCAATGGTGGTCTCTTAAAATCACGTAAAGGAATGAATTTACCAAATACTAATTTCTCTCAGTCCGTGATGACCGAAAAAGATGCAATTGATCTGAAGTTTGCAATTGAAAACAAAGTAGATTATGTTGCTGCCTCTTTTGTTAGAACAGCAAGTGATGTTCTAAGAGTCCGTAAGTTTATGCAGAATTTTGGTGTTTCTATTCCAATTATTTCGAAAATTGAAAAACCTGAAGCCATTGTTAATCTTGAAAAAATCATACAGGTTTCAGACGGGATTATGGTTGCTCGAGGTGATTTAGGTGTTGAAATAAGCTCAGCACAAGTTCCAATTGTACAAAAGAAAATAATTTCAATGTGCAATGCATATTTTAAACCTGTTATTACAGCTACTCAGATGTTAGAATCAATGATTCAAAACCCACGCCCTACAAGAGCTGAAGCATCTGATGTTGCAAATGCAGTATTCGACGGTACTGATGCTGTGATGCTTTCTGCAGAAACTTCCATTGGTGCTTACCCTATTGAAGCAGTAAAATTTATGCGATTGATTTGTTCTGAAACTGAAAAAGAGTTACATTTAGATTATCATAAAGTTCATTATAAAACTGATTCTAAAGACCATAAAACTGACTCAATTGCTTCTGCTGCTGCATCTATGTCTTCAGATCCAAGAATCTCTGGAATAGCAACCTTAAGTTTGTCAGGCGAAACAGCCTTATTAATTTCTAAACGTAGACCGAATGCTCCACTTATTGCCTTTGCAGAACATATTGACACTGTTCGTAGAGTAGGGCTGTATTGGGGAACGACCGGGTTCTTAATTGAAAAAATTTCGAGTACTGACCTAACGATTGAAGACATAAAAGTAATGTTACTAAAACGTAAGTTCTACCAATCGGGATCGAATATAGTTATAACCATTGGTAGACCGTTACAAGCAAAATCACGGACAAATATGCTTTCAATTGAAACTTTATGATCTATGTTAAAAATAGATACAAAAAAAACGATTCTTTCAACTCTTGATGTACTCTTAATTCTTTCTGGGTTGCTTTCATTTGTTGCATTGTTTTTTGAATTTGGATTTTACATTTCGCAAGAACAGTTTGCAGTTATTACTATAATAATAAAAGCAGTTTCTTTCTTTTTTATCATTCAAGAATTCTTTCGTTACTACTTGTATTCTAAAAAAAGAAGTTTCTTTAAAGAACGATGGTTTGAAATATGCTTAGTCCTTCTTTTATTGTTACAGTTCTTGTACCCACCCTTTTTTCGGCAAATATTCAACTATTTCCTTCCTAACTCGAACGCAGAACAGCTAACGCTCGCCTATCTAGCTGTCTCACAAGTCTTACTCTTTCTAGCATTTCTTATAGGAGCAATGCGCTATAACCACCTGTTAACAAGGGTAAAAATACAACCTGGGGCAGTGTTCGCATTAAGTTTTGCGTTAATTATTTTTTCTGGGACAATGTTGCTGATGCTACCGAAAGCAACAGTTTCAGGTATTAGCTTTATTGATGCACTATTTACTTCTACAAGTGCAGTGTGTGTTACAGGATTAACTACAATAGATGTTCCTTCCACGTTCACAACATTAGGAATATTCATTATAACTGCCCTAATACAAATTGGTGGATTAGGTGTGATGACCCTCTCAACTTTTTTTGCATTGCTGTTTACTGGTGGATTAAGCGTACGTGAACGTTTGTTTATGTCCGATCTATTAAGCGAAAATAGTATTGGAGAAGTATCTGGATTGTTACTGAAAATTGCAACTTTTACAGTTGTATTAGAAGTTATTGGGTTCTTATTGCTCTATATATCTTTAGGTGGTACGTTTATTCCATTAGACCATCAAAAATTTTATAGTTGTATTTTCCATTCTATTTCTGCTTTCTGTAATGCTGGTTTTTCTACATATTCCGATGGATTTATGAATCCGAATGTACGGTATAACTATTTTTATTTAGGTTCGATTATGTGGTTGATAGTATTTGGAGGTTTAGGTTTCCCAGTGCTTTCAAATGTTTGGTCTTACTTTAAAAAGAGAAAACAAAAAGGGATAATAAACCGACTTTCTCTTTCTACAAAATTAGTATTATATACTACAGTTTCATTATTGATTTTAGGAACTGTCACCATTTGGATATTAGAATTAGTAAACGGTACCCAATATTCTACTCTAACAATTGTAGATCAAGGATTTAGTTCGTTGTTTTGGTCGGTTACTGCAAGAACAGCTGGTTTTAATACAATGGCTACTGATCTATTGCAACCTTCAACTGTTTTGTTATTGTTATTTTTAATGTGGATTGGAGCATCGCCTTCTTCCACTGGTGGTGGTGTAAAAACAACAACATTTGCAGTAGTCTTGTTAATGATTTACAATTTTGTACGAAAAAAAGAACGTGTTGAATTGTTTAATCGTCAGATTACTGATGAAAGTATTCGAAAAGCATTTTCAGCCATTATTGTCTCCGTTTTTGTTATTGGAATAGCGAGTGTTTTATTAACTGCGATGGAACCAAGTAAAAATACGTTAGATTTATTGTTTGAAGTTGTTTCGGCAATGAGTACTGTGGGATTAAGTAGAAACCTTACTCCACATTTAGGTGATGGTGGTAAAATTCTCATTACTGTGGTAATGTTTGTTGGTAGAGTAGGAGTTCTGACATTGATAATTGCATTTGTAAAACCAGAGCAAAATGTCCGTATTAAATATGCTCAAGAAACGATTATAATTGGATAAGAAATATGGCAAAAAATTTAAAATTTGCAGTTATTGGGTTAGGGTATTTTGGAGTCAATCTTGCACTTCGCTTAGTGGAAGAAGGAGCCGAAGTTATTGGAATTGATATCGATGAGTCGAAGGTGCAATTCTTAACAGATAAAATTACCTATTCAGTCCAAATGGATTCAACAGATGTTCTTTCCTTGCGAAAGTTGGGTTTAAAAGAAATGGATGGAGTGATTGTTGCAATTGGTGAAAACTTTGAAGCATCAATTTTAACTACTGCACTTTTAATTGAAATTGGAGTTGAACGCATCATCAATAGAGTAACTTCTCCGACACATGAAAGAATTTTAAATGCAATGAATATTACCGATGTAATCGTTCCTGAGGCTATTGCTGCAGCTCAATTAGCCGACCGAATGATGATAAAAGGGGTTCTCGGATCGTTTGAAATTTCTAAAGATTATAGTATTGTTGAAATTAAAACACCTAAACAATTTATAGGCAAATCATTATTGGAATTGAATCTTCGAAACGAATATTCCCTTAATTTAGTTACTATTAAACGAGTGGAAACAAAAAATTCTGGTCTTTTAACAATGGGTGAACGTAAGGATTTTGTTAGAATAATTGGAGTTCCAATGCCAACTGAAGTTATATTAGAAAATGATATTTTAGTAGTGTTTGGTTTAGAAAAAGACATTTTGAAACTTTCTGAATTGGGTGCAGATTAATGAGACACTTTTTTTACATACTCATAGTAATATGTTTCATTTCTTGTTCAAATAAAACATACGAACAAGATCAACGATTCTTAAAAACGTATACTGAAGTGTTAGTGCAACGTTTTAAAAGTAACGATACATCAATTGCAAATCGTAAAATAGATACTGTGTTGCTCAATAATGGTTTTTCTCAAGAATCTTTCAAACAAGAATTCTTTCGATACATGTCTCAAGACCCCAAGATACTTCGAACTTTAATAGATTCTGCTAACGTAAGAGCAAAAGTTATACTACAAAATGATACAACTTCCATTAGCCATTAGGTCTTTACGCGAAACATTTGCCTCAATAGACAAACAAGCATTGTTAAAGAATGCTCAAATGGTCTATGAATATACAAACGTACCTTTAATGCCAATGTTAAAGGCAAATGGGTATGGACACGGCATTTTAGAATGTGCGAGTGTTTTAACCGATGAAGAATATATTCATAGTTTTGGAGTTGCCTTTGTTACAGAAGCAATTGTTCTACGATCGCAAGGGATCACGAACCCAATTGTAGTATTAATGCCTCCAACCGAGGAAATGTTTCCCTTTATCTGTTCTTATGGTTTACAAACAATTGCTGTAGACATTCAAATACTAACTAAGTTAAATGGGTTTGCAAAAAAAAGAGGGATTATAATTCAAGCACATATCTTTATCGATACTGGAATGAGAAGATATGGTGTTCAACCTGAAAATGTTCTTGAGTTTTTAAATCAAACTAAACTACTTTCGAATATTACTATTATAGGAATATGCACTCATTTTGCCACCGCCGATGATCCAAATTCTCCTTTTTTTGATGAACAATTCTTGACTTTCCAAAAAACAGTTTCAGAGGCTCGAAACAATGGATTTGAATTTTCTGTAGTTCATTGTGCAAATAGTGCTGCCATAGTACGGTCAAAAAATACTCACGGGAACTTAGTTCGCCCGGGTTTAATTCTCTATGGTTATCACTCCTATTTAGGAGAACATTCTCAGTTGCCGGTAGAACCCATACTGTCATTGATAACAATGGTTTCTTCAATTCGTACAGTTTCCACTGATACAAGTGTTGGTTATTCTCAAAAATATAGAACAACTAAAAATTCTACTATTGCTACTATTCCTATTGGTTATGGTGATGGGTATTCTCGTCTATTAGAAGGAAAAGCTTTTTGTTTGATAAATGGTTTAAAAATTCCAATAGTTGGTTCTGTTTGTATGGATGCTTGTATGGTAGATGTTGGAGATTTGAAAGTGGAAGTAGGTGATGAAGTTGTACTCATTGGTACTCAAGGAAACAATAGAATTACAGCTGAAGATTTAGCCACTGCGATGGGTACTATTTCTTATGAGATTATTACGAATATATCAGACCGAGTTCAAAGAATTCTTCTAGAAAAATAACAATTAATTTATTCCAAAATCTGTACTTTATTAAAGTAACAACCACTTTTAATTGATCCTAACTTCTATGCTGGAGCTAAATGTAAAAAAGGAAACTCTTTTAGATTTAATCACTTTTCTACAAAAAAGTGAATCTTTACCTGCTGAAAAAAAATCAGCATTTTTAGATTTAGTCTTAGAAATACAAAACACTTCACATTCACAACAAATTCCTGAAGTAACTATATCGACTCTCAACAATGAAATTTTAAAAACCAAGAATGAAACTGAAGAAAATTTTGTAAATGAATTACTTTCAATGAGGGTACTTTCTGAAGGAATATTTAAGAATATTCCTGATGCTATTACACTAATTAGGGTACTAGGACCTTCACAATACCGCTACGAAAATGTTAATCCTTCACACATTACAATGAGTGGATTTGATCCGAATTACTTGATTGGTAAAACACCAATTGAAGCATTGCCTGAACAAATTGCAAACAATGTAATTGATCATTACAACGAATGCATTCAAAACAGAGAACCAATTCAATTTGAACAAATAATTGAGTTAAAAGATAGTAAAAAAGTTTGGGAAACTACTTTGATTCCAATTCATAATTCTTTAGATGAGATATTTATGATTGCAAGTGTTTCCCACGATGTAAGTAAATATCGTGAAGAACATATTGCCTTTTTACACAGTGAAGGAAAATTTCGTGCTATATATAACAATTCATACGATGCTATTGTTCTTATCGACCGAGTTGGAACGGTAGTAGATTGTAATGAAAGAACTTTAGAAATTTTTGAAATTGAGAATAAAAATCTATTAAGAGGCTCTGCAAGCTTTTCTTTGTTTAAATCGGCTGTTACAATTAGTGATACGACAAAATATATTGAAACACTTCGGTTAGGCGGATCAATTTTACAAGAAAAAGAGTTTATTACTACTTCTGGAAAAGTGTTTTGGGGTTCTTTGGCTTTAACAAGCATTATTATCGAAAAGCAAACATTAGGTCTGATACGTATAACTGATATAACATTAGGAAAATTAGCAGAACAGGAACGCCGTAAATTTGAAGTACTATTTGAACAAGCACCCGATTACATTGGGTTTACTGACAAAAAAGGTTCTTTTGTTTACATGAATACTTCCTTGCGAATGTTCTTAGGTATAATGAAAGAAGATGTTCAAACTCATACTTTAAGTTCATTCTGTACGGAATCTTACAAAGTATTGTTAGAAAAAACGGTTATTCCTTTAGCTGATGAACAAGGTTCTTGGTTCGGAGAAATATCGTTCGTGAATAGGTTTGGACATCAGATAATTGGGTCGCAAGTAATTGTTGCCCATAAATCTTTAACTGGTCAAGTAGAATTTTATTCAACGGTTATTCGAGATATTTCTAAAAGTAAAAAAATTGAAGACGATTTACGGGAAAGCCAACAAATACTTTCTGAATCACAAAAATTAGCTAAATTGGGAAGTTATGAAATTGACTTTATAACTGGAGAATCTCACTATTCTACAGAAGCCTATAATATCTTAAGTATAAAGGGTACGACCGGATTACAACCGCATTTTGACCTCTTTACAACAGTGGTACCGGAAGATGAATCTAGAGTATTAGTAGAATGGAATAAAGCACTAAAAAATTCTACTAATTTCGAATTAGATTACCGTCTATCTACCAACGATGGTGTTAAGTATATCTATCATACTGCAAGACCAGTTGCTGATTCTACGAATAAGATTATTAAAATTATTGGTTCTATACAAGACATTTCAGAACGAAAACAAAGCGAAGCAGCAATTCAATTTACGAATGCGCAACTTGTAGCAGTATTAGAATCTACCAACCACGGTATTTTTTCTGTGGATTCTGATAAAAGATATTTGTCATTTAATAAAAAACATAAAAAAGCAGTCAAAATCGATTTAGGTATCGATATTGAAATTGGTATGGATATTACTTTGTTTTATGATAAAACAAAAGAGTTTAAACAAGTATATGCCGATCTTGATATTTGTTTAACGGGTAAAGCATTTACTTTTACGCTATCCTTTATACGGTATTCAAAAGAATATTATTTTGAATACTATTATAACCCAATATGGGGAGAAAATGATACTGTAAAAGGTGTTTCAGTCTTTGTTCAAAACATTACTACTCGAGAAGAAGCACTTTCACAACTCAGAGAAAGAAATTACTTTATTGAAAGAATTGCTTCTACTTTACCGAATGTGATTATTATATTAGAAATTGAATCAGAAAAACCAATATTTATAAGTGAAGGTATAAAATCAATCTTAGGGTATGAACCCGAAGAATTGATTAACAACTCTGAAAAGTTTAACTCTATTCAAATTGAAAATTCAACATCAGTTTTGGTAGAAAAAATTTTAGAACCTAATTCTTATGTAGTCTTCTATGAAAAAGAAATTAAATTATTAAACAAGAACAATGAAGTTGTTTGGATTCTTGCTCGTTCATTACCGTTTACTTTTGATGAAAAAGGAAATCCTTTGCAGATTCTAACCATTTTGCAGGATATAACAGATAGGAAAAAGTTTGAAGATGAGTTATTACATTCAAGGGAAGAAGCGATTTCGGCGAATAAAGCAAAATCGGAATTCTTAGCAAACATCTCTCATGAGTTCAGAACTCCTTTAAATGCAATTATTGGGTTTTCTGAACTACTCCGTGCAACGTTTGAATCGGAAATACAATTTGAATATTTAGAAGCTGTAACTTCGAGCGGTAAACATTTGTTAAGTCTTATAACGGACATTCTCGATTTGTCGAAAATTGAAGCAGGGAAACTCCTAATTCAAATTGAAAGAGTACATTTGCATTCATTGTTCCAAGAAATAATTCAGATATTTTTGTTCAAAGCTGAAGAAAAAGGTATTTCATTGGAATTTGTCAATGAAATTGAAGAAGACACTTATATTGGAATTGACTCATTACGATTACGTCAAATTCTCTTAAATATAATTGGAAATGCGGTCAAGTTTACTGAAACTGGATTTGTCCGAATAGTAATGGAATTGAAAGACAATGGAGCAGGCGATAAAGATTTTGTAGTTTCCGTAATCGATACTGGCATTGGAATTCCAATAGAACAACAAGAAGTTATTTTTCAAGCATTCCGCCAACAAGATGGGCAAAGCACTAGAAAGTATGGTGGCACTGGATTAGGTCTAACAATCTCGAAAAGACTCATTGAAATGATGAATGGTACAATTCATGTAGAAAGTGTTTTCGAAGAAGGAACGACATTTATATTGAATTTCAACAAAGTACAAGTCTACAGTAAACCAAATGAATCGGAGGGACTTACAGGTAACTATATCAAAGGAATAATCATTGATAATGAATTACTTACTAAAGAAATACGTATATTAGACCCTAATAGAAAAAAACTGTTACAACAAGAATTAGAACTTCTCTTCCAAGATCGATTCTTGAGATTACAAAAGATTATGATAATATCTCATGTTCATGAATTTGCAATTCAAATTCTAAGCTTAAGCAATGAATTTGGTGTAACTTCGTTGAAGGATTATGCTGAAAAACTACAGATGGTATCACGAAATTTCGACGTAGTAAATACACAACAAGTACTTCATGAATTTGCCAAGTTATATTCTCAAATTAATTCTAGTGTATATTAAAGGACAATATGATAACTACTTCTGAACAAAGTAACGAAGAAAAAATTATTCAACCCGATCAACAAAATTACATATTAATTGTTGACGACGTACCTTTGAATTTGCAAATGCTCGGTGGGCTGTTACAGTCAAAAGGCTACGAAGTAGCTCCTGCTTCTTCTGGAATGATGGCTTTAGAGATGGCTCAAACTCAAACACCCGATTTGATTCTTTTAGATATTCAAATGCCTGAAATGGATGGATTTAAAGTTTGCAAATTATTGAAAGAAAATCCAATAACAACAGATATTCCTGTTATTTTTTTAACAGCATTCGTTGAGACTGAAGATATTGTTCGAGGATTTGAATTAGGTGCAGTTGATTATATTTCGAAACCATTTAATTCATCGGAATTAATTGCAAGAGTAAATACTCATTTGTCCTTAAAACGAGCCACAAATCAAGTAAATGATAGGAATAAAAAATTACGTATTGCTAATGATAAATTAGAAACATTGAACCTAGAGTTAAAAACAGCAAATACTATGAAAAATAGAATGTTGTCTATGGTTGCACACGATTTGAAAAATCCTTTAGGTGGAATTCAAGGTTTAGTTTCGTTTTTAATTTCAGACGATAGATTAACGAAGTATTCTGATATAGTTGAATCGTTAGAACTAATGCGCAAATCTTCTATTTCAATGTTAGATTTAGTAAAAGAGATATTAGATTCCGCTGCATTAGAAATAGGGAGAATAAATCTAAATACTAATGTAGTAAGTATGCAAGAGTTAGTTCAAGCTGCAGTTTGGTTGAACAAACCGAATTGTGAAATTAAAAATCAAGAAATGATCTTTAAAGCCATTGATACTGCTCATAACGATTTTATGACCCAAGCAGATTCTAAACGTCTTGCTCAAGTTTTCGACAATATTATTTCAAATGCAATCAAATATTCTCCTTTTAATAAACCAATTGAAGTAACTGTTGAAAGTTTTGAAACGACCATAATGGTGAGTGTAAAAGATCAAGGTCCAGGTTTAAGCGAAGGAGACAAAGAAAAAATGTTTGGATATTTCCAAAGACTTTCAGCACAACCAACAGGTGGCGAATCTTCAAATGGTATTGGGCTTTCCATAGTTAAACAAATTGTAGAACTGCATAATGGTAAAGTTTGGGTTGATTCAGAACTTGGAAATGGTGCTACATTTAATGTAACTATACCAGTTCTGTCAATTGATATTGATTAAAAGTTACACAGAAAAACAATAAAATTGACCCAACAGTGTATGATAAGTTCAAATTCTAAAAAGAAGGTGTTTTAAAAGTATATGAGTAAAGAATCTACGACAGAAACTATAAACGTAGAAGAACTAAAAAAACAATTTTCAGATTATTTACGGAAAAAAAAGTATCGTAATACTTTAGAACGGTATCTTGTTCTTGATAGAATAGCAGAATTAGATAACCATTTTAGTGCCGATGAATTGTATTTATATATGCTCAATTTTGGAGATAAAATCTCTAGAGCTACCGTTTATTCTACATTAGATTTGTTAACAAGTTGCCGTATTCTGATGAAACATCGGTTTCAAAGTGAAGGTGCAAAGTTTGAATTAGCGAGTCGTCTTCCACACCACGACCATCTTATTTGTATTGAATGTGGTCATATAATCGAATTTCGAGACCCTTCAGTAGAATCTATTCAGCAAAAAGTGTGTGCTCAATTTGGGTTTGAACCAATTGAACATTCACTACAATTGTTCGCAGTATGTAAAGATCCACGTCATTGCGAACACAATCAATAAGTTAATCATCACCAAGAAATACAAATGTCAAAATCGATAAAGAATCTCGTAATAGTTGAATCTCCTGCAAAAGCAAAAACAATAGAAGGATATCTCGGAAAAGATTGGATCGTTAAATCATCTCAAGGTCATATTCGTGATCTGCCATCTAAAAAAATAAGCGTTGATGTTGCAAATAATTTTAATCCTGAATATGCTATCAGTGAAAAGAAAACTGAATTAGTCAAAGAGTTGAAAAAGTATGTTGCTACTTCCGAAACTGTCTGGTTAGCCACCGATGAGGACCGTGAAGGGGAAGCAATTTCTTGGCATTTAGCTGAAGCCTTAGGGTTAGATTCTGAAACTACCAAGCGAATAGTGTTTAACGAAATTACAAAAAATGCTATTCTCAAGGCAATTGAAAAACCAAGAACAATTGATATGAATTTAGTAAATGCTCAACAGGCAAGAAGAATTCTGGACCGCTTGGTTGGATATGAACTTTCACCTATTCTTCAACGGCAGTACCGTAAACAATCACTTTCTGCAGGTAGAGTACAATCAGTTGCCGTTCGTTTGGTCGTTGAACGAGAAAGTGAAATACAAACCTTTGATTCGAAATCTTCATTTAGAATTAATGGATTTTTCTTTTCGCCAAATAGTTCACTGAAAAAACCTTTCAAAGCAGAATTAGAGAAAAAATTCCCTAATTCAGAAGAATCTCTTTCTTTTTTAGAAAGATGTAAAAACGCTAGTTTTACATTGAAAAATCTTGATGTAAAACCAAAGCGTTCATCTTCTCCGGCTCCATTTACTACATCGACACTTCAACAAGAAGGAAGTAGAAAATTAGGATTTTCAATTACTCAAACAATGCAGATTGCCCAAAAACTTTACGAAGAGGGGTACATTACTTATATGAGAACTGACTCGGTAAACCTTTCAGAAACAGCAATTTCTGCTGCTGAAGAGGCTATCAAAGAGTTATTTGGAAACAAATATTCTTCTCCAAGAAATTATACTACGAAATCTTCGAATGCTCAAGAAGCTCACGAGGCTATTCGACCTACCAATTTCAAACAAGCAACTATTTCAGCAGAAAATAGAATGCAAAAATTGTATTCGTTAATTTGGAAACGTGCTGTTGCATCTCAAATGTCAGATGCAGAAATTGAAAAAACTGTTGCAACAATATCTATCTCTTCAACTTCGGAATTGTTCGAAGCAATTGGAGAAGTACTATTGTTTGACGGATTTAAAAAATTATACATTGATAGTAGTGACGAAGACGATGAGGACGTGGAAGATTCTTCAGTTTTGCCAATTCTGAAATTGAACGATGTTCTAACAAATGATTCAATTGTTGCTGAAGAAACATTTTCAAAACCATCTGCTCGCTTTACAGAAGCATCCTTGGTGAAAAAGTTAGAGGAATTAGGGATAGGACGTCCTTCTACGTATGCTCCTACT
>Ga0105044_10008384_pt1 | contig 14190 bp, 11 predicted proteins | sample MAT01_FD_78092 | JGI IMG/M metagenome (GOLD analysis project Ga0105044, IMG submission 78092) | Freshwater microbial communities from Lake Fryxell liftoff mats and glacier meltwater in Antarctica - MAT-01 | ecosystem: Environmental > Aquatic > Freshwater > Ice > Liftoff microbial mat | place...
CAAACCGCACACTGGCGCGGGGCCCTTCCGTCCAGCGGATTGGTGGCGTGGGCAACTGCGTCCAACCCTCCCACAGCAAGGGGCGCTGGCCCTCGTCGGTGGGGGAGATTCGGCCACCGGATGGCAGCGGAGGAAAGGTGTCTGGCGGCGGCGGCCTTAACAACGGAGAGAGGAATTGCGGATAGCGCCAGTCGAAGCTGCGCGTGGGCCTCGCTTCCACATCCTCGGGGAAGTAGTTCCACAGCCAGCACCGCGTGTGCAGCGCACCGAGTCCGTTGGGGATGACGCCGAGGGCGGTGACGAGGATGCATGCGATCACTTCGCCTCGCGAGAGCATTGCCCCGCCCGCCCTCACCGCAAGAATCGCCAGCAGCACGAACCACGGGAGGAGCTCCAACGTCAGGCGCGAGCCATAGCTGTGCCCCGCCCACCAAACCGGGAAACACGAGATCGCGGCCAGTTGGAGGCTTGCGGCGGCGAGCGCCAGAATCGCCAGCGGCTCGCGCCGCAGAACCTTCCACCGCCGCGCCGCGAGGTACAGCGCGGCCAGGATGCCCGGCGTATAGACAAGCATCCCGCGCGAGGGGCTGATCATGTTGCCCGCCAGGCCGATGGGAAAGATGGCGAGACTGAGGCGACTCCCCTTGGAGTAGGAGGGAAATGCCTGTCCGAAGTTCGCGTGGGAGTACCACAGGAAGAGCCCGAGCCACAGCAGCCCGACCACCGCATACCCGGCCAGCGCCCTCCAGTTGCGGATCGCGAGGAACACGCCGACGCAGACGATGGGCACGGCGGTCGTGGGGCGGATGAAGTAGCCCCAGGAGAGCACCGTCGCCAGCGCCGCCCCGATCAGAATTCCGCGCCCGCGGCCTGCCTCAAGAAGTTGCAGCAGCAAGATCGCCGTGCCCAGCAGCAGCAGAACCCACGTGTTGGACCACAGGCTCCGCGAGGCGATGCTCCATACGGGAGTCGCCGCCGTCACCGCCGCGCAAATCCACCACCGCCCGCGCCGCATCCCTGCCCAGGTCGCCGAAATCCAAACGCAGGCGACAAAGAGCGCGGATAGCCCCCAAGCGAGGGGGAGTTGCATCACGCGCTCCATGTCGGGATCATAGCCCGACTCCAGATCGAAGGTTCGGTAGCCGAGTTGGTTCGCGACCCAGACATAGGGAATCGAAAGGATCGCCGCGCCGGGTGGCCAGTAGTGGAAAATACGTCCGTCGGGCAGTTTTTCGAGCTGGTACGGCACGCGCGCGATGAAGTGGCCCAGCTCCGGTGTCACCCGCTGGCTGGACTCGATCATGGGGGTCAGCTCGAATGCGCCGCGATACATGAGCGATTCGCTGAGCAGGAAAACGAAGCGCGAATCGGTGAGCTGGTACACGGGGGAGACCGCAAACAGGCCAAATGCGAGCGCAAACCACATCAGCGCCCCCGCGCCGCAGAAGCTATCAAGCGGCGGATGCGGCTGCGCGCCGCTTGGAGTAGATGCCATCAGCGAGTCCAAAAGCCGCGCCAGTCTCCGTTATCGCGCCGCAGGATCGACTATGGCAAACACCGCCACCGATTCTGAGACGGCGGCAGCCGCAAGGGCGGTGTCCAAGGTCGCGAGCACCAACTTGCGGCGACTTGCCAGCTCGAGATAGGACGCATCATAAACTGTGAGGCGGGTCCTCCGCGCGATGGTCATCGTATCGGATAGCGCCCTCCCTGCCGTTTCCGAATCGATCTGGATTGGAAGGTCTCCAATGTGGTTCACAATTCGTTCCACGAAAGGCGTCTCAAGACGTCCCTTCTTTTCCTTGATTGCGAGAATATTCGCGACCTCCAACGGCCATAGGCCCGGCACAATGCCGCCGCCGCGCCGAAGCTCCCCCATCGCGGATTCCGCCACCGGATTCAACTCATCCGGCAGCGCCCAGGCGAGAAACACCGATGCGTCGATAACCAGTACACTCACCTTCGGCCCTCGTCGCGCGCTGAAAGGATCTCGCTCAGTGTCAGTCCCTTCCCTTCGCGCATGATCTGCTCGCGCAGGGCGAGAACCCCCTCAAAGGCCTTTGTTTCGCGGATTTTCCGCTCGATCGGATTGAACGAGTGAACTTGTCCGGTCAACATTTCCCGGGACCCCTCCGTCTGGGCTGACGCCTCTGATTCCGCAGGGATGATGGTCGCGATGTGGCGCCCGTCACGCATAATCGCCACGCGCTCCCCTTCCTCCACCTGATCAAGTATCTCGCCCAGATGGGTCTGTATTTCGACTGCCCTTAATGATTGCATAACGCACCTTGGGACCGCTGGTTGCTCTCACTGTCCAATCATCTCCCGCAGTCGGCCCCTGTCAAGGCGAGGTCGGCGCTTCAGAGCGCGGCATCAGGACGGCACGGTTCAGTCAACGGTTTGCGATCCAACTCTGGATTCGACCCACTCTCCCTCCTTGACACCCGGGGGGAGGGTCCCCACTCTCCCCATCGGCCTTGCGCAAGGGGTCTCGTCCTTCTCCGGCGGACATCTTTGCCATTGGCTTACTTAACAACACTTGGAGAGTCCATGTCCATCACCGCCGCACGCAAGAAGGAAGTCATCGAGCTGTACAAGACGCACGAGTCCGACACCGGCTCGCCGGAAGTCCAGATCGCCGTCATCACCGAGCGTATCAATAACCTGACCGAGCATTTCAAGACCCACAAGAAGGATTTCCACGGCAAGCGTGGGCTTCTGGTGCTCGTGGGCCAGCGTCGCGCGCTGCTGCTGTACCTCAAGCGCAAGGATATCGACCGCTACCGGACGTTGATCGCGCGCCTCGAAATCCGCGACATCAAGAGCTGATGCCCGCGGCCTTCGCACCCTGTTCCAACATCACGGGCCCCGCCCGGCAATCGCGCATCTCCACCAGCGCGGCGGATCACTCCGCCGCGCTGGTTTGTTTTAACTTCTCACCCACCACACGGAGGATATGCCCCGCCCCGCATTCGATCTTGTAGGCACTGGCCCGGTAGCCGGGATTTGCATGCGCCATCACCCACGCGGGCGGATGGCGGATGGAAATTCCGAGACTCCCGGGTCATCGTTCCCGAGGGGAATCCTCCCCACCGAACGAAAACCAAATCAGAGGAGCGCTCACGATGAGTCAGCCCAAGTACCAGTCCATCCAAGGACTGAATTTCACCGAGCATGTCATGGAGTTCGATTTCGGCTCGGGCAAGACGATTGAGCTTCGCACTGGCAAGCTGGCGAAGCAGGCCGCAGGCGCCGTGTTGGCGCGCGTTGGCGACACCATCGCCCTGGTCGCCGTTGTTGGTTCCGACCAGAAGAGCGACAAGGATTTCTTTCCGCTGATGGTCGATTACCGCGAGAAGTTCTACGCGGGCGGCCGCATCCCCGGCGGCTTCTTCAAGCGCGAGGCCCGTCCGTCCGATGGCGAGACGCTGCGCGCGCGTCAGATTGATCGCACGATCCGTCCCCTGTTTCCCGAGGGCTTCAAGAACGAGGTGCAGGTCTATATCACCATCATCTCCATCGATAAGGAGAACCCCGCCGAGATCGTCGCCATGATCGGCGCCAGCGCGGCCCTCCACATTTCCCAGATCCCCTTCCTCAAGCCCATCGCCGGTGTCCGCATCGGCCTGGTCAACGACGAGTTCGTGATCAACCCGACCCGCGAGCAGTCGGCGGAGAGCGACCTGGACCTCGTGGTCTCCGGTCACGCCGACGGCATCAACATGGTGGAGTGCGGCGCCCAGGAAATCGACGAGGAGACGATGGTCGAGGCCCTCGAACTCGCCCACAACCAGATCAAGGCCACCACGGATGCCATCGAGTTCCTGCGCACGAAGTGCGGAAAGCCCAAGAACGTCGTCGAGGCCCCCGTCGAGGACGTCGAGCTGCTCACCGCCGTCGCGAAGCTGATCCCCTCGCACATCAAGGATATTCAGGGCACGTTTGACAAGAACGCCCGCGACAAGCGCGTTGATCGCGCCGTCCAGGAAATCCAGGCCGCGCTTGCGGAGAAGTTCCCCGAGCGCGAGAAGGACATCGCGGGCGCCGTGCACCTGCTCGACGAGAAGGCCATGCGCCGCCGCGTCACGAAGGACGGAATCCGCGCCGACGGTCGCAAGCCCACGGAGGTCCGCCCCATCTGGAGCGAGATCGACATCGTCCCTTCGACTCACGGGTCATCCGTCTTCACGCGCGGGCAGACGCAGGCCCTCGCGACGATCACTCTCGGCAGCGTCGATGACAAGCAGATGATCGACGACATGACCGGCGTCAGCTACAAGCGCTTCATGCTGCACTACAACTTCCCGTCCTACTCCGTTGGCGAGTGCCGCATGCCGCGCGGACCGGGCCGTCGCGAGATCGGCCACGGCGCCCTCGCCGAGCGCGCCCTCGTCGCCGTCCTTCCCAGCGTGGAGGATTTCCCCTACACGATTCGCTCCGTCGTCGAGATTCTGGAGTCCAACGGCTCCTCTTCCATGGCCACCATCTGCAGCACGTCGATGGCGCTCATGGATGCGGGTGTTCCGCTCGCCCGCCCCGTTGCCGGCATCGCGATGGGCCTGATCACCGACGACTCCGGCGCTCTCGAGATCCTCACGGATATCCAAGGCATCGAGGATCACGTCGGCGACATGGACTTCAAGGTGGCCGGCACCAGCGCCGGCATCACGGCCCTGCAGATGGACATCAAGATCGAGGGCATCACGCGGGAGGTTCTTGCCCGCGCCCTCGAGCAGGCCAAGGCCGCGCGCGACCACATCCTCGCCAAGATGGCGGAGACCATCGGCAGCGAGCGCGAGGAGATGAAGCCCCACGTTCCCCGCATCAGGACGATCAAACTCCCCCAGGACAAGATCGCGGCGGTCATCGGGCCGGGCGGTCGCGTCATCAAGGACATCGTCGAGAAGTCCGGCGCGCGCGTGGACATCGAGGACGACGGAATATGCTACATCATGGCCGCCAACAAGGAGTCCAGTGACCGCGCCGTCGCGATGGTCATGGGCATCATCAAGGATCTCGAGGTCGGCTCCATCATGACCGGCAAGGTCGTTCGCATCACCGAGCATGGCGCCATCGTCCAGCTCACCCCGACCAAGGACGGCATGATTCACATCAGCGAGCTGGAACACCGCCGCGTCGCCACCGTGGACGAGGTGCTCAACGAGGGCGAGGAAGTCACCGTCAAGATCATCGAAGTCGATCGCGACCGCGGCCGGGTGAAGCTTTCCCGCAAGGCCCTGATCCCCAAGCCCGACGGCACCCCCGGCGACGAGGGTGGCGGCGAGCGCCGCGAGCCCCGCGAGCATCGCGAACCGCGCCGCGACGGACCGCCCCGCGGCGACCGCGACGGCGGCGGACCGCCCCGTGGCGACCGCAACCGCCGCCCCCGCCCCGCCCGCGACTAACGCGGGCTGGCCGGAACAGACCGAGTGAACCAACGGCGCGCGGATCGAAAGGTCCGCGCGCCGTTTTGACTTCATGGCGATCACGTTTCTGGAATCCGCAATAGCGGCACGCTTTAGAGTGACTCTCGAAAGTCCTGTCGTATTCCAACGTAGCTTGGGCGTCCCGCCCGAGCCCCGTCGCCCCCACACGCGGGCAAGATGCCCACGATACTCTTTTACGGCGTCCTCCATCGCGACAAGACTTTCGAGAACCGCTTTAGCGCGCCATTCCTTGCTCCCGGATTCATCCGGGTGGGTGCGGAGGTTGGTTGTTGGAAGCACGCCCAAGCGCGCTTGGGCCTGTTGACTGCCTGAAACCCCCGGATAAATCCGGGGGCAATGAGAGGCCCGATGAAGCGGGCTCGGAGGGCGGAGGTCCGATCTGATTCTGCGCGGCCTCACCCGCGGGCCCCAATTGGCTATGTCCCGGATTTGAAGCCGATGTGCGCCAAGGGCGATGGCGCGATTGCCATTCCCCCTTGTCGCGCTTCGCCGCGCCGCGTTCCCTTTCCGCATAAAGACCGCGCGCCCTTCGCGCGTATAACCGACCTCACTTCCGAATCAAGGACCCACCCCCGTGTTCACGCTCCTCGTTGCCGCCTCCGTGGCGTTGACCGATTCCGCTGCGCTTTTTAGCTGGGATAGCCTGATTGCATTCTTCACCCTCGCGATGCTCGAGATCGTGCTGGGCATCGACAATATCGTGGTGATCGCGATCGTGACGGGGAGGTTGCCAAAGGAGCAGCAGCCCAAGGCGCGCTTTATAGGGCTCGGGCTGGCCATGATCATGCGAATCTTACTGCTGCTCTTCATCGGCATGATCATGAAGCTGACCGGGCCTGTCTTCACCGTGTTGGGAAACGGGATATCCGGCAAGGACATGATCCTGATCGGCGGAGGTCTTTTCCTCATCTGGAAGGCCACCCACGAGATCCACGGCAAGATCGAGGGCGGCGGACAGCACGTCTCCGGCAAGAGCGCCACCACGTTCAAGTCCGCGCTGATCACGATCCTCGCGCTCGATCTGGTGTTCTCGCTCGACTCGGTCATCACCGCCGTCGGCATGGCCAAGCACGTCCCGATCATGATCGCGGCCATCGTCGTGTCGGTCATCGTGATGATGATCTTCTCGGGGCCTATCAGCAGCTTCATCGAGAAGCATCCTTCGGTCAAGATGCTCGCCCTCTCCTTCCTGCTGCTCATCGGCGTCATCCTCACGGCGGAGGGCTTCGACGTGCACATCGACAAGAAGTACATCTACTTCGCGATGGGTTTCTCGCTCATGGTGGAGATGATCAATATCAAGATATCGTCGATGTCCCGCAAGCCCTCCGAGGGCGGGCACATGGTGCGACCGCTGCCGGTGCCGGACGAGAAGGCGGCGTAATGCGCAGGCGGGGCCGTTACACCCGCTCCGCCACCAACCATTGCGTCGGACACGGCCTCAGCAGTTCGCGCAGCCTCGCGACATCCGTCGCGGGGTTGAGCCACTCCGCCGATTCGGCCTCGGTCAAGATCACGGGCATGCGGTCGTTAAAGGGCTGGATCACTTCGTTCGCCGAGGTGGTGATCATCGTGCAGGACCAGACGGGCTGGGGTTCGATGCGGGTGTTGATGGCATAGAGCCCGGCGATGTGCATCTGGGCGCCCGACGCAAGGGTGATCGCGGCTTCACCGAGGCGCTTGCGCGTGGCCTCCGCGTAGATGTTCTCGTGAAAGCACTTCGCGCGCAGGATGCAGCGCTTGCCACCGCGAAAGGAGTCGCGGAACGAGGGCTTCTCGTGGATCGTCTCGCCGCGCGCATTGAAGGTGGACTTCATCAGCTTCGTGTCGGGGGCCCAGTGGGGGATCAGCCCCCAGCGGCAGGGCACACACGAGAGCGAGCCATCCCGCCAGATCACGACTGGCACGGTCCTGCCGGGATATGCCTGTCCGGCGATGCCGGATTCGTTGAGGATCAGCACGTCCTGGCGGAACTCCTCTGGAATGGCGGTTTGAAAGTGCGTGCACATGGCGTCTCTCCTGCCACGCGGGCTATGGCGCGGCGAGCCGAAAATCCACCACGACTGCGCGGTGGTCGCTCGCAATGGCGCCGGGAATCCATGCGCGAACGGGTTCGATTCCTCGGCTGAAGGAGTGGTCGATCTGCCACAACGGGAGTGGATTCGGCCACGTGGCGAGCCACCGGCCATCGCCCGAAACATTCAAGGAATCGTCGAATCCCGCCATCGCGCGGCCCAGGTGCCAGCTCCCGCGGGGGATATTGAAGTCGCCCATGACCACGCAGGGAAGCGTCTCGCGCTGGAGTGTCGCCCAGATTTCGTCGAACGCCAGTTGGTCATTGCGCGAGCGAGGGGTCCTCACATCGATTGTATAGACGGCGATATCGCCGCCGGGGGCCTCGACAACGGCCCTTAGCATCTTGACATCGCGTATATACAGCGCGTGGCCGTGCTCCCTGATGGGAAAGCGCGACGCCATGGAGAGCCGGTTTCCCAGCGCCCATTCGTATTTCGGGCCGAGGGCCTTCTTCACCACATCCGGCGCCCTCCCCCCGAAGGTTCCCTCGACGAGGCAGAGGATGTCGATCTCCTCCGCGAGGATCGCGTCGGTCACGCGGCTATTGCCGCCGTGGTAGGCCATTACGTTGAAGGTCATGATCCGAAAATCGGAGGGACCGCTCGCCCTTGCCCGGGAGCCGGAGAGCAGGAGCGGCTGCTCGATCCGCAGCGAGACGGCCCCCAGCAGCAACACCGCCGCCGCAAGCCCCGCGCGCCACCGGGCGTTCCCCCTCGCAATGGAGAGCGCGACCAACGCCGCAGGCACCAGGACGGGAAGTGGCGTGTAGAATATCCAGCGTGAGAAGCCAAATCGATCCGCCAGGATGATGCGGGAGAAAAGGCACGCCAGCATCACTCCCGCGAGGGGGAGCGCAGCAGTCCGCGCGGCGCCGACTAGGCGCCGTAGGACACCACGACGCTTGCCGCCCGGCGATGGTCCGGAATCCGGAACGTCGTCATCAGTCGGCCTTGATCGAACTCCACGGAACTTGCGTTGCATGTGATGGCCGTGATCGGGCGGTCGCCCCGGTGCAGTCGCACCACCCATTCCTCCCGGGCGGAGCGATGCGGACCCTGTGGCGCGCCAATGATGAGATTCAATCCATTTGCCGACTCGCTCCCGCTAAAAACAACGCGCGATTCGATGCCGCGCTGCCACGCATTCGTCTCGCCGTCGTCCTCCACCAGGCGCCCCGTCAATGCATGGCCGGGGAACACATCCAGGAACGTCACGCGCGGCTCGGGTTCCTTTGTGTGCTGGCGGATCGGGTGCATCGGGATCACAGCGCCCGCGCGCACGAAGAGCGGCGGCTGGCCGAAGGGTGCCTCCACCAGTACCCACCGCGCGCCATCGTGTCGCGCACCCGACCAATAGTGAACCCACTCGCCGGGCGGCAGATACAGCGCGCGGCGGTCCTTGCCCGGCTCAAGCACCGGCGCCACCAGAAGGTCGGAGCCCAACAGGAATTCGTCGCCGATTCCAAACAGAGTCGCGTCGGTCGGATACTCGAGGAAGAGTGGCCGCGCGACGGGAAGCCCAGTCTCTGCGGCTTCCACGAAAGCTGTATAGATATACGGCAGGAGCTGATAGCGAAGTTCGATCATGCGGCGGCATACCTGCTCCACCGCCGGACCAAACGCCCACGGCTCCTGATCGATGGTGCCCATGGCGGAGTGGGCGCGGCAGAAGGGCTGGAACACGCCCCACTCCATCCACCGGGCAAAGAGCTCCGGCGTCGCGTCGTTCTGGAACCCCCCAATGTCGCAACCAACGAAGGCGACGCCGCTGACGCCCATGTTCAGCATCAACTGGATGTCGATGGGCATGCACGTCCACGCAGAGCGGTTGTCGCCGGTCCACACGCTGGAGTACCGTTGCGTCCCCGCCCATCCTGAACGAGTCAGCGTGAAGGGGCGCTTCTGGGGATCGTGGAGAAGCTGGCCCTCGCAACTGGCTTGGGCCATTGTGTGGCCATAGACGTTGTGAATCTCGCCGTGCGTGCGGAAGTGGCCCTCGTCATGCTGCGCGGCTTCGGGGCGATAGAATTTCGTGTGCGTCGTCGCGCCAAAGATCGCGGGCTCGTTCATGTCGTTCCACACGCCGGCAATGCCCTTGGCAAGCAGATGCTCGCCCTGCCAGCGGGACCACCGCTCGCGCACGGCGGGATGCGTGAAATCCGGATGATGCACGTCGCCGGGCCACACGCGCTCGATGATCGGCTGGCCATCGGGACCGCGCAGGAAAAACCACGGCTCGCGGATGCCCTCGTCATAGGCGAAGTAGCCGGGCTGGATCCCGACGCCGGGATCGACGATGCACAGGGGGGAGAACCCCGCCGTTGTCAGCCGCGCCAGCACCGCCTCGTGATCGGGGAAGCGCTCGTCGCTCCACGTGAACACCAGGTAGTCCTGCATGTAGTCGATGTCCATGTAGATGACATCGCAGGGAATGCGCCGCTTGCGGAACTCGCCCGCCACTTCCTCCACGCGCGCCGCCGTGGGGTAGGACCAGCGGCACTGCTGATAGCCGAGCGCCCACATTGGCGGGCGCGCCATGCGGCCGGTCAGCTCGGTGTACTGCTCGATCAGCGCGGCGGGGGTGTCCTCGAAGAAGAGATATACATCCAGATCGCCGGTTGCCGTCTCGATGCGCATTTCTCCGCGCGCGCCGTGCCCTGCATCCACCAGCACGTCGCCGGGATTGTCCACCAGGAATGCGTGGGGACCGGTCGCGCCGCTGGACATGCTGAGGCCAAACGGAATGGTGCAGTAGTATTGCTTGTGGGGCTGGTGCATCGGGTCGTCGGCGTTCCAGATACGAAAACGCCCGGGGTTGCGGTTGAGGATCTCGCCCTGACAGCCCAGGCCGTACAGGAATTCCCCCTCATCCAGCTTCCGCGACACGGTGATCGAGCGGCCCCCGATTTTCAGGCTTCCCTTCACCGCCTCGAACCGCGTGATGCCGCCGCGGTCCTCCACCACCATCTCGAACGGCTCGGCGCGGAACCGCACGCGCAGCGCGCCGGTGTCTATACGCACCGTTCCGTCGGCGCCGGTCTCCGCGCGAAGCGCCACCTCCGGCCACTTAGCGCGCACAACGGCGTAGCTCGGCACATCCTGAAACCGCGCCGCCGCCGTAACGCGGAGGCGCATTGTCTCGGGAGTGCCAAACTCAAGGCGAAGGCATCCGCCGCCGGGGAGCGCTGCCTCGGCGGCGAGGGTCATGGGCGGTGCATAGGGCATGAGTGCGATGGATGAGGCAGGAGGGATGAACGGCAGAGAATGCAGGATCAGGTATGGGGCGCGGCTATGGGAAGCGGAGGTAGTAGAGTGATCCGACGCCGTCGAGGAGGTTTTCCTCCGTCCAGACGATGTGGGTCCACTTGGGGCTCACGGCGATGACGGGTTCGCGGGCGGTGCGCGAAATTGCGAGGCGATTCTCCTCGCCGCCCCCTTGCCTCACGACGAGGCGATGCTCGCCGTCCGCGCCGGTCTCAAGCCAGGTCTTCTTGGCGCTGGCATCATCCGAAACGGCGGGCTCCGCCACGGTGCTCGTAGAAAGGCCCAGCACCCCGGGATTCGCCTCGGGGGAATAGCGCGGGTCCAAGTCGAAGTACGTCTCGCCGTCGGTGCCCTGCTCCAGCCACAGGAAGCCGAGACTCTGTTCTTCAGTGGCGCGATAAATTGTGGGGAGCCGATTCGCCGGCACATCGCTCAGCGTCCCGCGCCTGTCCGCCGAAACTCCAAGGGTATCGAGCATCACCAAGTGAGCCAGCACCTCGTCGTCCGACATCGAAAACCAGTACAGCTCGGCACCGAATGCGTTGCCAAAGATTTGGGGAAGCACATCGTAAGGCCGCGAGGCGTCGCTCAGCGCCATCGTGCTCCATGCCCCCCCTGCCGGGCGCACGGCCGCGTGCAGTCGAGAGGTGCCGCCGTCCACCTCCGTCCAGGCGGCATAGGCGTTTCCAAAGGCGTCGTAGTCGAGAACGGGAATTTCCAGAAAGCGCTGAGTTCTAAAGACGATCTCCGGCGTGACGCCGGGGCTCGCGAAGCGCACCTGCGTTTCCGAACCCGAATCGCCGATCCACAGCACCGCGGGCCGCTGCGTCGCCGGGTCCACCGCCACATCCGACTCGCCAAGGCTCGAAGCCGCCGCCACGTCCATCGTGAACATCAGGGGGGAGCCGACCGTCGGAGCCAGCGCATCGAAGAGAATCGAAACCTTGAGGGCGTCATCGCCGCCCGGCAGCGTCTCGATCCATGAAACCGCCGTGGTTCCGCCCACGGACTTAATTCGGGGCGCCCGCGCGGCCGCGCTCGCCGGGGCAAGCGCGATCGGCGCCACGTCCTGCGCCGTGGCAACGCCGCCCGCCAACAGGGGCAGGAGGATCAGCGCCACACGGCGGAGATTTGCGGATAGGCCCATCACGGAACGAAACTCCCCCTTATCAACCTCTACTGGCCACATTCTGGGTGCGGCGAGGCGGCAATGCAACGGCTAAATCCCCTTGAATCAACGCCGGGTGTACACAAACCACGGCAACTCCGCATAGTCCCAAGCATAGGGATTGTCCGGCCTCAGCATAAAGGAGTCGCGAACCACCCCCAAGGTTGGGTCGAAGACCAAAAAAAACTATCCGGCGTGTGCTGGCTGAAAGACCTCGCGCGCGATCTCGGTGATTGTGGCCATGCCGTGGTCGCCCGGTCAAACGGCGCCAAGGCCCGCCGCCCCGCGCATCCATTGGCTACGCCAGATGCTCCAGATCGTTCAAGTCCCTGTAGCGCCCGCTCGCCCGCTTGTTTGCCTTCAAGTCATCCAGACCAATGATCGTCAAGGCCACTCCATCGAGCACGTCGTGAACGGCCCGCGACGCGCAGTCATCGAACTCCACGCCATCTATCCCCGTAAGCAACGCGACCCTGTTGGGAGGGTGCCCCATGCGTACTACCCGCATCGGATCGAGGAACATCGCGGCCTGTGCGCTCGCGCCGAACCCGAAGTCGCGCAGCGCGGCGACAAGTCGATCCGCGTTCTCCGGCGTTCGTCTGATCCACAGGTCGATATCCAATGTCGCGCGGGGATACCCGTGGAACCCCACCGCGTAGCCACCCACCAGCAGGAACTCAACCTCCCTTGAGATCAGCAACCTCAAGAACTCTTTGAATTCGGTCGTTGGCCGGATCGGTCCCGTAGAGCATGTGCCTCATGTAATCGATGGCGTGAACGCGTTCCTCGGGGGTGCGGCTGAGCCAGTACTCCAGATCGTGGTCCTGCTCAGGGAGGCCGCAGACCGACAACTCCCTCGCCATCGGCGGTGGGTCGTCGGCCTGCGGTGCCAGTCGGTTTGCTTCGTCTATCGCGGCGGCCCTTCGGCAGCCGACTATACGTCCAGATTCTGCACTTCCGGCGCATGCCGCTGGATGAAGGCGCGGCGGGGGAGCACCTCGTCGCCCATCAGCGTCGTGAAGATCAGCTCGGCCTCGATGGCGTCGTCCATCGTGATGCGGAGGAGGCGGCGGCGCTTGGGGTCCATGGTGGTTTCCCAGAGCTGGCCCGAGTTCATTTCGCCGAGACCCTTGTAGCGCTGCACCGTGATGCCCTTGCCGCCCAGGTCCTTGATCTTCTCCAGAAGCTCTATCAGGGAGAAGGTCGCGTGGCCGACGCCCTCCTTGTTGTACACGCGGAAGGGGGCCGACTCGTCGCTGGAATCGATGCGGGAGATGTGGTCCACGTCGTATAGCTTGATATCCAGCCCCATCTTGTCCAGCGTCTTGATGATGACCTCGATCTCGCGCGACTCGGGGAACTCATAGACTTCCACCTTGCGGCGCTCCTTGACCTCTTCCGGGGGAACCGCGTCGGCGTCCTGGACCACCTCATCCACGGGGGCGCCAAACAGGTCCGTGCCGCCCGCCGGCGCGGGGATCGGCTTCTCGGGGGCGGGGGCGGAATCGGGATCGAAGGCCGCAAACTGCTCCTTCGTATAGGCATACCGCGGCGCGTCTTCGATGACAGCCATGCCAATGGGCAGGCGCCCATCCGCGTCGATCGCCGCGAGGTACATCTCCAGGGAAATGCCCTTGCGCGTGATGATCCGGCTCACCTGGGAGAGCTGCATCATCGACTCGGCGAACTGCTTCACCTGGGCCTTGGAAAGGTCCTGCTCCTTGCGCGCGCCATTGGTCCCCGCCAGCGCCGTCACGCGGACGGAATCCAGCCCCTCGTTCAGCAGGAAGCGGTCCTTGTCCTCGTCCTTGTCCAGATACGTCTCCGTCTTGCCCTTCTTCACGCGATATAGCGGCGGCTGGGCGATGTAGAGGTGCCCCTTCTCGATAAGCTGGGTGAACTGGCGGTAGAAGAACGTCAGCAGCAGAGTGCGGATGTGCGCGCCGTCCACGTCCGCGTCGGTCATGATGATCAGCTTGCCATAGCGCAGCTTTTCGTAGTCGAAATTGTCGCGGATTCCCGTGCCCAGGGCCGTGATGATCGTGCGGATTTCCTCGTTGGAGAGCACCTTGTCGATGCGGGCCTTCTCCACGTTGATGATCTTGCCGCGCAGGGGAAGGATCGCCTGGAAGTGGCGGTCGCGCCCCTGCTTGGCGGAGCCACCGGCCGAGTCGCCCTCGACCAGATAAAGCTCCGTCCCCATTCCCTTTTCGCTGCAATCGGCCAGCTTGCCGGG
>Ga0105044_10008386_pt1 | contig 14187 bp, 13 predicted proteins | sample MAT01_FD_78092 | JGI IMG/M metagenome (GOLD analysis project Ga0105044, IMG submission 78092) | Freshwater microbial communities from Lake Fryxell liftoff mats and glacier meltwater in Antarctica - MAT-01 | ecosystem: Environmental > Aquatic > Freshwater > Ice > Liftoff microbial mat | place...
ACACTTTACCTTCCTGGTATTCGTGCATAGCGCTTAGTGTGGCCTTAGGCTGGCGTTCGTAGTGACGTGAAATTTCAATCTGCTCGCGGTTTTCAAAAATTTCTTCCAGGTTGTCGCTTGCAGTTGCAAACTCAGAAAGCTTGGCATTAAGCTCTTCCTTTACGTTGAGGCTAATCTGGTTAGCTCTCTTTGCAATGATAGAAATTGACTCGTAAACATTGCCTGTGTCGCCTTCCATATTACGGAGGTCACGGGTTACAGTTGTAGTTTCTATTGCCATGTTTTTCCCTTGCGGGTTTAGTTTATTGGTTTGAGGACATTAAAGCGTTCGGTAGCCTTTTCAAAAATTGACTTTGCTTCCAACGCATATTTTCCGGCTGCAAATTTATCAATAAAAGTGTAATAAGCCTCTATTGTATTTTTATATCTCTCGTACTTTTTTGAATCCACACTGTTTTCGGCGAGCAGGTAGTTGGATTTAACTATTGTAAATAGTATTTCCTCGCGGTAAGCTGTGGCCGGATAATCCTTTAAAACGTTTTTCAGGGACACTACTGCAGCTCTGTAATCTCTTGTTTTGTAATACAGTATGGCAGTTTCATAAGCTTTAACTTCCATTTTATTTCTAAGCTTATCAATAAGGCCGTTAAATTCTGCCACGTACTTACTCGTAGGATAGTGGTTTATAAAAATCTGCATTTCTTCTATCGCCTTAATACTGTTGGTCTGATCGAGCGAATGACCCGGCGAACCGAGGTAGTAGCAGTAAGCATTTCTGTAGGATGCTTCTTCTGCTCTTGGGCTCGAAGGATAAGTGAGGGCAAATTGCTGAAAATGATAACTGGCGCTTACCAGATCATCCATATAGTAATTGCAGTAGCAGTAATAGTAGTAAAGGTCTTCTGCATCTGCCGTCCCTCTTTTTACACTTACAAGCTCCTCAAGTAAAGGATAGGCCCGCTGATAATCCTTCTTGTTGTAAAGTTCGATCGCCTTTTCCTGCTTAAGCTTGTAATCCGAGCTCTTTAGGACTTTCTGATAGTTGCTGCAGGAAAAACAGAAAACAAGGAGAATAATAGGGAAGAACTTTCTCAAAAACATTGCGCAAAAATAAGAATTGCTGACAGCATGAAACGATCATAAATGATTTTTAATATATAAAGCTTGTTTTCCTACCTTTGCCGCACCTTCGAAAATCACCTTTGTTGCATGGATTTATTTGAAAAATTAAAGCTGAATCGCGGACCATTAGGGTCATACGCTAAAGAAGTTCATGGTTATTTCACCTTCCCGAAGCTGGAAGGAGAAATTGGGCCACGAATGAATTTTCGCGGGAAAGAGCGCCTTAACTGGAGTCTTAATAATTACCTGGGCCTGGCAAATCATCCTGAAGTAAGAAAAGCAGATGCTGATGCAGCTGCTGATTTCGGAATGGCTTCACCAATGGGAGCACGCATGATGTCTGGTAATTCTAATCAGCACGAACAGCTTGAACGTGAGCTTGCTGATTTTGAAAAAAAGGAGGATTCAATCCTTCTGAATTTCGGTTACCAGGGAATTATGTCGGCTATCGATGCGTTGGTTGACCGGCACGACGTGATTGTTTACGACTCCGAATCACATGCCTGTATAATTGATGGTGTACGGCTTCATATGGGTAAACGTTATGTTTATCCGCATAACGACATCAGTAATCTGGAAACGCAGCTTGAGCGTGCTACTAAGCTTACCGCGGAGTCAAACGGTGCAATCCTCGTTATTACTGAAGGTGTCTTCGGGATGAGTGGTGATCAGGGTAAGCTGAAAGAGATTGTCGAGCTGAAGAAGAAATTTCAGTTCCGTTTACTGGTTGATGATGCCCATGGTTTTGGAACGATGGGAAAAACCGGTGCCGGAACTTCCGAGGAGCAGGATTGCATGGATGGAGTCGATATTTATTTTGGCACCTTTGCTAAATCGATGGCCAGTATCGGAGCATTTATTGCGGCAGATGCCCAGGTTGTCGAATACCTCAGGTATAATATGCGTTCACAGATTTTCGCAAAAGCGCTTCCTATGCCTTTGGTGATTGGAGCACTGAAGCGACTTGAACTGCTCAGAACACAGCCTGAATTAAAAGATAATCTCTGGAAAATAGTGCATGCCCTCCAGACAGATCTTAAGGCTGCCGGTTTTGAAATCGGGAAAACCCAATCTCCGGTAACACCGGTTTATCTTAACGGATCCATTCCAGAAGCGGCGAATATGATCTTTGACCTTCGTGAAAATTTCAATATTTTCTGTTCGATGGTTGTTTATCCGGTTGTGCCAAAAGGAGTGATCATGTTGCGTTTGATTCCAACGGCAATGCACACACTTGAAGATGTAAAGTACACGATTGGTGTATTCAGCAGTATAAGCGGTAAACTGAAAGCCGGTGAATACGAGCGGGCAATGGAAAAAGTTATTTAAGAGAACCTGTAAACCAGTTTACTATGAAAACCATCCCATTTACCGGATGGTTTTTTTGTAACCCACCAGCAGGGACGTAATTTGGTTTCGCAATATAAATTTACGAACAGTAACGCAAAGTTTTATGCGCTAAGTTCGCATTGAATAAAGGCGACCAGGAATCTAAACCTCTGTAAACGAAATACAAAACCCTTCCCCAGATAACATTTTCCCGTAATTAGTTATTCCTTTATCGTGATTGATTAATGTAATGGTTTGGATTATTTTACTTCTTTGGCTTGTAGCATTTGTTTTCCTGATATGGAAACTACCTTTTTTTCGTAAAAGCGGATTAACCCCTCATTTTCTTGTATCTGCTTTTGTACTTAAGATTCTCGCAGGAAGCGCCTTAACCCTTTTGTATACTTACTATTATACCGACCGGAGCAGCTCAGACATCTGGAAGTATTACGATGATGCTGAAGTTATATATGGGAGTTTAAAAATAAACCCTATCCATTATTTCGAATTAATTACAGGAATAAATGATGAATCAGAACATCTGCAGCATTACTACAAGGAGATGAAAAACTGGTCGCCTCAAAGCGAGCAATGGCTGGAATTTACGCAGACAAAAAACTATAATTTCTTTAATTCAAACCGGTTTGTTACTCGTTTCAATGCACTTGTGCGTCCTGCTTCGGGAGGGAATATCTTCGTCAACATTGTTGTCTTTTGTTTTATTTCACTCGTAGGGTTGACCGCTTTTTACAGGCAGATGAGGCCACTTGTTCCCGGAAAGGAATTGCTTGCTGTGGTTTGCATTTTTCTTCTTCCTTCTACCCTACTCTGGTGTTCCGGTGTTTTAAAGGATGGATTTATCCTTTGTTTTATTAACCTTCTTGTTTACCAGTTATTCCCCCCTACCATTGGCTCGTCCGACGCGAACAGTTCCGTTCTCCAAAGAATACTAGCTGTTCTTTTACTAAGCTGGGTAATCATTTTAAGCAAATATTACGTTCTGATAGCTCTACTTCCTGGCATTTTAGCATTTGTAATTTTGAGGATCCGGAAATTTAAGCGGCCATTCTTCATTTATTCAGGTGGTGTCGTGTTTCTTCTATTCTTCAGTATTCTCATTTCTGCTGTGTTGCCTGATTACTCCGGCTGGAATGTTTTAGCCCGGAAGCGGGAGGAATCTTTAAAGTCAGCCATATTCGCCGATGCCAACAATTACCTTTTTACCGATAAGACTGATAATGACTGGTACTCTGTTGTGTCAAGAATTCCAGAAAGTCTTGTTAACGCGATTTTCCGGCCTTTTATCAATGAGGTCGATCGCTCCCCGATGCTCCTTTTGGCAGCATCAGAAAATCTATTAATTGTAATATTAATGCTGTGGATGATAAGCGGTTCATATAAGGGCATCAACAGGTCAGAAACCGCCTGGTTCTTCCTGTCTTTCAGCCTTCTTCTGGCCTTTATCATTGGTTTTACAACGCCGGTTACAGGTGGAATTGTGCGTTATAAAACAGCCTTCATTCCCTATTTACTTATGGCTGGAGTAATAATCACAAAACTCAATATTCCTTATTCGGGTAAGAGCAAGTTCAGGAATCTGATAATCCGGGATTAATTCTTTTTCACGCCGGCATCTTAAATTCCTCGTCAAAAATCCTTATTGCAAGAAGTGAAGTCTTGACCTCCAGTTTTTTAAGAATATTTTTCCTGTGTATTTTGATTGTCTGTGTGCTGAGATTTAGTTTTTCAGCAATTGTTTTGGATGTGTTTCCTGCTGCAACGAGGGTCAGTACTTCCAGTTCCCTGCGACTAAGATTTTCGATTCTGCCGGAAGTTTTACCGGAAGGAAAAAACCATTCCCTTTCGTTCGATTTAAGATGTCCCGACACCTTGGAACTCTTAACGTCGGGCAACGTAACGATCATTCCCATGTCAATCGGGTGTTCACCGGGTATTGGCATGATGAGTTTATTTAGCTGCATTACATTTACGTAGCTGCCGTTTGCATGTCTAATTCTGTAGAAAAGTTTAAAGTTAACCGACTTAAGCTCTTCTCCGTTTAGCCGTTGGATCTGTTCCCCGGTTTTTTTAATTATTTCCAGCACAGGAAGGTAGTCAACCGGGTGTATGATTCTTTCAAGGATATCAAATCCGCCGTTCTGGACTTCATCCCGTGGAATTCCTGTAAGCTTTGACATCTGGTTGTTTACATACAAATACTGACCGGTAACATAATCTATCAGGTAAATGCCCACCTGCATTTCCTCCAGCAGATGAAGCTCAATTGAGGCAGCATCGATGTAGTTTCCAGCTGTCTTATTAAAATGCATCTTGCCAAAAAGTTGCTGAATCTTTTTTAGCATCGCTTTATGGGATGATGGAAGCAAATCGTTTTTTAACGTTTCTTCCGCTTTTTCAGGCATGACCAGATTTTGGAAGTCAAAAATCAATCAAGATTCACTTCGTTCCTATAACGCCAAAGGAGTAAATTTTTTTTTATGCGCTTGTCGGTTGTCGCTGACAGTCAATCGTTAAAAGAAAATGGTAAATAGTTTGATTTTTTTTATTAGGATTATATTTTGCGTTTTAACTACAATGATTTGATTTCGTTAGCCAGGTTTGTAAGCACCGATTTGGCGTCTCCGAAAAGCATGCTGGTTTTTGGATTGTAAAAAAGCTCATTGTCAATTCCTGCGTAACCTGCATTCATCGAGCGTTTGTTAACGATAACATGTGCCGCACTTTCTACATCAAGGATAGGCATTCCATAAATCGGACTTGAAGGATCATTCTTAGCGGCAGGATTCACAACATCGTTCGCCCCAACCACCAACACTACATCAGTGCTTGAAAACTCAGGATTAATTTCTTCCATTTCAAGCAACTTACCGTAGTCAACACTCGATTCAGCAAGCAATACATTCATGTGGCCGGGCATCCGTCCTGCAACCGGGTGAATTGCGTATTTAACTTCAACGCCTCTCGATTCGAGCAGCAGCTCAATTTCATGAATAACATGCTGGGCCTGCGCAACCGCAAGTCCATAACCTGGAACAATCACTACTTTTTTGGAGTAATTCATCAATACAGCAAGATCGGAAATCTGAATGTCCTTTACCGTTCCTCCTGTTGCTGAAACTCCTGAGGCGGCGCTGCTATTTCCGCCGAATGCACCGAAAATAACGTTGCTTAACGGACGATTCATAGCCCGGCACATAACGATGGTAAGTAATGTACCTGCAGAGCCTACCAGGATTCCTCCGGTAAGCATCGCTTTATTACCGTATAAAAATCCGCCGAACGCAGCAGCAAGACCGGTAAATGAGTTAAGGAGAGAAATTACCACAGGCATATCTGCCCCGCCAATCGGGATCACGAAAAGAACTCCGTATGCCACTGCCAGCCCAAGTAAAATATAAAGGTTGACTTCGTTGTTGTACTCCGGATCGATAATCATCAGCACGGCGAGCGCAACAACAACGATCATCATTACAGTATTTATTATATTGTATTTTGGAAGACGAACAGCCTTTTGCATTGTGCCGTTCAGCTTCAGGAATGCGATCATACTTCCTGAGAACGAAACGGTTCCGATAACGAGTCCGGCAAGCACACTGATAAGGGCGCCGGTACTTTCTGACATGTGCGGATATTCAATCACCGAAATCAACGCAGCGCATGCTCCACCCATTCCGTTAAACAAGGAAACGAGTTCTGGCATTTTGGTCATTGCTACCTTCCGTGCAGTAATCCAGCCTGCAATAGTTCCGATGCCGATTGAAGCAGCAATCAGTCCGTAAATGATCGGAGGAACATCACCTTCATGGAGAAATATGGTTCCAAGAATCGCCACCACCATTCCCCCTGCGGCGATAAGGTTTCCACGTCTTGCGCTTTTGGGATTTCCCATCAGCTTTAAACCAAGAATAAAGGTGACAGAAGCTATCAGGTAGCTTATTTCCAGTAAGGATAGGTTCATTTTTTACCTTTATTATTTACGCTTTTTGAACATTTCAAGCATACGGTCGGTCACCACAAACCCACCAACAACATTGAGGGTTCCGAGCAGAACAGCCACAAATCCAAGGGAAAGCGAAACATAATCGTCGGCCTTAAGATTAAGCATCACATAGATTGCTCCCACGATAACAACGCCGTGAATTGCGTTTGCTCCCGACATAAGGGGTGTGTGAATAACGGTTGGAACGTGGCTGATTATTTCAACGCCCACGAAAACAGAAAGAACCACGAAATAAATCAGGTTTATGTTTTCTGTGATAAATGCTGCAATTTCTTCCATGATAATTTAAAGAAAATTAGATTATTGATTTGCGACAGAAGGGTGTACTGCATTTCCGTTATGGACGATGAGCGACCCTTTTGTAATTTCTTCTTCCATCTCCCATTTGAACCCGTCTTTATCAGCAAGATGGAGCAAAAATGTGCTAATATTTTTAGCGTAAAGCTGGCTGGCATTTAAAGGCAGCAACGACGGAAGGTTGGATTCTCCGATGATGCGCACACCGTGTTTTGTTACGGTGGTATTCAATTCACTTAGCTCACAATTTCCACCCTGCTCCACAGCCATATCAACGATTACAGAACCGAGCTTCATCTTTTCGACCATTTCGGCTGTAATAAGAATTGGCGCTTTCCTTCCAGGAATCAAAGCTGTTGTAATTACAATATCTGCTTCTGCAACATGCTTTGTAATTAATTCCTGCTGCTTCTTAAGAAAATCTTCCGACACATCTTTTACGTAACCGCCTTCGGTTTTCATGCTTTCATCGCCCTTCAGTTCGATAAATTTTCCGCCAAGCGATTCGATTTGCTCTTTTGTTTCGGGGCGGATATCGCTTACTTCTACAATCGCTCCGAGACGTTTAGCTGTGGCAATTGCCTGTAGTCCAGCAACACCTGCACCCATGATCACAATTTTTGCAGGTTTTATCGTTCCTGCAGCTGTCATCAGCAATGGAAACATTTTACCTAAAGCATTTGCTGCAAGTAAAACTGTTTTATATCCTGCAAGATTGCTTTGGGAGCTAAGTGCATCCATCTTCTGAGCCCTGGAAATACGAGGAATTGCATCTACAGAAAAAGCGGAAATTCCTTTTTTAACACAAGCAGCAATTACTTCCGGTGAGATGGATGCGTATAAAAAACTAATCAGCACCGCACCGGATTTCATCTGTCCTATTTCTTCAGGCGACGGAGCATTTACTTTCAGCAGCACATCGGCATCAGCATAAATTTCGGACGACGAGCTAACGAGCTTCGCCCCTGCTTGCTCATAATCCTTATCACTTAGATACGAATTAAGGCCAGCCCCATTCTGAATAGATACATTAAATCCCTTCGAAACCAGGTCTTTTACGACATCCGGAGTGAGCGCAACCCGGTTCTCGCGGGATTTTGTTTCTGTTGGAACAGCAATGTTCACGTTGAGAGGTTTTTGGCAAAAATAGGAGAATATGCTTAGCCCGGTTCCAGAGATTGAACATTAATTAAATAAAGCTGTTATTTGCCCGAACGTCTTTACGAAGCGTCTTTCAGTAATGTCTTTAAAATTATTTCACCGGCAAATTTATGGATAAAAAAATAAGCCCTGAACTCCCGGTAACGTTAGTGGTTGGTGCGAGTGAAAATACCGCCCGCTATTCAAACATTGCCGTAAATAAACTTGTGCAGTTTGGTCATCCTGTTATTGCTCTTGGACACCGTGCCGGAAAAATCGGCACCATTCCGATTGTTACGGAGGTAGCACCAGAAACGGAAATCGACACCATCACTCTATACGTTGGTCCACCCGGGCAATCGGAACTGATGGACACATTGCTTCGGTTGCATCCAAAGCGGATTATTTTTAATCCTGGAACCGAGAATCCTGAATTTATTTCCAAAGCCCATCAGCAGGGAATTGAAACTGAAATCGCCTGTACCCTTGTTATGTTAAGTTTAGGAACCTATTGATCCGATCTACGGAACCGTTACATTTGCCGGCGGCTTCAAAACATGAGATTTTATTTTTTTCGCCCTTCTTTTCTGTTACTGTTTTTCCTGGCCATTATTTCAAATGAAGCAAGTGGACAGGGCGGTCAGAAGAAATTTACTATTAGTGGTTATATCAAAGATGCTACAACCGGAGAATCTCTTCCGGGAGCAAATGCTTATGTTAAGGAAACGATGCAGGGCGCCGGTGCAAATACGTACGGCTTTTATTCCCTAACGCTTCCTAATGGCAAGTACACGCTTATAGTTTCTTACCTTGGTTATGAAGAATATTCCCAGGTAATCGATTTGAATGTTGATATGCGGATAACGGTAGCATTGAAGGCCGTTTCGCTGATAAACAAAGAATTCGTTATTACCGAAAAAATAATTGAAAATAACCTTAACAGCACAGATATGGGTCGTGTTGGGCTCACCGTGGATGAAATGAAAAAGCTCCCGGCGTTTTTCGGGGAAGTGGACCTTATAAAAATTGTGCAGTTGATTCCTGGGGTGAAAAATGGCGGCGAAGGAAATACCGGCTTATATGTTAGGGGCGGCGGACCGGATCAGAACCTTGTGTTGCTTGATGAGGCGTTGGTGTATAATGTGGCGCACCTGCTAGGTTTTTTCTCCGTATTTAATTCGGATGCAGTTAAAACTGTTGATCTACACAAAGGAGGAATGCCCGCCCAGTATGGCGGAAGGCTGGCTTCGGTGCTTGATATCAGCATGAAGGAAGGCAATAACCAGCGTTTAAAAATTAATGGAGGCCTCGGATTAATTTCATCACGGCTCACCGTCCAGGGGCCAATAAAGAAAGACACATCGTCTTTTATCGTTTCCGGAAGGAGGACATATATCGATGTGCTTGTGAATCCTTTCGTTAAAAAAACCTCTCCCACAAAAGGTTCCGGGTATTACTTCTACGACCTTAATATGAAGGTAAATTATCGCTTGTCTGATAAAGACCGGATATTTTTATCGGGATATTTCGGGCGTGATGTTTTTTCGTTTAAAAGCACTGACAGCGGATTTAATATACGTGTCCCGTGGGGAAATGCGACTGGCTCGGTGCGCTGGAACCATTTATTTTCAAACAAGCTTTTCCTGAATACATCTGTCATTTTTACGGATTATCACTTTGAATCCAATATCGAGCAGACAGCCTTTAAATTCAATGTTTTTTCCGGTGTGCGTGACTATTCGGGGAAAATGGATTTCAGCTGGTATCCAACGGTAAGACATAATGTAAAATTCGGGGCGAACTATGTTTTCCATCGTTTTACTCCTAATAACGCGAGCGGCGAATTGGGCGGCGAAGAATTCACATTTGGCCCTGTCGATCGAATTTATGCGCATGAGGCGGCTGTTTACCTTTCTGATGATTTTGATGTGACCGATAGATTAAGAATTCATGCAGGGTTAAGGGGTTCTTATTTTCAGCATGTTGGTCCCTTTACCCGATATTTAAAAAATGCAGCCGGCATCATCAATGATTCCATTGCTTATAAAAAGGGCGAGCCGATTAAAGCCTACCAGAACGTTGAACCACGTTTTATGCTTCGGTATGTTATCAATAATAAATCATCCATAAAGGCTTCTTATACACAGAATTACCAGTATGTTCACATTACTTCGCTGGCAAATCAGAGCTTGCCCACCGATGTCTGGTTTCCATCCACTTCACTGGTAAAACCGCAATTCGGAACACAGTATTCGTTGGGTTATTACCGGAACTTTAAAGACAACACCTGGGAAACTTCTGTCGAGACGTATTACAAGCAGATGAAAAACCAGGTGGAGTTCAAAGACGGGACGCTACAATCCAACGGCGTGAATGATAATCTTGACAACTTTCTCACATTCGGAACGGGCGAAGCTTATGGAACAGAGTTTTTTGTAAAGAAAACGATGGGAAAAACCAGCGGCTGGATCGGCTATACGCTTTCCTGGACAAGGAGGACTTTCCCGGAGCTTAACGGCGGAAAACCGTTTTATGCACGTTACGACCGGCGTCATGATCTTTCATTTGTATTAACCCACGAGATTAATGAACGCTGGATTTTCGGGATGGTTTTCGTTTATGCCTCAGGGAATCTTATGTGGCTTCCAACGAAGATTTTTTATATGGAAGGAAAGCCGGTTCTGCAATACGGTGAACGCAATAATTACCGGATGCCGGCTTATCACAGGCTGGATCTTTCATTAACCTGGTTTGGTAAAAAAACGAAGCGACTTGAGTCAAGCTGGAATTTCTCGATTTATAATGTTTATAGCAGGCTGAATCCCTTTTTCATTTACATCAGTCCTGAAGGCAACGCGAATAACGGCACCCTGGAAAACAAGGCGAAAATGGTTTCCCTTTTTCCTATAATCCCTTCAGTAACCTATAATTTCAGCTTCTGATGAAAGTGCTCAGTTACCTTATTGTTTCGATTTTGATGGCACTCGCTCTAACCGGCTGCGAAAGGGAAATCAACATTGACCTTGGCGATATTCCTGACCAGATAGTTGTGGAAGGAACGATTGAACCCGGCGGCAATCCCAAAGTGCTGGTTACCAGAAACAGGGATTTTTTCGAAAATTACCCAACCGATCTGTTGTCGTTGCTTGATACGTTTATTATCCAGGATGCTATCGTTTCGATAAACGACGGCAACGGAAGCGTTCCAATGTTATTTGTAGTGAATCCTTTTGAATATCCCTACGCCTATTACACTACTACTGCAATTACCGGAATTGTTGGCGGGACATATACTATTTCTGTTGAGGCAAGAAACCAAACGCTCACTGCGCATACTACAATCCCCCCGGCGGTAGCGGTGGACAGCACGTGGTTCAGCCTTAATTTTTTTAATGTTGATGAAGATAGTCTTGGCTTTCTGAATGTTGCCTTTACAGATCCGGATACGTTTGGAAATGCTTACCGTTTGTATTCGAAACGAAACAGCGAAACGGAATATTTTCCTGTAACAGGCTCACTGGCAAACGATGAATTTATCAATGCTCGTTATGTTAATTTTTTTGCCGGTCAGGCCGAAAAACCTTTCGGGAATCAGGATACTTTTATCAACGACAACTTCTTCTACAGCCTTGGTGATACAATTTTTGTCAAGTTCTGCAGCATTGGTCGCCGGGAATTTGATTTCTACAACACTTATGAAGCCGCATCAGCCAGCAATGGAAATCCATTTGCATCACCAACCCTTATCAAAAGCAATGTTGAAGGAGGAATGGGAATCTGGTGCGGTCAATCTTTCTTTTACGACACTTTGATTGTAAACTAATACTATGGACTCGAACACAGAAAAAGTTGAATGCCTGATCATCGGTTCAGGACCTGCAGGATACACGGCCGCGATTTATGCCGCCCGTGCGGATATGAAACCGCTGATGTACCAGGGAATGCAGCCTGGCGGACAATTGACGATCACTACAGATGTAGAAAATTATCCGGGCTACCCGAAAGGAACTGACGGCCCAAAGATGATGGAAGATTTCCTTGAGCAGGCGAAGCGTTTTGGGACGGATGTGCGGTTTGGTGCTGCTACGAAAGTAGATTTTACAGGGCCTGTTCACAAAGTCTGGATTGATGATGAGAAGCTGATAGAAGCTAAAACAGTAATTATTGCAACCGGAGCTTCTGCCAAGTGGCTGGGCTTGCCTTCGGAGCAGCATTATAATGGTTCGGGCGTTTCTGCCTGTGCGGTTTGTGATGGCTTCTTTTACAAGGGACAGGATGTTGCGATCGTGGGTGCCGGAGACACTGCAGCTGAAGAGGCATCCTACCTGGCGAAGCTTTGCCGTAAGGTGTTTATGATTGTTCGCCGTAGCGAAATGCGTGCTTCCAAAGCGATGCAGCACAGGGTGATGAATACAGCTAATATTGAGATTATTTACGATGCTGAGACGGTTGAAATTACTGGCGGGCAAACCGTAACCGGCGCACGTTTTAAGCGGGTTTCTACCGGCGAAGAATTTACATTGGATATCACAGGGTTCTTTGTGGCAATTGGTCATGAGCCGAATTCCGGAATATTTAAAGGCTGGCTGGATATGTATGAGACGGGTTACCTTAAAACTGTTCCCGGCACGAGCAGAACCAATATTAAAGGAGTATTTGCTTGCGGCGATGTGCAGGACCATATTTACAGGCAAGCCGTTACGGCCGCTGGCTCCGGTTGTATTGCAGCACTGGATGCAGAAAGGTACTTAACGCAAATGGAAGATGCGGAGGCTACGTTGGTGCCGTAGCTAAAATGATTGGGTGAGGGGGATTTAATAGACGGTTTAAGTTTTACGATAAATGATCTTCGGTTCGAGGTTGTTTTGTAGGGGATCTTTTGTGGTAGATTTAGATTTTTGTGGCGCGGATAGATGAGTTACCTGCAATGCGCCAGGGCAATTCGTTGCTTCTACAGCACTTTTTTTAGTAGATTTGCTTACTCAAAACTATTGACATGACCGCGACCGCAATAAAAAAACAGGTTGAGAGCTATCTTCCCCTACTCTCTGCAAAACAGCAGACTTTGATTCTTGAAATGATCAAGAATTTATTAAATGTAGATAAAGACACCAAGAGAGTCAGTCTTAAGCAATACAATAAAGAATTAGATGACGCCGTAGCTCGAATTGAAAAAGGTAATTCTGTTTCTCACAAGGACGCGCTCAAGGAATTATCAAAATGGTAAAACCATTTTCCTTCCAAATAGTTTGGGACAGGAAAGCTCTTAACCATTTCAAAGACATCCTAACTTTTTTAGAAGAGCAAAGTAAACAAGCTCCTAAAATTGTCAAAAACGCAGTTATCGCCCGACTGGATCTCATTAAGACAAACCCGCTTATTTGCGAGTTGGACAAATTAAAAGACCCACCAGATAAAGACTTCAGAGCTTTTATAGTTTTCAGCTACCGAGTGACTTATCAAATTAAGGTCGACATAAACGAAATTCGAGTCTTAAGAATCAGACATACAAGTAAAGAACCGCTTGGCTATTGACCTGCGAATACAGTATGTACCGCACAACTGGTAACAATGGTTTGGCAAAAGTGGCGGTTCAGTGCTCCGCAGACAGTTTTGTGGTTAAACAAACATTGGTTCTCCGCATCAACATTTGTGGTAAAAATCGCCGCTTCGCCTAGCCGCAAAACGGTAGTAGCAAGCGAGACTTCACGTTTAACTCATAGATACTATGTCGAAACTTTCACAACGGGAAGCATTAATAATAATTTTTCCCGCGATTTTAATAATCGTCTTTATCTCGTTCTTCTTCAAGTGTAATAATTCAAGTGAAAATTTTCAGGAAAAGATTTTACCAGACCACTTTCACGGAATTGTCGTTAAAAAGTATATTGACAATGGAAATCATGCTAATGGAATGATAATCATTGAAGACGAAAATAAGCGAAGAGAAATTTATGCAAATTCCTGGACTGGATTATATGATAACATTGAAATAAATGACAGTTTATATAAAGTTAAAGGTGATTCGACTATTGTTGTCAAAAGTTCAAAAACAAACGAATTAACAAGAAGAAAGTATTTTTTTGGAAAGGGTACTGTTATTTCCCATTAAGCAACTTCAAGGTTAATTTTTCAATCGTTTGAACCTCTAAAACGTGATCAAACTATTCTGTGAACGACGAAGTATTCTTCTTTTACTAAGTCATTGATTTACAAACTCAACAACTGCTAACAGCGGCTCCCAAAATTTGGGCATCGCGGAAGGTTGATCATTTGGG
>Ga0105044_10008388_pt1 | contig 14186 bp, 10 predicted proteins | sample MAT01_FD_78092 | JGI IMG/M metagenome (GOLD analysis project Ga0105044, IMG submission 78092) | Freshwater microbial communities from Lake Fryxell liftoff mats and glacier meltwater in Antarctica - MAT-01 | ecosystem: Environmental > Aquatic > Freshwater > Ice > Liftoff microbial mat | place...
GAGCGCGGGTTCGTGGCGGAGTGACGCGCGGTACGGTGCCAGGAACAACCCCGACACTTTCGCCCCCCCCGGAACGCGGCGGCGTGGGGTACGGTGCCAGGAACAACCCCGACACTTTCGCCCCCCCCGAGCCGCGGCGAACGCGGCGGCTCGGGGGGGCGAAAGTGTCGGGGTTGTTCCTGGCACCGTACCCCACGCCGCGGAGGCGTCATCCGACAGTCGCGGGAGGAGGCCTCCGCGCAGCGCGTGTTCGCTATGCCTTCGCGCGCTTCGGCGCCTTGGTCGCGGCTGCCGGATTCCCGGTGGACCGCGCCAGCGCGTACCCGCTCTCCTTGCGCAAACGCGGCAGCTCTTTCTTCACCGCCGCCATGAGCTTCTTCATCAGCTCGTCGCGGCGGTCGTAGAGCCGATAGCCCTCCGCATCACGCAAGTACCCGCGTGCCGCCGGGTGCTTCTTGAAGAGTGCCTTCTCGCCCATCTTCCCGGCCCAGCGCTCGAAGCGCGCCTTCTTCGAGAGCAGCGCCTTCACGACGAACGGCATGACCATCGAGTAGTCGGCCGGCACGCTCTCCGTCGTCGTCTGGAACGTGTCCTTGTCCACCTTGCCCCACGTCACCGCCTCGGCCGGCGGGCACGAGGACAACGATCCATCCGTCACCGGCGCCGTCGTGATCTGCACGTCGTACGCGTAGCCCGAGATGTTCGGCAGGCCGAGCACTTGCGACAGCGCGGGCTCCGGCTGCAGGTTGTAGTTCTTCGGCACGCCGCCACCGAGGATCAGCGTCCCGAGCGCCTTCGTTTCGCTCTCGCGCAGTCCCCACAGGTGGTACGCGCAGCTCTCGAACACTTCCTTGTGCAGGTCGAGGTCGAAGCCGTACGGCGTGCCGTCGATCTGCGACAGCGCCCAGAGCTTCATCGAGTTCAGGAACACGGATCCGTCGCCGGGCGCGCCGACGAAGACGGGAATCGCTTTGCGCTGGCACAGGGCGAGCAGGCCTTCGCGCGCCTTGTTCTTCTTTTCCTGCGCCGCGTACCGTCGGCCGAGCAGCCAGCGCATCTCCGTGCCGGTCATCTTGCGCTGGAACTCGGGCTCTTGGAGCACGGCCGAGATGTACTGATCCTGGCCGAGCAGCACCTCTTCGTCGAACCCGATGTCCGTGATGCGGATCGTCCTCTCGTCGCGCAGCGCCGCGTCCGCGCCCGAAATCGGCACGGAGTGGAAGGGGTGCTTCTTCGCGTCGTCGAGCGCGCGGTGTCCGTCGTGGTAGCAGACCGCGTCCGTCGTCGAAATGTAGGCGAACCAGCCCGTGTCGAGCAGCGGGTTCAGCCAGGCGTAGTGCTGACCCGACGCCGTGATCGGACCCGAGGCGGCCAGCGTCATCGGCAGCCCCTGGCCGACCGCTTCGTCGAGCAGCGTCCACAGGCGGCGCACGTAGCCGCCGCCGAAGCTCGGCAGGCAGCTCTCGAGCAGCTCGTCGAACTCGTGGACCTCGGTGACGGGCTTGTGGACGAGCTCGCGCGAGGGTCCGCCGCCGGCGCCGAAACAGCTGGAGTTCTGATCCTTCCTGGTGGGCATGGGGGATGAGTCTAGGGGCGCGCAGCCTGCGGCCGAAGAGGGCGCCGTTCCGGGATTGCGCGGAAGGTGCGATTCGACGATCCTCCCCGCGCTCGAGCGCGCTCCCATGACGACGAAAAACCCCTCCGACCTGTTCAACGCGAAAGCCAAGTCCGCCTACTCCAAGCAGGACTACAAGCCCAAGCGACGCATCGAAGGCCTCGAGATCGTCGATCTCAAGCGCTTCAACGACGACGGCGGCTCGATGTGCGAGCTCGGCCGTCTGAACGAGGGCCTGCACGCGCAGCTGCCGGGCTTCGTCGTGCGCCAAGTGAACTACAGCGTGCTCGAACCGCTGGCGATCAAGGCCTTCCACCTGCACACGCGCCAGACGGACGTGTGGTTCGTGCCGCCGACGGACAAGATCCTGTTGGTGCTCGCCGACGTGCGCGCCGGATCGCCGACCGAAGGTCAGGTCATGCGCTTCCCGCTCGGCGACGGCGCGTCGCGGCTCGTGCGCATCCCGCCGGGCGTCGCACACGGCTGCCGCAACCTCAAGACGGCGCAGACGAGCCAGATCCTCTACTTCGTCGACGTGCAGTTCTCGACGGACGAGCACTGCGACGAAGGTCGCCTCCCGTGGGATCATTTCGGCGCTGAAGTCTGGGAAACGGAACGCGGTTAGCCAGGAACGCGCCTGCACCTGAGCAGGCACGCGAGCTCGTTGCGACGGGCGGCGTTCCGTGCACCGTTCACCGCGCGGAGCTTGACCGGCCCGCGAGAGGCGGCTCTGCTGCAGGCATGCGACTTTCGCCTCGCGCGCAGCGGTTCCTGGCGATCCTCTGCGGGTCCTTGTTCGCGGTCGCCGCGGCCGAGATCGCTTGTCGCATCGACGCGTTCTTTCCCGGCGCCCATTTCGAGCCCGAGTCCGCGCGCCACTACTTCGAAGCTCGCGCGATCCCTCAGGCCGCTCTGCAGATGCGCGCTTACGCACGGCCGGATGCGCACCTCTCGGAGGCGGACGCGCTGCCCCACGTGCACCCTTTCGCCGGCTGGACGAACGCCTCCACCGACGAGTACGCCGCTCAGATGGCGCGCGACACGGCGAGCGCGGACGACGGGTTCTTCGACCTGCTCCTGATCGGCGGCTCCGTCGCCGGCAACCTCACGGTCGCGGGCGCGCCGCGTCTGGTGCAACTCCTCGAGGCCGATCCGCGCTTGCGCGGAAGTAGCGTGCGCGTGTGGAGCTTCGCGCGGCCGTCATACCGTGCTCCGCAGCCGCTCGCCTGGGTCCAGTGGTTGCTCGTGCTCGGAGCGCGCCCCGATGCGGTGTTGAGCATCGACGGCTTCAACGAGGTCGCGATGGCGCTCGAGAACTCACGCCGCGGACTCCATCCGGCGTACCCATCGTTCCGCTACTGGTCCGGACTCGTGCGCGGATCGGCGTCGGACCCGGCGGTTCTCGACAGCATCGCTGACGTGCGCCTGGCGCGACGTGTGCAGATGGCGATCGCGAGGCGCGCGCTGGAGCTCGGATTCCACCGGAGCGCTCTCCTCACTCGCTTGACCCAAGCGCGCCTGCGCGCGGCCAAGCGCGTGACCGACGAGGCCTCGTCACGGCTCCTCGAAGTTCACGATCTAGGTGCGCACCGCGATGTCACACTGCGCGGACCGCCGTTCGCCGGCGACGATCGTGCCGCGGTCGAGCTCGCGATCGCGAGTTGGGAGTCCGCGGCGCGCGCGCTGCACGTGCTGTGCGCCGAGCGTCGCATTCCGAGCCTGCAAGTCGTCCAACCCACGCTCGCGGATGCCGGATCGAAACGCGCGAGCTCCGACGAGATCCGGAATCAAACGACGACTCCGGAGTGGGCGGAGGGCGTCGCGATCGGCTATCCCGTCCTGCGCGAGCGCGCGCGTGCCTTGGCGGCGGCCGGGCTGCCGGTCGTGGACGCGACGCGGATCTTCGCCGAGGTCGAGGAGACGCGCTTCGTGGACGTCGTGCACTTCGACGAGCGCGGGAACTTCGCGATTGCCGAGTGGATCGCGCCGCGCCTGCTCGCGCGCCTGCCCTGATCCGCGCCGCGAGAATCTCCAGCGCGTGCGTGTGCGCGCCGCGCGCGGGACGCGCACCCGGCCACGCGGTGGAACGATCGCACGCGGGACACGCGCGGCCTTGCTCTAGCGAGCGAGGCTGACCGATATCGGCCAGCCTCGCACGATGCAGAAGCGCGAACCCGTCACTCGGGGAGTGAGCGGTCCGTCCGCATCACGGAGCCCAGGTGACCTCGACCCCGTTCGACAGGTTGAACGTGCTCACCGTGCAGAACGCGGCCGCGTTGCGGTACCAGCACTGGTATGTGCGGGTTCCCGGCACGCTGACGAGTCCGCGCACAGAGACGAGCGGATCAGCCCCGACAGGGTAGGAGCTCGTACCGGACGTGTTCGTCTTCGTGCCGAGCCGGATGATCGTGCCGCCCGCGCAGCGGATGCCATCGCCGAACACGACACCGAGGCCGGCCGACTGCTGAACCGTGCCCTGGAAGTAGAGCGCGCTCGAGTTCGGCATGCCGCTGCCGGTGAGGACGACGGAGTCGCTCGCGATGCTCGCGATCCCCCTCGCGACGATCCGACCGCCCTGGCCGAGCGAGTTGAGACAGCCCACGCCCGCACCGGGAGCGCTGGTATTGCCGCACGGGCACACCGTTCCGCTGCCGTCGCCGAAGCAGTAGGGCGTGCCGATCTCGCCGGGGGTGTACTTGAACTGGAAGCCGTTCACCGTCGCGAGGTTGTTGGCGAGCGTGCCGGGATCATCGGTGATGATCGTGACGGTCTGTCCGGTGGTCACGGCGATCGTGTGACGAGCGAAGGACTGGCCCAAGACGTGGGGCGATCCGGTCCAGTTGCCGGAGAGGATCTGCGGTCCGCCCGCGCCGCCCACCACGTCGACGCGCGTGCTGTAGACAGCCGGGAAGTCCGGCGCGAGCGCGTACGTGTAGATCTCGTAGTCACCCGGCAAGAGGCCGCTGACGGTCCACGTGATCGAGCCGCCCGGCGCGCCCTGCCACAGTCCGCCGACGTCGGTCGCGTCCTCCATGAGCAGGCCGTCGTCTCCGTTCCACACGGGGTTGCCCACGAAGAAGTCGCCGAAGCCGCCCGTCGGCGTGATCGACGCGCCCGTGGGGTTGCCCTGGATGTCCAGCAGTCCGACGGGTGTCTGCGCTGTCGTTCCGACCCCGAACCACTGGCCGGGCTGGTTGGCGCCCGCGCCGTACGACACGGACGGCATCGGGGCCGACTGGTTCGCGCCGACATCGAGGTTGAAGTTCTGGGCGGCCGGTGAGCTCGCGAGAGCGAGCAGGCCGGATACGAGGAGCAGCGGGCGAGTGCTGAGCATGGGCATACGTCGAGGGCAGGGTGGAACGAGAGCTGGATCGTGAACGGATCCGGCGGGACCTGGACGAGGCCCCGCCTTGGAGTCTAAGCGACCGCTGGAAATGCTGCGAAACCGGCTCGAGTCGTCACGACGGCGACTTCGAGCCGGCTCCGCGTTATCGGGGACTTCAGGGGGTCCAGACCACCTGGAGGCCGTTCGTCAGGTTGAACGTGCTCGCCGTGCAGAAAGCTGCGGCGTTGCGGTACCAAACTTGGTACTCGCGCGTCCCCGCGCCGAGGACCGCGCCGCGCACCGAGACGCTCGGGTCGCCGATGCCGGGATAGACCGATCCGCCGCCGGCGTTGGTCTTCGTGCCGAGTCGCGTGATCGAACCGGCCGCGCAGCGCAAGCCGTCGCCGAAGACCGCGCCCGCGCCGGTGGACTGTTGCGCCGTGCCCTGGAAGTAGAGCGCGCTCGAGTTGGGCATCTGCGTGCCGCTCAGGCTGAGCGTGTCGCTCGCGAGGCTCGCCGTGCCGGTCGCGCCGAGCTTGCCGCCCATTCCGAGCGAGTTGAGGCAACCTTCGTTCGCGCCGAATCCGCTGGTGTTGCCGCACGGACAGGCCGTGCCCGTGCTGTCACCGAAGCAGAAGGGCGTGCCCGTGCTGCCGCCGCCGCCGCCGCCCGTCGCGACCTTGATCTGGAAGCCGTTCACCGTCGGCAGGTTGCCCGAAGGCGTGCCCGGATCGCTCGTGACGACGACGATCGTCTGCGTCACGCCGACGGTGACCGTGTGCTTCGAGTGCGTGGCCAGGAAGAGGTAGGGCTGACCGGTCCAGCTTCCGCCGACGATCTGCGCCGGCTCGACGGCGCCCGTGACGGCGACGCGCGTCTTGTACGTCGCGGGCAGGTCGGGCGCGATGGCGTAGGTGTAGACCTCGTAGTTCCCCGGCTGGATGCCGCCGAACGTCCACGTGATCGAGCCGCCGCCTTGCGCGGACTGTCCCAGGCTGCCGACGTCGGCCGCGAACTCGAGCAGCTTCTCGTCGTCCCCGCTCCACGCCGGGTTCGCGATCCCGAAGTTGCCGAAGCCGCCGACGAGCGAGACCGACACGCTGGTCGGCGTGCCGGACAGATCGGCAAGGTTGACCGTCGTGGGATTGTTGGCACTGACGAGGTTCCAGAACCCGGGCTGGCTCGCTGCGGCGCCGAACCCGACCGACGGCCGGTTGCCGGTCTGGGTCGTGCCGAGGTTGATGTTCAGGTTCTGGGCCGAGGCCAGCGAGGCGGTGAGCGCGATGGCCGCGACGGAGAGGAGTCGGTTCGAGAGTTTCATGGTGCGGTGCACGGTGGTGCTTCGAGAAGGGGTGTTCCTCGAAACGTACACTGCGCCCGCGGCGTGGGTCGGAGGTCACGTCGCACGCGGCGTCGGGCGTTGCGCCCAGGCGGAAATCCCTTCCGGATCAACCCGCGGCTTCGGTGATTTCGATCATCCGCTCGAGCGCGCGCCGCGCATCGGCGACCATCACCGCGCGCTCGTCCGGATCGAGTCGCTCGCGGCGCCCGTTGGTCTCGTCGACGACGTCGCCGGCCAGCACGCGGTTCAGGTCCGGGCCCTTCCCGCGGCGCAGGAGGTCGAGCATGCCGGCGAGGTGGGGCGGATCGTTGCGCGACATCGTGGCGCAGCCGCAGCCTGCGGTGGGGAAGCCCGGTTCGGGGATCTCGGTCAGGTGCATGACCTCGACGCCGCGCGCGCGTGCGAGCTCGCGCGCGTTGCGTACGAAGTGACCTTCGGTGCCGATCGCGAGGCGCTCGCCGGGCTGCGCGTTCTGCACGGCCTTCCACAGGAAGTCCGTCGAACCCGAACCGTCCGCCGCTTGCACGACTTCGAGTGGCGACTCGGGATGCACGAGCACCTTCCAGCCGTGCGCTTGCCACCACGCGACGTGCTCCTTCTTGAAGATCGTGTGCACGCCGCAGTAGCTGCCCCACAGGATCATCTCGGCCGCGTCGAGCGCCGCGATGCCGCCCGGAGCCGACGCATCACCCAGCTTCATGCCCTTGGCCCATTCGCGCGGATCGGCCAACTGGACGACGCGCTCGAGCGGCATGCCCAGCTTCCAGGCCGTGTTGCGGCCTAGGTGGTGGTCGGGCACGAAGAGGACCTTGCGGCCCTCCTTGCGGATCTGCGCGACGATCTTGTGCGCGTTCGAGCTGGTGCACACCGCGCCGTTCGTGCGCCCCGCGAGCGCCTTGAGCCGTCCGCCCGTGTTCATGTACGCGACGACGGCGAGATCGCCGCCGTAGCGCGCGACGAGCTGTTCGGCCGCGGGCAGCACCATCCACTCCTTGGCCAGCATCTCCATCGTGCAGCCGGCCTTGGGGTTCGTGATCCACACCGACTGGTGCTCGTTGGCCAGGATCGCGATCGTCTCGGCCATGAAGTGCACGGCCGACTCGACGATCACGCGCTTCTCCGGATTGCGCGAGGCCTGGAGCGCGAGCACGTAGCTGTCGGCGACCGTGCCGCCGTAGCGCTCGACGAGCTTCACGACTTCGCCGCCCATGTAGTAGTGCGCGAGCAAGAGGAGCGAGTCGCCGAAGTGCGCGCGCGCCGGAATCGCGTAGCGGTCGAGCCAGGGCAGAACAGTGCCGGGTTTCCGATCCGGCAGCGCCAGGTACTCCTCGGCGTAGGGTTTGAACTCCTCCTGGTACCAATCGAGCGGCAGATCGGTCTGGCAGATCGGTAGATCGGGTCGCAGGACGATGCCCGACGAGCGGGTCGAGTCGGTCGTGGATGTGGAACTCACCCGCCCAACGTAGCCTGCGACGCGACGGGGCGAAACGCGCGTGTGGCGATCGGCTCGGAACTCGGAAGCTCGAGCGCCCGGTTCGTCCACGAATCGAGCGGCGCGCGCGCTGGAGCCCGCGAGCCGCATTCTCTCGTGATCCACGGGTCGGGTTCGACTCCGGCGCGGGCGCCCGCACGTCTCCATCGAGTCCACGTCGCGGATCGCGGGCCCGGCACCGCTGTCGCGCGGGGAACGGGATCGGGGCCGGTCGACCGCAGCGTGAACGCCGCGCTCCCCGGGTCTTCGAACCGTCGCCTGGGTCCCGACTGCTAGCATGCGCCGTGATGCGTCTGGCAGCTCTCGTCCTCTTCGTGCTCGCCGCCGCGTGCGGTTCCTCGCGCACGCGCGACCTCGCTGTGGAGGAGCCGACAGCGATCGCACTCGAGAGCGGCCAGGCGCTCGTCGTGCGCGAGGCCGCGCGCGACGTGCCGGTGCGCGTGAAGCCGGGCGCGTACGTGATGCCGCCGCTCGGCGAGGACGGGCTGCGCGGCGTCATCGTCGTCGAAGGCTTGCGCGGCGGTACGCTGGACCTCACCGGCGTCGAATTGCGCGGCACGCCGACGGGCACGGACCTCGACCTCAACGCCGGCTACGGTCTCGTGCTGCGCGACTGTCGCGACGTCACGATCCGCGGCGGGACGCTCGGCGGCTACAAGGTCTGCATCGCTGCGTTCGCGTGCGAGCGGCTCGTTTTCGAGGACATCGTCTTCGACGGCTGGTACGGCCGGCGTCTGCTGTCGACCGCCGTCGCGGAGGACCAGTCGGACTGGATCTACCCGCACAAGAACGACGAGCGCGAGTGGATGACGAACTACGGCGGCGCGATCGCGCTGGAGGATTGTCGCGACGTGACGATCCGGCGCTCGCGCGGACGCCACGGCCAGAACGGGATCCTGCTGACCCGCTGCGAGGGGACGAGCGTCTACGACTGCGACTTCTCGTTCCTCTCGGGCTGGGGCATCGCGCTCTACCGCACGAATCGGTCGCTCGTGTCGCGCAACCGCTTCGACCACTGCGTGCGCGGCTACAGCCACGGCGTTTACTGGCGCGGACAGGATTCGGCCGGGATCCTCATGTTCGAGCGCTGCTCGGACAACGTGTTCGCCGAGAACAGCGCCACGCACGGCGGCGACGGGGTTTTCCTCTTCGCGGGCCGCGACTCGGTCGAGGGGCTGGCCGCCGCGCGCGGCGAGCACGCGGCCGGCGGCTCGGACCGCAACGTCTGGTGGCGGAACGACTTCTCGTTCGCCGTGGCGAACGCGATCGAGGCGACGTTCTCCGTCGACAACTGGGCGATCGGCAACCTGCTGGACGGTAGCCACATGCACGGCGTGTGGGGCGGCTACTCGCGCCGTATGGTCGTGCTGGACAACTCGATCCGCGACACGAAGGGCGGCGGCGTCTCCATCGAGCACGGTCAGGAGTGCGCGATCGTCGGCAACGTCCTCACGGGGAACGACATGGCCGTCGAGCTCTGGTGGGACGAGGATCCGTCGCTCGTCGGCGGACCGTTCGGTCAGGCGCACGACACTGCGTCGCGCGATCACCTCGTGCTCGGCAATCGATTCGCGGACAACGCGCAAGACCTCGTCCTGCGCAGCACGCAAGGCGTGTGGTTCGGCGAGAACGAAGTCGGATCGGGCTCGCGCTCGCTGGCCGTGGAGAACACGACCGTCCTCCTCCCGAAGGGCGCGAAGCCGATCGAAGTGCGGCCGTTCTTCATGACCCTGGGCGACCTTCCGAGCGGCGTGCTCGCCGATTCGACGGTGCGCGCCTTCGAGGGCGAAGAGCCCGAATGGTTGCGGCGCGCACGCGCCTGGACTCCGCCGAAACTGCCCGGCGAGCAGAAGCCGTTCGCCACGGACCGCGGCGGTCGCGCCGGTCTCGACACGATCGTGATGGGCGAGTGGGGTCCGTGGGATTTCGAGAGCGGCGAGCCGCGTCCCGTCCAGCGTCAACCCGGTGGGCTGCTAGCGGGCGCGCGCTGGGATTCCGTGTGGTTCCGCTGGGAACCCGCGCGCGACGGGATCCGCGGTTCGGGGTCGGACCCGCGCGAGGATCTCGAGCGCTGGCGCGCGCTCGCCGCGCAGCCGATCACCCGGCGCGAGACCGGCACTTGGACCAACCCGTGGGCCGGAGACGACGAACTGCGCCGCGAGGTCGGCAACGCGCACTTCGGCATCGTCGCGACGGCGCGCGTCGCGATCGCGGAGGGTGGTCAGCACCGCTTGAGCGTCGTGTCCGACGACGGCGTGCGCGTGCGCGTCGGTGGACGCACCGTGCTCGAGAACTGGACGTGGCACGCGCCCACGCGCGACACGGCCGAGATCGACCTCGCGGCGGGCGAGCACGAGTTCGTGCTCGAGTACTTCCAGATCGACGGCGCGTCGGCGCTCACCGTCGAGCTGGAACCGCTGACTCGTCCGACCGGGCGCTGATCGCAGGCGCCTCAGGACTCCGTGGCGCGCTTCAGCGCCCCAGGAACGGATAGCGCCAGTCGTGCGGCGGCACGAACGTCTCCTTGATCGTGCGCGGCGAGACCCAGCGCAGCATGTTCAGGATCGAGCCGGCCTTGTCGTTCGTGCCCGACATGCGCGAGCCGCCGAACGGTTGCTGGCCGACGATCGCGCCGGTGGGCTTGTCGTTCACGTAGAAGTTCCCGGCCGCGAAGCGCAGTGCCGTCGTCGCTTGCGCGACCGCTCCGCGATCGGTGGCGAAGATGGCTCCCGTCAGCGCGTAGCTCGACGTCGTGGCGCACAGCTCGAGCGCCTTGTCGTAGCGCTTGTCGTCGTAGACGTGGATCGTGAGCACCGGCCCGAAGAGCTCGGTCTGCATCGTGTCGTAGTGCGGGTCGATCGCCTCGATGACGGTCGGTTCGACGAACCAGCCCTTTTTCGAGTCGCACTTCCCGCCGAACACGACGTTGGCCGACTTCGACTTCGCGGCGGCGGCGATCGCGCTCTTCTGCTTCTTGAAGCTCGACTCGTCGATCACCGCGCCGACGAAGTTCGTGAAGTCGCGCACATCGCCCATCTTGACTTCGGCGAGCATCGAGCCGAGCTCGGCCTTGACCTGCTTCCACAGGCTCTTCGGCACGTACGCGCGGCTCGCCGCGCTGCACTTCTGGCCCTGGTATTCGAACGCGCCGCGCACGAGAGCGACCGCCAGCGCGCGCACGTCGCACGACACGTGCGCGAAAATGAAGTCCTTGCCGCCGGTCTCGCCCACGAGGCGCGGGTACTGACCGTAGTGCGCGAGGTTCTTCGCGACCGTGTGCTGGATCGAGTTGAACGTGCTCGTCGAGCCGGTGAAGTGCACGCCGCCCAGGCGCGGGCTCGCGAGCGCGATCTCGCCGACGACGGATCCCGGTCCGGGGATCCAGTTGATGACGCCGTCCGGCAGACCGGCATCACGCAACAACTGGAAGAGTTCCCAGTTCGAGAGGATCGACGTCGAAGCCGGCTTCCAAAGCGCGGTGTTGCCGAGGATCGCCGGCGCCGTCGGCAGGTTGCCGCCGATCGAGGTGAAGTTGAACGGGGTGATCGCGAGCACGAATCCGTCGAGCGGCCGGTGCTCGAGGCGATTCCAGACCCCGGGGGCGCTGATCGGCTGCTCGGCGTAGATGCGCTCGGCGAAGTGCACGTTGAAGCGCCAGAAGTCGATCATCTCGCAGGCCGCGTCGATCTCGGCCTGGTGGCACGTCTTCGACTGGCCCAGCATCGTCGCGGCGTTCACGCGGTCGCGGTGCGTGGTCGTGAGCATCTCCGCCGCGCGCAGGAAGACCGCCGCGCGCTCCTCCCAAGGCAGCGCGCACCACGCCGGACGCGCGGCTTCGGCGGCGTCGACGGCGGCCTGGACCTCGGCCGCGCCCGCCTGATGGAAGCGCGCCAGCACGTGGCCGTGGTCGTGCGGCATCACCGCGGTGCCGATCTTCTTCGTCCGCACTTCCTTTCCGCCGATCACGAGCGGGATCTCGACCTCGCGGCTCGCGGTCAGCGCCAGCTCGTTTTCCAGCGCGGCCCGCTCGGGGCTGCGCGGGGCGTAGGACTTGACGGGCTCGTTGATCGGGGTCGGGACGCGGAAAGTGCCGAGGCTCATGGGGATCTCTGGTCGCAGGGCGCGCGCGGGCGGAGGCGCCGCGGGGCGCGCGGGGAAGAGAGTACTCCGCCGCATCCATACGATGTCGATGCGGACTGCGCGGAACGCGTGCGGTAGGCTCGGCGTCGTGCAAAAGCTCTCGACCCTGGCCTTTCTCTGTCTGTCCTCGGTCGCCGGGGCGCAAGCGCCGGCGAAGCCCACGCCGCGCACGCCGATCATGGACGCCCCGGCCGAGCTCGGCGTCGACGCGGCGCGAACCTCGATCGCGAAGGCGCTCGGCTGGATCGTGTCGAACCAGCGCCCGGATGGTGCGTGGGCCAGCGGATCGGCGGACTCGCTGCAGGTCACGTTCTTCGGACCCGAGACGCACTTCGCGTTTCAGTACGCGGCCACCGCGCTGACGACCCGCGCGTTGCTCGAGGGCGAGGAGACGCCCGAGCGCCGCGCCGCGCTCGAGCGCGGACTCGGTTGGTTGTGCGACGTGCGGATGCCCAAGCGCACGAACGATTGGGACATCGACTGCTCGTGGAGCGCGCTCTACGGCTTCGACGGCATCGCGCGCGCGGCTCTCGATCCGCGCTTCGCCGCGGCACCCTGGAAGGAGCGCATCGCGAAACGCGGTCGCGAGCTGTACGAGCTGCTCGACAAGAACCAGTCGCCCGAGGGCGGGTGGGGTTACTACGAAGGGCCGGTCGTCTCGCGCCGCCCGACGTGGGCCACGAGCTTCAGCACGGCGACCGTGGTGCCCGCGCTCGTGCTCGCGCGCGACGAACTCGACTGGGGCGTGGACGGGAAGCTCGTCGAGCGCGCGGTCGAGTACGTGCGCCGCTGCGCGCTGCCGACGGGCGCGTACGAGTACGACCTCAACCCCGTGCCGCGCGTCTCGGGCGGCGAGATGATCAACGACGTCAAGGGCAGTCTCGGCCGCATCCAGGTCTGCAATCTGGCGCGCCGCAAGGCCGGCGATCCCAAGATGACGGACGACGTGATCCGGCGCGGGCTCGAGCTCTTCCTCGAGCACCATCGGTTCCTCGACGCCGCGCGCCTGAAGCCGATCCCGCACGAGTCCTGGTACCAGAACGCTGCGTATTTTTACAACTTCGGGCACTGCTACGCGTCGCTCGTCGTGAACGAGCTGCCGGAAGCGGAGCGCGAGTCCTGGCACGCGCGTCTGCGCCCGCACTTCGTCAAGGTGCAGTTCGCCGACGGTTCCACGTACGACTTCATCGGCAACGGCTGGGCGGAAGCGTCGGGTACGAGCTTCCTCGCCCTGGCCCTGCAAGCGGGTGTGCCGGCCGCACCGATCACCCGCTGACTTCCTTCGGGCACCTTCCGTTCGCATCCTATCGAGCCCCGCTCGCGCTCCGCGCTGCACCTCCCCCGACCCGACACGCCCACATGAAACAACTGATCCTTCTCCTCGCGCTGCCGATGTCCCTCCTGTTCGCGGGCTGCGAGTCGATGCCCAAGGAGTCCGAGCGCGAGACCGCGAAGGTCGAGGCCGATGCGGACGACGATGCGGTCGCCGAGGCTCAGGAGGAACTGACCAAGGCCGAGCGCGCCGTGCAGGACGCGCGGCTCGAGCTGAAGATCGCGCAGGCGGAGACCGAGAGCACGGCGCGCAAGGCCCAGGACGAAGTCGAGTCGAGCGAGAACGCCGTGAAGGTCGCGAGCGACACGCTGGATCACTTCCTCAAGGCCGAGCGCGACCTCGAGCTCTCCGAGGTTCAACTCGGGCTCGACCGCGCGACGTGGCGGCTCGAGGCCGAGCGTCAGGAGATGGCCGAGCTCGAGGCGATGTACCAGAAGGACGACGTCGCGACGCTGACGAAGGAGCTGGTGCTCCAGCGCGGCAAGAAGGGTGTCGAGTTCGCCGAGCGCGAGCTGGCGCACGAGCAGCGCGAAGCGAGCATGAAGCGCGAGTTCGAGCTGACGCAGAAGTTGCGCGAGCTCGAGCTCGAGAAGCGCGCGAAGGAGAATGCGCTGCGCGAGACGCGCGCCGAGCAGGCCCGTTCGAAGGACGAGATCGAGCTGAAGCTGCGCAAGGCGCGCGCCCAGGTCGAGGACGCGGAAAAGGCGCTGACCAAGGCGCGTGCGAAGGCGGCGAAGGCTGCGAAGGCGTGAACGGGCTCGTCGCGGGATGGGTTCTGATCGGCTGGATCGGGGCGGCCCAGCCGGGCGGCGCGCAGAGCGAGGCGGCGACAGCGGCCGGCGGAATCGGGGCCAGCGTGCCCGTGGCTGGAGGCCCGGCCGCACACGCTCCGGCGGTAGACGCGCAAACGCCGCTGGCGGTTCCGGAAGCTGCGCCGGC
>Ga0105044_10008389_pt1 | contig 14185 bp, 12 predicted proteins | sample MAT01_FD_78092 | JGI IMG/M metagenome (GOLD analysis project Ga0105044, IMG submission 78092) | Freshwater microbial communities from Lake Fryxell liftoff mats and glacier meltwater in Antarctica - MAT-01 | ecosystem: Environmental > Aquatic > Freshwater > Ice > Liftoff microbial mat | place...
CTTTATGGCCAGGACGATGTTCTTGAAACCATGAGAAGATTCAAAACTTTTGAATATCATCAGAAATTTAGAATTCACCCAAATCTAGAAGTAGAATTCTGGGATGCTGGACATATTCTAGGTTCGGCTTGTGCGGTTTTTACAGAAATATCTAGTGGCAAAAAGATAGTGTTTTCTGGTGACTTAGGCAATAAAAACAAACCAATTATTCAAGATCCCGAAATTCCAGCTAGTTTTCCTGAGCTCACTCATATCTTTACTGAAACTACCTATGGAAACAGGCTTCATGGGAAATTGGACCCTAAAGAAAGGCTGCGAAAAATAATCTTTGAAACTGTAAAAAGCGGAGGCCTGGTGCTATTACCAGCGTTTTCTATAGAAAGAGCCCAAGAGGTAATTTACTATATTGTGGAGTTGATGCAAGAAAATAAAATTCCACGAGTTCCAGTATTTCTGGATTCCCCGATGGCTTCCAAAATGCTGAAAATCTGTCTGGAACATCCTGAGCTTTACGATCCTGAAATGCAGGACAAAATCAGCCAAAAAGCCAATCCTTTGATTAGTAAAAATATTCAAATTCTGGAAACTCCAGCCCAGAGCAAAAGCCTCAATCAGTTTGATAAACCTTGTATAATCATCGCTGGTAGCGGAATGCTTAACGGCGGGCGGATCTTGAAACATCTTTATTATCATTTAGAAAATCCTAATAATACCCTTTTGATGGTGGGTTATCAGGCAGTCGGAACACTCGGAAGGCAGATACTTGACGGTTCAAAGGAGATTGTAGTTGAAGGAAAAAGACTAGAAGTAAAAACCAGAATTGAAAATATAAATGAGTTTTCAGCCCACGCTGACCAGGCAATTTTGAAAGATTGGGTTGTAGATCTGACCGATAAAAAAAATAATTCTAGCAAAGTAAAATTGTTTTTGATGCATGGGGAAAAAGACGCATCCCTGACATTTGGAAAAGAGATTGAGACAATGCTTCCAAACAAAATAGAATCATACTGGCCACGTTTCGGGGAAAAAGTGGAGCTGTGGGGGTAAATTATATCTTATATGGTATAAAATTCTGAGTTTAGCCTTAGGAGCTTACCACTTGTTCAAGGTAAGGAAAGACTAAAAGTAGATTAGAGCTGATTAATAAACTAATTAAGTAGCATTTGTAGCCAAAAAACTTGGCAGACAATACATAGGAATTGAAAAAGAAGAAAAGTACTTTGAAGCGAGTAAAAAAAGATTAAAAAATTAAATTCTAATAACCTGGTTAATCTTTGAAATTTTAAGTTTACATAACATATACTTCCTTTGTCACACCTCTGTACTATATGGTTAGGAAAAAGTTTGCAAACAAAATCCTTCTTTTAATATGACCAAAAAAATATTTCAAATCATCGGGCTAACAATGATTGTTTTGCTTCCTGTCGGGATCGGCCTGGCAATCTTTGTAAATAATATAAACAAAAAAACCACCCAACCCAAACCCGTGGCTCCTATTTCTCAAACAATCAAGGAAACTGATTCAAAAGCCATCGAAGTTCAATCTAAAGCTGAAGAAAAACCTACCTCTATTGAGCCAGTCACTAATCCAAATACTCCCTCAGTAACTCCGCCAAAATCTACACCAGCTCAAAGCTCACCCGTGTCAGAAAAAACAGCTGATGATGATTGGGAAAAAATAACTCCTGGAAATTCTGTCGATCCAAATACTGCTGAAGGCTGAGTTTTCCTTGACTAACTTTATATCAAATATGTCTAAAATAATCACCCTAATTTCTACTTTTCTAGTTCTTTTTTCTTTAACTAATATCAATACTAACGCTGCAACCATCGAAAAAGGTTATGTAGTGACAGCTTCTCGAGGTTTGAACGTCCGAGACTCTTCTTGTAATAAAATTGCTACAATTCCACTAAACACGAAAGTTTATACAGCTATTGAAGTCTCAAAGACTAGTATTAACTGTAAAATAAATGGAAAAAATATTAATCTAATTGCTGTTAACTATAAACCGATGAGTGATGATTTTGGGTACATGTCTACTCAATTTCTGCAAACTATTAAACGAAATCCTGGTGTGAGAGCTGGGATTGTAGTTGTAAATTCTGGAAGCGGACTCAATCTGCGTGATAAAAATTGCAAAAGGGTAACCACTGTACCAAACAAATCAAAACTTACTATTGCGGCTAGTGATAATCTTCTAGTATGTAAATCCAGAGGTGAATACTTCGACTTAGTTCCAGTAATATTCAATGGAAAGGAGTTATTTGCTGCTAGTTTCTATCTAAAGTAATATCGAAAAATTGAATTTTGACCTCACTAATTGTGAGGTTTTTTGCAACAAAAAGAGTCTTTTAAATAGGTTTCGTATCTAGTAAAACGATTTGACAAGTACCTAGAGTTGTAATTCTGTTTGCTTATTAAATATGATACAGCCTGCTGGAAAGCAATACAATCTAACCTTTTATACACTGGTAAGTAGCTTCACTATTCTAATTTTCAGTACTGTTTCAGTTCTTGGCAGTCTTTTTATTTCTTGGGTCGCTAGGTTTGTAGGTTTGAAATCCTGGATTTTAGAAAGGACAAATCTTGAAATTACATTAGCTTTTAGTCTCTTAGTTTTCCTTTTAATGACGGCTTGCCTGGTAGTTACAGATGATTATGTTTCTGATAGAATTCTGATTTGGCAAAAAAAACTCGGAGTCAATCTCTTACTATCACTTGCAATAATGCTTTTGCTGATAGTTTTTGTTTCAGTTATAATTGGTTTTAGCTTGTATATTGTATTTTTAAAGAAGACTTTTTGGGTTTAGATTACAATTGTCCAAACAAATTAACAGTATTTTTAAGAGAATAATTCCAGGTTTCTTTTTTGGTTAGACCTTTTAAATTAGCAATTGTTTCAGCAATTTCATCAATCATTTCAGGCATACAAATCTGACTACGATGGGGAGCAGGGGCCAGAAATGGTAAGTCTGTTTCCAGCACGAAACTATCAGTAGGGCAGTATTTTACAGCGTCTTGTAGATCCCTAGCAGATGCAAAAGTAGCTACCCCGCCAAAAGCCACTTTCCCGCCAATTTCCAGAACTTTTTGAAGATCATCTGTGTCTCCAGTAAAACAGTGAATTAGGAAATTATTATGAATATCTGGGTAGCTTTTTAAAATAGTAAATAAATCGGAAAAAGCTTCTCTACAGTGGATAACTAGTGGAAGATTTAGCTTAATTGCCAGACTGATTTGTTCCTCGAAAAGGCATTTCTGTTTTTCAATAATTATTGGATCTTTAGAGTAGTGATAATCTAGTCCCACTTCACCGATTCCGACTAGTCGGTTTAGCAAATTCTGATCAGCTTCCAGCTCAGCAATTAGGCTTTGCTGAATATCAATGTAATTTTCTAACCTAAATTTTTCTTTGACTATTTCAGGGTGAGAACCAAGTAAAAAATAGACTTTGGAAAAACTTCTGAAAAGTGAACTAACTAAATAAAAATTCTCAGTACTCACAGTTGGATGAATCACAAAATCATGTTTTGACATTAGATCATTTACTTTATGTTTACTTATTTCAAAATCTTCCATGTGTTTTAGCTCACCTCTTTCTAGGTTTAGGTCCTTTTCCCCAGGCAAATCGCCAAGTCGTTGTAATAACAGATCCAAGTGAGCGTGAGTGTCGTGGTACATCATAAACTTTGATTAAATTAAAAAAGTAATAATGCTTAAAATTATCAAATGGTTTTTGGCAAGTAATTAAAATTACGCCAGAACCCAAAACTTTCTTACAAATTTAAAATAATTTAAATCTCTGCAGGACTTTTAAATCATGAAACACTATGGATAATATTCAATTACATACTATTTGATAAATCTGAAAGAGTGGTGGTTTTAAAAGCGACGAAAGCTTGCTTTGGTGTCTGATATAAGCTCATTTTCTATTATTAAAAACTTTAAATAGGAAATTTAAAAAGTACAATTTTACTAGTTATACGAAGTCAATAAAATTTAGCTCTTTACCAAAATGAGAATTTTATAATAAATTTAGTTGTGAAATGGTTTTCCAAATTGAAAGGATTTATTTTACCTTTAGTAATACTGATTACATTGGTGGTGGTGTATTCGATTTTTACCAAAATTCCTCCAGAACAAATCAAGGAATCTATCAACAGGGGAGGTGTTCTAGGGCCAATTGTGTTCATGCTGTTTCACATATTAACTATCATTTTTTCGGTGATCGGTGGGGGTAGTTTTTTGGTCTTTTCTTCAGGAATACTTTTTGGGGTTTGGCAAGGAATATTTTATTCAATTCTATCAGCTTTTATGGGGGCTAGTATCAATTTTTGGCTGGCTAGGTACTTTGGTCAAAAAGTCATCAAAAATATTATTGGGGAGCAAAACATGCAAAGAATATACAGAGTAACTTCTAGAATAACTGACAAAAATCCTGTAATTTTAGTACCTTTGATGCTCACTTCAGCTTTCAACTTTGTTTGCTACGCCTCTGGACTAACTGATATTAAATACAGTAAATTCATGACATCTGTGGCTATCACTAGTTTCATTAGTATTCCAATATATGTAGCAATTGGGAGTAGTTTGATTCAACCAAATACCCTTACTTTAGGAGTATTTGTAGGTTTAATAATATTGGCTGGGGTAGTGTTTGTGGTGGAGGAGAGGATTCGATATCGCAGAATGCACCAGGCTTTTAATCTGCAAAAAATTGCTGAATCTATTTCAAAATCTATGTTAGAATAGGTCTAAACTTTTTTTAGGCCAGTGGAGATGTTAAATCAGAGCAAGAGTAGCTTTTTAGACTTATAAAGAAAGGAATAATTATATCATATAAGGTATAATATAAAAAAGTAATTCGCAGTTGGACACAAACTCACTATTTTGAAAGACTATCTAAATGCTTGAATCAAAAGGATTATCCGCCCTACTTAGCGGTCTAGAAGTCAGTCTACATTATGGACAAAAAGTAATTTTGGATAAAGTAAATTTTTCTCTCAGGGAAGGCGAGATAGTCGGAGTGGTTGGCAGAAATGGATCTGGAAAAAGTAGTTTTTTGAAACTGGTAGCTGGCAAAATCGACTCTGACGGTGGGAAAGTCAATTACAAATCTGGAGTTTCAGTAGGTTACTGCGGGCAGGAATTCGAGTTTGAGGATACTGGTACAGTTTTTGAAATGGTTGCCAGAAGCTGGTTTGAACACAAAAAAAATAACGATTCTCAGGATTTGGGTTATATTGCTGATATTTCTGAGATGTCCGAGCCTTGGACACGGCTGGATTCTATAAAACATGAATTTGTAATTTCTCAGATAAATGAGCTACTAGTTAGTTTGAAATGTCCGAAGCCTAATAAACTGATTTCTGAACTTTCAGGTGGTGAAAAACGCAAAGTAGCTTTGGCAAATAGTCTGGTGGGAAATCCAGACATTTTGATTTTAGATGAGCCTACAAATCACTTAGACATTGTGTCTATGGAAAATTTGGAAAGGGTATTGAAGGAGTTTAAAGGTGCCATTTTACTAGTTTCCCATGATCGATATTTCCTGGATCAGATTGCTACTAGAATGATTGAGATTTATGACGCAGAAATGTACGAACACTCTGGGAATTATCAGGATTATCTGGAGTTCAAATCTCTTAGACTGCAAATCTCTGCCACTCAGGAAGATCGCCGGCAGGCTTTTTTGAAAAGAGAATTACAGTGGGTTAGGGCAGGAGTAAAGGCCAGGGAAACCAAAAATAAAGGTAGATTGAACCAGTTTTATGAATTGAAAAATCAAAGAGCCACAACCAGAGAAGAGAGTCTAGAATTACTTTTGCCAGCTAGCAGCCACTTGAGTAATAAAATAATTAACATTGAAAATATTGAACTAGAAACTCCAAACCATCAAAAAATAATCTCAGATTTTAGTTTTAATTTTCATCAAACTACCAAGCTCGGGTTAATCGGGGCAAACGGAAGTGGGAAAACTACTCTAATCAAGGCAATTTTGAAAAAAATAGAAGTTCAAAAAGGTAGAATAGTAGTAGGTCAGGGTACCCAGTTCAATTACCAAGACCAAGAAAAACTCAATCTCAATCTAGATTCCACTCCATTTCAAGAAATTGGTGACGGTCAGGAAACTACTAGTTTTGGTGAAAAAACTATCAGTACTCGAGGTTACTTACGCAGATTTCTATTTAGTAACGAGCAAATAATTCAAACTATTAAAGATCTTTCTGGTGGCGAAAGGGCTAGATTGCTGCTGGCAAAGCTATTCAAAACTGGTGGAAATTGCTTGATTCTGGACGAGCCAACTAATGATTTGGATCTTGAAACTATTAGGCTACTGGAGGAGTCGCTCTTAGAATTTGCTGGAGTAGCTATAGTTATTAGCCATGATAGGTATTTTTTGAACAGGGTTTGTAATACTATTCTTTCCCTTGACGGCGGAGGTCTTTACACTCTTTCCACCGGAAACTTCGATGATTATAGACAAAAAAATCAACCCTTAGAGTCCTATACTGAAAACCTAAAAGTGAAAATCGGTAATCCCTATAAAATTGCCCTAAAAGATCAAAAAATTAAAAATAGTAGAATCAAAAAATTGGAAAAGGAAATTAGTGTGGTTGAGCAAAAAATTACGGAAGTCCATGAATCTTTTAGAGATCCGGGTTTTTATATCAAAGATCCAGCTAAATATAGCAGAAAAGCCCTTGAATTGAGCACTTTGAAAGAAGATTTAGAGGTTCTAATGACTAACTGGGAAGGTTTGATGGAGGGAAACTAGGTGCTATTTAGTTTTTAACATTAAGTATTATTCTAAAAAAATTATTTGCAAATATTGCATGTTTGTCAGAATGCCTTTTTTGTGCAAGGCTAAAACAGTTAATTTGCTAAGTTAATATTATATGTCTGAAGTAAAAAGTCCTACTAATGAAGGACCCGAAACCCCAGAAATAAAGCCTCTACAGGAGTTTATTTTAGTTATAAAAGCTCTTTTACCAACTATTTGCATTCTAAGTGGAAAGGCTTTCGATTATAAGGAAGATGTTCTATTTGAAACTTTTCAATCTGTTGAGGGGGTAATGACTTGTGAATTTGATAATGTTCAAGCTACTGAAAAATTTACAATACGATTCAACACCAAAGATAAAAAATGGTCAGTAACTTCAAAGGCAATTATAGCCAATGATGAAAATGAAGAGCCTTCAACAGGAAGTGTAAATGAAAACGACCACGAATCTAGTTATAAAAATACTTTAATTCGAGCCTTGCAAAGTTTTAATGACTTAAGACGTCAACTAATTAGTCATTTTGAAATTGAAAAAAGCGAAATTATTATTGTTTTAGGTAAAAATTATGCCGGAGAGAGTAAAAATGCATCGAAACCAGGCTGGAATGCTAAGCTAAGTATAGGGTCAGAATTAAATTCTCAAGCACTAGCCTGTGAAATAGTAAAAAGAGTAAGTACGGGAAACCCCTTACCTGGAATTATTACTTTTAGTACTGGACCAACTGCTGGAGAGCGTAACCGAGGTATAATACCTACAGAATGCGAGGCTATGTATGAACATTTTCTAAATATCCTGAAAAATAGCTTGAGTGAGGAGGATTATGGGAAAGTCTTGAATTCTGGTATGCTTATACTTCTTGAAAACCATTCTACAACTACCAAATCAAATGCTGTACAAACAAAAAGTTTATTTGAAGTTCTCGGACTTTATGAAAAACAAGCTCTTGAAAATCTCGAAAATATAGCTTTACCAGAAATAGTGGCTCTAAATGCTGAACTAGCAAATTTAGCCCGAGCTATAAGTACCACAACTGACAATGTTCAAAGACTTTATTTCGAAAAACAAATTTATTTGGTGGAGTTAAAACTTAAACAAATTCTTAAACCACCGCTGAAAGGTGTGCAGATCTGGACACTCTATTTTCATTTACCTAGGTCGGAAATGATGTTCCAGAGATATGGAAATATGGAAACTGAGGGGGTTTCTACAGATGGTCGGGTTATACAATTTCTTATAAGTGAAAAAAACAAATTACAGGAAAAATCCAAGGAATTTGGGACGTTAAGAGAAAATCCAGAATTAATAGCACTTTTCGAGAAATGCGGTTACTCACAAGCAGATTTTACAATAAATCTTAATCAATTAATCGAAGAACTATCCAAGGAATTTGGGACGTTAAGAGAAAATCCAGAATTAATAGCACTTTTCGAGAAATGCGGTTACTCACAAGCAGATTATACAATAAATCTTAATCAATTAATCGAAGAACTCGAACAAAGAATTGATAAAATTACAACTGGAATTGAGGGAGTATTATCCTATCAAAAAAGTCGTGTTTACAGGTTGCAAGAACCATTTCTGGAGTTTTTAGGAAGACTTGCTGAATATACAGGTGCCTTGAATGCAGTTGAAAAATTAGTGCAATACTTTCTAAGAAATAAGAAAAAGTAAGGTAAAGGTTTTTACTTAGTTAGACTAGCAAAAATTACTTTTAGTTTACTCCTCAACTTCGATATTATTTTCTTTTTTCATACCTAGCGAGATTGAGTTAATACAGTATCTAAGACCGCCCTGATCTCTAGGCCCATCAGGGAAAACATGACCTAAATGCGCACCACACCGAGCACAGTGTACTTCTGTTCGAGTCATTCCCAGTCTATCATCAATGGTGGTTTCCACACTCCCTTCAACAGGTTTAACGAAACTAGGCCAGCCACTGCCGGAGTCAAATTTGTCATCTGAGGAAAATAAAGGGTTTTCACATGCTGAACAGACATACATTCCAGTATCTTTATTGAGATAAAACTCGCCTGAAAAAGGAGCTTCAGTATGGTGTTTTCTAGCTACCGCAAATTGCTCAGGAGTCAATAATTGCTGCCATTCCTCTTCAGTTTTAATGATTTTAGCTGGTTGTGTCATAATAATACTTTAATTGTTAAAAATTAATTTTTTATGAAAAGTTTCAGAGACTTTGTCAACCCTACGGGGGTATAGTTTGACAATAATTCTATTTTGGGAAAAATTACTATAATTAAGTGAATTATTTATGATCTTTGGAAAAACTAAAACCATAACCAAACATGTTGGCAAACACTTTATTCTTACTGATAGTGAAAAAAATAGAACTGTAATTGCAATTAGTAAAATTGTAGGTCAGCTGGAAGCTATAAAAAAGGATGTTATGACAGATAATGCTTGCGATGAAACGATAACCCAAATTCTGGCAATTAGGGGCGGGGTGTCCACAATAGGTCAAAACCTGGTAGGAAAGGGAATCCTAGATTGCTTGAATAACTATTCTAGAGAAGAGATGGAATTGATTCTAAAAAATATGTTCAAATTGAGTTAAAATAATTATATCATATAGGGTATAAAAATTACAATTCAAAACGAGCCAGTTAAAATACTTTGATTTTATAAAAGAATTAACTCCTGATACTGACTATTCCAAGAGCTCCATAAAGCATGAAGTAAGCTTCAGGTGTCCCAAAAATTTGACCATCGCTTCGAACTACTTTGATTTCAAATTCCCATTTGGGCTGATTCTGCAAAGCTGCAAGCATTGTGGTCCTACATCCATTTGCACTATTGAAAGGTACTTCATAACTATTTGAAATAGAATTATAAACTCCTTGACCGCTAAGTTTAGAGGAAGTGATTGGATACCCAGTCAGTAAATCATTATCTGGGGCACCAAAGTTTTTGATTTTGAATTGGCACACTGCACTGAGGCCACCAGCTAAAAACCTAGAATCACTATTAATACTTAGAACTAAATCAGAATTTCTAAATTGTTTAGGAAAGAGTTTTCCAGGATTAAAAGCAACTGAATTGCTATTGATTAAAAGAGTGTCTGAGACACCTCCAGGGCAAGTATAGTTCTGATCCAAGGCGGTATTGAAATCTTGAATAGTTTGAGGTCGTTGCTGCATTCCAAAATTTGCATCCCAGTTTGGCCATCTGTAGGTAATTACGGCACAAATTTTTTGGGTGCCTGGGGTGGTGTTCCAAGAATTTATTTCTCTATAGCTTTCTTGAATCCAACCGTTATTGTTGCTAGGCCAGCCATCCAGAGGTGCTGACTCAGTTAAATATACCGGCAAACTTTTGGTCCAGCTTGGGCTGTTAGAAAGCAGGTCTCTGTAGACTCTATAGTTTTTGTAAATCGTTTTACCGTTCAAAGTTAGTTTTTCTTCGCTAGAAACAGTCTGAGGTGAGGATCCACTTCCTGGGTAAGCGTAGGAGTGAAGAGCTATTGCATCGACCCCTCCAGGACCTAATTTGTTTAATAAATCATTGTGGTAATCGACACCAGTCGGGAACTGGTTAGTGTCTTCTGGCCATGGTGAGACTGCCCCAGGAATTACTTGGTCATTTTGCCGACCTGTCAAAGATTTTATTTGACTCCTGACTTTTTGAAATACATTTGCTAGTCTTGAAGTGGTTATCGGTTGCACGACTCCACCACAAGTGGGCCACTCTGATCTGAGATTAGTTTCATTACCAATAATCCAGATTTTTGCACCTTGAGAGTTTTGGACATAGTTAGCTACTCGCTTCGCAAAATTGTCATATTCTGACTCACAGGGCAGGGTTCCATTGGGGTCGTAACCATTGTTTAGCCTTACCATTACTCCTAGATTTTGATTTGCAAAACTCTGAAAATTCTTACTACTAAAGTTATTAGGATTTGATCCAATCTCTTCAGTAAACAAAACCCAGCCAGGTTTGTTTTTGTTAGTCATCAGATACTCACCTCCAGCTTCGTGGAGTCCAAAAATATATCTCTGGGAGCTTTGAGCTTGAGCATTTTTCTGGTTTGTTTTAGACTGCCAGGATATTAAAAAAGATAAGCCAATAGTAGCACAGATCACTATCAAAACTAAAATAAGATCAGCAATACTTTTGACCTTTGGGATGATTTTGGGTTCCTTTACTTTTCTCAGTTTTTTAGGCACTTTCCCCTATTGTATCACTAAAAACTATTATTTACAAGGCTTTAACTCTATTTCAATTTTGGACAAAAAATAAATTAAACTATAGTAATACATTCATGTTATCAATAAAAAGCCGAGATATTGATATTTTTACCATTTTTGAGATTACAATACTTTTACAATGTTAGGAAAATTCAAAGAATCTATTTCTAAAAACTACTTTGGTTTTTACCAAAAATTATACCGTACGAATAGTAGAATTAAAGTACTAACTATTGATTTTAGTAAACCCTGGTGGTCTGTATATGCTCTGCAAAAATGGTGGTGGGTTTGCTCAGGTTTGCTCTGGTGTACTGCTTTGATTTGGGATACTTTAGGCCCGATCGCCGTTGCTTTGAGTATTCAAAATAGTTCCTACGAACTTTTAGGTTTATCGATCTTGGGCTATTTGATCAGGTATAGTCTGAGCTATCTTAGTTTGATTTTGGCGATTTATGCTGAGAATAATGTGCGAATTAGTGTGCAGTATCAAGCTACTAAATTTTTTCTTACTGTTGATCCAATTTGGCACAGTACTAGATCTAGTGGTCAGGTAATTTCCAAAGTTAATCGAGGTAGTGAGGCTACTACTACAATTAGTACTATTTTAATCTTTTCAGTTTTGCCTGTGGTTGTATCTACAATTGTTTCAGTCGCGGCTATTTTATCAATAAATGTAACAACAGGTTTGATTGCAACAGGTCTAAATGTATTGTTTGCAAGTGTGTCAATTCTTTCTTATTACTACAACAATAAAACTCTAAATCCTATCGTAATTGAACAAGAAGATGAACAAAAATCACTCCAAGTTCAAACTTTGCAACAAATTCAAATAATTAGGTCATCATTTGCTACAATTGAGCAGAGAAATGCTATTTTCAAATCTGCAAAAAGTGTGGGGGAGGCTCAAGGTGTGAAAACTTTTAGTGTAGTAAGTATTGGTACTATTATGTTACTTACTCTTTCTCTTGGGGTTGGAATTATTACCTTTTTACTTCTTTTTCAAGTAAAATCTGGAAACTTGCAACCAGTTTTGGCTGTAGCTATAGTGGTTACCTACCTCGATTCGCTTAACAAAATTATGGGTCTGAGCAACCAAGCTGAGAAAATTCTAACTAGTATTTCAAATATTAAGGACTTATTTATTTTTATCAGGGGTTTTGGGAAACAGACTTATGCAGTGCTTGAAACTGATGATTCTTACAGTTTTATATCTAAAAAGTAGAATTTAGAAAAGAGATTATCTCTAGAGCTCAAATTTTCCTCGATTTTATTATTTGTTTCCTGACTATAAGCGTTGAACTGGCTGTTTATGGTGCTTAAGTTAGTTATAGAATCATCGCTAATCTCAAACTGAAGTAGATTATCCACTGGTTTAAGCCATTCTAGTTGCCACTTTCCAAAGTTTGGGTAAATAGCCTCTGTAGTTACTGGTGTACATCTGACTCTGCTATTTCTGGGACATTGAGTAGTTGTGGTGGTGGTTTTGTAATCTATAACCTCTTTACATTTAGCAGTAGATTTCAGTAATTCAGTTTCTAAATTTGTCCAATAAGCAGGTTTATCAAGAGTGCTAAAATCAGCTAATTTATCTATATTTGTCTGGCATGCAGTTTGTAATTTTGTTACTGCTCCTGCGCTTGCTGTAATTTCCTGGCAAGTGTTTATCCATTGATTTCTGTAATCCAAAAAACTCGGAACATTTTTTATTTCTTGATAAAATGAATTGTAGCTTTTCAAGCTGGTTTCGTACTGATCATAGGTTTTGTCGTAGAGGCTTTCCACTTTTTGACTATAAAACGCCCCATATCTGTTTAGACTGGCAAGGCTAGGATCTGGCAGGGCTTGAGCTTTTAGCTGATCAAGGGAATTAGTAGGTAAGGATTGGAGGTCAGCGAGCTGGCCTATACCGCAACTATCAGATGGATTATAAGATTGTACTTTTTGAAAAACACTATTTTGAAGATTGAAAAAAGTTTGGGTTTGCTGATTATATTTGTTTTGAAGTTGAGTGGTTTGAGCTTTGCTTTCATCAGTGTATCTGTCCAGAATCAGAGGTTGAAGTCCGTTAAAAAAGAATAGTACTGCCCCGAGAATTAAACCAAAAGCAATTCCCGCAAATATGATGTCTGTGTTTATTCCCGAGAAAATTCCAGCTTTCTTTGATTTTTTTTGAAAATCTTGATTGTAGATTTTTGAGTTCATAAATTTAGGTATTTCCAGAGGTTTCCAGCTTTTTTTAGCAGGTTTATTGGCTAATTGTGGGGTGACAACTTCAGGAATAATTACATTTTTGCTTTTTAGAGTGAGCTCATTTTTTTTAGATGGAATTTCTTTGATTACTTCTACTTCTTGAATTTCTTCAATTTCAGGAGTTTCTAGGTCATTTGAGTCATTTCCTGAATAGCTATCTAGGTCTATTTCTTTTAATCTTTTTATTCTAAATTTTTGACTCATCGTGATTAGGTTTGATTTAAGGAAAGAATTTTCTTAATAGGATTTTGTCAAGAATAGAGAGACTGATTAGGTGGAGTAAAAATAGTTTATAGTCATATACCAGCAGTCTCCAAAGCCTTATTTACAATATCCCGTAAAACTTGAGTTTCTATGGTGTGTGGATGTTTTTTACCTAATATTTCTATTCTAATTTTTAGAGCTGTTTCTAGGTTTTGTTTGGCTTGGTGAAGTAAATTAATAATTTCACCTTTGAAAGTCCTATCTTTTTTTCCCATATCTTTTTCTTTTTGAAACCAGTTGTAATATAAATCGCCTAGATTATTTAGAATAATTGCATACTTTGGGTGTTTTACTAGCCCTTTTCCTCTGAATATATTTATAGCTTTTAAATAATGCTTATCAGCTTCTAAGAATCTTTCTTGAGAATTATAGACAAGACCTAAATTGTTTAAAGGAGTTGCATACTTAATGTGATTTACTTGCCCATTCTCCTCATACCATTTCATAATTCCTAAAGACAGCTTTTCAGCTTCTGAGTATTTTCCTAAATATCGATAGATTTCAGCTAGGTTAAGTAAAAGAGTTCTAAAAAAAGGATCATTAACACCTACTTGTTTTTCAGCTATTTTGAAAGCAGTTTCTACATTAGATTTAGCAAGGTTGAGTAAAACTACAATTTCTTTACTGTTAGTATTGTGTTTTATCGACTCATTGTGTTCTTTTTCATACAAATCAACGTATAACAA
>Ga0105044_10008391_pt1 | contig 14183 bp, 17 predicted proteins | sample MAT01_FD_78092 | JGI IMG/M metagenome (GOLD analysis project Ga0105044, IMG submission 78092) | Freshwater microbial communities from Lake Fryxell liftoff mats and glacier meltwater in Antarctica - MAT-01 | ecosystem: Environmental > Aquatic > Freshwater > Ice > Liftoff microbial mat | place...
CAGCGTCTCCCGCTGCGCCACATACGCCAGGGCCACCTGCTGAGCCAGATCGCGCACGCGGCCCAAAAATCGCGCGCGTTCGGTGACGCCGATGGCCCCGCGCGTGTCGAGCAGGTTGAAGGCATTGCTCATGCTCAGCACGTAGTCGTGGGCCGGCACCACCAGTCCGGCAACCGCAGCGCGCCGGCCTTCCTTCTCGTAGATGTCGAACAGGCTGTGCAGCTCTTCCACATCGGCGAAGTTAAACGCGTAGGTGCTGCGCTCCACCTCGTCCTGATACTTCACATCGCCGTAGGTGCGAATGTGATCCCACTTGAGGTCGAACACGGTATCGACGCCTTGGAGGAACATGGCGATGCGCTCCAGACCATAGGTGAGTTCCAGTGCCACCGGGTCGAGCGACACGCCGCCGACCTGCTGAAAATAGGTGTATTGGGTGATCTCAAGCCCATCAAGCCATACTTCCCAGCCCAGACCCCACGCGCCGATGGCCGGCTGGGCCCAGTTGTCTTCCACAAAGCGAATATCGTGCTTGCGGTAGTCGATGCCGATGGCGGCCAGGCTCTCCAGATACAAATCCTGCGAGTGGGCGGGTGATGGCTTCAGGATCACCTGATATTGGGTGTGGGTGTAGAGCCGGTTGGGGTTCTGGCCAAAGCGGCCATCGTCGGGCCGGGCCGATGGCTCGATGTAAGCGACATTCCACGGCTCGGGGCCGAGCACGCGCAGAAAGGTGGCGGGGTTCATGGTGCCGGCCCCAACCACCTGGTTGTACGGCTGCCAGATCAAACAGCCCTTGGACGCCCAAAAGCTGTGCAACTTTAAAATGAGATCTTGGAAGGTCAGCATAGCGGGCGCAATTGTAGCGGCTGCTAGTTGCTGGTGGCTGGTGGTTGGGTGCTGGTGAAGATCAACCAGCAACCAACCACCAGCCACCAGCAACCAATCCCTCAGTGCAGCTTATTGGCCTTCTCGCGGGTCATGGTGCCGTTCCAGCCACGCAGGGCCAGCCGCGCATTGGGATGGCGGTTGCCCTCCTCAATCTCGTCATCGCCGGACAGCATTTGCACCAGCACGCTCTTGCGCACCTTGTCACTTCGATTCGGCATGCTGCCGTGCAGGGTGAAGTAGTTGAAGAAGGTGACATCGCCGGCCTTGGCTTCCAGCACGGTGGCGTTTTCGATGGGGTACTCGGCCAGCAACGGGTTCTCGATCTGCCCCGAACTTTCCGGCACCCTGCCTAGCTTGTTCGAGCCCGGATACACCCGCAGACAGCCCATCTCGTCGGTGGCATCACTCACCCAGATGATGGCGGCCATCATGGTGTCCTGGTAGGACGGGAAGTAGGTCCAGTCCTGGTGCATGGGGAACGGCGCGCCATTTTCACTTGGCTTCTGGAATAGCTTGGTGTGGTGCAATGCGATGTTGGGGCCGACGATCTCCTGAGTGATGTCGAGAAACCGCTTGTGCAACAGGGCTTGCAGCCACACGTTCGAGAACTCGTGCACCTGATGGGTGTGCAGCACCACCATCTCCTTGGTGGCGATCTTGTCCATGGCCGGGCCGGTCCAGCGCGTGCTGGCGTTGCCGCCGGTGGTGATCTGGTCGACGATATGGTCGAAATCGTGTTCGAGCGCGGCCACCTCGCCGGGCGAGAAGACCCCTTTGGCGTGGTAATAGCCGTCTTGTTCAAATTGTTGTTTGATGCTGGACATGGGTTGTCACTCCTTTAGTTTTCTAACTTCTAACTTCCTAACGCAAATTCTTGTCTGATCCATCCTGGGATTAAGTGGGTGTTTCAGTCTGTCTGAATTGTACGAAGGAACGCGATCTTGGGAAAAAGAATGTAGGCGGCCTATTTCTAAGACGCTCGGCGCAATAATGTCACAAGCTTCCTCTCAATTTAACCCAGCTTCAAACCAACATTAACTCCCCACAAACCAGACCGTAAACCCAGGGGACTTGTCAATGGATTGCACGGCTCTATGCTTCTATGCCAACCCATGAGCACACCCTATACCTCGGCCTATAAAGTCTCGCGTTACCGACCGGTCTTTAATCCGCTCTACTCGGCTGGCACAGAAGCGTCCGGCCTGAACGGCAGCGAAACCTTCATGCCCTTCCAGGCTGAGCATATTGCGCCGTGCGCGGCGTTGTATGTCGATGTATTCGCCAATAAGTATCGGCCATTGACCCGCCCAGCCGCACGCGCCTTCCTGAGCCGTCTGCTAAGTGATGCCGATATGCAGGGATTTGTGCTGGTAGATGGCCTGTGCCGGCCGGTGGCTTTTGCGATTGGAAGCCGGTTGTGCACGGCTGCCGATGGCTGCACGGACACACTGGCCCACTTCGACCTGCGCGAGTTCTGCGTGCGCGGCGATCTGCAAGGCCACGGCTGCGGCGCGCGCCTGCTGGCCCACATCGAACGCGAGTTGCACACCACCCATATCGCCTTCAGCGCCAGCCACAGCAGCTCCCGCGTCGGCAAATTGGCCCATATGCTTTAAGTCTGCGCGATCGCTGTCAGCCCTGAAGCCGCATAACCCCGATTCACGCCAGAATCGGGGTTGTTTTTAATCTCAACCCATCCCTCTGCGAGTCAGGTTGGTCAGTGAACCGGCGCAAGGATTGACAGGTAATCAACTTAAAGTTTACCGATATCAAGTTTTATATTGACAGTGCTAATTAAAGCAGGTAAACTTCGCCTTCTTAAAAGCAACTCAACTCGACTCAAGGAGTAATGAAATGATTTCTGACAATATGCAGGCCGCCATCAACAAACAATCGGCGCAGGAAGCCTATGCCTCCAGCGTCTATCTTTCCATGGCGATGTGGTGCGATGCCCAGGGGCTCGTCGGCGCGGCAAAATATTTGAGCCACAGCAGCACCGAGGAACGCGAGCACATGGCCAAGTTCCTGCAATATGTGGTGGACCAGGACAGCCAGGCGCGCGTGCCGGCCGTGCAGGAGCCGCCGCACGAGTTCGATAGCTTGCCTGAGATTCTAAAAAGCGTGCTGGAGCTGGAAATGAGCGTGGCCGCCGGCATCGACAAGATTGTGGAGCTGGCCTGGCAGGAGAAAGACTTCGCCACCTTCGACTGGCTCAAGTGGTTTGTGGAAGAACAGCGCAATGCCGAGATTCAGGCGCGCAACATTCTCGATCGGGTGGGCGTGATTGGCACCAGTGCCACCGGCCTATACGAGATCGACAAAATGCTCGAAAAGATGGCTGGCTAACCCAGGCCAGATCATCCCAGTCAAAATCACCGGCAACCTCACGATTCGCGACATTGTTCAACCGGTCACGTTTGACCGCACACTCACCGTGAAGTCCGACACCGAGCTGGAAGGCACGGCCAAAACCACCATCACCCGCGCCGCCTTCGAGCTGACGATTCCCAATGTGCCCAATGTGCCCAGCGTGGCCGATGTCACCGGCAACGTCGACATTCAGCTTCAGTTTGTGGCCACCAGGCAGGCGTAAGCCGATAACGGTGGTTCACCCGTTGGGACGCACCCGATCAGCCGCAGCCATTCATGAATGGCCGCGGCTGATCTCGTTTTCAGATGAACCCGATGGATGCCGAACGGTTGCCCTGTCTACCCTACAATTCCGGCCTATGTCCGATTCGTCCCCCCCTTTTCGCTGGCCCGACATCTTCAAAAATCAACGTCTGCGTTTGATCTGGTCATTGATCTCGCTGGCCATTGTCGTGGTCCTGATCGTGATTGCGTTTCAACGGCTGTCGGTGGCCGAGTTGTGGCTGGCCATTCAGCAGGCGCAATGGCCGTGGCTGGTGGTCGCGGTGCTGATTTTGGTGGCCGGGCAGGGGTTGCGCATTTTGCGGATGCTGCGGCTACTTAAGTGGGAGGCCGAACCCATTTCCCAACCCGTTGTGCAGGGGACGATGCTGGCTCAGGTGATCAACTGGATCTCGCCCTTTCGGGTCGGCGATATCTATCGGGTCTGGCACATTCGCCAGAACGGCCGCAACAGCTGGCTATGGACGGCCAGTAGCATCCTGATCGAGAAGAGCGCGGACTCATTGGTGCTGGCTGTGTTCGCACTGGTGCTGGCCATCAGCCCCATGCCCAATCAAAGTGCCAGTCTGGCCATTCGGCTGCTGGCCACGGCCTTCGCGGGGGTGCTGGCGGTGTCGGCGGTCCTGGCGTTGCAGCGGGGCCGCTGGCAGGCCGCGGTGTTCAAGCGCTTCCCACAACTTCAGCAATTTGCCGAAACCCAGATGGGGCCGGCCTCTGCCACCTTCTATGCTGCGAAATTGAATCAGTGGATCGAAACCGGGCTGATCAGCCTCGGCATCTGGCTGCTGGCACTGGCCACCAACTGGGTGCTGGGTCAGGCATTTGGGTTGCAGATCAACGGGGTCACATTGCTGTCGCTGGTGATCGGCCTGCAAACCGGCGCCATTCTGTCGGCCATCCCCGGCAACATCGGTGTGATCCCGCTGATTACCCTGGCCGTGCTATCGACCACGGGTGTTGATCCCACGCTGGCCGTTGCGATGGGTAGCGCCCACTACATTCTGGTCTACAGCATCAATCTGGTGCTGTGTGGCTTGAGTTATCTGGGGCCGTGGATCTCGCGCAAAGCACAGACGCGGGCGGGGCTCTCGCACTCGTGAAGCCTTTTTAGCTTCACGAGTGCGAGAGTTCGTTTCGTATCATTGGCGTTGTCGCTAGTGCGCAAAAGTTTTATCGGCAAAATCCAGGATGGCGTTCCAATAATCCACATTCAGCATGTGCGCGGTGTCGAGGCGAAATTGCAGCAGGTTGCCGGCCGTTGTGGCGTTGATCGCGTCATCGCCCTGCAACATGCCAAGATTCAACAGGCCGGGCGTGCCCAGGAATTTGTAAACCGGATCGGCCGCCTCCAGCGAGCGATATGCGCCGAGCGGACTGGCCCAGGCATCGTGAATGCCTTCGGTGTCGATGAGCGCGCGCGGCGCCACCAGTGCCACCAACAAATGCTGGTCGAACGGCAACCGCGCTTCCCGGCCGTTAAATTCGGGAAACACATCGTTGAACCAGTGCGGGAACCGGTCGTTAATGGACCACACCGTCTCCTGGTCGTTGTCGCGGCTGAGCGCACACCCGCCGGTGCCAGATTGATGCGGCGCCACCAGCGCCACGCGCTCATCCAATGCCGCGGCCAGCAAGGCGGTTTTGCCGCGCCGCGAGTGGCCGGTCAGACAGATGCGCTCGGGGTCGATGGCGGAGTCAGTCACCAGGTAATCCACACACCGCTGCAACCCCCACGCCCAGGCGGCCAGTGTGCCCCAGCGCGCCACGTCGGGGACGCCCAGGTCCGGGTAGTAGGGGTGAATGCCATCGTCAAAGTCATGCTGGTCGGGGTCGATATTGCTCTCGTGAAATGTGGCGAAGGCATAGCCGCGATCAATCGTGTTTTCCACGGCCCAAAAGTCGGCATGGATCCCGCGCTCAATCCGATCCTTCCAATCCTCGGCCACCCAGGCGTTGGGATCAAACGTCACATCGGGGTGGGGCGAAACCGCGTAGTTGCCGGTGTGGTTCAACGCCAGAAATACCGGTGCCGGCCCGCTCACATGGTTGGGGATGAACAATGCCAGATTGATCCTGGGTGCATCCTCGGGCAGGCCCACAAACCGAATTTCAATTTCCTTCAAGGTGGCCTTGCCGCCAAACACCGTGGTATCGAATTTGCGAATGTCTGCGGTGATGCCCGGCGGGGGCGGCGCAAACCCATACATGTAGTGCTGAAACAGCGCTTTAAGCTCAGGCCGGCGCTGCTGCATCCACTGCTCGGGCGTGGTAATGGGGGTGCCGTCCCACATCGTAAATGGATCCGGCAAATTTGCATTTACGGGTAGGTCCGCCACCTTGGGGAAAGGGATTTGATTGGCCAAAATATCGCTCCTGTTAAGGTCGTTGTGCAGCCATATGGAATTTATCGACAGGATGTAGAAAAATCCGTTCTTTTAAATTCTGTAAATTTTGTTCATCCGGCCCAAAACATATTGTGCCTGTTGTAAAACGCTATGGAAAGCGTTGAAACCAGCGCAGGCTCAACAACCCGGCCACCATCAGCAGCAGCGCGCCGATCCCTGCGGCAATCGCCGTGACTTCGGTTTGTTCACGCACCCAACTCAACCTGGTGCCGAGGTCTGCATACACGGCTTCAAGATCGCTGCTTTGCGCGGCATAGAAATAGGTCCCTTGGGTGCGCGTGGCAATGGCTTGCAACGCCGCTTCGTCGAAGCCCACGGCCTGGTCTGCGCGAATTTGAGTGCGCTGGCCGCGCTGGCCAATGCCAACCGTGTTGACCTCAATGCCCAGCAGCGCCGCTTGTTGGGCCGCATCCAACGGTGCCACGCCCACCTGCGATTCGCCGTCCGACAGCAAAATAATGATGGCAGGCGCCGCTGCGGAGGTGAGGGTCGCGTCCTGCTCGGCAATGTGATTGAGCGCCAGCACCAGGCCATCGCCGATGGCCGTGCCGTTGTCCAGCTTCAACCCTTCAATCGCCTCGACCACAGCGGCATGATCTGTGGTCAAGGGCGCATTCAAATTGGCTTTGCCGCTGAACGACACCAGGCCCACCGAGGCGGCGGGTGGCAATTGCTGCACAAATTTCGCGGCCGCGCGCTTGGCCGCCACAATGCGCGAAGGTTCGAGATCAACCGCCTCCATCGAATACGACACATCCATCACCAGCATGATGGTGGAGCGTTCGCGCGGCAACGCCACGATGGCCACGGGCCGCGCCACCGCGATCACCAGTGCCGTAAAACCCAACAGGAACAGCGCCGCAGGAATGTGCCGGCGAATCCCCGGCGATGGCCCGGCCACCTGCGCCAGTAGCTCCAGATTGGTAAAGCGCACGGCATAAGTTTTGCGCTGGTTTTGGGTGATGAGATAGGCCGCGGTCAACGCCGGCACCAGCAGCAACCCCCACAGAAAAATCGGCCACTCGAATGTCATCGCCTAAGCCCGGCCTCGGCGGGATTTTAGAAAGCGCAGGATTGATTTCAACAGATCGTCGCTGGTGCTGATGGCAAAGTGCGCGGCGCCATTGGCGATAAGGTCGTGCCGAATCGTCTCAGCCTGGGCCGCTGCCTTCTCGGCGAAACGTTGACGCAAGCCGGCATCGTGCGTGTTCACGGTCAGTTGTCGGCCGGTTTCGGGGTCCTCAAACGTCATCACCCCCGTGTCCGGCAATTCCCGTTCGCGCGGATCGTAAATTTGCACGCCGATCACCTCGTGCTTTTGAGAGAGCTGTCGCATGCGCCGCTGCCAGTCGGACGGGGTCAGAAAATCGGACATGACAAACACCAGGGCTTTGTGATCGATGGCCATAAACGCGCGCTGCAACGCGGCCTCAAGGTTGGTGGGGCCGGTGGGTGTGGATCGAGGCGGGCGCAGGGCCTGCGCCGTGGCCACGGCTCCAGCCGCGTGGTCAATGGCGTCGATTACCCGCAGCAGATGTTTGCGGCCGGTGGCGGGTCGGATGAAATTGAGCGGCGTCTCGGCAAACATCAGCGCGCCCACCCGATTGCCAAAGTGGCCCAGAATGCTGCCGATGACATAGGCCACCTCGATGGCGCGTTCGCTCTTGAGTAATTGGGTGGTACCCCAGTTCAAGGAGCGGCTCACATCCATCACCAGCCACAAATCCAACGCGCGCTCCCGATTCGCCAGCCGCACATAGGGGTGGCCGGTGCGCGCCATCACCGGCCAGTCAATCGCGCGAGCATCATCGCCCGGCCGGTATTCGCGCATCTCCTCCAGCTCCGCCCCCGGCCCAAACACCAGCGAGCGCTCATGTCCGCCCAAAGCCCGGCCCAGTGGCCGCAGCACCGTCCAGTTCAGCCGGTTTAAGAGTTGGTCAGAGGGATGTTGGCGGGTCGTCATCAAACTCAGAAGCTAGTGGAGTAAGAGAAGAGTGTCGGGAGTGTCAAAGGTGTCGGAAGTGTCTGTGACACCCTCGACACTTCTGACACCTCCGACACTTCCGATCTGCCTCAGCTCTTATCCCCCAGATCAATGCGCGGCGGTGGAATTTTGGCCAGGATGGCTTGCACAATATCATCGGGCAGAACATTGTCGGCAATGGCGTCATAGCTTAATAAGAGTCTGTGGCGCAGCACATCTGGCAGCAGGTCGGCCACGTCTTGGGGCAGCGCATAGTGCCGCTTGCGCACGAAGGCCAGCGCGCGCGCGCCCAGAATCAGGCTGATGGAGGCGCGGGGGCTGCCGCCGAGTTGGATGGCATTGGCAAACTTTTGATCGAAGCCAAAGTCCAACGGCTCACGTGTGGCCGCGATCAAGGTGGCGGCATATTCGCGCACGGCAATATCCACATACACCTGATCTACCGCCTGTTGCAGCGCCAGCACCTGCCCCGGCACCAGCAATGGATTGAGTTGAATGGTCTGGCCCATGGCACGTTCGATCACCAACAACTCCTCGCGATAGGTGGGATACGAGACGACGACCTTGAACAAAAAGCGGTCGAGCTGGGCCTCGGGCAGGGCATACGTGCCGTCCTGTTCGATCGGGTTCTGGGTGGCCAACACAAAGAAAGGATTGGGCACGGCCAGGCTCTGGCGGCCAATTGTCACCTGCCGCTCCTGCATCACCTCGAGCAGCGCGCTTTGCACCTTGGCTGGCGCACGGTTGATCTCGTCGGCCAGCAACACATTCACGAACACCGGGCCGGGCTCGGTGGTGAACTCGCCGGTCTTGGCGTTGTAAATTCGATTGCCAGTCAGGTCGGCCGGCACCAGATCCGGCGTGAATTGCACCCGCCCAAACGTGCCGCCGATGACCTGGGCCAGCGAGCGAACGGTGAGGGTTTTGGCCACGCCGGGCACGCCTTCGATCAACACATGGCCGCGCGCCATCAGCGCCACCATCAGGCGTTCCAGCAACAGATCCTGCCCCACGATCACGCGCTTCAGCTCGAACAAAATGCTGTCGATCATCGACGGCGTAATGGCGCTGGTGATGGGGTTGTTGGGCACAGTCAGATTCGTGGTTGGCCGGGTGGGTTGCGTGCTCCCGCCGCTGCCGATCACCCGAGGGGGAATATTGCCCGTGCTGGGCGGCGCGCCTGCTGGCACACCGGATGATGTGCCGGTGGGTGAGCTGGGCAGTGAGCTGGGCAGTGAGCTGGGCAGCGAACTACGCGACGAGGAATCCATAGGCGATGAACTATACGCGGGTTTTGTCCGCGCCGCGTGATAGATGGTCTCAACCTTGCGATGAGTGGCAAATCGCGATCAGGATGGGTCTGGGCCGATCCACCGATCAGTTGTGCGCATAACGATGATCTCTATACTGTGCGATAGCAGACTCGGTTTTGGATTAGGGCCATGTGCTGAAAGCCGAACTTATGCGGAGACGGGGACAATTGGTTGTGTGCCGAGTTGGGGCAATACTAAGTTGGCCAGCTTCGTGTTCAATTCAAGTGTGCGCTGAGGAAGACAAAAGATGCACCAACGCAGCACGAGCGTGACCTTGCATCTTCGGGTTATCGCCTGACAGCTGGGCCGCCGCCCGAATAGCCGCAACCAGAATCATTCCGAGGACGTCTGGAGCGGTGATACGCGTTTGTGCGGCAATTTCACCCAGAAACGCTGCGATGGCATCGGGATTGCCGCGCGGGTCGGCGTCGATCAATAGTCTTCCAGCATTGATTCGCGTAAGTCCGTCAAATGCTGCCAACGCAGTTGTTTCGAGCCGCAATTCGGGAGCTGAGGCATCGGAAGCAGCTTCCATGCGATCAAGCAGTCGCTGCGTCATTTCGTCACGTAATGCGCCATAAAAGCCGAGTTTGGACTGAAAGTGGTGATAGAGGGCGCCAACCGTGACACCAGCGATCTCGACAATGGCTGAAAGCTCGACAGACTCATAGGCTTGCGAACGAAATAATTGCAAGCCGGCGTCGATAAGGCGAGCACGAGACGAGCCCCGAAAGGGGATATCGGCAAAGGCGACGGCCTGCCGGGCGGGAGCCTGTTGACGACGGGGCATAATTGACTTATGCTAATAGTAAACCAATTACGTCCACGTGTCCAGAGGGATCGCGTGGCCTTAACAGGAGAGAAATGAAAGGTAAGTTTAGCAATGTGTATTTGCCGGTGCGCGATCTGAAGGCAGCGCGTGACTACTACAGAGACGTACTGGGATTGGAAGAGACTTGGCGTGAAGGGGAGATCGGTTGTGCATTTGCACTGCCGGGGTCAACAGTGCAGCTAATGTTGATGCTTGCAGACGAAGGCAATACCGACACAGCAGGAATGGTCTTCAAAGTAGAGAACGTGGACAAGTTCTACGAAGAACAACAGGGAAAGATCAATTTTACAAGCAGCCCTTTCGATATTCCAGGCGACGGGCGATGGGTATCGGCAAAAGATGCGAGTGGGCATGGGCTGTATTTCGTAGACATCGAGTAAACGCAAGCCAACCCGCGGGCTGTCTAACACGGCTTGCAGCGGACGTCCATGGCCTGCGGCTTTTTCGCCGGGCGCGGGGTCTCGGGCCATGGACGTCCGCTGCAAGCCCACGTTGCACTTAATCGGCTCAACTCCGACAAGAGTGGAAAAATACCAATGAAAGTATTCATCAAAGCTACAGCATTTGTATTGGGTTAGCTGCGATTGCAATGGTTGTCTGGATTGGGTATCAGACAACTACTATCCAGTCACACATTCTGGTTGCAGTTTTTGGTATTTCGTCCGCAGTTGTTGCTCCAATCGGTATCGCCTTGATCACATATGCCTTCAAAAGACCTAGTGAAGAAGACCTCATTAAGAGACTTGCTAAAGTTCCTGATATTGAGCGCCTAATTCATGAAACAAAGAACCAAGAAGAGAAGATAAGGTTGCTTGAAAAGCAGAAAGAGCAACTTGCAGATGTTGTGATTCTCGAAACGCGTAGGCAGATGTTGACAAGTCGCAAAGATTCCTTAGAGCGGGATGCGATAAAAACCGTAGAGGAGCTTGAAGCAATTGACAGTGAATTAGCGAGTTTAAAAATAAGTATTGAGGCAAATGAGCATGTTGCCCAAGCAATAGCAATTCTAAATGAACGGATCAAAGCCCGGCAAAGCGGCGACTTGATTTTTACCTTTGGAAATACATCTTTCAAATTAGAGACTGCGATGTTCAACCTTTTGCCTGCAAGTGAATTGCTATCAGGAATTACAATATCTTTTTTGCGGGGTGTAGAGACAATCTACATGAGGATCAAGCAGTGATCTACCAATGCGCGATAGGATGATTTGCGTAATTGTTTGTCTGCCTCTGTTCCTCATAGTGCACACCACGGCTTGGTTAGAAACGCAGACATAATGCGCGCATAACCCTTTGTGATGTGCATTTCTGTGGAGTGAGACGTGGCGTTAGCCTATGGGGTCGTCGGGCAAAGCTGCCGGCAATCGCCTCACTCATAGCCAATTCATGCGGATTAGGACACAGGCCATTATCGCTATACTTTAGGTATGGTTCAGATTAACCCAATTTCCAAAGGCCAAAATGTTTACGATTCGCCACAATTGCGGCGGGTGGAGACGTTTGTTGCTGAACTCTCACTCGTCGAGCAGCTATGGCTCATGGAGTGGCTGGCACAGCACATTCGTGAGGCTGCTATAACAACTTCACGTGCAAAGTATGATGTTCTGGCCGAGATGGCTAATGACTCAGATATTCAACGAGAGACACGCGAGATTAATTCAGAATTTCTCGCTGCAGAGGCCGACGGGTTGGATCAATATCAATGACTGTTCAACGCGGCGAAATCTATTTTGTTGATCTCAATCCAGTTCAAGGGCGGGAGCAAGCGGGTCAGCGTCCGGTTTTGGTTGTATCAAGCAATGCCATTAACCGGTTGCCACTGGTGGTGACAGTTGTCGTCGGAACGAAGGGTGACAACGCAAAACGCGATTACCCGACGAATGTTCGTGTAGGTTCTGACGAAAGTGGTCTGTAGCTTGAGACAGTATTCATGTGCTTTCAACTGCGTTCGCCTGACCCCAGCCGATTTTCCTCTTCGCAAGCCGGGCGAGTTAGCAAGGACGTGATGCAGAAGATAGAAGATGCCATTCGCTATTGTTTGGATTTAGACGAAGGGCCAGAGCAATCTTAATAGCATTTTAGTTTGATTGGATTTGTTTGCAGCCGAAAAAAACCAGGCTCAACACGGCTCGGCGCTGACGGATACGCGCCAGCATCGGCTTTCCCCTGGATCATCCTTCCCCTAAAAACGCACACGCCCCGTTATAGTGTCGGCCATGGAACGCGTTTTGACCACCTCTCGCCTGATGCTCCGTCCGCTTGCGATGTCCGATGCCGAAGCGCTGTTCCAAATTTATAGCGACGCCGAGGCCATGCGTTTTTGGCACACGCTGCCGCACACCGCCATTGAAGAGACGATTGAGGATCTGGAATTCATGCTCGGCGTGCCCGCTAACGCATGGTGGGCGATGTGCCTGAAGCACGACAGTCAGCCCCCCGACGCGTGCGCGGCCATCGGCTACATCGGCTACCTGGGCAGCACCAGCATCCCCGGCATGGGCTACCTGCTGGGCAAGCCGCACTGGCGCAAGGGCTATGCCAGCGAAGCGATGGAGCCGGTGCTGGAGCACGGCTTCACCACCCTGGGACTCGACCGCGTCGAGCTGTGGATTCACCGCGATAACCAGGCTTCGCAGCAGTTGGGCCGGCGCGCGGGCTTCAGCTACAAGGGTGCGTTCCCGCGCAAATATCCGGCCGATGACGACGTGTCTGAGACCCTGGTGTTTGGCCTGCGCGCCAATGAATGGCTTCAGCAGCACGATCAGCCCGCCCCGTATCCCACGCCCACACCGGTCTATGAGCTGCATCCGGTGCTGCCGGTCCATGACGTGGATGAGACGCTGGCCTTCTACCGCGATATCCTCGGCTTCACCCTCAATTTTGCATCGGGTAAGCCGGCCACCTATGGCAATGTGTCGTGGCGCGAGTGGACGACCGCGGGTGCCAACATCGATTTTCGGCTGGCCAATGAGGACACGCCGGCAGGGTTTGCCGGTTCGCTGTATATCACCATCGGTGATGGCATCGATGCGCTGTTCGAGCGCTACCGGCAGCACGGCGTGGTTGTGGAGATGGAGCCCGTCGATCAGGACTACGGCCGGCGCGAATTCATCATCCTCGATTGCAACGGCTACCGGCTCATTTTCAGCACGGCTTGCTGAAGGGGGAGAATTGAGAATTGAGAATTGAGAATGGGGCATGGGGAATGGGGAATGGGGAATGGGGAAAGAAAGATGAAAGATGAAGAATGAAAGATAGAGACGGCGGGCGCGTCGCTACTTGATCTTCTTAATCCCGCTCATCTGCGCGCTCAAGCGTTTTTTGCCGGCACTCGCAAAGAACACTTCCACTTCCTCGTCGTCGCGTTGGCGGGTGCTGGTTAGCACCATGCCCTCGCCAAACTTGATGTGCTTGACTCGGTCGCCGGGTTTGAACTCGGTGCCGCTCGGCCGCGGCGTCTCCTGCACCGGCGTGCGCGCATAATCACGCCCGTCGCCATTCCAACTGGTCACATCCTTCAACACTTCGCTGTTCTTCTTGCGCTTGCCGTCGACCAATTCGCTCGGCAAATCATTCAGGAAGCGTGACGGCTCGGCTATATCGCTCTGGCCCCATTGGCTGCGTCGGAATGCGCGCAACAGATATAGGCGCTCCTTGGCCCTCGTGATGCCGACATACATCAGCCGGCGCTCCTCGGCCATCTGCTCCGGGTCGTCCAGGCTGCGGCTGTGCGGCAAAATACCTTCCTCCAGACCCACCAAAAACACAACCTTGAACTCCAGACCCTTGGCCGCGTGCAGCGTCATCAAGGTCGGCGCGCTGGCGCTCTCCTCATAGTTATCGGTTTCGCTCACCAGTGCCACATCGTTCAAAAAATCGCTTAAGGGCTTATCTCCAGCATCGGCCGCCACATTGCGCAATTCCATCACGTTGGCCCAGCGGTCCTCGCCCTCCTCAGTGCCGTCTTTTAGATATTCACGGTAGCCGCTGGTTTTGATGATCTCGTCGAATAACTGGCCGACGCTGAGCTCGTCTCGCAGGGCCACCCAGCGCTTCCACTGCGCGGCGAAGTCACCCAGCGCGCGGGCGGTGCGGCCGGTGAGCTGG
>Ga0105044_10008392_pt1 | contig 14183 bp, 13 predicted proteins | sample MAT01_FD_78092 | JGI IMG/M metagenome (GOLD analysis project Ga0105044, IMG submission 78092) | Freshwater microbial communities from Lake Fryxell liftoff mats and glacier meltwater in Antarctica - MAT-01 | ecosystem: Environmental > Aquatic > Freshwater > Ice > Liftoff microbial mat | place...
GATGCGACACGGCAGATCTACGAGAACATGGGCGTGAAGGACTCGACGGCTCTGCGTAAGGCGGTATGACGTCGGCGGGTTGTCGTGTTCCCGGAGGGATGCACGGTGGCCGGATTCATTAAAACGTTGAATCACGAGAAGCACGAACCACACGAAAGAAGAGCTTGTTCTTTCGTGCGGCTCGTGCTTTTCGTGGTTGAATTCGGATAGCGTCCATCCGGTTGGGATGGACGATCAACAGTCTGTTACAACGTCTTCAGATACTCAATCACCGCTGCCCGTTCGTCATCGGTCAGGTCGTCGCCGAACGTGTGCCCGTTGTTGCCGCGGCCGGGCTCGTGGGTGTCGTAGATCTTACGGCGTTCGATGGCAGGCTGTTTCGGATTGGCGCCTTGCTTGAGTGTCGTGACCTTCCAGCCGAGATTCTTCGGGTCGTAGTCTTCCTCGCCCGTGTTGTACAAGCGGGTGAAGATTTCAGGCCGCAGCTTCGAGTTAAGGACCATCGCCACGCTGGGCACCGAGCCGTTGTGAAAGTACGGGGCCGTGGCCCAGATGCCGTCGAGCGGCGGGGCCTGATATCCCTTCGACGGCAGCGACTTGTAGCCATCGCCGGTTTCCTTCGCGAACCATGTCTTGTCGTAGTAATCTGCAAACTCGCTGGTGATGCCGTCGTAGCGTTTGCGGTCTGTGCCGATCTCGTCGATCGGGATGATCTTGTTGGGGTAGGTCGGCTTGTCACCATAGGTCCCGTGACACGATGCGCAGTTCTTCGCGAACAGTTCCCCGCCCTGTGCTGCCAGATCGCGATTGATGGCGAGCGGATACTTCGGCGCTTCGATGGTACGGATATACGCATCAATATCTTTGAATGCAGCCTCGTGCTTGTCGAACTCCGACCGGGTGGTAACGGGGGTCATCATGAACTGCATCTTCGATCGCACCGAGCGGGCATCGGCACCTCCGGTGTAGTACATGGTCTTCTTCTTCTTGAGCAGCCACCACGCAGGCACATCTTCGCACAGGTCATCGTGCAGGCCGAGGTTGACGCGCGGGGTCCGAATCGACAGATCGGGGTTGCGGTAGCCGAGCAGGTAGACCGACATGCCGCCGGCTTCGGACGTGCCGCGGACATTGCCGAACCGAAACGGGGTCTTGCCCGGCTTGCCTTCGCTGCCGGAGAGGTCTTCGAACAGGGATTGGATCTCCAGCGATGCGTTGCCGAGGCCGACGTAACTGGTCCCCATGATCGACCCGCCGTGGCAGAGCATGCAGTCGATGCTGACGCCTTTGACGAAAAGGAACGTGGAATGCCGCAACCCCATCGGCAGCCCGTCGTTGGGGTACGGGGCCGGGTGCAGGCCGTAGTGGTCACGGATCGCGGCCGAATAGTCGGCCGGCTTCTCCGGGGTGGCCTCCCACGATTTCCAGACGTTGGCGTACGCCGACTGCTTCCAGGCAGGCGGGAGGTAGCTGACTTCAAGCAGAGCCTTGCGGCCGCGCTCGGCGGCCGTCGGTTCGGCGGCAACGAGTGCAGCGGGCAACAGGAACAGCAACAGGGTGGAACGCATCATCAGCAGTGATCCTCACAGGCAGGCATTCCTATTGTAGGCTCACCCGTAGTGTACACGTCCACGTGTGCACGGGTTTCAGCCGTAGTGTACGCGTCCACGTGTGAACGGGTCAGGAGTGAAGAGCAAGTACACGCGACGTCAGAACTCCCCTTGCGTTGGCCGTAGGCAAGATGATACTCTGCCGGCGGAATTCACTCTCTTCCAGAGGCAGGGAAGCTCATGGAATGCATCGTCACCGGCGCGGCCGGATTCATCGGGTCGCACCTGTGTGAGCGCCTCTTGAACGATGGCCATCGTGTCACCGGCATCGACTGTTTCACGTCGTACTATCCGCGAAAGTTCAAAGAGAATAATCTCAGCCAACTGCGTGGCCGCAAGAACTTCCAGTTCCGCGAACTCGACCTGAGCCAGGATGAACTGACTCTTGACGTCGGCCGGGCCGAGTGGGTCTTTCACCTCGCCGCCATGGCCGGGCTGACCAAAAGCTGGACGCACTTCGAGCAGTACAACACGCACAACATCATCGCGACGCAGCGGCTGCTCGATGCGGTGAAATGCTCCGAACATCTCAACCGGTTCATCTATGCGTCCACATCATCCGTGTACGGCAAGTTCGCCTCGGGTGATGAAGCGCTGCCCCTTCGGCCGAGTTCGCCGTACGGCGTGACCAAGCTGGCCGGCGAGAACCTCTGCCAGATCTACAACGACCAGTTTGACGTACCGGCCATCGTATTGCGCTACTTCTCCGTGTTCGGTCCACGGCAACGGCCCGACATGGGTTACAACAAGTTCATCCAGTGCGTGCTCGACGATCAGCCGATCATGCTGACCGGCGACGGCACCCAAGTCCGCGGCAATACCTTCATCAGCGACTGCGTTGAAGCCACCGTGCGGGCGGTCGACACCGTTCCCGGCGAGACATTCAACGTCGGCGGCGGCGAGATTGTCTCTGTGATGGAGGTCATCCGCAAGATCGAGCGGATCACGGGGAAGAAGGCGCGCATCGAGAAAGTTGCCGAGCGCAAAGGCGACCAGAAGCACACCGGTGCGGACGTGACCAAGCTGACGCGCCACACCGGCTGGACCCCGAAAGTCGGCGTTGACGAAGGTCTGGAACGACAGATCGCCTGGCAATTACCCCCGGCCCTGCGTGTCGCGGCCTGACGAGGACCCATCCCGATGCTCGCGATTCTCAACCGTCATATCGCCAGGCCGATCATGGCCTGGCGGGCCGGCAGCCGGCACCTGCAATACCTGCGTGAACTTCGTGAACGGCAGTACGACCCTGCCGAGGGTGTCCGCCATCGGCAGATCGAAGCGGTGCGCAAGCTGCTGTTCCATGCGTACGAGACGGTGCCGTACTACCGTCGGCAGTTCATTGCCGCGCATTTCCACCCGGGCGATCTGCGGTCGCTGGACGATCTCAAGCAACTGCCGATCCTGACGAAGGCCGACATCCGCAAGTACGGCCACGAGATGCGCTCGAGCACGTTCACCGATCAGCCGACGACGCTGAAGAAGACGTCGGGCTCGACCGGCGTACCGCTGCAGGTGGCCGTCAACCGGGACAGTATCGAGTGGAAGACCGCCTGCACGATCCGCTCGGATGAATGGTCTGGCTACCGGATGGGCCAGCGCGTTGCCAAGGTCTGGGGCAATCCGGAGTATCAGCGCGAAGGCGTGAAGGGCCGGGTGCGGAACTTCATCGTGGACCGGGCGACCTACCTCGATACCATCGGCCTCGACAACGACCGCATGCGCGAGTTCGCGATGCGCCTGTCGAAACGCCGACCGGGGCTGCTGTTCGGGCATGCTCATTCGCTGTATCTGTTCGCCTGCTATTGCCGCAAGCATCCCGAGTTTATGGTCCGGCCGAACGGCATCATCTCGACGGCGATGCTGCTGCACGACTGGCAACGCAACGTCATCGAGGAAGCATTCGGCTGCCCGGTCACCAATCGTTACGGCTGCGAGGAAGTCAGCCTGATCGCCTGCGAATGCGAAGAGCATCGCGGGCTGCACCTGAATGCCGATTCACTGGCGGCGGAAGTGCTGGACGATCGGCCCGGAACCGATGAAGGCTCGCTGGCGGTCACCGATCTGACGAACTACGCGATGCCCTTGATCCGCTACAAGGTGGGCGATGTCGTCACGCGATCGAAACGCTCATGTGCTTGCGGCCGTGGCTTGCCGCTGATCGAAAAGGTCGAAGGTCGTGATGCCGACTTCGTGCTGACACCGGCCGGCAAGCTGATTTCGGGCATCTCGCTGACGGAGAACTTCGCCCTGCATATCCGCGGCACTTCACAAGTGCAGATCGTGCAGGAGAGCACCCGGCATCTGCATCTGCGCATCGTTCCCGATGAGCAGTTCGGCTGCGATAGCGAAGGGCAGATCGAACACCTGGTTCGCGATACTTTCGGCAACGACATGCAATACGATGTAGAACTTGTCAACGCGATCCCGCAGGAGGCGTCGGGCAAGTACCGCTTCTGCATCTCGAACGTCGCCAACGATTACCTTCAGAAGATGGCGTCGTGATGAACCCCCGTGTCAGCGTCATCGTGGCGACCCGCGACTACGGCCGATACCTGGCCGAGACGCTGGCATCCGTCATCGCCCAGACATTTACCGATTGGGAACTGCTGATTGTCGATGACGGGTCGCGCGACCACACGCCGGCCGTCATCGCCCCCTTTCTGAGCGACCCGCGTATCCGCTGCGTGCGCAGCGATGGCCTGGGTCAGTCGCGCGCGAAGAACCTTGGCATCCGCATGACACATGCCCCTTTGGTCGCATTTCTCGATGGCGATGATTGGTGGCTGCCGACGAAGCTGGAACAGCAGGTGCGCCTGTTCGAACAGCAACCGGATGTCGGCGTCGTCTATTCGCGCCGGCATCTGGTGAACGAAGCGGGCGAACCGATCGGCGAACGAACGGCCGACTTTCACCGCGGCATGGTCTATCCGCGGATGCTGCTGACGAACTTCGTCTGCTTCTCGTCGGCCATGGTTCGACGCGATGTCTTCGAGCATGTCGGCGTCTTCGACGAACGGCTTGACCTTGCCGTCGACTATGACCTGTGGCTGCGCGTAGCAAAGCACTGGGAGTTCGACTACGTCGATGAAGCGCTGGTCAACTACCGCACGGGACATGGCAATCTGTCAAAGCGCATCGGCGAGCGCATCGCCACGGTATTCGCCATCATGCGCCGCAGCTTGCAGCGGCGCGGCGGGGAGGCACTGTTGCCGGCGGCGGTGCAACGCGACGCGTGGGGGTCGACCTGCCGGACGATGGCGTATGTGGAACGCGCGAACCGGCCCGCTGAGGCGATTGTCTGGTACTGGCATGCTGCGATGCTTGACCGACGGTGGCTTGCCAGTGCGAGGGCAATTGGTCGCAACGCATGGAATCTCATGCGAATGCGACCGAGCGCCGACCATGAGAAAGTTTGAACGAATCAGTTTCAATCCGGCCGTATTGAGCGGCAAGGCGTGTGTCCGCGGAATGCGGGTGTCTGTCAGCACCGTACTGGGCCTGCTGTCCGCTGGACATTCCACGCAACGGATTCTTGCATACTATCCGTATCTCGAAGCGGAAGACATTCCGGCATGTCTTGAGTATGCTGCATGGCTGGTGCAGCAACGTGTCGATCCGAGTCTCCTGGAAGAGATGGACGAATAGTGCTTTGGCACCGCCAGAGTTTTCTGTCCAACTCGGATCCGTAAGGGAGAATGAATAAATCGCGCGCAAAGCCGCCAAGGCGCAAAGGACATCAACAGATGGCAGTTGTTTGACGTATTTCTTTGCGACTTTGCGCGGCAACGTCTTGGATCGATTCACAACCCCATTAGCGACGGAACTGTTCGTTCGACCGAATATCTCATCCTTCCACACAGCTTTCACGTCTTCGGCTTCCACGAGGTTGAACCACTCACGCAATCACCTCCTTGATCACGTCCCCCTTCGAGATCGGGAACGGCCGGCCCAGCTTGTCGCGGATCTCCGTTTCCGGGTTGATGCCCAGCAGATGGTACATCGTCGCCGAGATGTCTTCCGGCCGGCACAGGCCCTGGTCGGGGTAGGCACCGATGCGGTCGCTGGCTCCGTGGACGTAGCCGCGCTTGATGCCGCCGCCGGCCATCAGCAGCGAGTAGCATTGCGGCCAGTGGTCGCGCCCGGCCAGCTTGTTGATGCGCGGCGTACGGCCGAACTCGCCCATCCACAACACCAGCGTGTCATCGAGCATTCCACGATCTTCGAGATCTTCCAGCAGGGTGGGGAGCGTCTGGTCGGTGATCGGCAGCAGGTAGTTCTTCAGGACCGGGTCCATCGGCTTGTCGTTGAAGCCATGCGTGTCCCAGCCGCCTTCGTCGCCGCCGATCGACGCGGACAGGTAGACCGTGACAAAACGCACGCCCGCCTGCACCAGTCGCCGGGCGAGCAGACAGCCCTGGCCGTAGGTCGTGCGGCCGTATTTGTCGCGCGTTTCCTTCTTCTCTTGCGACAGGTCGAAGGCCCGCTTGAATTCGGGTGACGACAGCATCGCCACCGCTTTCTGGTACGACTCGTCGATGCCATGAGCAACCGCGGACTTTTCGATCAGATCGCTTTGGCTGTCGATCAGCTTCAGCACTTCCTTGCGGTTTTCCAGCCGATCGAGACTGAGTTGAGCAGGCAGCGACAGTTCCGGCAGCTTGAAGTCGGCCGCGTTCGGATCCTGGTGGATGAACAGCGGGTTGTGCGCCTTGCCCAGGAAGCTCGCATGCTGGCCCGGTGTGATCGAGCCATCGCGGATGACATGCGGATAGGAGACAAAGGTCGGGATGCCGCGCTCGGCAGGGGCGAATTTATCGACGACGGAGCCATAAGCGGGGAACAGTTCCAGCGAGTCGCGCAGGCGCTGGTCGTCGGTCGGCGGCGCAAACCCTGCAAGGCTGTAGTACCCGGCCGAGTTGTGGTTCTTCATCGTGTGCTGCACGCTGCGGATCACGGTGACCTTGTCCATGATCTTCGCCGTGCGCGGCAGCTTCTCGCAGACCGGCACGCCCGGCAGTGTCGACTGAATCGGCTTGAACGTCCCGCGAACTTCGGCCGGGGCATCGGGCTTCATGTCGAACGTTTCGTACTGCGAAGGCCCGCCGAACTGATGCAGAAAGATGACCGACTTCGCACGGCGTTTTGAACCAGACGCGCGCAGCAATTCGGGGAGCGACAGGCCCAGCACGCCGGCGGAGCCGATTTGGAGGAGATGGCGGCGGTGGGGAAAGTATCGCTGCATCATAGGCCGATCACCTCAACTGAAAATTGCTCGATCGTGCCAATCGTTTGCGACATGGGTTGCGAGAGATCACGCTGCGTGCGGAACGATTGGCTCAACGCATCCGCCAGGTTCCGTTTCGCCTCTTCAATGGTCTTTCCCTGAGTCAATACTTCGGGAATCTCGGCCAGAGACGCGACGATCCAGCCGTCGTCCTGTGGCTCGAAGATTGCGGTCAATTCCAGTTTCATGGCTTCCTTCATTTCTCGGGTCACCGCCGCAGCAGGAACTCCTTCGAGTTTACCAGCCCCCAGACGATGTCTTCAATCGCTTCCCGGCGGTTGCCGGAACGGGTGATGAACTCGGCCAGCTTTTCCTGTTCCATGGCGGTCGGCGGGCGACTCAGGGCGGCGAGGTAGAACGTTTCGATGATCTCCGCGTTGCTCTTGTCGAGTAACTTGCCGATGCGGTTGTCTGGGGCGTCGAGCAGCGAGTGCAGCAGTTCGCCGGTGAGCAGTTGGAACGATTGCAGCACTCCCGTGTCGTCGCTGCGTTCGCATTCGCAGGTCAGCAGGCGGTCGGGCTTGCCGAAGACTTTCAGGAACTTCTCGCCCATGTCGGCCCGCTTCTCGCCGCGCCGGCTTTGTTCGACCGCGGCAATCTGGCCCGAGCGGTAACCCTTCGGGTAACCGTTGAACTTGACCGGGCGGCCGAGCACGCTGCTGACCGCGTCGAGCAGTTGTTCCGCTTCGAGTGGCTGGATCAGTGCCTTCGAAAAGTGCGTCTCGTCATCGTGATTGGTAATGCTGTCTTCGGACGACAGTTGATACACCCGTGACGACATGATCTCGCGCACCAGCGCTTTCAGGCTGAAACCGCTCGCGGAGAAACGCCCGGCCAGATGATCGAGCAGTTCGGCACTGACGGCCGGGTTGGTGATGCGGAAGTCATCGATTGGTTCGACGAGGCCACGCCCCATGAGGTGGTACCAGACACGGTTCGCCTGGGCCCGGGCGAAGAAGGGGTTGTCGCGATCAGCTACCCAGGTGGCGAGCAGTTGCAGGCGGTCGCTGTTTTGGGAAGAGGGCGACTTGCCGCCCAGCACGCGCGGCAGCAACGGTTCACCGGTACGCGGGTGCTTCAGGCTGCTGTCGCGGGTGACCAGTACGATCTGTTCGCCGTCGAATTCGTGCTTGTCTAACTTGTCCGCGCGGTTGTTGTCGACAATGCGATAGTCGATTGTGCTGAACAGGGCGGCGAAGTCGTGGTAGTCGTTCTGCGTCCAGCGGTCGAACGGATGGTTGTGGCACTTTGCGCACTGGATGCGGGTGCCCAGGAATACCTGAGCCACCGCCTCGGCCCGGCCGTACGGTTCGCGGATGGCACGGTAGAAGTTGGCGGGCGGGTTCTGGTAGGTGCTGCCGCGCCCGGCGATGACTTCCCTCGCGAACTCGTTGAGCGGCATGTCGGCCGCGATGGCGTCGCGCAGCCACTGGTAGAAGACGCGCACCCCCTTGCGGTCCAGCGACTTTTCTTCATTGCGCAACAGGTCGGACCATTTCTGTGCCCAGTAGTCCGCAAACTCGGGGCGATTCAGCAGGTGGCTGATCAGTTTTGCCCGCTTATCGGGCGCAGTGTCGGCGAGGAACGCTCTCGTCTTCTCCGGCGGTGGCAGGATGCCCAACGCATCGAGATACGCCCGGCGGATGAACACACTGTCCCCCGCCATGGGCGACGGAGTTAACCGCAGGTCGTTCATCTGCGCGAACAACAGTCGGTCGATGGCATTGTCCGGCGGAATCGCAGTGGGCTTGAACGAGTCGCGGGCCGGCACGAACGCGATCGGCACCGGGACCTGCTTGTCGAGATAGCGGACAAGGACAACCAGTTCGCCGAACTGATCACGCGTGACCAACCCATCGGAGGAGATCGATGCGACACCGACGCTGGTGGTCTCGAAGACCACCAGCGTGGAAAGATCCCTGGACGTGCCGTCCGAAAACCGCCCCGTCACACCGATGCGTACACGGTCGGCCGGTTCGATGAGGATCTGCCGTGACGGTGTGACTTCGAGTTTAGTGATGGTCGGCAGCCGTGCGGGGTCATCGGGGCACCCGGCCGCGATCCAGTCGCGCACGATGCGATACTCGGGCGAATCGAGCCCGAACCGCGGTCCGCCCTCGTGAGCCATGCCTCCGGAGGCCTTGCGCAGGAGCAAACTTTCTTCCGGGTTGTTCCGCGCAACACGCCGACCCAGGCTTTCGCGAGTCAATGACCAGCGGTCAAAGACCGGGTCTTCCCCGCGCAGCGACAACTTGAACCCGCCCTTCCCGTTGAGGTTGCCGTGGCACGCGCCCTGGTTGCAGCCGGCGCGCGAGAGGACGGCCATGACGTCGTTGCGGAAGGAGGGCGTTGCCGCAGAAGCAGGCAGGCTACCCGCGACCAGGGCGAACAGAGTGAACGCTTGCTTCTTGAGCATGAAAGCCTCTTGGAGACCCGGTTCCGGTTCACGGCAACTCGAGGTCAAACTCAGTTAGTTCGTCTCGTGAAGCATGGAGCAAGCGGATAACAGTCACAAGTACATCATTCTTCACATACAAGATGCGATACGTCGAATTACCCTTGCCTACCGCAAGTTCTTGTATGTCGACATTTAGCAATGTGGACTCAGCAGCAAGAGGATGGCGATCAGCGGTCGTTCGCGGCGATTCAACCGCTGCCTTGATGGTTTGCTGCCACTTGCGAGCCGCGGCCAGCGATTGTTCCCGGTACCAAAGGAAGGCTTTCTGTATGTCGATTTCAGCACGTCGTTGAAACCTGTAAGTGCGAATCATGGTGAAGTCACCCGTCGGTTCCCGGCGTGTTCGTCATTTTCGCATCAAATTCGGCCCAGAACTCTTCCCCAGACCGGCAATTGCGGCCGGCGATCGCATCATCGACGGCTTCTCGTGTTGCAAGCAGTTCTTCCATCTGCTCTGACCGCAAGCGAGTCTGCCGATATGTATCGGCGTCAAGGACAACTACTTCATCGCCTTGATCAACCGACAAAAACAGTGGTTGTCTCGTGGCCCGCAATCGCTCCAGATGCGGAGCGGGGTTTACCGTGAAACTGTCGAATGTCTGAATGTTGTGTGCCATTGGGGTAGTCTCTCAACCTTTTTTGGAATGGTACACCATTTCTACGCTTAGCGGAAACGAAATCGTGCATCGGCAAGCGGTCATTTTTCGATTCAATCATAGGCTTCACGATCCGAAGCAGTCATCTCGTAGGAGGCCTGCAGGCAGCAGCGAAGTTGTCGATGAAGAGCGTCTTTACGTTCCGTATTCACCAACCTTCTCGCTTTTCCCCCGAACCTCTTGATTCCCCCGCCCCCTCCCTATACTGTACTTGGACGCGGAAAACACGCGGGTGTAACTCAGTGGTAGAGTACCTCGTTGCCAACGAGGTTGTCGTGGGTTCAAATCCCATCACCCGCTCTTGACTGGGTCATTGCAGGCCGAGAAGTCGGGGTCGTTCGGGGCTTGTCCCGGGGCCGTGCTTCCCGGCTTTTCTTGTTTGAATGGGGAACGACGATGGCCGACGAAATGACACCGGACGCTGACACCGCAGTCGCCGAGTTGCCGCCCGAAAACGCCACCGAGAAGCTCGACCAAAGCGTCGAAATCAACGATGCCGGCCCCTGCCGCAAGCACATCAAGGTGACTGTCGCCCGCAAAGCGATCGATCAGCGGTTCAACGAAAAGTTCACCGAGCTGGTCCGGGCCGAGCAGTCGCCGATCAACGGCTTCCGTCCCGGCAAGGCCCCTCGCAAGGTGATCGAACGCCGCTTCCGCAGCAGCGTCGAAGAGCAGGTTCGCAACGAAGTGCTGATGGCCAGCCTCGAACAGCTGGCGACCGATCACAAGATTTCCCCGCTTTCGCCGCCCGATCTCGACCCGTCCAAGCTCGAAATTCCGAACGATGATTCACCGTTCGTCTATGAGTTCGATGTCGAAGTCCGCCCCGAGTTTGACCTGCCCGATTATAAGGGCATCAAGCTGCGGCGGCCCACCAAGACGTTCACCGCGGACGACATCGCCAAGGAACAGCGTCGGCTATTGGAGCCCGCCGGCGAACTGATCATCAAACCGGGTGACAGCCCGGAAGTCGCGATCGACGACTACATCGAAGCCGATGTCGTGATCAACGACGGAGAAAAGGATCTGAATACGGTCAACGACGCTCGCATGAAGGTCGAGGATACCCTGGCGCTGACCGACGGTCTGGCTGAGAATTTCGGCAAGGAACTGGCGGGAGCGAAGGTCGGCGATGAGCGCTCGGTCATGATTAAACTGGCCGAGAACGCCGTTGAAGCTCACAAGGGCAAGACGATCACCGCCAAGTTCAAGGTCAAGTCGATCAAGGTGATGAAGCTGCCTGAACTGACGCCGGAACTGCTTCGCGAGTTCGGCGTTCGCAATGAAGATCAGTTCCAGGAGCTGATCGCCGCGATGATGGCCCGCCGGCTCGAGTACGCCCAGCGGCAATCGTTCCGCCGGCAGATTCTGGAACAGCTTGTCGACACGGCCAAGTGGGAACTGCCAAACGATCTGCTGATCCGCCAGGCCCGGCAGACGTTGTCGCGCCGGGTGATGGAAATGCGCAGTGCCGGGATGGCAGATCCCGAGATCATGGGCCGCATGCAGGTGATCCAGCAGAATTCGATCGGCAGCACGGCGGTCGCCCTGCGGGAACACTTCGTTCTGCAGAAGATTGCCGAACTGGAAAAGATCGAGATCGAAGAATCGGACATCGACGAGGAGATCGACCGGATCGCGGACCGCACGGGCGAGAATCGCCGTAAAGTGCGTGCCCGCATGGAAAAAGAAGAGATGATCGAGGCGCTCGCCACCGAGATTCTCGAACGCCGCGCCCTTGACGTCGTGCTCGACAATGCGGTGTATGAGGATGTTGAACTGAAATCCGAGGATGAGGAGAACGGCATCTCGACGGTTTCGGCGGAAGCCGCTCCCGCGACATCCGACGAGACCACGCCTGCGTAGAATGGGAAGTACCCCCCTGCAACGCGGCCGGTGCTGTCCGTCCCCCGGCCGCCCGCATTCGCACCAGAAAGGTGATCCGATGAATCTACCGTACCAAGGGATGGCTCCCATGTCCGAGCCGATGGTGCAGCGCTACCGCGACTACACCCGCATGCGGAACATGACCACCGGCGATTTGCTGCTGGACAACCGCATCATCTTCCTCGGCAGTTCGCCGGAGACTGGCGGCAACCCGGCCATTTCCGATTACATGGCCAACATCATCATCCAGAAGATGCTCTTTCTGCAGTACGAGAACCGTACGCAGGAAATCCACATGTACATCAACTGCCCCGGCGGGTCGGTCACCGCCACGCTGGCGATCTACGACACGATGCAGTTTCTGGAATGCCCGATCGCCACCTACTGCATGGGCATGGCGGCCAGCGGTGCGGCCATTGTGCTCGCGGCCGGGTCGAAGGGCAAACGTTTTGCGCTGCCCAACTCGAAGGTAATGGTCCACCAACCCTGGGGGCAGGTCCCCTACGCGCAGGTCTCGGACATCGAGATCACGGCGAACGAGTTCATGAAGGATCGCCAGCGCCTCAACGCGATCCTGGCCAAGCATACAGGTCAGCCTATCGAGGCCATCGAGAAGGAAACCGAGCGAGATCGCTTTTTCGATGCCCACGAATCGAAGGCGTTCGGCCTGGTCGATGACGTGCTGCAAAAGCTCGAACCGGCGAAGAAGTAACGGCCGGCCCGTCCCCTGCAATCCCTACCGCGCAATTATCCGGCCGAACCAGTTCCACCTTCCTGCGAAGGAAGGCGGCCCGCGCGGTAAAGCTCATGATCCATCACCACGCATCCGATCCCATTCGATGAGGGGCGGGTGCCCACGGAGAACCCCGATGCCACTTGTCCCGTATGTTGTCGAACGCAGCGGCCGGGAAGAGCGCGTCTTCGATATTTACAGTCGATTGCTCAAAGACCGCATTATCTTCCTGCAAGGACCGATCGATGATGTCAGCGCGAACCTGATTGTCGCGCAGTTGCTGTTCCTGCAGTTCGAGGACCCGAAGGCGGACATCCATTTGTACATCAACAGCCCCGGCGGCAGCGTGACCGCCGGGATGGGTGTCTACGATACGATGCAGTACATCACCTGCGATGTCTCGACCTACTGCATCGGCCAATGCGCCAGCATGGGTGCCGTGCTGCTGGCGGCCGGAACCAAGGGCAAACGCAATGCCCTGCCCAACTGCCGGGTGATGATCCATCAGCCGCTGGCGGGCACGGAAGGCACGACGACCGAGATCCTGATTCACGCGAAAGAGTTCATCCGCACCAAGCGGCACCTGAACGAGATTCTGATCAAACATACCGGCCATCCGCTCGAGAAGATCGAAACGGATACCGACCGCGATAAGTTCATGGACGCCCGCGAGGCCCTCGAGTACGGCATCGTCGACCATGTACTCGATCGCATGCCCGTGACCATCCGACCGCCGGCGAACTGACCGGGCGACAGGTGCTGAAATCTGAAAATGCCCCGACCTGAGGCCTTCGAAGGTCGGGGATGTCAAAGGACTGACATGGACTGGAACGGTCTCCGATTACCGCTCGCTGTTCTGCTGCTGGCAACCGCCGGCGGTTGCCGGTCCAACGCCAAACGTGATCTGCTTGAAGCCGAACTTCGCACCAAAGAGCGTGAGCTGCGTGAATCGCAGACGGAAGTCGAACGTACACGCCTCGTCAACCAGACACTGGAACGTGACTTCATGGCCCGCCAGTCCGGTGAGGCGCTTCCGCCCAACGTCTCCCTGGCCATCCCCAAAGACATCACCATCGGCAACGGCACCGGCGGTGTCGACAACGACAATCAGCCGGGCGATGAATCGCTGCTGGTCGTCGTCATTCCGCGCGACGAAGACCAGCAACCGATCCGGGCGGTCGGCAGCCTGCAGGTGCGCGTCTGCGAGATCATGCCGGGGGGCGTCAAGGTGCCGTTGAGTATGTGGGAAGTCAGCAGTGCCGACCTGCGTCGTACCTGGAAAAGCGGGCTGCTCGGCAGCGGGTATCAGGTCCCGCTGGCCTGGAGCAAACTGCCGACCCAGAAGAAGTTGCGCATCGAAGCCCAGTTCCGCCTCGCCGACGGCCGGGTGTTCGAAGCGGACAAAGATGTGCCGATCCGCCCGTTCCCGATGACTGCACCCGTTGCTCAGCCACCCGCCCCACTGCCAACGGGGCCGGTCGTCCCGTAGCGTACACGTGTCCTTGTGTTCGGTTCCGAACGTGGGGTACGCGTCCCGCGTGCCCTGCTTATGGGC
>Ga0105044_10008393_pt1 | contig 14183 bp, 13 predicted proteins | sample MAT01_FD_78092 | JGI IMG/M metagenome (GOLD analysis project Ga0105044, IMG submission 78092) | Freshwater microbial communities from Lake Fryxell liftoff mats and glacier meltwater in Antarctica - MAT-01 | ecosystem: Environmental > Aquatic > Freshwater > Ice > Liftoff microbial mat | place...
AACAAGCCCAGATCTTCCGGATCCTCGGAGTTGATTGGAAGGCGCTCTGCCCGGCGACGAAGACGGAAATCAAACCGTGATCGACTTTGTAGTGCCTTTTGCGCGAAGGTCGATGGTTTATTAGGGATGCACGAGCTGGATAAGAAACTTGGGTTAGAGCGTCTGAGCGAGGGAATTGGGGTTCGAGTCAGAATTTTCACGAGTTTGAGGAGTTTGTGTGAACACAAATGATGAAAACGAGGGGGAATTCGGGCCGAATCCCCGATTTCCGCAGCCGGGCGGGATAAGTCCGACAGGCTCCTGGTCTCTTATCCTACCACCCGACCGCCACCGGACGGCAGCACGACTCTCAGTTTGTGGACTGCCCCGACGACCGCAGTGACGGCAGCCTCGACCTCCGCAGCGGTGTTGAGATGTGACAGCGAGAAGCGCACGCTGCCGCGGGCACGCTCCTTGCTTTGCCCCATCGCCATTAGGATGCGACTCGGTTGGACGGATCCGGTGCTGCAGGCCGAGCCGGGGGAGCAGCAGATGCCCGCGTGATCGAGCAGGATGAGCAGACCCTCGCCTTCGACGCCGGGAAAATAGAGATTGCTGGTCTGGGGCAGACGTAGCCCGGGATCACCATTGCGCTGGAGGTCGGGAAGTTGGGCGAGCAACCCGTCCTCGAAGGCGTCACGCAATAGGTTTTGTTCGGAAGCGAGCGCGAGCCGTTCCCAGGCCAGCTTCGCCGCCACGCCGAGCCCCACGATGCCGGGGACATTCTCGGTGCCGGAGCGTCGTTCGCTTTCCTGTCCGCCTCCCAGCAAGGTCGGATGAAATCGGGCATGGCGGTTGACAAAGAGGGCTCCGATTCCCTTCGGTCCGTGGAACTTGTGAGCAGAGAGGGAGAGTGCTTGGATCGGAAGATCACGCACGGAGACGGGCACTTTGCCGACAGCCTGGACGGCGTCGCTGTGGAAAGGGACGCCCCGCTCCGCCGTGAGCTCCGCCGCCGCTCGGATCGGGCTGAGCACGCCGGTCTCGTTGTTCGCCCAAATCAGACTGGCCAGTGCTACGGAATCGTCGCCGAGATGATCGCGCCAGGCCGCGAGGTCGAGGTGGCCGAGCGAGTCAACCGGGGCGAGTCGTGCCGCCACGTTTTGGGCGATTTCCTGGATCGCACTGTGTTCGACGGTTGAGGTGAGCAAGGCTGGCCGGTCCGGTGAAAGCGCGAAAGCCGAGTGCAGGGCACTGTGATTCGATTCCGTTCCACCGCTCGTGAAGACGATTTCCTCCGGCTCCGCTCCGATGAGAGACGCGACCTGCTCCCTCGCCAGGTCAATCGCCCGCCGAGCCTGTTTCCCGAAGCGATAGCCCGCCGAGGGATTCCCATACCACTCGCCCAACCACGGCAGCATCGCCTCCCGCACTTCAGGTGCGACAGCGGTGGTGGCGTTGTTGTCGAGGTAGATCATGTTTTGGCGGTTTAGCGGTTTAGCGGTTTAGCGGTTTGGCTGACTCCTCTCCTCACTGCAAACTCGCCTCGAACTCCCCTTCACTCAACATCGCAAGTGCCTCACCGACGAGGTAGAGAGAGCCGGTCACGAGGGTTCGGAGGGAGCTTGAGGCGACGAGGGAGGATGCTTCAGACCAAGAAGTGGCCTCGCGGAGGGGAATAGCAGGAAGCCCGGCCGATTCATAGGACTCGCGGAGGGCGCCCGTAGAGAGGCCGCGCTCGGATTGCAGCGGCACAAAGGTGATCGCTCCGGCGATGGGGGCAAGTGCGGCGAGGACGCCGGAAATATCTTTCGATGAAACGGCTCCGAATATAAGGTGGGCTTTTTCCTGGGGAAATTCCTCCTGCCAGGCCGCAGCGAGCACTCGGGCGGCATCGGGATTGTGGGCGCCATCGAGGATGAGTTGATCGGTAATTTGTTGAAAGCGCCCCGGCCAGCTCGTCGCTGCGAGGGAGGCGCGGATGCCATCCTGGGTGAGCCGCTCGGAGGCGATCCGGCAGGCGGCTTCGACAGCGAGAGCGGCGTTTTCGCGCTGATGAGGCCCGCGCAGTCCCAGCTTCCAATCTGCCGGGAGCGGATGCGCTTCCAGATAGGGAATGCCCAAAGCCAGGGCCCGCCGACCCATCACATCACGAGCTTCAGGGGCCAGGTCGGCCACGATGACGGGAGTTTCGGGCTTCAGGATCCCGGCTTTTTCTCCCGCAATTTCGCGAAGCGTCTCGCCGAGCCATTGCTGGTGATCGAGGGAAATCGAGGTGATGACACTCAGGTTGGCTTGGATCGCATTGGTCGCATCGAGCCGCCCGCCCATGCCGGTCTCCAGTATGATGACCTCGCAGGCTTCATTTTGAAAGTGTCGCATCGCGAGCGCGAGGCTGAGTTCGAAGAAGGTTGGATGCGGATCCCAACTGCTCACGATTTCGCGCAGTTCGGAAAGTCCCCGGCCGCAGGCCGTTTCGCTGATCGGCAGGCCACCAACCTGAATCCGCTCGCGATAGTGCACCAGATGGGGCGAGGTGAAAAGTCCGGTTAGCATACCGGAGTCCCGCAGGATGCGCTCCGCGAAAGCGCAGACGGAGCCTTTGCCATTGGTTCCCGCGACATGGATGACCGGGACACCTGGTCGCTGTGGATCGATCCCGGCCCCTTGCAAGAGACGGTTCGCGGAGTCCAGTCCGAGTTTGATCCCGAACAGTTGCGTTCCGTAAAGCCAGGCGATGGATTCGGCGTAAGTCACGAGCTCGGCGTAAAGAGAGTGAAGCCGCCCAATATGCCCACGAAAAAGGCCCTGTCCACGGGGAGTCCCGCAGACAGGGCCAAGGCTACCAAGGAAAAGTGGTTTCCGGGGCAATCAGAAGGACAAACGAGCGCCGAGAAGCACTGCGTGGCTGGCTGGATTGTCCTGTGTTTCGGTGGTGAAGTCCCCGAAATCAGTGGTGAAAGCCTGATTCGACAACACCATGTAGCGATATTGGGTGAACATCGAAAGCCGATCCGTCAGAGGGAAGTCCACCCCGGCGACCAACTGCCAGGCGAAGCCATCGGACTCATCGCTGAAGCGAACCGTATCAAGATCGCCTCGGAACGAAGTGTTGGCATAACCGACACCACCGCCGAAGTATCCGGTCAGCTTTCCAAGGGGAACTTCCTTGAGATAGTTGAAGAAGAGAGCGCGGGTTTCCACGTCAAAGCTCGCGGGCAGGTCGAAATCGACATAGGTCACTCCGCTTACCTCGTTGTGGGTGTAGGAGGTCTCCAGCTCGAAGCGGCTTCCACCAAGGAATTGCGAGTAAACGCCGACGCCGACTCCGAAAGTCTCACCGTCTTCGAGGTCGAAGTTGATGGGCACATTGGTGGGATCGAAAGCGGGGTCGGAGTGATCGTAGCCGACCGGACAGTGCGCCGGGTCAGGCACCCCATCGAAGGCACCGATGGTCTCGTAGTCCGAACCGAAGTCGAAGCCGGCGTATCCAAAGACGTAGGCTTTCCTTTCCTTCGGTTGAACTACGGGGCCTTTGGCGCTGAAGCGCATGGCGGTTCCGGCGGTCGCAGAAGCGGTGAAGGCCGCCAGAATGGTGGCCACGATAATTGGGAGTGGTTTAATAATCATCTTTTCCATATTATAAATTTATTCATAATTTATGGAAAAACAAGATAAATTTCATGAATTTTAATAAAAACTGATAATTTATAACGTCTAATTACTCGGTTTTAGATAATTTTTCGGTTCTTGAGCCCATTTTTCGTGGATTTAGGGCCCCATCCCGCCAGAATCCACCTGCCAAGCAGGTGAATCCGTGGTTCAATGAGCTTAAGTCCATGTCCGCCCTCCCCTCACTACCCTCGGCTCTCGGGATGACTCTCGATGACTGGACTGCCTGGATGGAATCCCGCGGTCATTCGAAATTTCGCGCCAAGCAGGTCGTGGAGTGGATCTTCAAAAAACGGATCGCCGATTTTCAGGAGATGACGAGTCTGAGCCAGGAGTTGCGCGACCAACTCGCCGCCTGCTTCACCTTCGGCAATCTCCCGGTAGTGCGTCTGACCGGTTCCCACGACACCACTCAGAAGCTTCTGTTCCGACTCCACGACGGTCGGCTCATCGAGACCGTGAAAATCCCCGCGAATGTGAGCTTCAACGGAGAGCGGAGCGACCGCATCACCCTCTGCATCTCTAGCCAAGTCGGCTGCGCTTACGATTGCAAATTTTGTGCGAGCGGTCTGGCGGGCTTCACCCGCAACCTCGAGGTCGAAGAAATCGTCGGGCAGGTCCTCAGCGCGGAATTCGCCTGTGGAGAACAAGCGCGTAATCTGGTCTTCATGGGCATGGGTGAGCCGCTTGCCAATCTGACACGTCTGATCAAGGCCCTCGAAATTCTCAATGCCGGTTGGGGAGTCAATATCGGGGCACGTCATATCACCGTCTCGACCAGCGGCCTCGCCCCCCAAATCGAGAAGCTGGCTGCCCTACCTTGGCAAATCCGGCTCGCCATATCCCTGCACGGTGCCACCGACGAAGTGCGCGACCGTATCATGCCGGTGAACCAAAAGTATCCGCTGGCCCGCCTCTTCGAGGCTCTTCAGGTTTGGAATCGATACAAAAAGCAGAAGGTGACCTTTGAATACATCCTCATCGAAGGAGTCAACGACGGGCTCGATCAGGCCAAGGTTCTCGCGAAACGGGCGGCCGCCTTGCACGCGAAGGTGAATCTCATCCCCTACAATACCGTCGAGGGATTACCCTGGGCACGCCCCTCGGAGGCCCGACAGGAGGCCTTTCTTTTCGAGGTGAAAAAGGGCGGGGTCATGGTCACGCTCCGTCGGGAGAAAGGACATGACATCGACGCTGCTTGTGGCCAACTCCGCTTGCAGGAGGAGACCGCCGAGGGACTCATCATCCCGGCGGCTTCCTGAAATAGGCCGGCAGGAGCACGCATCCAACAGGGTAGAATCCATGGATCTCCGGCAATTTCGCATTGCGGGAAACGGGTCGATGCGGGAGTATCCGCGATGCGATCCTGCGCCACGACCCTCGAATCCGAACTCAGGCCCGATGAATTGGAGTGCCTCACGGCTTTGCTCCGGGAAAGCCGCAAGTCGGGCCAACACCTGGAAATCGGCACCGCAGCCGGAGGCACTCTGTGGAGGATGATGGATTGTTTCTCCGCAGCGGAGCGTCCCCTCTTCGTTGTGGTCGACCCTCTTTCGTATTTAAAAACCACCACGAGGTCGTGCTACAGAATCTGCGTGAACACGGCATCGATCCGGCCGGAGTCGAGTTCCGCCAGACCACCAGCGCGGAAACGTTTGCGGCCACCGAGCAACTCGGCGAGACTTTTGATTTCATCCTCATCGACGGCAATCACAAGCTGCGCTGCGTGACCGAGGACTTGCGTTGGACCAGCCGTCTCAATCCCGGTGGTTATGTTTGTCTCCACGATTGCTTGCCACAATTCCCCGGAGTGACCATTTCGAGCCGTGCTTTCCTCAAGCGGAATCCCAACTACGAAGTAGTCCACCACGTGAATTCGCTGTTGGTGCTTCGGAAGCAATCGGCTTCTCCCCGGCCTGAGGTCAGTGCTTTGCAATTGGCCGGGGCGCACCTGCGGACTCCGATGATCCAGTCGGGGAAATTCGTCCGCAAGCGCCTCGCCAAGCTGCGGGGCTGAGGCTCGCATGAAAAGCAGCAGGGGATCCGTTGGCTCCCCTGCATTTCGATGATTCCCCGGATTCGGCGACTCCGGGGCTGCCATCTCAAGATTTGCGCAAACCGACTCAGTGGGCGTGATCGCAGGTGCAGGCGTATTCCCGGTGCTTGCAGGTCGGGCACTGCTCAAGATTGAGATTAAACTTTTCGATTACTGATTTCGCATCCGGAGTGGCCTTAAGTTGGATGACGAGCGGGAAGTCGTTGCCTTCTGGAAGAGCGACGTCGGAGACAAGCGAGTCGCCCACTTTGGCAAAGGTCAGTGTCGTCGGGGCGCTGCGGTCGCCGGCGGTGATTTTGACGCTTTGTGCTTCGATGGGGATCACTTTGCCATCTTCGCTGAGGGCGCTGATCTGCACTTTGCGCTCTTCGGTCACGAAGAACTCAAGGTGAGGTTCGACCGCGTGGAGGACGCGTCCTCCGTTGGGTCCGGCCACGATGTGGTCGTGGTCGTGATCATGGTCGTGCTTCTTTTCCTCGGCTTGGAGAGGCAGGAAGACTGCGCCCATGGCCAGAATCGTGAGGGTGGAGATGAGGTGGGTTGTTTTCATAGTTGTGTTTTTGTTTGGGTTGCTAACCGGGTTGGACGAATCGGAGTGAGAGACTATGGAGGAAATTACGCCGCCGCCGCCGCGCCGCGCTCCAAAGCGGCGGTGGCGGGGCGTCGGCAAAAGGCAAGGAAGACCGCCGGAGTCACTGCCAGCCCGAGCAGAGTCGAGCTGACCAATCCTCCGACAATGACGATGGCAATGGGGTTCAGAATTTCTTTGCCGGGGTCCTCCGAAGCCAGCACCAGCGGGATGAGGGCGATCCCGGCGGACAGCGCGGTCATGAGCACAGGCACGAGCCGCTCTAGGGTGCCGCGCACGACCATGGCGCGGTCGAAGCTCTCGCCCTCATGTCGCATGAGGTGGAGGTAGTGGGAAATCATCATGATGGAATTCCGCGCGGCGATTCCCGAAATCGCGATGAAGCCAACCAAGGTCGCGATGCTGACATTCCCAAGCGTCCAGCTTGTCAGGAGCACTCCGCCGACAAGCGAGATGGGGATATTTGTCAGGACCAATGCGACAAAGGCGGCGCTTTGGAAATAACTGTAGAGCAAAAAAATCACGACCCCGAGGATCACGATCGACATCAGCATAATACGACGTTTGGCATCGGCTTGGGCCTGGTATTCGCCTTCGTAAGAAATGCGGTAGCCTTGCGGCAGTCTGACCTGTTTTTTCACGGCGGCGGTGAGTTCCTCGACAACGCGGTTGAGATCGCTCGCCGTCGGATTGATTGAAACGACGATGCGACGCTGGGTGTTTTCCCGCAGGATCGTATTCGGCCCGGTCGCCTGGCGGATCTCCGCCACGCTGGAGAGCGGGATCCGTTGGCCGCTTTTCGTATCGATGCTGAGCTGCCCGAGGCGCTCGGGGGACTCGCGTAACGAGGCCGGGAGGCGCACGACCATCTCGTAAACCTGCTGGCCCTCATAGACTTCGCCGACGACTGCTCCGCCCATGAGATCGGCAAGATCGCGGTTCAATTCCCCGGGGGAGATGCCGTAGGCGAGGGCGCGTTTGCGATCCACCTCGATGCGGAGCTGGGGGATGGGGGCCTGCTGCTCGAGGCGGGCTTCCTCCAGTCCGGGGATGGAGCGGGCGATTCCGGCGACCTCGTTGCCGAGGCGGAGCAGTTCGTCGAGTTCGGGGCCGTAAATCTTCAGGGCTACTTTGGCCGAGACGCCGCTCAGCATGTGTCCGACCCGGTCGGCGAGCGGGCCACTGATGGCCGAAAAGGTGCCGGGGATGCCCCGCATGGTGTCACGGATATCGCTGAGGATTTCCGTCCGGCTGCGCTGCGCGGTGGGGGAAAATTCGACGTCGAATTCCGCCGTCGAAACCGGCACAACGTGGTCGCCCCGTTCGGCCCGTCCGGCGCGATAGCCAACCGTTTCAACTTCGGGGATTTGCAGCAGCAGCTCGACGGCGCGATCTGCCAGCTCGGTGGTTTGCTTGAGAGACGTGCCCGGCGCGGTGGTGGTGGCGACCACAGCGGTCGGCTCGCGAAACGGAGGAAGGAAATTTCCGCCCATGCTGCCATAGACGAAGGCGGTCAGGACCAGCAGGCCGGCCGTCACCGCCAGCACCAGCAGCGGTTGAGCGAGAGCGAGTCGGAGGAGGGTGCCTGCGAATACTCGTTTCAAATTTCGTATAAACCAGCCCTCGCGTTCCACCGCCGAGGGCTTGGGATGCAGCAAAAACGAGCTCAGCACCGGAATCACCGTCAGTGAAACCACGAACGATGCCGCCATGCTCACGATCGTGGCAATGGCGATGGGAGCGAAAAGACGACCCTCCACCCCGCTGAGGGCGAGCAGCGGCACGAAGACGAGAATCACAAGAACCGTCGCGTAAAGGATCGATGATCGAACCTCTGATGAAGCCGCCGCGATGATCTCCAGCTTCGTTCTTTTGCACCCCCCCGCGACCCATTCACGGAGACGACGATAGACATTCTCCACATCGACGATGGCATCGTCCACCACCATTCCAATGGCCACTGCGAAGCCGCCCAAGGTCATGGAATTCACTGTTTGCCCCATGAGGTCAAAGACGATGACCGCGATCCCCAGCGAGAGAGGGATGGCCGTCAGGGTGATCAGGGTGATACGAAAATTGAAGAGAAACAGAAACAACACCACCGCCACCATGATGGCTCCATCGCGGAGGGCCTCCTCGAGGTTGCCGATGGCCAACTCGATGAAGTCAGCCTGGCGGTAGAGGTTGATGACCTCGACTCCGGCGGGCAATGTTTGTTTCAACTCCGCAACCACTTTTTCGATCCGTTCGGTCAGCGCGATGGTGTCGAAGTCGGGCGACTTGGTGATGCTGACGATGACGCCGCGAAAGCCTTCGGGCGCTTCGTGGTTGGTCCCGGCGAGATGCTTCGAGCCCATCGCCGCATCGCCCCGCATCGGTTCGGTGCCCCAGACGACCTCGGCGACATCGCCGATCCGGATGGCCCGGTCGTCGCGATGATCCACCACCGCATCGGCGATCACCGCGAGGTCGGTGGTCATGGCCAGATTGCGCACCATGATCTCCTGAGCACCTTCCGTCAGGAAGCCGCCTGTGGTATTGCTGACCGCCTTACCGGCGGCTTCCCGCAACTGGTCGAAAGAAATGTCCAGGGCCAGCATCTCACCGGGGCGGGGCTGGATCTGGATTTGTTTGACCCCGCCGCCCATGTTGAGCACTTCGGCGATGCCGGGGATCGATTGAATTTGGCGGGCGATGGTCCAGTCGGAGAGACTGCGCAGGTCGCTCAAGCCTGTTTTTCCCGAAGGATCGACCACGCCGAGTAGCATGATGTTCCCCATCAGCGAGGCGACCGGCGTCAGGTAGGGGGTCACTCCATCAGGCAGGGCTTCGGTTGCCCCGGTGAGCCGCTCCTGGACGAATTGACGGGCCTGATAAATGTCTGTGCCCCAGTCGAACTCGACGTAGATCAGTGAGAGCGAAATGTCGTTGATGGTGCGCAGCCGGGTCACGCCGGCCACTCCCATGAGGGCGCTCTCCAGCGGGATGCTGACGAGGGTCTCGACTTCCTCGGGCGCGTAGCCGGGCGCTTCCGTTAGAATAATGACCGTCGGTTTGGTCAAATCAGGCAGCACCTCGACGGGGAGGGAGACGACCTTCCAGAGTCCCACCGCGAGCAGCGCAGCTGCGAGGGCGAGGATCAGGAACCGCTGCCGCAGGGAAAAGTGAATGAGGGTATTCAGCATCGCAGCAAAAAGAGATCAGCGGCGTTTCCACCAGAGCTGGGTCATGACCAAGGCGGCGAGGGTGGCAAGGATGGCCCAAGCCATGACAAGCGTGCCGCCGAGACCGTTCCCATGGTCGAGATCAGTTTCGTGGTCATGCTCGCCAGCAGACTTCCCTTTTCCCCCCTTGTCGGCCTCGCTCAGTTCTGACCCGTCCTCGGCGTGCTCGTGACCGTGGGCCGCGTCGAGGGCTTCCTTGAGCGAAATGCCGCTGCCTCCTCCCGCGAAACTTAGCGCATACGATCCGGTCGTGACCACCTCGTCACCGGGGAACAAACCAGAGATCACCTCGACGGATTCCTCGTTTTGCTCGCCAAGCACCACCGGAGCCCGCACATAGGCATTCGGCAGGTCAAAGTCCGCCACGAAAACCACGCGGCCAGTCGGACTGCCTTGCACGGCGATGCGCGGCACGCTCAGAACGTTACTCCGCGAAGCGGTAATGAGAGAAAACTCGACTCTCATGCCCGGCTGGATTTTTCCCTCGGTGTTGTCCAACACGAAGATGCCTTCAACCGTGCCCGCCTCGCGATCCGCATCGACCGCGAAGCGCTCCAAGGTGGCCTCGATCGTCTCCGAACCGAGGGCGGGGATGCGCAGCCGGGCTTTGGTTCCCAGTCCAATCCCGACGGCGGAGGGCTCGGGAATTTTGGCCACAGCCCAGAGCCGGCTGCGGTCGGCGACGTCGAGCAGATCCTTCTCCGGCTCCACCGGATCGCCGAGGCGCACGTGGGAATCGACGACCAGGCCGTCCTGCAGCGCAGTCAGCTCTATGGTGGGGGGCGGGTCGCCCGGCTGGCGCGTCTCGACCCGGGCCACCACCTGACCGGCTTTCACCGTATCACCAACGTGCACTTCGAGCCCTACCACCCGCCCGGCGATGCGGGAGGAAACGACGGAGCGCTGCGAGGGAATTTCCTCGACCCGGCCGATCGCGAACACCGTCGTTTCGAAGTCGCGCTCCTCCACGAGTTCGGTGACGAGGCCCAGATTCTGCACTGCGATCTTATCCAGGATGACGGTGTTTTTGGCCCGATCCGAACCGGCGTCCTGGGCGACGACGACATCGCCGAAAAGGGCGAAAAGGGCGAAAGGGAGAAGAAGACAAACAAATTTCATCGGAAAAGAAGCCTCATTTGGCGGAGTCGGAAGGCAGAGAAAGACCGGGATATGCTCCGGTGACGTAGCGAACCTTCGCCTCGGCCTGATGCCAGGCGCTCAGAGCATCGAGGGAGGCTTTGCGCAGCTCAAGGATCTGCTCCTGGGCGCGCTGCACCTCAATGAGGCTGGCTTGTCCCTGGGCATAAGCTTGGCGGAACTCGGTCAAATTATGCTCGGCCAAGTCCATGACTTCCCCGCCGGTCTCACGGGCGAGGCCCCAGGCGTCTCGACTCTGCTGGTAGGCCTCGGCCAGCTCGCTGCGGATCTGGAATTGCACCGCTTCCAGTTCGCGTGAGGCGGCCTCCCGATTGATGTTGGCTTGGGCGATGCCCTCTTGATTGCGCTGACGCAGGGGCAAGGGGATGGAGACGCCGATGCCGAGGAAGGTATTGCGCTCCAGTCCCCCTGGTTCGTCCACGGCCCTTTCTCGTTCCGCAAAGGCTTCCACGGCGATGTCCTCCCAACGCTTCGCGTGCGCCAGGGTGGCCTCCGCGCCCGCCTCGTCGATCCGTGAGAGGGCGAGAACATGGTCAGGCCGATGGGCGAGGACCTCGGCAAAGTCACGCTCCGCGAGGGCGGAACCAGGGCGGCCCAGGGCGGCGGGTGGGTTGAAACCGGTGTTCGGCTCCAGTCCGACGAGTTGCTTGAGGTGAAGCAGCGAGGCCTTTTGCGCGGCGGCGTTCCGGGTAGCCTGTTGGGAGATGCTCTGGCCGGTCAGCTTGGTCTGGATGACGGTCAACTTGGAGACCTCACCCGCTTCGGCTTGTTTGGTCAAAAAGGCGAGGATTTCCTCATTGAGCGCCGCCAGCTCTCGGGAGCTTTCCCATTGGCTCCGCGCCGCCAGCCATTCCACCAGCGCGAGATCGACCTGATAGGCCAGCTCGCGTCGTCGCTCCGCCAGTTCGGCTTCCGCGAGGATGACTTGCCATTGGCGCAACGACTTTTCATGACGCAGCCGCGCCGTCAGAGGAAAGCGCTGTGAAAACGCCACCGCCAGGGTGCCCTCGTTTTCGTCGAGACCGGCCTCATCGTCGCTGTAGCTGACCTCCAGCTCTGGATTGTCGAGGCGACCTGACCAGCGCTGTGTCGCCCGAGCGCGGTCGATCTCCAGCGTGGCGAGACGGAGCTCGCGGTTGTTTTCGAAAGCGAGGCGGATTACCTCGTCGCGGGAAGATTCGGCCGCACCACTGACCGACATGAAGAAACCGCCGCTCAGAGCGCAGGAGATGAGGCAAAGGGAGCGGGCAAACATGGGATGACGAAGCAACATGAGGCCACTCCTACCTCTGTTTAATGCCGGTGGCCACGAATCCCCCCAAAAAGAGATCAAGCCCGCCGGATTTTTTCCGGGGGGAGGGCTGCGGTGCGGCATTATACTTGTAGCAATCCGACTTTCATTATGGACCCCAACCCGACGACAGACCCTTTGCCCGAAGCGCTCGCCCGTTACGGACTCGCCCGCCCTGATATCGACCTGAGTGGCTTCGACCGGGGCGTGTGGAATCGGATCGCAGCGTTGACCCCTCGCCGAGAGCAGAGCCTCAGCGGAACTCGTATCTTCGCCGGAGCCCTGGCCGGGGCTTGCGTGGGTGTCATCCTCGCCTGGGTAGGGGCGAATCTGTATGGAGACCAGCAACGTGGTAAAATTGAGCAACGTTACGTCGAGACGATTCATCCGGTGTGGCGCAGCAATCATTTGCATGATGACGCGGCTCTGTGAAAAAATGCTGTCAGGAAGCGCGATTTTGTCGAAATCGACCCGGCCCGAGTGGGATCGGTGACGTTACCCTGTTTGCTCATCGAGGAGGGTCCCGCCATTCAGAGATTGCATGACTAGATCGATTCAAGGGCGGAGCGCAGCGGGAGGCATCATGAGATTTACTTGAGCGATATTCGCCGGGCCGCGCCATCCAAATGGAAAACGATTCTTCGACAGCCGATGAAGGAAATGAACTAACCCTGTTTTACCCGCGGCAAACCTTGGCCAATTCCATGCGAAACATCTTCTCAAAAACCTTTCTGATTGCTCTTCTGGTCGGTGGCCTCGTTTTTGCGGCGACCTTCTTCTGGCGGAAACACACCATCGACGACCACTTCACCCACCTCTCCGCCTTCGCCTGGTTCTGCGAGGAGTTCTCCGTCAACCCGGAGCAACAGTCGAAGATCGAAGCGCTTCACCAAAAGTATTTCCCGGAGTGCGAAGACCATTGCATCCATTACGCCGACACCCGGGAAACCCTCGCCGCCATCAATCAGGATCCACGGCTCGATCGCTCCGAGGCCCATCGAGCGGCGGCCGAGCGCCTCTCCCAACTGGAGCAAGAGGCTGACCAAAAATTCATCGCCTTCATCTACGCCGTCGCCATTGAGATGGAACCGGCCGATTCGGAGCGTTACCTCTCTCGCATGAAGGGATGGCTGGAGCGTCGTCCGGTTTTTGTAGAAGAGTGATGGCAGCCCCCCGGTCAGACATGGAGAGCCAGCCTGAAGACGACCTCCGCGCCATGGCGCGTCTCCGCGACGGCGAAGACCTTGCGCTCGGCGACCTGATGCGACGATGGAAGGAACCGCTCGTGAGCTACTGCTGGCGCATAGTCGGCCATGCGGGCGACGCCCGCGATCTCGCTCAGGAGACCTTTGTAAAAATTTATCAGGCCCGGCATCGTTATCGCCCGGATTCCGCGTTTTCCACCTGGATGTTCGCCATCGCCACGAATCTGTGCCGACAGCACTTGCGCTGGCGACGACGCCATCCCGAGCAATCCCTGGATAGTCTGAACGAGGCCCCGATCCCTGCCGTTGCGTCGGCCGATCCCGCCGAGAGCGCCGACCTCTCCTCCCTCGCCATCGACCTCGACCGGGCCATCAGTGCGCTGCCCGCTGATTTGCGCATCGCCTTCGTGCTCACGGAATGGCAGGGCATGTCCCATCGCGATGCGGGAAATATCCTCCGCTGCAGCGCGAAAGCGATTGAGCGGCGGTCCGCCCGCGCCCGCGAGACCTTGCGTGCGGGTCTTTCGAAACATTGGGGAGGGCATGCGGGTCAGGCGGACGCTCTCTGACAAACGGACGGACAAACGGACGGACGGACGGACGGACGCCCCACCGAGTCGCGATCTGCAATGACGCCGCCAAATTCTTGACACTGCTTCAAAACAGGAAGATCGTTCTGGAGATGGCAAAGCAAATCCTGGTCCTGCTGGCGATGGGTTGTCTCGTTCTGGTGACGGGTCCCCTTTGTTTTTGCTCTCAGATGCTTGCAGGAGATGTCCTCTCCGCGACTCGCAGTTGTTGTGTAGTCACGCCGACCGACTCCAACTCTCCCCAACCCGAACCGTGCCCTCATTGCGACGGGGTTTGGCGAAATTTTGCCGCTGGCAGCGGGATCGTCACCGCTCCTCCACCGAGTGTGTTTCTCTCTTTGGGTGTAACTCCTGTCATGCGGGAGACCTTTGCGCAGATGTCGGCATCACCGCCGCATCGATCCTTGCGAGACCATGAT
>Ga0105044_10008394_pt1 | contig 14183 bp, 14 predicted proteins | sample MAT01_FD_78092 | JGI IMG/M metagenome (GOLD analysis project Ga0105044, IMG submission 78092) | Freshwater microbial communities from Lake Fryxell liftoff mats and glacier meltwater in Antarctica - MAT-01 | ecosystem: Environmental > Aquatic > Freshwater > Ice > Liftoff microbial mat | place...
CGAAGCCCTTCAAGTGGACCAAAACTGCCGAGGACATCCTCACCCGAGAACGCCGCGCCCTCGACAAGCTTGATGAAATTCGCGGAAACAGGTAGTAAATGTCAGACTCAGAACACTAGTGCGCCAATTTCTGCGATGGTCAAGGTCATGAGGCGTTTCCTCGGCTGCCGCAGCGTTTTTTGGTCAGTGGGCCTTGGGGAGAAACGGCGATGCGACGATCGGTTAGTAAACTTGTCAGGAAGAACTGATGGAAAAAGTACGGTCCTTTCTGAAGAAGGGTTCCCGATTTTTGGATGCACTTCGGGAATACATAAGGACAAACAATCTTCTTCTAGATATTCCGCCGCCAGAAACAGCTGCGGTTGAGCCGGAAAAGTCGACCACTGCTTCGTTCGATGGTCCTCAGGGAAAATCCGCGACAAGGTCCGCCAGTCGCTCCTCAATGAACGGCGATTCTGAAGCGCTATGACAAAGTGACGTGGCGCAATGGAACCAGCTTTGGCGGCAAACTACCCTGTGCAGAATCCTGAAGCTGGTGTGCAGAAGGACGGTGCGAAACTCTGGATCGGCTGTCCGGGGATGAAGTCGACCGGTTCGAGACCCGACCATGCCTTCGCTTGACGTGTCGGCGCTTGCCTTGTTGTTTCTGGCCGCCGCCATCGTCGGTTTCTCGAAGTCCGGCCTTCTGGTAAGTCTTGGCGCGATCAACGTCCCGCTTCTGACGCTGGTGATGTCGGCGCGCGATGCGGCAGGCATCCTGTTGCCGGTGATGCTGGCAGTCGATGCCGTGGCCGTCGTGCTTTACGCCCGTTCGATTGAACGCCGCGTCCTTGTGACGATGCTGCCGGGGTGCGTCGCGGGCAGCCTTTTGGGCTGGCAATTGTCCGCCTCTATCAGCGAAGAGGCGCTGCGGCTGGCGATTGGTCTGGTGACGCTGGCTTTCGTTATGGATGCCTGGTTTCAGTTGCGCACGCGATTGACGCGCGCGCATCCATCCACCGGCTGGGGACTGTTTTGGGGCGCCGTGACCGGCTTCACCAGCTTCGTCAGCCATACAGGTGGGCCACCCTACCAGATCCACGTCTTGCCGATGCGCCTGTCGCCGGTGGTTTTCGCGGGCACTACGGCCGTGTTCTTTGCCATCAACAACGTCATCAAGATCCTGCCTTATGCCGCGCTCGGACAGATGCATCTCACCAATCTTGCCACCTCGGCGGCGATGATCCCGGTTGCGCTTGGCGCGATGGCAATCGGTGTCTGGGCGGTGCGGCGACTGTCACCGGTGATGTTCTACCATATTGCCTATTGGCTGTTGTTCGGTTTTTCCCTGAAGCTGATCTGGGATGGTTTGGGTGCGTTTCTGCCGATGCCTGACGTCATCTGATTGGGCGCAGCGACAGGCCGCCATCGACTACGATCTCCGCGCCGGTCATGTAGCTCGCCAGTTGCGACGCCACGAAAAGTACAGCCTGCGCGATCTCATCCGGCCTTGCCTCACGTCCCAGCGGGACAGCCATGCGCACCTTTTCCCGCTGTGCTGCGGGCAGGGCAAGAGCCAGCCCCGACGCCGTAGCCCCCGGCGTCACGATGTTGACCCTGGTGCCCGACGTGGCAAGTTCCAACGCTGCACTTTCGGCAAGAGCCTTCAACCCTGATTTGGCAGCGCGATAGGCGAACTCGCTGTGCTGGACGCTTCTGGTTGCTGTCGATCCGATCAGTATGGCTGAGGCACCCGGCCCGGCTTGGTCTGCGAAGGCGCGAAGCAGATAAGCGGCAGCAAACAGATTCGTGCGAAAAACCGCTTCCACATTGGCACTTGTCAGTTCGGTAACCGCCTCGGCCCGCTGGATGGCGGCGGCGACCACCAGAACATCGATCGTTCCCAGTTCTTGCAAGGCCGCCGCCAAGGCAGTTTCGCAATCGTCCTGCGATACAAGGTTAGCTGTCATTGACAGCGCTTGCCGACCCGCCACGATAAGTGGCGCGACCGTGTGGCGGTCAATCGACACCACTCGGGCACCCTCGCCCAGAAACCCCGCGATGATCGCCTGGCCGATCCCTCCTGCGCCACCGGTGACCACGACGGCCTTGTCCCGCAACCCACTGTCCATCGTCTTTTCTCCGCAGCCTCAGTCGTCGGTCACGCGATGTTTCTTCGCCACCAGGTCCTGCAACTCCTCAATCCCCACTTCGCCGCGCTCGATCACCCGCAAGACGCGTCCGAGTTCCAGAAGCACGATCTTGTCGGCCACAGGGATCACATGGCTCATATTGTGGTCGATCAGGATTACGCCCAACCCCTGCGCCCGCGCCCGAAGAATCGAAGAAAGCACGCTGCGGGTTTCGCGGACCGACAGCGCGGCGGTCGGTTCATCGAGCAGAAGCAGCCGCGCGCCGAAGTGATTGGCCCGCGTGATCGCGACCGACTGCCGCTCGCCGCCCGACAGAGCCCAGATCGGATCATCGGCCGATCGGATGCGTGTCAGGCCGAGTTCGGAAAGCGCCGCCATTGTGGCCGACCGCATAGCCGCTCGATCCATGATCCGGATCGGGCCAAGGGCGCGCTTGATCTCCTTTCCAAGAAAGAAGTTCTGCCACAGGTTCAACTGGTTGACGATGGCAAGGTCCTGATAGACTGCCTCGATCCCCAGCGCCCGCGCCTCGCCCGGAGACTTGAAATCGACCGACTCGCCCATGAAGCGCAGCGCACCTTGGGTCGGCCTTTGGTAGCCTGCGAAGATTTTGAGCAGCGTGGACTTTCCGGCGCCATTGTCACCGACAAGGCCAACCACTTCTCCGGGCCAGACCGAGAGGCTGACATCATGGATCACCTGCGTTGCGCCATAGCTGTGCCGGACTGCCTGCAACTCGAACACCGGCGGCCCGGAGCGATCGACGAGCCTGGTTTCCGGGGCCATCACCGCGCGCCCCCTGCCATTTGTCCGACCCGCGTGTTCACGATGACGACGACCACCAGCATGATGCCGATGAAGGTGACGTAGAACGACCCTGGTGCGCCGATCAGGACAAGGCCGATCTGGATCGAGCAAAGCATGAACGCGCCGATGATGCTGCCGACAACAGTTCCAGCACCACCGAACAGTGATGTGCCGCCCAGAACGGCGGCGGTGATCGCCAAAAGCTCGTATTGCGCCCCTTGTCCCTGAGTGACGCCCTTGAGGTAGGAAAATTGCATGCAACCGGCAAAGCCCGCAAGAAAAGAACAGATGACGAAGTTGGACCGCTTCACGCGGTCGGTAGCCACACCCATCGCCTTGGCCGGGCCGGCAGCGCCGCCGGTGGCCAGCACCCAGTTGCCGTAGGCCATCCGGGTCGTCAGGAACCAGAAGATCAGCACAACCAGACCCATCCATACCAGCGGCATGTAGAAGGGACCGTCGCCGATCTTTGCGCCCAAAAGCGCCATCGAGGGGCTGGGGTCAAACATGATCAGCTGGCGACCGGAGATCAGCAGGTTGTTCATTCCCATCAGCACAAAAAACATGCCCAGCGTCGCTATAAAAGAGGGGATACGGAACAGCGTTGTGACCAGACCGTTGACAACGCCGACGCCAGCACCGGCGGCCAGCGCGATGGCCAGTGCAAGCCATTCGTTCATGCCCTCCGATACAAAGAGTGTGGCCCAGATGATCGGCACGAAGGCAAAGTTTTGCCCGACTGACAGATCGAACTCGCCCGACATCATCAGAACAGTCACTCCGACAGCCACGATCCCGACAGTTGCCGCAATACTGGTGATCGCGGTCATCGTCTGGGGCGACCAGAAGTTAGTGGTCTGGATCGTGAAAAAGGCCGCCACCAGGATAAGGCCCAGCGCAGGAATGAGTTCGGGCACCCGGCGAAGAAGCGAAGCGAATTGCGGGAAGTTTCGAAGCATCAAGTGTCCCTCTTTTGCGAATGTGTTCGCCCCGGGCTCTGTAGTGGTCCCGGGGCGCGCGCAAGCGGTGCCCTACCGCCGGTTCAGCAGCGGCCGGCGTCGATGCAGGCCTTGAGTGTGGCAATGTTGTCGATTGTGACGATCGACGTTCCGGTATCGACGTTGACTGGTGTCAGGCCATAATTGTGCCAGAGTGCGAGATTTGCCACGGCATAGTAGCTTTGCAAAAAGGGCTGCTGGTTGATTGCCGTGGTCAGAGTGCCATCGGTGATGCGCTGCGCGGCCTCGGCACCCACGTCAAAGGTTGCGATGGGAATGCTCAGCCCGTTCTCCCCGACATAAAGTGCAGCCGGATTGGCCCCGGGGTTGCCCAGTCCAACGATGCCACAAATCTCGGGTTCGGCCTGCATTTTCGCCCCGATCAGCGACAAATTCTGGCCCTGATCGCCCGTTGCGGCCAGTTCCTCGTGCGGGTAACCGCGCGCATCAAGTACGCGGCGCACACCGTCGCCCCGCAGCGTCAGCACAAAGGCAGTCGGGAAGGGGTTCACGATCAGCACCTTGCAGGGCTCGGCCGGAAGATTTGCCATCCATGCAGTGGTTAGCACCTCGCCCGAAACTGACTCGTCCTGCCCCACAAAGGCAAGTTCCAGAATGCGCGGATCGTCCGGGGCATTGTCGCCCTCGAACCGGTTGTTATTGTAGATTACTACCGGAATTCCGGCGTCCAATGCGGCCGTGGTGACCGCATCCATCGTCTTCGAGGTGTAATCGATCGCGATCCCCGCAGGTTGGGCCGCGATTGCAGCCAGAACAAGCGGCACCATCCCGGCGTCGCCAGTATCTTGCGCTGGGGCCTGGAAAACGACGTTGACGCCAAAATCCTCGCCCGCCTGAAGCGCGCCATTCTGCTGGGTAATCCAGAACGGATCGGAAAGGCTGGGCGCGATCACGTAGATCGTGGGCGTGTCCTGGGCGGTTGCACTTCCTGCTGCCATCACGGCAAGCAGGGTCACGGAAGCGATCTTGTTTCTCATCTTCATAGTCTCCCCTTGGGTTGATTTTCGTTACGTCTGGGCTCGGCCCGGGCCGAATAGGCCATCGCGCCACAGCCCGGCGGCGCGCAGGTGATCCTCGATTCGGGTGCGCATCAGGCCGGCTGACCAGTCCGGGCGGTCGGGCCAGCCAAAGACCGAACTTGACAGCACGCCGTCAAAGCCGATTTCCGCCAGGGCGGCAAAGATTTCGGCAAACGGCAATTCGCCTTCGCCGATGTTGAGATGCTGGTGCACCGCGACCGGCGCGCCCAGCGGGTTGACGATGAAGCGCAGCGGCTGGCGGTGGTTCAGAGTGTCTGCCACCCGCACGATGGTCATGTCGTCGCCCGCCGCCAGTACAAGATCCCGGGCCGATGTTGCGGTCAGGAAATAGGTGTGCGGCATGGAATAGAGGAACTTGACCCGCGCGCTGCGCATCGAGCGGATCATGTCGAGCGCCACGGCGCCATCCTCGACGAAGTCGCCGGGATGGGGGTCGAGCGCCATGTCGATGCCGAACCGGTCAAGCATCGGCACGATCTTTTCCATCGACTTCCAGAACGCATAATCGCTGCGTTCGCGCTTTTCCGGCCTACCCGAAAACTCGGACGACACCTGCTTCAGGCCCAACTCTGCCGCGATAACCAGAAACCGCTCGAACGACCGGATTGCGGCCTCGTGCGCATAGGGGTCGTCCGGCTCGGCCCAGCGATAGACGGTCCAAAGATTGGCCAGTGTCACCTCGTGCCGGGTCAGCGCGGCCTTCAGTTCCGCGACGCGCGCCGGACCGGCACGGGGGCCTTCAAACAAAGGTACGAAATCGTCGCGGATCGACAGTTCGATCGCGCGGAACCCATGCTCGGCGGCATGGGCGCAAATGCCGTCGAGGCCGCGGTCGCGGACCATGAAAGGATCAATGGCAATCTGCATGTTCCGGGCTCCCTCAATGTGGTGCTCGTTTCGCGATGCCCAGCACCGCGCGTGTCTCGTCGACCGAGGCCACCTCGCGGCCAAGGTCGCGGGCCATGCGCACGGTCTTTTCCACCAGTTCGGCATTGCTGCGCGCATATTCGCCAGGGCTCAGAAAGGGGTTGTCCTCCATCCCCACCCGCACATGCCCACCGGCCCCGAGTGCCGCGCCGATCACGGTCCACCCCTGTTCGGGATCCATCACCGAGGTGTTCCAGATGAAACCCTCGGGCGTGTGATCGGCCATGTAATGCACGGCCTTGGGCGTCGGCGGTGTCCAGCAGCCGCCGCGCCAGCCAAAGAAATAGGTGGTCCAGACCGGGCCGGGCAGCAGGCCCTTTTCGACCAGCCGCATCGCGTTCCACACGCCGCCCATGTGAAACGCCTCGACCTCGATCTTGACGCCGTACTCGCGAGTAACCTCGCAATATTCGGCCAGTTCGTCGCGGTTGTGCAGGCCGTAAAGTTCCACCGGTATGCGACCGGGCTCATAGTCGAAACATTCGTCATGCGCGTTGAAACAGGTCGAGATCATGTCGGGCCGCTGATCGGCCATCAGCGCCTTGCGCTGCTGAAAGCGGCCGTTTGCGATGCCGTACTGGATCACCGCATCGCGCCGCCCGGTAATTCCGTCGCGCATCCGGCGCCAGCCGGGGATGTCGAGATCGGACAGGCGGGTGCCGTCGGGCTGAATCTCGGCGTCGATGGTATAGGGCCCGTGCAGGTGGCAGATCGAAGCCCCGGCATCTATCGCGCGCACATATTCATCGGCCACCGCGTCGATCCCGTGCGGCGTCGGATTGTGCGGATTGGACGGGTAGGCCATCGTGCAGTCGCAGGTGGCGGTGATGATAACTTTGTCCATCTTTGTATCCCTGTTCTAACCGGCAAAAGGAGTGTCAGCGGGGCCAGACATGCCGGTATCGAGCGCGAGGATCGCACCAGCCAGTGGCTGGATCGCCAGCGCCTCGGGCGACAGCGAATGCCGGGCCGTGGTGATGAAAAGCGTGCGCCCGTCGCGCCCGCCAAAGGCAAGCGAGGTCGGCATCTCGACCGGCATCTGCACCACGCGGTCGGTCCGACCCAGCGGGTCATAGCGGACGATCCGCCAGCCAAAGGGCTGGGCAAGCCAATAGCAGCCGTCGTCATCGACGATGGCCCCGTCTGGTGCCCCTTCCTTGCGGGCGATCTGGAGGAAGGGGCGGCGATCAGACAAGTCTCCGGTATCTGGATCGACAGTAAAACTCCAGACAATGCCTTGCTGGCTGCAGGCATGATATCCGCGCCTTCCGTCCGGGGAAAACGCAGTGCCGTTTGCCGCCAGAATGCCATCTGCCACGGCGATGCAGTCGCCTGATGGGTTCAGACGGTACAAGCGTCCGGTCGGTTCGGTCTCGGCCTTGTGCAGACTGCCGACCCAGAAGCGCCCCTGACGGTCGGTGCGCCCGTCGTTGAAGCGGTTTGCATTCATCCCGGTTTCGGGTGTGGTGATCGGAACTGGCGCTTCTCCAGGAACCCAACCGTAAACGCCGTCGGCCAGGGCAAGGATCAGCCCGCCGCGGGCGCGCAGGGCCAGCGACCCGACTGGCGCAGGCACGGACCAGAATTCATCGCAGCCGGTGGCGGGATCCAGCCGGTGCACTTCACCCCGGAAGATGTCCACGTACCAAAGGACCTGGGCTGCGACATCCCAGACAGGTCCTTCAGCCAGTTCTGCCTGCGCGTTAACCACAACCTCGACGCCGCTCATGGCGAAAACGCGACGATGGTGCGGCCTTGCCCGCGTCCCTCGGCCATGGCCGCGAGCGCGTCGTTTAGCCCTTCAAGCCCAATCCTGGCTCCGATTAGGGGGCGCAGAACCCCTTCAGACATCAATCGCATCGCTGTCCAAGCGTCTTCAAGATCGCCATTGCGCGACCCGATAATCTCGATTTCGCGCTGCGCGATGGTGATAGTGTCGATCTGCGGGAATTCAGGTTCCTCGCCGATCACCACGATCCGACCGCGTCTGCGAACGGCGACGCCGGCCAGCGCCATGCTCTGTGCTTTGCCGACTACGTCAAACACCAGATCATGCGTGCCCAGAGATCTGTTCGCATACGGTTCCGTTGCAGTTATCGCCCCATCGGCCAGCGCCGCCCCGCGCCGATCCGCTGAATGATCGACCACGTCGACCGTGACCCCGGCATGGGCCAGCAGTTGCACAATCAGGCCGCCGACCCCGCCCGCTCCAATGACCAGCACCCGATCGCCCGCCATGACGCGGCCCCGTGCAACAGCATGCACTGCCGTCACTCCGGCACAACTCATCAAACCGGCGCACTCCAGCGGGACCACGTCTGGAACGGGAATGGCGTTGCGGGCCGGAAGTATGAAGTACTCCGCAAAGGCTCCGGGCCGGGTGACGCCAAGGATGGATTCGGGCAGGTCGGTCAGCGGATCATCCGGTCCGTGGACGACGAAACGGGATGGATGGTCAAAGATGTAGGCGGCGACGCGGTCACCCACTGCCAGACTCGTCACGCCCTGTCCCAGCGCCGCCACGGTACCCGCTGGCTCATGCCCTGGAATATGGGGAAGTGCCGGGCGGTAAGCGATGCCTTGCACCAGGTGCAGATCGGTCCGGCACAGGCCGCAGCCACGCGTCCGCACCAGCACCTCGTCCGGTCCGGGGACCGGCTCGGGCATCGTAACGATGCGCAGCGGTGCGCCAAAGGCAAGTAGCTGGGCCGCAAACATGGAAACCACACTCTCCGAAAGTGTTCATATATTGAACGCTTGTTTCGTATTGCGAATATGCAGTCTGTGCTATAGCTATGTCAATAGGGCATCGCAGCCTGTCCCGGAAAGCAAGATGAGGTCTGAGAATGAAGCATTTTGATCGGGACGACATGACAGGTTTTGTCGCTGCCCTGTTTGGTGCAGCGGGCTGCAATGCGGCCGAAGCGCGTCTGGTTGCGCTTGGTCTGGTCGAGGCCAATGCGATGGGGCATGATTCGCACGGCGTTCTGCGTGTGCCGATCTACCTGGCACATCTCGACGCCGGAATCGTGGTCGCCGGCGTGACGCCAGAAGTCATCTCGGATGCGCCCGGCTTCCTGCTGCTTGACGGAAAACAGGGTTTGGGACAGTCGGCCTGCGAAATCGTGGTTGCCGAAGGCATCGCAAGGGCCCGCGCATCCGGCTGTGCCACCGTTGCGATACGCAATGTCGGTCATGTCGGGCGGCTTGGGCGCTGGGCCGAGCAGGCGGCGGCGGCGGGTATCGTTTCGCTCCATGTCGTGAATACCTCCGGCGGGGCCGAAGCCGAGGTGATCCTGGCCGCGCCCTATGGCGGGCGCGACCGGCGAATGTCGATCAATCCGCTTTGCATCGGTTTTCCCGGCCCCGATGGACCTCTGATCATGGACGCGACCATCGCTGCAACCGCAGGCGGCAAGGTGCTCGCGGCGCTGAATCGGGGGGACACGTTGCCCGAGGGACAGATCATCGACCGACATGGCAACCCCTCGACCGTGCCGCAGGATCTGTTCGATGGCGGTGCCGTGCTGCCCTTCGGCGACCATCGCGGCTATGCGCTGGCGTTCATGATCGACCTTCTTGCCGGTGCCCTGTCCGGTGGCGGATGCAGTTCGCAACCGCGCCATTCAAAGATGAACAACATGACCTCGATCTTTCTTGATCCGGCGCGGGGTGCAGCCCAAAGCTGGGCCAGCGATGTCGCAGCCTATGCAGCTTGGATGAAAGCAGCCCCGCCGCTGCGGGATGGCGGCGAAGTGCTGGTTCCGGGCGAGGTAGAGGCCCGTACCGCCCGGCAGCGTGGCGTGGAAGGCCTGCCGCTCGATGCTGTCACCTGCGCGGCGCTGGTTGCTTGCGCGCAAAAATTAGGTGTCCTGCCGATTGCGAGCCTTGCGGCGGGCTGAAGGGACAAGGAGCAGACGATGCCATCCAAACGTGCAGCCGAGGTGAAACGCAGATTGCAGGCGGGCGAAGTCGTTCTATCCGCCTGGCTGACATTTGACAGCCCAGCCGTGGCCGAGGTCATCGCAGGAACAGGTTTCGACATCCTGCTGATCGATTTCGAGCATACCTCTCTGTCGCTGGAAACCCTGGAAAGGGCGCTTGCCAGCGTTGCGCGCTGGGACCCTGTTACGATCGTGCGCGTGCCAGGGCATGACGCGGCACTGATCAAGCGGGTGCTGGATATCGGTGCCGACGGGATCATCGCGCCGATGGTGATGGACGCCGATCAGGCGCGTGGCATCGTTGCAGCGGTGAAGTATCCACCGTTCGGACGGCGCGGCTATGGCCCGCGACGAGCCAGTGATTACTTTCGCAATCGCTCTTACTTTTCCGAGGCCAATGACCGAACATTTGTGATCGTGCAGATCGAACACCCCGATGCCGCCTCGCGGGCGGCCGAGATTGCCGCCGTCGCCGGGATCGACGTGATCTGCCAGGGTCCGGCCGACATGGCCGTAAACCTGGGCCATTTTGGCGAACCGGACCATCCCATGGTCGAAGCGGCCATCGAGGCCGTCTTCGCGGCGGCCCGCCACGCCGGTCTGCCGGTCTGCATGGGGCGCTATGAACCTGCTGCCGATCAGCTTGGTCTGGTGGCGCGGGGCGCGCGTTTCGTGATCGCGTCGGATGATCTGGTGGTGCTGCGCAACGGACTGACTATGCATCTGGACGCGGCGCGCCAGGCGTTGGCGACGTTACCGGGGGCACGGACCTGATGCGCGCGGTCTTGGGCGCAGGTTCGGACGCTTGGGGCATCTGGTCTGCCTACCATCCCGCCCAAATCGCATGGCCACGTTATCTGGACGAGGTGGCCGAAGCCGGGTTCCGCTACGTCGAGCCCGGCGTCTACGGCTACATGCCGACGGATCCCGGTCAGATGCGCGTTGCCCTGGCCACGCGTGGCCTGGCCGTGCCCGGTGGCACGTTCTTTGCCGACCTGCGGCGGATCGGTGATGCAGAACTAGCGGAAAGCTTTGCCCGCACCTCGGACTGGCTGGCCGCGATCGGCGCGCGGTTCATCGTGGTGCTGGACGATTTCTGGCGCGACCCAGAAACGGGCAAAAGCCGCAGCCCGATGCGGCTTGATCGGGCGGGTTGGATAAGGGTCGTTGCGCGCCTGAACAACTGCGGCACTCGGGCACGCGCCCAAGGGCTGCGTCTCGTCTTTCACCCTCATTGCGACGCAACCATCGAAACCGAAGAGGATATCGCCCGTCTGCTGGCGCTAACCGACCCTGGACTTGTCGATCTTTGCCTTGATACCGGGCACCATCTTTATGCAGGCGGCGATCCTGTTGCCTTCTTCCTGCGTCACGCTTCACGCATCCCCTACTTGCACTTGAAAAGCATGAATGCCGACATGCTGGCAACAGTGCGCCGCGACCGGCTGCCGTGGGCACAGGCAGTGGCGCGCGGAGTAACCGAAGAGCTGTCGCGCGGTGCGGTGAATATCCCTGCCTTCGCCGCCGCGCTTGACAGCGTACACTACGAAGGCTTCGCCATCTTCGAACAGGACATGTTCCCTTGCGACCCATCGGTTCCCTTGCCGCTGGCCATGAGAACCATCAACTGGCTTACCGAACTGGGTTTCGTTCGCTGATGCTGACACCAAGATCGTTCAGCCCCCAGGAGCCCCGCCGTTCATATGTTGAACACCTGGGGTTAACTGTGCGAGATACGTCCACCATCGGATTATTGTTGCAAACAGGAAACGAACCATCGTCGTGGTGAAGCAATCGAATCGCAACCAACCGGCGGAACCGGAAAGCGAAGACGATGTGGCGGGAGCCGGATCGGCCGCCGCAGCATCCGTGCTGACACTGGTCAAGGCTCTGTCGGTGATCGAGGCCATCGCAGAGGCAGACAATCCGACAGTCTCACAGATCGCAACTCGGGTTGGCCTGAACCGGACCACAACGCACCGCCTCGTCCAGACGCTGCGATCCTGCGGTTACATTCAGTCCGCGCCGGATGAACGTGGCTTTCAGATCGGGTTGAAGGTGCTGCCTCTGGCCGCGCGCCAGCTTGACGGCAACGCTGTCCGGCTTGCAGCACTCCCGCATCTCAGCCAGCTTTCTCAGGAGACGGGCGAGCGGACCAACCTTGGTGTTTTGTTCAACGACAGCGTGCTTTACCTTGCCGGCGTCGAAAAACCGTCGCTGCCGAACATGTATTCACGTTTCGGCAAGCTGGCTCCGGTGCATTCCTGTTCGCTTGGCAAGGCGATCCTGGCCTTCAAGCCAGAGGCAGAGGCTCGCGCGCTGCTTATCGCGCGGCCTCCGGTGCGCCAGACAACGCGGACACTTGTTGAAGTTCTCGAGATCCTGGCCGACCTCGCCCTTACCCGGGACAGAGGCTATGCCATCGACGATGGCGAGCATCTTCCAGGCGTGGTCTGTGTTGCGGCACCGATCCGCGACGCGCAATCCCATTCAGTAGCGGCGATCAGCGTGAGCGGTTCCAACAGGAACCAAATTATCGCCCTGGCATCGCGCGTGGTAGATGTCGCCGCCGTTATTTCGCATGTTCTCGCTCGCTGAGCATAGTGGGTTACGCAAGTCGCTGTACCCGACCGTCACGCTGAAGGCCGCGGGTAAACTCTTCGGCAGGTTTTAGCATTCTTGGGTTGAAGGTCATCAACTGCCGTTGTTGTCGCCTGAGCCCACTGCCAGAGATGGGGTGGATGCCGCTCACCCCTGACGGCATCGCGATGTGCAATACTCGAGGTGTCGAAACACAAGTTGCAGGAGAGGGCATCAATAAGAGGGGCTATCATCTGTAGTGGCGGCTGACGGAACCGTCTTTGGCCCAATCAGACTCATACGCCAACACCGCACCATTGAATTCATTTACCTTTTCTCAGAGAAGGTTCGACCACAGTCGCGTTCCCTCCGCCAAACTATAGGCTTAAGGCGTTGTTTTTGTTTGGAAAGCGTAAAGACCTGCCACCACGATATCCCCCACCTTGACACGGAATGCCCCGGATGGTGCCGGTATCAAAAGCCCGCTAAAACGGTCAGCACTGTCGTGCGGCAACTTGGGGGACGTGCGGAAGTTCCGCACCAGCTTCATTTCGCGCCGAGCCATAGGGCAGCCAGGGCGGCCACAGGGCGGCCATACCTGCCCGGCCCATGCGGATATGTCCGCCGCCAGCCGCGATGACGGCCAGCGGCCCGTTGTGAGCCTTGGGGCGGTTACGGTAACCGTAACGCTGGCAACGCGCGGGGCTGGTGCCGCGTCGGCTTGGCGGGGCGGTGCGGCCCTGTTTCGGTTACGGTGTGCGTAACGATGACAGCTCCGCCCGCAGGTCCGCGACCTGCGTCCATGCATCGTGCCACGGCCCCGCCGACCATGCTGGGGGTTCGGGCGTATCGGCCTCGAGCGGGCTGGGTTGCCACGGTTTCAGGCCAAGCGCCAGATGCAGGCCCAGGCGGTCGTCAGCGTGATATGCGGCTTGCGCCTCCGCCGTGACGCGGTGCGCCCGGCCCTTGGCCAGTCGTTGCTTAACTGGCATCTGGCGAGCCAAACCGGATGACCGCCCAAGGCGTTTCCAGCCCCGGCTTGGGTCGCCACGCCGCCATGAATTCCGCACCATGTTCTGCCCATGCAGCGCCGATAGCGCCTTCCCAAGCAGCTTGGGCATCCGCGCGGGCGTCGCTGCCGGGCGGTAGTTGATGCGGTTCGACAAGCCCGAGCGGGTCCAGCGTGCCGAAAAAGTCGTGGCCCGCCGCGAACGGAAGTTCCCAAGCTTCGGGCGTCACGGTCGGGCGTCTTTTGTCGGTGCGGTGTTTACGCGGCATTGCGTGCCCCCGCTTCAAGATACTCGACCAGCACGTCCATGCCGGGCAGCCATAGCAACGGCGGCAAACCCAAAGCGTCGGCCAGCGCGGCGTCTGAAATGAATCCCGGCCCGCCATCGACGAGGACAATGGCGGATGGCCCACAAGCCAGCCAGATCGACCGCGCCGCGTCAGTGATGTGGCAGGCCCGGCGCTTTGATATGCGCGATTTCACTGGCATGTCAGCTGCCCCTCATGTTGCTGCGAAGCCCCGGCGGGCAGCTCTGTTGCACAAATCCGGTGAGGGATTCATCTTGTGAATCCAGCGTGGTAGCTGGAGGGCATGAACAGACCCACACCTCCTGCCTACAAGACCAGGAACTGGCCGGCCTACAATGAAGCGCTCAGGCGTCGTGGGTCGCTGACGATCTGGTTCGATCCCGCCATGACCTGGGAAGCCGCACCGACCGGCAAACG
>Ga0105044_10008395_pt1 | contig 14181 bp, 11 predicted proteins | sample MAT01_FD_78092 | JGI IMG/M metagenome (GOLD analysis project Ga0105044, IMG submission 78092) | Freshwater microbial communities from Lake Fryxell liftoff mats and glacier meltwater in Antarctica - MAT-01 | ecosystem: Environmental > Aquatic > Freshwater > Ice > Liftoff microbial mat | place...
ACGCTTGCCAGCCAATTGTTTGGGTGGTTGTCTCGTGCATAATGATTGCTCCTTGTGGAATAGCTTGTGGAACGCGCTTAGATGTCGCGGGTGTAGCGATGCGTTCCCGACGGTTCACCATCTAGATTTCAATCAATTAGTCGGCGGACGGGCTACAGGCAGGCGCACAATAAAGCGCGTGCAGCCAGGTACAGAATCGACCTGGATCGTACCATTGTGTTGTTGAATAATGCGATAGGTAATGTCTAGACCAAGCCCTGTCCCCGCGCCAACTTCTTTGGTGGTAAAAAAGGGTTCAAAGAGACGCGGTAGGTACTCGGCTGGGATGCCAGGACCATTGTCGGCCACTTCGACCATGATAAAGTCGTTTCCGTGGCGCGTAATCAGCCGAATGGTGCCCGCGCCTTGCAGGGCATCGATTGCGTTATCAATGAGATTAGTCCACACTTGATTCAACTCGCCGCCGTGGGCCAGCAAGCGCGGCAAGGAGGGTGCATACTCGCGCACAACCGTCGCATTTTTAAGCTTGTGCTTCAAAACCAGCAGCGTCGTTTCCAGATCGCGGTGCACATCAACTTCCTGGCGTGTGCCCTGATCCATTGTAATTTTTGCCACAGCACAGAGCCAAACGGCAATGTACACAACTTGTGGTAAATTACCATCTAGCTTTGTCAAGACGATATACAATTAATGCGCCGATTATAACAGGGAATAGCAGATGGCTCTGTAAGATTTGATCGCCCAGCGGGCAGGGTGAGCCGAGGCAACAAAATACCAGAAGGCCAGATGACCTTCTGGTCACAGCTTACCCTTTGATGCCCGTGAGTACAACACCTTGCACAAAATACTTCTGCGCAAAGAAGAAGACGATCAGAATGGGCAAGACACTGAGCGTAGAGGCAGCCATCACCGCATTGAGCCGAATTTCGTTACTATCCTGCAACGCGGCTAGACCCAGGGGTACCGTGCGCAGGTCAATACTGCTGATAACGATCAACGGCACCAAGAATGAATTCCAGGAACCCATAAAGCTAAAGATGCCCAAGGTGGCCAACCCCGGCCCGGCCAGCGGCAAGATGATGCGCCAGTAGATGCCAAAGTGCGAACAGCCATCAATTTTGGCGGCGTCCGTCAGTTCCGAGGGTAAAGTCAGGAAAAATTGGCGCAACAAAAAGGTACCGAAAGCGCTGCCAAAGAAGGCCGGCACCCACAACGGATAGAGCGTATCTAGCCAGTTGATATTTTTGTAGAGAATAAACAGCGGCAACAGCAGCACTTGCCCTGGGATCATCATGGTGGCGAGCAGCAAGCCAAAAATCACATCGCGCCCAGGAAAGCGTAGCCGCGCAAAGGCATAGGCGGCCAACGAACAGGCCAACAGTGTGCCCAGGGTAGAGAGTACAGCAATAAAGGTGCTGTTTAGAAAGAAGGTATCAAACGGTAGCGGATTAAAAAGAATTGTATAGCTTTCCAAATTGATCGGGCTGGGAATCCACTCTGGCGGGAAAATATAGAGTTGATCACGCGTTTTCAGCGACGTCGAGACCATCCACAAAAAGGGGATGACGGTGAGTAGCGCGCTGAACAGAATGATCGCATAGACGCCCAGCAGTTGCACGCCACGGCGCGCGCCTTTGTTCAGGCCCGGCGCGGCCATTGGTTGGGAAGATGGCATCTCCAACAATTCTGTTGCGGATTTTTGCACACTCATTGGGACTGCTCTTTCTCTAATTTTACGCTATTCATAATGCACCCAGCGACGGGCATAACGCAGTTGAATCATGGTCAGCACAAAGACAGCGGCAAATAGCACCCAGGCAATGGCCGAGGCAAAGCCCATTTTGAAATAGCTAAAGCCGTTGAGGTAGATTAAATAGACCAACGACATCGTTGCATAGCGGGGGCCACCGCGCGTCATCATATAGGATTCAGCAAAAAATTGAAAGGCGCCAATAAAGCCGACAATCAATAGGAAGAAGGTGGTAGGTGTCAACATGGGGATCGTGACATGGCGAAAGCGCGACCAAGCGCCAGCACCATCGATCTTGGCCGCTTCATACAATTGGGTAGGCACCCCTTGCAAACCGGCCAGATAGATCACCATGGTATAGCCAGCCCCCTGCCAGATACTCATGACCATGATCGAAGGCAGGGCCAGGCTGCGGTCTTGCAACCAGCGAAATTTGGGCAGCCCTAATTCCATCAGAAAGTGATTGAGAATACCCAAGTCGGCATCATAGATCCACTGCCAGACCAACGCAATCGCCGCGACAGCACAGACCGAAGGCGTAAAGAAGATTGTGCGAAAGAGCGCGGTGCCCCTTACCCCTTGGTTCATCACCAACGCCAACCCCAATGAGATCATCAGCCCGATCGGTACGGTGACCAGCGCATAGATCATGGTATTGCGAAAGGCAATCGGGAAAATATCGTCACTAAAGAGCGTTGCATAATTTTGCAGACCCACAAAACTGGGTGGCTGCAACAAGTTGTAATTGGTAAAGGAAAGCCCCAACGAGGCAAACAGGGGGCCGATATTCCAAAGAATAAAGCCGAGGAGGAGGGGCGCAATAAATAGATACGCAATAAACGCCTCACTGCGGGCTGCATTAGACTTCATCATGTTCTCCACTAACCTTTGCTTCTGTCCGAAAACGACAGGGCTTGCCCAACTAGCTGTGTCGTTTCAACACGCTCGCAGCATACAGCCTGTAACACCGCCAGCACCGGCGCATTGTGGGGTTGCACCAGCTTACCAAATTGGCAATTCGAAACCAACAGGCGATATTATAAAAATCTTGAACATCACATATGTAATCAAACTGGTAGGGTTGTTACGCCCTACCAGTCTCAGTGGATCAGCAAACGTAGCGCGACTTATAGATAAAACCCTTAAAAGTCATAGATACGTTCTCGTGCATTACCGGGCTTATTGGGTTGACTTTTAAATGGTTCGTCTATTAGCTAGCAGATGCTTCGGCAAGCAGTTGATTCACTTTGGCATCGGCCTCGGTGATCATGGGCAACATGTCCATGGGGGTCGGGGAATTCCACGCTTCTTCCAACAGTTGGTTGATCGTGGTTTCGAGTTCATTGGCTGCCGTGCTCTTGGAGAAGACGGAAGCATCGGCCAACGCATCTTGGAAGATGATATTGAGTTCCGGCCCCTTGCCCGAATTCTGGAACAGGTCGCTATTGAACAATTCCAGGTTGGCTGGGATGCCACCCCAACTGGCTTCGGAGACTTCAATCGCCTGGCCCAAGCGTTCTTCACTACCGGAGAAGAAGGTGGCAAAGGCAAAGGCATCCTCGGGGCTCTTGGTGGCGGCGTTGATGGTGTAACCACCCGAATGCAGGCGCGAACCATGCGCCGTGCCACTGGGGCCAATCGGAATTGCCTGCACCGTGGCATCCACGTCGCCCAGGTAGCCCATGAGCCAGCTGGCGTTGAAACACATGGCAACGCGGCCCGTACCAAAAGCAAAGTAGCCAGCTTCGGCACCCACCATGCGCTCCATACCGGCGGAGAGGGTGACGCGATCCCAGGAGAGTTGGCCGATCAGGGTCAACGCTTCGACGCTCTTGGGGTCAAGCAGGTTGGAAGCCGTGTCATCGGCATTCCACGGCGAGCTGCCGTTGGCCTTCAACCAGCTATCCCAATAGGCCGTGTGGGTTGCCATGCCCCATTGGGTCACAGCATCTGGATTGAAGTCGGCACTGGTGGCATTGTTGCCAGCGTCGTCAAGGGTCAATTGCTTGGCCAGTTCATGGAACTCGGCCCAGGTCCAATCGACGGTGGGCAGTTCCAGACCAGCGGTTTCAAAGAGGGTCTTGTTGATCCACATGAAAGAAGGATCGACATAGTAGGGCACCGAGTAGAGCTTGTCTTCGCGCGAGAAAATATCTAGGGCAGCGGGGAAGTAGATTTCGCCAATGTCCTTGCCCACTTCAGTCTGATAGGTGTCGAAGTAGGGGGTCAGATCCAGCGCGGTGCCCGCCTTGATCAGCTGGGGCGCAATCAGATCGACCGTGGAGAGCACATCGGGGCCAGCCCCGGCGGCCAATTCCAGCGGAATCTTCTGATTGTAATCACCAAAGGCATAGTGCTCGATCTCGATGGCAATTCCAGGATTGTTCTCTTGGTAGGTATCCAAGACTCTGCGCATATTCTCTACCGAGAACAGATCGCCCCACATGGAGAAGACCAAGGCCGTGGCAGCAGGATCAACGGGTGCAGCGCCTTCGGTGGTGGTTGTCGTGGCTGCGGGTTCGGCAGCAGGTGCACAGGCAGCAATTGCCAGACTTGCGGTCAAGCCTGCGCTCGCTCGCAGAAAATTACGTCGAGTCAACTTGGTTGTCATTACGGCTCTCTCCTTACAAGAAGTTCGGTTGGTGATACGATAGCACGGTAGAGTACCAACCCTTTACCGTGCTTTACTATGGTAGTTACTGTCAATACGTATTGTCTGTAGATCGGGCTGCCCACACGATAACGTTGAGTTTGGCCGAGTGTTGCCGCGCGTTGTCAACGGTAGGTGAGCAGGTTACGATGTACAATTTCACGCATTCCAGCTTGCCAAGCCCAGCAATTTCTTGCCCAGATCGGTCAGCTCGGCAACGGGACGGGTTTGTTCAAAGCCACGTGGATCGCCAGGGAATGCTTTGCCACCGGGTGACTTGCGCTCGCGCCAGCCTTCAATGCGCTTCTGACGGGCTTCTTCATTCTCTTCGCGCGCGGGCGACATGCTGATATATTGAGCCAAGCGCGGCTTGGTGCTGCGGTTGCGGCTGTTACCATGGGGCAACAAGTTGTGCCAGATCAACAGATCGCCAGCCTTGCCAGGAATCGTCTTGACATCAATCTCTTCGAGCGGTGGACGCCATGGATCACGATCCGCCGGTTGGGACTTGACCCATTCGGGGAAGCGATTTTGAAAGCCCGCAGCACACTGGAAGCCACCTTGTTCGGCAGTTGTGTCTGCCAAGTAGAGCACACCCTGTACGAAGAAAGGTACCGGATTCTGTGTGGTATCGACATCCCAGTGTACCATGCCCTGATAATCCCATTCGGGGCGCGCGGGCGGGTTCATGTTGGCGCGATCAAAGCTGACCCACAATTTTTCTGTGCCCCAGATATCGGCAAAAGCCTGGTGTACCCTTGGGTATTGGCGATTATTCCACAGCGCCTGGGTGTGATACATCTCCAACATACCAGCCTTGCTGATCGGTGCGCGATACCAGGATTCCGGATCATTGGGATCTACACCCAGAAAGGCCCAAATATCACTGATGACAGCATCCAGATTCTCTTGTGGAACGGCATTATGGATAATCACATAGCCGTTGTTTTCCCAAAAAGTGCGATCTTCCGCACTGAGGACGCGATCAGCCGTGCGTAAGTCGGTCATTTTTTCTCCCACTATTACTAACACTTATAAGGATATGTAAACGGTCACCGAAACAAGCTCTGGCCGCTTTGGAGAATCGATCGGGGGAAATAACAACAAGTCGAGGGGGTAAGCATGAGTAATCGTCTTTCGGTAAGCACTGCTCCTTTTTAAACAGGAGGAACTCCTTGTCATTCGCAGAGCAAGCCAATGGACGGACTTCGCTTACCCCAGCACTAGCTATCATAGACTACGTCGCAAACAATGGATACCGTCTACTGTCTATAACAGCAGATCGATAAAATTGTAACTTACGTACAATTTTATCGCAAATAGAGAGAAATGCTTTACCTTGCCCACTTTACCTTATCCACTTTACCCTGCCCACTTTATCTTGCCCCGATGGCACGCGCGACCACAGCTATCAAGCGCCGTAACACGTCTATCGGAATCAACTAGCGTCAGTTAACCTGGATCTCGTGGGATCACAATTTTGTGCTGGGCGGCACGGGGGACATGGATGGGGGCATGGCACCACCTGCCAATCTCCAAAATCCAGCCAACGCCGGCCCCATGGGTGGTGGCCGCAGCAGCCCAAACCGCAGTACATCCCTAGACAAGGCAGATGTCGGCGAAGCATGGCCGCTGATTCGCTATCTGTTGGACGACCCGACCTACTAGGCCAGCTATATCAACTATCTGGAAGAGACCAGCAGCGAAGTATTCAATGCCGATGCCCTAGCCAAACAATATGCACAGTGGGCTGAAGTTCTCGCGCCCTACGCTGCCCAAGAGTATAGCGAGACAGACTTTGAAACAGCCGTGCAAGCATTGATTGACCGCACCTACGAACGGGCCGAAGCGGTCGAGGTATTTCTGAATGAGCAACAGTAACCCTCTACCGCTAGCACAGCCAGTCGCCTGACTTGCACTATCGCCCGGTGCTACCCCGGAATGCGCCTAAATTTAGTCGGGAACAACTCTATTTCTAAAGAGCAGCCGGACTTTCCACTAAAGTCCGGCTGCTCTTTACTTTTGTTAGACCCTTGTAGACCCAACCATGTTGCTTAGTGCGCGCCGCTAGTACCCCCAATTTCTGCTAGAATTTGCGGAATCGCCGTCAAATCGTGCACGATATTTTCTGCTAGCGCATGGCTAGTCCGGCGGCGATCTACCCAGTAGGCATGCATACCAGCCGCCCGTCCCCCTTCCACGCACGCCAGCTCATCATCAAAAAAGAGACATTCCTCGGGTAGTACCCCCAATGCACGGCTAGCGATCTGATAGGCTTCTCTACTTGGTTTAGACGCGCCAATTACAGTTGCTGCGCACGCGGCATCTATCAGATCTGCCAGATTTACAGCAAGCAGCGAATCCTCCAGACTGGCCAAGGAAAAATTTGAAAGTACACCGATCGGCAGCAGGCGGCGGCGCGCATCCAGTAAGGCCGGTCGGGCATCGGCAAACGGGCGCAGATAGTGTATATATTCAAATCGTAGCAGTTGCTCGCGCGCCGCACGCGAAAGCTTAAATTCGTCACTCAGCGCGTTCCATAGGCCGTTAAAGAAGATCTTCTCTTCCGACGTAGTGCGCGGAAATGCAACTTTGGCACCCCACTGGTCCCACTTGCGGGCAATTTCATCCAAGGTGAGCGGCAACAATGGCTGAAAAAAAGCAATGGCGTCGGTAACAGCAAAGTGCGTCAATACGCCATCCCGATCAAAAATGATAGCTTTTACTGGCATGTGAACCTTTCTTTTTATGAGGACGTTAATTGCTGTAGAAAGTGGATAAAAGTACTATCAATTGTTCTGTTTTTGTTGCATCATTTTGCCGCATATTGCAAAAATCCCTACAATAGCGTAAAATACGCACGCTATTTGGATGGAAAAATTTACAAAATTCGTAAGCTACACTACACATCACATGAAATTTAATCTATCCGTAAGGCTTATCTATGAATTCCTACGTTGAAGTACTGCTCACGGAAATGTGTACCCTAGTCGCTGATCTAGGTAAAGGCGGCGGCTATCTTAGCCCCTCGATTTACGACACCGCACAAGTATTACGTCTATATCCGCCTAGAGAAGGCGTCGAAGCTGGCCTCGAATGGCTCCTAACCCAACAACAATCTGATGGTGGGTGGGGCGAAACAGCCACCCCCTATGCCCGTGATGTGCCCACCCTAGCCGCGATTTTGGCGCTAAATACCTATAGCCAAGATGCTAGTACACGCCAGGCAATCGATGCTGGGCTGGCATTTTTACAGCGACAGGCAGCGCAATGGGCAGAAATCCCAATTGATGCCCTGCCCATTGCAGCGGAGATGATTCTACCCTATTTGCTGGAAGAGGCAAATCAGGCAGGGATTGTGCTCGACAGCGCGCCCTACGCGCGTCTTTATCAACTCAAACATCAAAAATCCCAGATGATTGCCCATCGGCCGATCATGGCAGGCACGCCCCCTGCCCACTCTTGGGAAGCGCTAGGCAAGAATGCCGCCTCCATTGTGCTGGATCAGGCAGGCGGCATTGGGCATAGCCCAGCCGCAACCGCGGCTTGGTTGCGCCAAGCCGAACAGCAACGGGAACTGGCAGATGACTGCGCCACAGCCCAGCAATACTTGCTCAATGCCGCCGCCGCCACAGGTGTAGATATTCCTGGTGTCGTGCCCAATGTGTGGCCGATTACAGGCTTTGAGCTTGCCTATGGATCCTATGCACTCTTAGCAACAGGTCTTCTGCAACAGCCCGCCATTCAAGCGGTGATCGAGCCGGTATTGGACGAGCTATGGCTTATCATGCAGCGCGGCCAGGGGGTGAGCTTTGGCGAATACTTTACGCCCGATGTCGATGACACTGGCCTTGCGCTGGCAGTGTTACAAGCGACTTCTCGCCCAGTTGATTCTGCGGCAGTTCTCCAATTTAAGCATGGGGATCATTTTTGTACGTTTCACAAAGAATTAAATCCCTCGATTTTTGCCAATGCCCATGCCCTCTATGGCCTGGCGTATACCAATGAGCGATACCCTGCCGCCGAGGATTTCCTACGCAAACGCCAAGGCGCAGATGGCCGTTGGCTTGCCGATAAGCTACACAGTTCCTGGCTTTACACGACGCTGGAAGTCGTACTTGTCTTGAGCAAGCTAGGCTATACCCAGGAGGTTGAGCAGGCAGTCAATGGCCTGCTGCTGCACCAAAAGGCAGATGGCGGGTGGGGTAGTGGTCAAGCAGCCACGCGTGTGGAGACCAGCTATGCCCTCATTACCTTATCCACGCTGCAACGGCATCGCCCATTACACCCGGCAGAAGCTCAGGCATTAGAGCGCGGATATCAATGGCTGAGTAGCGCTTACCAATTGAAGGTGCCGCCCCGTGAAAGCTTTTGGCTTGGCAAAGAATTATATACCCCCTATCGCGTCGATCACATTTACGAAGTCAGCGCGCTATTATCGATTACACTAGAAAAGGTTGCTGCATGAATGCCAATTCCATCCCAAGCCTGGCCGAATTTCTGGCTGCCCCGCTCGAAGAAGTTGCCAAAGTTGCCCCAGCGACCGTAGTTTATGGCGTTGGTGGGACCCGCCGCCAGGCTGCCTTTGAAGGTATCGAACCGTGGAGCGACGAATATGTACAGTGGGCGCGTGCAAAGACGATGAACAGCGCAGACTTGTTTTTTCGTCACGGTGTACGCAATCTTATTGTTATTGCACTCACACCCGGCAATTTGAAAGAAGTAGATCGTTACCGCGCACAGTTATTTGAGAGAGCCAAATGGGTGATTGCTGGGGAAGAAGCGCTGGCCGATTATCAACGGTTGGGTTGGCGTGTGCGCCTAATTGGAACGGAGAGTGTACCTGAATTAAGGGCTACAGCAGAATTTCTACATGAAGCAACAGCCGCGCAAAGTATGCATACCTTCTACTGGAGTGTCGTGCCAGAACCGCAAAGCCCCTGGCAACAGATGTTAGATGCGATCCATCGCACGCAGGCACGCACGCAGGCCGAGGCGATACGCGCGCTTTATGGCGAAGATATTCCACCAGCCACACTTTACTTGGCTTTTGGTAAACCGATGATCTCATTGGAAATTATCCCACCTTTATTGATTGGTCAAATTCAATGCTATTGGAGTCAACAGCCCGGATACAGCATCACCGAAACACAACTACGTAAGGTTTTATATGACTATGCATATCAGCGTTCAACATGGCGTGAAGAAAAAACAGAAAGAGCAAAAGAAGCCTTATCACACCGTCAAGCATGGGAAGAAGGACCGACCTTGGGCTTGGGTATGCGGCTTGGTGCTTTCTGGTATCCAGCCCCAATGTCGTCGCCAGCCTGGGTGACTAAACAAAAGGATTAATTACGTCTTCCCACCAAGCGGTTACTGCAAGATCTCTTTTGTCCGCTTGTTTGTGCTGGCGGTAGTCAGCAGGTGAACTTGCACTTGCTGGAGCAGCGAGTCCATTGTATAGGGTTTCTGAATAAAGCCGGCCAACCCAGTGCTCACAAAACGCTCCATCACTTCCGATTCGCTATAGCCAGAGACAAGTAGAATTGGAATGTCTGGATCAATGGCGCGCAGTTGATAAAAGACTTCTTCGCCGCTCATGCCTGGCATGGAAAGATCGAGCAAGACTAATTTCAGATTCTGGACATGTGTGCAAAATAGTTGGATGCCAGTTGGCCCGTCAGCCGCAGTGAGGACATGCAGTCCTACTTCGCTGAGGATGTCGGCCATGCTCTCACGCACCATTTGCTCGTCGTCGATCACCAGCACAAGTTCACCGGCCGTGATCATAGGGGCTTTGGTCGTAACCGGACCATGCAGTTGTGACGTGTCTGTTACAGCCGGAAACAGCAGGATAAAGGTAGTTCCCTGACCGACCGTGCTAGAGACATGGAGGCCGCCTTTATGCGAGCGGACAATTCCAATCAAGCTGGCCAATCCCAAACCACGCCCAGTAAACTTGGTCGTGAAAAATGGATCGAAAATCTTGGTTAAGGTCTGCGCATCCATCCCGCTGCCCGTGTCGCGTACTTCCAAGCGCACATAACGGCCAGCCGGCAGCGGCGTGCCTAGCCAACGCCAATAGTGGGCTTCGTCACCGGTGAGTTCTTCGGTCTTGGTAACGACCGTGATTTCGCCAGCTTTTTCCCCAATCGCGTCGGCGCTATTGAGAATTAAGTTCATAATCAACTGCTGGATCTGGCCTTTGTCACCCATCATCAGGGGAACTGTGTCGGACAATTCCGAATGTAGGACAACATTCTTGGCAATCGAAGCAGAAAAGAGATGAACATTGTCCATAATGAGATCGTTCAGATCTAACAGGATCGTCTCTGAGGTAGAACGGCCCGCATAATTGAGCATTTGGCGGGTTAATTCGGTGGCGCGTTCAGCCGCTTTCATCGTACGTTGGATATAGGTAACGACGGGATGTTCTGTGGGCAATTTGCGGAGCGCCAACGACATTTGCATCAAAATCGCCGAAAGCAAGTTGTTAAAGTCATGTGCTACACCACCCGCAAGAATGCCCAAACTCTCGAGCTTTTGCATCTGGTACATCGCCGCTTCCGTCTGCTTTTGCTCTGTGATGTCCGTCGAGATCAGGATAACAGCCCGTACCTTGCCATCTTGCCGAATGGCACCAACCCGATTGATCTGCCAGGTATGGCGTTCGGCAGTGATCTCCTCGCTCTCATAACTCACGGTCTCCCCAGTGCGAAAGACAGTAGCGATACTTTGTTGCAGAAGCGCTTGATGTTTTGCCTGTATATGCAGCGACGTGGCGGGGACGCCAAGCAGATCCTCAGGTGTTCGGTTGCCAATCTCGCGGTTGACAAAAGAGATGACATGCTCGCGGTTAATGCGGACGATGACTTCGGGCAGTTGTTCGGCCAGGGAACGCCAGTTGGCTTCGGATCGGGCTAAGGCGTCGAGTAAGCGCTGGCGCGTCTCTACTTCGGACTGCAATTGCACATTGCTTTGTTGCAATTCTTGGGTGCGCAACTCCACCTTTTGTTCCAGCCCCGCACGCGCCTGCCGCAATTGAAATTGGCTGGTCTGCAATTCCTGGTTGGCGGTTGCCAATGCCGCCGCCGTTTGCCGGATCTCTTCGGCCTTCTCTTCTACTCTTTGGATTGCGGCATTCAATAAAACAGTATTGAGGGCAATTGTAAAGAACAACACAACGAGATCATCAAAGATTGAGCGCCCACTTACATTGGGAGTCAATATATTTTTCCACTCCAAATAAAAAATGATGCTAATCGTCAGCACACAAATCACCGCCAAAATATTCATATTTCGTCTTCCCGCCAGTAGACCTGCAAGGGGGATCAGGACAAAGTAGGTCATGATATTGGGGGTGCGTATGCTCTGGAAGACGAAAGCATTCATGTAGGTGAGCGCAGCAAACAACATTGCTAACAAGATAAAGGCAGCAATTGTAACGTGACCACGCCGCATCAATCCTAAAACGAGTAAGCTAGCCACTAAAGCAATTGCGTTTGTGATGAGAATTTGGGCCAAAGCATTCTGATCCAGAATGCCTAAAATGATCCCAATGCTGTCGCCAACGATCAATGTAATCAATACAAGCGCAATAAAATTGATCCAGCGCGCGGCACGGGTCTTCTCCTTATCCGGGAAAGTCGGGGCGGTCAGTAGTCGTTTGATCGAGCTCCACATCAGTTAATCCCTCAGTAGGGTCACAGTAAGTACGTTGTTGTCCATACCTACTTTATCTTTACAATTTTCAGCAATGCTTAGACAGCCGAGTCACAATATCAATGATTCAACAGCGATGATGCTAGGACATTCTGCTCGTGTTCAACGGGGATCATCAGACAGCAATATCGGGTAGAGTTGCATTCAAACTTTGCTGCTTTTCCCGTAAGTAGAGACACCAAGGCGCATGTATATGAAATCTACCACAGCATGGACAGATATCACCGATACCTTTGGGAAAAGCTTGTGACGTTGGTGCCTGTACGTAGGTGTTTAGTAAGTTCGGGGGGTAGACAAGAGATTCGTCTGGCGTATTTTGCGAAGGGAGGTAACTACGTCCTAGGTACCAATACACACGGTGCTCGTGGCACACACCATAGTTCTTATCATCAACCTTCAAGAGTTCTTCATATTCCCCACAAAAAGGGCATACCCCAAAAGGTGTGTCTGCATAAAAACTAGCCCGGCCCGTCGCTTGTACCAAACCCATCACAATCGAAGCAAGGAGGTAAGCCGTACCCGTTGCCCCTTCTTCATAGAAGGCATCTGCTATTCTGCGCATCTGCCCAATCACTTCTGCAGGCACAATCGGATTGGGGTAAAAATGAAGACTCACGTAGTTTCCCTATCGACATATTATCAGGATTACGCCTACCAGTATAGTGGAATCTAATATCTGATCCATCAGCTAAATGACTGATTTTGGTCTCTAGACCAGCGCGCACCTGGCACCGTTCTTGAGTAAGGTAACGCAAAATACGACCTACGTGTTGGCATATACACTCCTGTATACACCAATTGACCATATTATCTACACCCAACATCCACTGCCTATTATACAGAGAAAAAGTCCCTTCCATGGCTGATTCACAAACGATTTCCAGACATTTTCTATAGCATAAAACGAGCAAACGCCGATAGACCAATCCGCTGCGGATTGGTCTATCGGCGTTTGCTCGTGCTAGCCACAAAATAAAACCACGCTACTGGCTTCAAGACTTGCCAGGGCCAGTCAATCTACGCACGGCCATGCTAGTGCGCTAGAGAAATTCAGATAGGTACTAGCAGACTACCCGCTGGTGAGGCTACCTGGATCAAGATCATAGATAGCGCCAGTTGTGCCCCCGCTACCAGCTTCTAGGGCCTGAGATGAAGGTGTTGGGAAAGTAGCAGACATCTGATCTTCTGTGGCGCCAAGCCGCTTGGAAGGCATTCGACCAGCTAGGGCTTCTTCCCGTCGATACGCACCGCGCCGCGCCGGTGCTGAACGTTCTGGGCCACGCTCAAGGTAACGCGGCGTAGCTTGCGTGGCCGCCCCTTTGATCAAGAAGCCCAGCACTGCGCCTCCGATCAGCGCACCAGCGATCACAAGTTCCGGCTGCCGACTGGCAAATTGGGTAAAGCTAGACCATAACTCAGCAGTGCCACTTTTGCCCGTCTCTGCACGCCATGCATTTGGATTTGACCGATAATTATTCACAAAAATGCTCCTTTTCCAATGACTAGTGGAGACTATTGGGTGATCGGCTCAGAAAAGCACTGTCACCGTCAGCCGTTCCCGCAAGAAGATAAACCCTGGGCTCATCCACATACATAGCTGCCAGTATAGCACGGCTGCAAAATCTGCCAGGAGGACGCCTTACATTCTAGACAATTCAAGCGGTATGGGCTGTCTGCAACACATCGGTTGTGCTTAGCGCGCCATTGCTCTGCGCAGCCCACACCGTCACGACACTGTCCTATGGGAAGCAAAAAGTCAGCTATCTAGTCTAAAAATAAGCAAATTACCCGATTCTCCCTACCAAGATTCATAGTATGCTTCTAGATAACTTACGAAATTATCTACCGGCAACACAAGCTGTCCGACCCAATGGTTTATACTCCGTTCATGGTCCACTGTATATACCAGACCTTATTCCGATTTAATTTTGTGCATGCGTAGGTGCGGTTTGTAACCGCACAATCCGGGTCAAACCAGCTTTGTGCGGTTACAAACCGCACCTACAAGAATCACCACACCCTGTTTTGTCGCTCAAAGAACAAATCGGAATAATCTCTA
>Ga0105044_10008397_pt1 | contig 14180 bp, 11 predicted proteins | sample MAT01_FD_78092 | JGI IMG/M metagenome (GOLD analysis project Ga0105044, IMG submission 78092) | Freshwater microbial communities from Lake Fryxell liftoff mats and glacier meltwater in Antarctica - MAT-01 | ecosystem: Environmental > Aquatic > Freshwater > Ice > Liftoff microbial mat | place...
CGGGTCCCCAGTCGAAGAACGCGCCGATGGCGGTCGTCTCGGTCACCTCGAGGAACGCGACTTCGCCGAGCGCGAGCTTCGGCTCTGAGGTCGTGGCGATCACTCGCTCCCCGGAGTCGAGGTAGATGAAGACCGCGACTGGATCGTCCACGCGGGTGTCGAATGGAACCTCGCGATCGGGCAGCAAGATCGTGGGACCCTCCAGGTCGTCGTCGACCGCGAGGAATGCACCGGCGGCGGCGAAGCGGCGAACGCGCAGCGACGTGCGGCGGCCGAGGAGGTCTTCCGGAGTCATCTGTTGGTTCTCGAGGTTCTCGGAGGCAGCCTAACAAACGGCACGACGTCCTCCAAGGTGACTCGATGAGAGATCTAACCTCGTGGTCCGCGTTGGCTCGACGAACGATCAGGTACTGGCGAGGCGTATGGAGCCTCAATGCCGGTGCTCGCCAAGGCCGCACTCCGGCCGCACAAGATCGAGGTCGAGAAGCCCGATGGCACACGCCTCCCGGTGACGTCGATCGACGTCAAGGAGAGTCACGATCGGGCGAACCTGCTGTGCCCGACCTGGTGACACCTCGTCACCCGCGCGTGTCACGATGCGCGCATGAACTGCAAGCTGTGCGATCGCAACCAGCCCGACGCGAACGGCATCTGCTTCGAGTGCATGGACACGCTCGGCATCATCGAGATGCCGCCGCCACGCCGCAAGCCCACGCCTTGCCTCAAGTGCAACGGGCTCAAGTTCGTCCGCGTGATCCCGCGCGAGCACACCGTCCAGGGCGGGAACCAGGATGCCGCGCCGATGACGCTGACGCAGGTGCCGAAGGTCGAGCACAAGATCCTCGGGAAAGGTATGAACGTCGCGACCCCGAGCGTCGTGCTCGGCGAGGGCATGCTCGAGACGTACACCTGCCTCGCGTGTGGTTACGTCGAGTGGTGGTGCGAGGATCCGACGGAGATCCCGATCGGTCCAGAGTACATGAGCGACCTCGTCGACTACTCGACCGACGCACCGTATCGCTGAGTCAGCGCTTCCACGCGACGTCGATCACCAGATCACGATGCCCGGCAGGTGTCGCGGGCGCAGGACATCGCCGTCGCGCAGGATCGATTCATCGGGAGTTGTCGCTGATGCGTCAGCGTCCAATCGGCGCGCTGGCATGGACGATGCGGCCCGCCGAGGTGGTGGCGTCGCCGACGATCTGGGTCCACAGGCTGTGGAGTACGTGCCGCTTGTCGTCGACGACGAGGCCGGTGTACTCGCCAAGCCAGCGCGGCGAGTGGCGCACCAGCTCATAGCGCGCCATGGGTGGGCCGAGGGCGCTCGGCGAATCGCAGGTAGCGCCACCGATCACGCACTTGGTGTACGCACGGTAGCCGACGCCGCCGACGTACTCGTACCAGGTGGCGTGGAGCTGGCCGTTGGCACTCAGCGCCAGGTCGGGCACGGCGTGGTTGGCACACGCGGGCGTCGAACCGGCGAGCATGCGGCGGCTCCAGGTCTTGCCTTGATCCTTCGAGGTTGCGAGCTGGATGTTCCACGCGCCATCAGGTGTCCCGGCCGCGTACGCCACGTAGATCAAGCCGCGCGCACGATCGGCAACGACGGTGGGATTGACAAAGAAGAACGGGATCAACTCGCCGGCACCGCTGACCTCGACCGGCGCCGAGAACGTCGAACCGGTGGTGGAGCTGGTGTAGAGGATCGCGTTGGCGGAGCTGCCGAACGCCGAGGCCGGCGGGCCGTCCTCGTCCTCGCCCTCGGCGGCGCCGGCTGCGACCACGTGGAGTGTCCCGCGATCGTCGACCGCGACGTCGCCATAGGTTCCGTCGATCACCGGGACTGCGACGCCCCAGGTCTTGCCGCCGTCGGTCGAGCTCCGCAGCTTCATCCCGGCTGACGAGTAGAACGCGTGGATCCCCTCCTTCTTGCCCGGCGCCGGCCCGATCGCGATCATCGGCTTGTCCAGGCAGAACGGGTGACCGTCGGCGCATGGAGCGGGATCGTGGATCGCCACTGCGGGCGACCAGGTCTTGCCTCCATCGGTCGAACGCGCGTAGCCGATCTCGGCGTTGAGATCGACTCCACCGCCATCATGGCCGAGCCACACCGCATGGACCGTGCCCGCGCGGTCGACCGCGACCCATGGATCGAAGTGCATGCGCTTGGTCGTCGTGATCGCGATCTCCTCGGGCGCACCCATGACCGGGATGCGCACCACGCCGAGAAAGCTCGGAGCCATGAAGTTCGCCGCGCCACCTGTGAACATCGCGACCACGTCGCCCGCCGGGGTCACCACCGCCGATGGTTCGAACTGATAGGCGCCGGGCGTCGTGGCCGAGGTCAGCAGGGTCATCGGCGAGAATGCGGTGGCGGACGTGGTCTTCCCGGGGCAGCTCTTGAGCGCCGGGGAAACGACGAACGGCAACATGCACGCCTTGCGATCGGGATCGCAGACGTAGCCCTGATCGGCGCGGCAGTCGGCGTTACCCGCGCACGTGGCAGCGCACAGCTCACCCATGCGCCCGGTCGGTACGCAGGTGCTGCCACCCGGACACGCCGTCAACCCGCACGATGCGGTGCAATAACCACCCGGCATCGGCATGCAGAGTGCTCCACTCGAGCACGTGCTCTGCCGGTTCTTTTGGTCGGGCTTGCAGCTGTCACCGATGCGTGGCGGCTTGGCTGTCGCGGGTGTCGCCACGACTCCTGACCCGGCACCGGATGGACTGGTGAGCGGCCGTGAGGGTGGGCTGGAGCAACTCGTGAGGACAAGAAGTGACGCGATGATCGCCGCGGTGCGCATGACTGCTGATAACGCACCGCGCCTATCGTGACTACCTCTCGCTGCACCGCATGATCCCGTCACGGTCACCGCCGGATCCTAGCCGAGGAACGCGCGCAGATCGAACCCGATGTCCTCGACGCGCTCGTTGAGTCCCGACCCGCTCCGCCACGACCGCGCATCGCCGCAGTGCAGGCAGAGCTTGATGTCGCGCCCACCGCTCTTGCCAGCGATGATGAAGCTACAGACCGCCTGCTCGTGGCCGCACTTCGCACAGCCGTGGAGCAGAAGATCGTCGCGCCGAAACCCCCGCTTGTGCAGCTTGTACTCGAGCGTCTCCAGATCCTCCACGGGCATCGCGCGATGGTACGCGGGTCGGTCCCCGGTGACGAACGTCAACCCCAGCAATCTCGCCGCCGGGCGGGGTGCTAGGGTTGGCCGTGGTCGACGAGCTGATCGAGCTCCTTCGCGGCAAGCGCGTGGTTGCCCTGACCGGTGCCGGTTGCTCGACGGAATCGGGGATCCCGGACTATCGCGGCATCGATACGCCACCGCGGAAGCGACCGCCGATCCAGCATCGCGAGTTCGTCGACAAGCCAGAGTGGCGACGCCGGTACTGGGCGCGCTCGATGATCGGCTGGCCGAAGATCAGCGCGGCGAAGCCGAACGGCACCCACACGGCCATCGCCGCCCTCGAGCACGGTGGCGTGATCGTGGGGACGATCACCCAGAACGTCGACGGGCTCCACCAGGCGGCCGGAAGCCGCGACGTGGTGGAGCTGCACGGCGCGCTCGCCCGCGTGCGCTGTCTCGCGTGCCAGGCGATCGTCACCCGCGCCGAGATCCAGGATCGGCTGCGCGCCGCGAACCCGACCTGGTCGGGGCGCGACGGCCACAACGAGGCCGCGCCCGACGGTGACGCCGAGGTCGACGACGTCTACGACGCGTTCGAGGTCGTCGCTTGCGAAGCGTGTGGCGGCATGCTGATGCCCGACGTCGTGTTCTTCGGCGGCAGCGTGCCGCGCGCGACGCTCGATGCCGCGTGGGCGACGTTCGCGCGCGCCGAGGTCTTGCTCGTCGTCGGCTCGTCGCTGACGGTGTTCTCGGGCTACCGGTTCGTGCGACGTGCCGCCGAGCATGGTGTGCCGGTGGCGATCGTCAACCGCGGGCCGACGCGTGGCGATCCGCATGCGGTGCTGCTCGTCGATGCGGTGTCATCCACCACCCTGACTGCGCTCCAGCACGCGCTTACTTGACGCCCTTCTTGTAGACCGCCGTCGACGGCGGCTCCTTCGCGAGCGCGGCCTTCGATGCTTCGACGCGCGCAAAGAACGCGAGGAAGCTCTCGCCGAGGATCTTCTTGACGCGCGCATCCGAGTGCCCGCGGCGCAGCAGCTCCTGTGTGAGCTTGGGCAGCATCGAGACATCGTCGAGGCCGATCGGCGGATCGCCGATGCCGTCGAAGTCGGTACCGAAGCCGACCGCATCCTCGCCGGCGACCTTGATCACGTGCTCGATGTGATCGACCACAGCGGTCCACGGCGCGCGGAACGGCGGGCCGAACGACTTGTAGAGCGCGAGCTTCGCGGCGCCGGCCTTCGCGGGATCGTCGGGGTACTTGCGCTGGATCGCCGCCCACTCGGTCTTGATCTTCGACACCCGCGCGCGCAGCCCGTCGTAGCCCTTCTGGTCGAGGAACATCGAGCCGAAGTTGATGTTGACCATGCCGCCCTTCGCGACGATCCGCTTGATCTGATCGTCGGTCAGGTTGCGCGGCATGTTCGCGATCGCACGCGCCGACGAGTGCGAGGCCATCACCGGCGCGCGCGATGCCGCGAGCACGTCGTCGACGGTGCCGTCGGAGACGTGCGAGACATCGACGATCATCCCGAGGCGGTTCATCTCCTTGACCACCTCGACGCCGAACCTCGAGAGCCCGCCGTGCACGATGGACTTCTTCGGATCGAAGTCGGGCTCGTAGAACGGCCCCGACGAGTCGGCCCAGTGATTGGTGTTGGTGTGCGTCAGCGTCATGTAGCGGACGCCCGCGCGATACATCTCGCGCAGCACCGCGAGCGAATCCTCGATCGCGTGTCCGCCCTCGATGCCCATCAGCACGGCGATCTTGTTCGCCTGCTTCGCGGCGCGGATGTCGGCGGGCGACGCCGCGAGCATCAGGTCCTTCGGGTTGGCATCGACCGCGCGATGTGTGATGTCGATCAACTCGAGCGCACGCGCCGCCGCACCGCCGCGCGTCGCAAACCCGGCCGCGACATAGATCGAGAAGAACGGCGCGGTCAGGTTGCCGCGCGCACGTGGGATGTCGAAGTGATCGGTCGCGCCCTTGGTCGCGAGATCGGCCCACTTGTCGGAGAGCTGATCCGGTGCGTCGAGGTGCGTGTCGACGACGATCGACTCGCGATGCAGCTTGGCCGCACGCGCGGCGAGCGCGGCATCGGGGTTCGGCGCCGGTTGCGCTAGCGCGATCGCAGGACCGAAGATCAACCACCAAGCTCGCATGCGGCGAGCCTGCCACGGTTTACATCATCGGTCGCGCCGACAGTCCGTTCGGATCGGTCAGCCTGACGTCGACGAAGCCCGACTGCATCGCGACATCCATCGCGGTGATCAGCTTGTCGTAGCCGATGGGCGTCGCCGAGGTGCTGTTCGCGGCGACCTCGATCCCGGTTTTGCCGTCGAAGAACACCGACATCTTCTACGCACGCAGACGCTCGCGAACCTTATCCCAGTCATAGCCGCTCGCGGTCTTCGGGATCTGCTCGAACTCGTTGACGCGCGAGACGCCGATCCACACCGAGTCACCATCGATCAGCAACGACAACTTCGGGTCATCACAGTTTTCCATGCATGGCGGTGCGTCGCGCGCGTTGTCCTGCGGCCTGACGTCGAGCTGCGAGATGTTGACCCACACCGCGGTCACCAGCAGAAAAGCGGTGAGGCAGCTCATCAGATCGATGAACGGCACGATGTTGAGCTCGACGTTGACGCTGCCTTTGGACTCGGTACCTGGTGCTGCGCCCATGCAGGCCAGACACGGCTCGTCGCGAGCAGTTTCAGCGGGTTCACGTGGCAAAAGGCGCCGGCGCGTTTCGCCTCGCTACGGGATCTTGGGCAGCTCCAGTCGTAGATCCACCAGCTTGCTGCGGCGCGCGATGCAGCGATCGATCGCGGCGAGTGGCTTGGGAAGCATGTTCGAGGGGAGCCGGCCGGTGAACGCAGCGACCACCTCGGCGCGTGATCTGGGATCACACAGCGAACCCGTCGCCGCGACCAGGTCCTCGAGCTCGACCGCCGCGACCGCCGCGATCAGCTTCGGCAGCCGCTCGCGGAGCGCGCGCCACATCGCGCTGCGTGCCGACGGTCGCGCCAGCATCGTCGCGATCGCGGGCAGCACGCGCTCGGGCTTGAACGTGCCAAACGCGAGCTCGACGATCGGCACCGCGAGCTCGGGCGACAGCTCGCCGAGGTTCTCGAGGATGCGGCGTTGCTTCGCCTCGGGCGCCTGCTTCGCGCGCGCGACGATCTTGTCGAACCACGCCTTGCCCGGCGCCTTCGCGAGGAGCTCCCACGTCTTCTCGCGCAGCGTGCTGTCGACGCCGGTCGGCGGGATCGAGACCTTGAGGCGCGCGCCGAACCGCGTCGTCAACCAGCGCGTCCACGCCGCGCGCTCGGCCTCCTCGACGAGCGGATCGATCGATGCGGCGATCATCGCCGCACCCAGCACGCTCGCGCTGTCCTTGCCGCGCGCGAGGCGAGCGACTTCGGCGAGCACGACCGGCAACGCGACGTCACCGCGCAGCAACGCCGCGGCGAGATCGTCGGCGTAGGTCAGCAGCTCGCTCGGCGTCGTCGGTGCTTGCGCGGCCAGCGCCGGATCCGCGATCCGGTAATACCCGTCGCCGCCGGCATTGCCGATCACCCACGCCGGGCAGCTCGGCAGCTCGAACGTACCCTTGGTCGAGCTCGCAGCCACGCAGGCGCGACCGCCGGGATGGCGCACGCAGACCGGCACGGTGCCGGCCTCGACCCGCGCCGTCAGCGTCGGCTTGCCGCTGCAATCGAGCGCGAGTGTCACCACCGGTGCGCCGCCGAGGTCGAGGTACGTCGTCATCACCGCCGCGGCATCGCCCGAGATCGTCGACAACGCGGCGACCACATCCTTCGACGTCACGCTGCCGCCATCGTGCGCCGCGACGTAGCCGCGGATCGCCTTCTGGAACGCGTCGTTGCCGACGAACTCCTCGATCATGTCGAGCAGCGCCCCACCCTTCTCGTAGGCGATCGCGTCGAACCGATCCTCGACGCCGTCGGAGTCGATCGCCCGGCGCAAGGGGCGCGGGGTGGCCTCGTCGTCGGACTCGAGTGCGTGGAGCCGCGCGAGCTGGCGTCGCATCGAGGGATCCGCGTACGCGCCGAGTTGATCGGACGTCCGATCGCCGAGCCACGTCGAGAACCCCTCGGCGAGCCACAGATCGTCCCACCACGTCTGCGTGACCTGGTTGCCGAACCACTGGTGCGCGAGCTCGTGCGCGGCGAACCGCACGAACCGCTTCGAGACCCACCATTGCTTCGGATCGCCGATCAGCATCGACGCCTCGAACGTGATCAGTCCGGTGTTCTCCATCGCGCCGAAGAAGCTCGGGATCGCGACGAGGTCGAGCTTCGCGAGCGGCAGCGGACGATCGAGATAGCTCTCGAGCGCCTCGATCACGCTCGGGAGCTTGAGTGGCACGACGCCGACCTTCCCGGCGTTGCCCGCGGGGACGACGACACGCGTCGGCACCTTGTTCCGCCCGAGCTTGCCGACCTCGACGACCGCGAACGGGCCGACCGCGATCGACAGCAGATAGCTCGGCATCCGCGTGATCTCGGCGAGCTCGACCGTTCGCTTGCCCGCGGCGCGCGTCTCCTTGATCACGCCGCCGTTGCCGAGTGCGACCAGCTTCTCGGGGACGACGAGCGTCACCTTCCAGCTCGGCTTCCAGCGCGGCTCGTCGAAGCACGGCAGGATCCGGCGCGCGAACACCGACTCCGACTGCGCGTACAGGTACCACTTGCCGCCGGCCTGCTGCCGGAACAGGCCCTCGGGCTCGTCCTTGATGACCTTGCCCGTGTACTCGAACGCGAGCACGACCTCGCCGGTCACCGCCGCGCCGAAGCCGAACCCACGCATGTCATCGTCGTTGGGGATCGAGAGATCGACGAGCGTGCCGGTCTTCGATCCCGCGCGATACGACGCCTTCTCGATCACCAGCGCGTCGGCGTGCAACCATATGTGACCGGTCGCGCGCGCGAGTTGCACGCGGATCTCGACCTTGCCGCGAAACGCCTCGCGATCCGGATCGACCTCGAGACGCAGGTCGTACGCGAGCGGCGTCGCGAGCTCGGGCAGCCGTTGTTTCGGAGCCACCGGCGCCGGCGAGGAGACCTCGACCCGCGCATCGATCGGCGGCGCCTCCTGGGTCGACGTCGCGTGCGGCTGGTCACCGATCCCGGAGGAGCACGCAGCTCCGACGACCGCGAGCATGGCGAACCGCATCTCGTCGATATAGCGCGCCATGTGGGATGAAGGCCGGTTTCGTGCAAGTGGGCGTCGGCCTTCGACGAAATTCGTTTGCAACATCGCCTGCCCGGCCTCCTCTACCCCGTGATGGGTGACTCGGTCTGGAAAGTCATGGTGGAAGTTCAAGTCTCTCGCCGGCGCCGCGAGGCGGTGGTCGAGGCGCCGCAACGGTGTCCCCGGCAGGCCACACTGCACAGCATTCGCGAGCGGCTGCTCGATGATCACTACGCGATCCTCACCGCCGGCGAGTACTAAGCAACGACGGCGAGCAGCTGATCGGGCTCGACCTGATCACCGACGACGACCGTCAGTGACCGCACGGTGCCAGCCTCCGACGCGCGCACGGTGTGCTCCATCTTCATCGCCTCGAGCACGAGCAACGCGGCGCCGGCGGCGACCTCCTGGCCGACCGTGACCAGGACCTTGACGACCTTGCCCGGCATCGGCGCGACCAGCCCACCGGCGGTGCGCGCGGCGACGTGATCGGGGAAGCGCGGTTGCTCGACGAGCTGGAGCATGACGCCTTCCGAGAGCACCCAGCTTCGCGCGCCGTTCGTGACCACGCGGATCACGCGCCGGTGATTGCCGTGCTCGACGAACCAGATCCGGTCGCCGTCCTTGCCGAACCTCGACACCTTCGTCGACTTGCCGCCGAGCGACAGCTCGACCCCGTGCTCGCCGAGCGGGCGATAGCCGACCTGCACGTCGGTGTCACCGAGCGCATAGGTCACCGACTGCTCCGCGTGCGGCACGTTGCGCCAGCCGACCGGTGCGAGCGGTGCCTCGAGCCGGCGATCCGCGATGCCCGCGAGTACCGCACCGACGACGGCAACCCGCACCCGATCGAGCCCCGGGTTGCGCGCCGCGAGCTCGCCGGCGTGACGCTCGAGGAAGTGCGTGTCGAGCTCGCCATCGAGGAACGCGGCATGCCCGAGGATCTTCGCGAGGTGCTCGCGGTTGGTCACCAGCCCCGGCACCCAGGTCTGCTCGAGGGCGCGACGCAGGACCTGCGCGGCTTCGCGGCGCGTGGGTGCATGCGCGATGATCTTGCCGAGCATCGAGTCGTAGTGGATCCCGATCTCGCTGCCGGCGACGACGCCGAGATCGGCGCGCACGGTGTCGGGCGTCTCGACCGCGAGGAGCGTGCCCGTTGTCGGGAGATAGTCCTTCTCGGGATCCTCGGCGCACAGCCGGACTTCGATCGCCCAGCCTCGGGTGGTCGTGGTGTCGTAGCCGAGGGCCTCGCCGCGCGCGATCCGGATCTGCTCGCGCACCAGGTCGAGCCCGGTCACCGCCTCGGTCACCGGGTGCTCGACCTGCAAGCGCGTGTTGACCTCCAGGAAGTAGAACGCGCCCGCCTGATCGGCGATGAACTCGACGGTGCCGGCGCCGACGTAGCCGACCGCGCGTCCGAGCAGGACGGCAGCGTGGCCGATCTCCGCACGCTGCGCGTCGGTCAGTGCGGGAGACGGCGCCTCCTCGATGATCTTCTGATGTCTGCGTTGGATGGAGCACTCACGCTCGCCGAGATGGATCACGTGGCCGTGCGTGTCGCCAAGGATCTGGATCTCGATGTGGCGCGGTCGATCGACGTAGCGCTCGAGCAGCAGCGTGTCGTCACCGAACGAGCTCTTGGCTTCACCCCGCGCACGCTCGATCGCTTCCGCGAGCTCGGACTCGGCACGCACCACGCGCATGCCCTTGCCACCGCCACCCGCGGACGCCTTGACCAGGAGCGGCCAGCCGATCGCCTTGGCTTCCTCGATCAGGCGCGGCGTCGCCTGGTCGTCGCCGTCGTAGCCGGGCACCACCGGCACGTTCGCGGCGCGCGCGATCCGCTTCGCACCCTGCTTGCTGCCGAGCTTCTGGATCACGTCGGCGGGCGGCCCGATGAAGATCAACCCGGCCTCCGTGACGGCCTCGGCGAACGCCGCGTTCTCGGCGAGGAAGCCGTACCCCGGATGGATCGCGTGTGCGCCGGTGATCCGCGCGGCATCGAGGATCCGGGTTGCCACCAGATACGACTCTCGCGCAGGCGGCGGTCCGATCCGCACGGCTTCATCTGCGAGCATCACGAACGGAGCTTCGGCATCGGCATCGCTATAGACGGCGACCGTTGCGATGCCCATCGCGCGACACGTTCGCATCACGCGCATCGCGATTTCACCACGGTTCGCGATCAGGACCTTCTCGAGCGAGCGCACGCGGCGACGCTACCCTGTATTGTCCGCGACGTGAACCGACTCCTTGTGTTCGCTGCACTCTCCGCGTGCTGCCCGCCTGACGCTGCCACGCCGGTCACCCCGAAGCCGGTCGAGCCGCCGCCCGTCGAGCCGCCGCCCGTCGAGCCGCCGCGCCCGGCCGGGCCGGTGCCGCCGATCGCGAAGCGCGTGCCGCACGAGCTGGTGTCGCCACACGGGACGCGCAACGATCCGTACTACTGGCTGCGCGATGACACGCGCAGGGACAAGGACGTGCTCGCGTACCTCGAGGCCGAGAATGCGTACGCATCGCAGATCCTCGCGCCGGGCAAGGCGCTCGAGGACAAGCTCTTCGAGGAGCAACGCGCGCGGATCAAGGAGGATGACGCCTCGGTCCCGAAGTTCGACGACGGCTACTGGTACTACACGCGCTTCGATGCCGGAAAGCAGTACCCGATCTACGCGCGCAAGAAGGGCACGCAGACGGCCGCGGAAGAGATCCTCCTCGACGGCAACGAGCTCGCGAAGGGCCACTCGTTCTTCGCGGTCGCCTCGTATGCGGTGAGCCGCGACGGTCGGCTCCTCGCGTACACCGAGGACACCGTCGGTCGCCGGCAGTACACGCTGAAGATCAAGGACCTCAAGACCGGCGCGCCGCTGCCGGATACCGAGGCCAACGTGTCGGGCCCCGTCGAGTTCTCGAACGACGGCAAGCACGTGTTCGTGGGCGGCAAGGATCCGACGACGCTCCGCGAGGACCGGATCTTGCGGCACACGCTCGGGGGCAAGACCGAGGTCGTGTTCGAGGAAAAGGACGCCTCGTTCTACGTCTCTCTCGGTCACACCAAGTCACGCCGGTATCTCCTGATCTCGCTCTCGGCGACCACGCAGACCGAGTACCGCCTGGTCGACGCCGATCAGCCGCTGCGTGCGCTGCGCGTCGTGTTGCCACGCGCGAAGGATCACCTGTACAGCCTCGATCATCTCGACGGTCGCTTCGTGATCCTGACCAATTCGAAGGCGAAGAACTTCCGGCTCGTCGAGGTCGCCGACGGCAAGGAGAGCTCGCAGGCGAACTGGAAGGAGGTCGTCGCGCATCGGCCCGACGTGCTCGTCGAGGACGTCGTCGTCGCGAGGACCTTCATCGCGCTGTCGATCTATCAAGGCGGGTTGAAGAAGGTCGAGGTGCTACCGAAGACCGGCGCGCGGTTCGTGATCGATGCGCCGGATCCGGCGTACGCGATGACGGTGGTCGATCTGCCCGACGCCACGAGCAAGCGCGTGCGCTACACGTACGATTCGATGACACGCCCGAGTGGCGTGTGGGAGCTCGACGTCGCGACGAAGGCGAAGCTGCTGCTCAAGCAGCAGGTGGTGCCGACGTACGACCCGGAGCTCTACGCCAGCGAGTACATCCACGCGACGGTAGACGGAGCCAAGGTCCCGATCTCGATCGTCTACAAGAAGTCGACGCCGCGCGACGGCACCGCGCCGCTGCTGGTCTACGGCTACGGCGCGTACGGTCTCTCGATGACACCGCGCTACACCAACGCGGTCACCAGCCTCCTCGATCGCGGCTGGGTCTACGCGATCGCGCACATTCGCGGCGGCTCCGAGCTCGGCCGCATCTGGTACGAGGACGGCAAGCTGCTCAAGAAGAAGACCACGTTCACCGATTTCATCGCGGCGACCGAGCATCTCGCGGCGACCAGGTACGGTGATCGCAAGCGACTGTTCGCCCTCGGCGGCAGCGCCGGTGGGCTGTTGATCGGGGCGGTGATCAACCTGCGGCCCGATCTGTATCGCGGCGTCGGAGCGATCGTGCCGTTCGTCGACGCGGTGACGACGATGATGGACGCGTCGATCCCGCTGACCACCAACGAGTACGACGAGGGGGGCAACCCGGCGGACAAGGCCTCGTACGACTACCTCCTGTCGTACTCGCCGTACGACAACATCGCCGCGGTTGGCTATCCCGCGATCTACTGCAAGACCGGCCTGTGGGACTCGCAGGTCCAGTACTTCGAGCCCGCGAAGTGGGTCGCGAAGCTGCGTGCGACAGTGAAGCCCGGCAATCCGATCGTGATGGATACCGACATGACCGCGGGCCACGGCGGTGCCTCGGGGCGGTTCGATGCCCTACGTGCGACCGCGAAGCAGTACGGCTTCTTCCTGATGGTCAACGCCGCGCCCGATCCGCGGCAGTAGCTCGAGCGGCTCCGCGAACTCCGCAGGGTCGACCCTCCGGCGCGATCACGGTCCCCGCGCCTCGCATCGCGTGACGCGCACCCGCGTGTCCATGTCCGGCTGGTCAGCGGACGTCGTGTCCGACCGGCGGACGATCGGGCGCGCAAGCACCAGCAATCACTCTCGAGGATCGCTGGCGCGGTTCGTGGACTGCGTGAGGAGCATGCCGGTTCTTCCTGTCACGCCCTTCTCATCACCGCTCGCTGCCGCACTCGGCAACGTCATCATCGAGACGCGCTTTCTCGAACACCGCTGGCCGCACGAGGCCGATCGCGCGTCGATGCGGCGCGCCCTGTTCGAGCTCCACAAGGAGGTCAGCAGCGCGCTGGTGCGTCTCGATCGGATGCGGCCGGTCGAGATCGATGAAGCCACCGCGAATCGTGCACGCGACGCGTTCCTCGCGACGCTCGTCCTCGCGGTGCTGGTGCAACGGATCTCGATGCGCGGACATCGCGGCGCGCCGGAGGGGAAGCAGCAACTCACCACCGGGGCAGCGACGGCCGTCTCGCGGTTACTCGACGCGCTCGATCCGTTCATCGCGCGGACGGATGCCGCGCTCCGGCGCGTCATGCTCGCGGGCGTGTCGTCGGAACGGGCCGCGAGCGAGATCGCGCTGCCGGCGTGAATCGCGGCTGTTCCCTTCGGAGCCATGGACCGTGCGAGCGCACCTGCCCGGCGATGATCGAATTCGTGCGCGTCCCGCTTCCTACTTCTTGCTTGCGAGGCGAACGAGCATGGAGCCCACTACGAGGTCAGCGCGTGGCCGCAGGGGTTAGTGGCGGACCACGCCCCAGCTCGTCGTCCCCGCGAACGGACGCGAGTACACCGCCGAGAGCGAGATCGCGAGCACCGTGCGGGTGTCGCGCGGGTCGATGATGCCGTCGTCCCACAGTCGCGCGGTGGCGAAGTACGGATCGGACTCCTTGTCGATCGCCGCCTCGACCATCATCTTGCCGAGCTGCAGCTTCTGCTCGTCGACCGTGTCACCGCGCTTGGCAGCAGCCTCGCGCTGGATGATGTCGAGCACGCCGGCGAGCTGCTTGCCGCCCATCACCGCGATCCGGTGATTCGGCCACGTGAACAGGAACCGCGGGGCGTAGGCACGGCCGCTCATCGCGTAGTTGCCCGCGCCATACGACGCACCGGTCATGATCGTGATCGCGGGGACGGTCGAGTTCGACACCGCGTTGATCAGCTTCGCGCCGTGCTTGATGATGCCTTCCTGCTCGTACTTCCGGCCGACCATGAAGCCGGTGATGTTCTGCAGGAACACCAGCGGGATCGAGGACTGGTTGCAGAGCTGGATGAACTGCGCGCCCTTCTGCGCGGACTCGGAGAACAAGATGCCATTGTTCGCGAGGA
>Ga0105044_10008399_pt1 | contig 14178 bp, 18 predicted proteins | sample MAT01_FD_78092 | JGI IMG/M metagenome (GOLD analysis project Ga0105044, IMG submission 78092) | Freshwater microbial communities from Lake Fryxell liftoff mats and glacier meltwater in Antarctica - MAT-01 | ecosystem: Environmental > Aquatic > Freshwater > Ice > Liftoff microbial mat | place...
ATGTCAGGGGTGGCAAATACTTCTCCGTCTCCTGTTACAGAAATTGTGTTTTGTACTACCCCGCTTCCAATATAGTCGTATGCCTTGATGCCGTTAATAGTCTGAATAGCCAGAAAAGCGATAAGAACAACAGCCATAGCTGGTATGTATTTTTTGATTGTTTCCATAATAATTGTTATTAGTATATATAATAAGACGTGCAAATCCCTCCTTTCTTACCCTCTCTTTTCAGCTTCCACAGACTGCAATAATGCTATCTTCCAAGAGGCTTTCGAGCTTCATATGCTTCGCACAGATTTTCAAACAAACAATAGACAGTCATGGGTCCAACCCCGCCAGGGACCGGTGTGATAGCGCTGGTGTGGGGCGCTACGTTTTTAAAATCAACATCTCCAACGAGCTTGTTTTCTTCACTATTTTTTGAAATACCAATATCGACTACTACTGCCCCTTCTTTGATGTCTTCAGCTTTTAAGAACTTTTCCTTTCCAATTGCGGTGATAACCATATCTGCTGATCGAGTGAGACTCGGAATGTCGGCGGTGCGTGTGTGGGCAATAGTAACGGTTGCATCGCGAGCGACAAGCGCGAGGGCCAGTGGCTTGCCGACAAGTGATGAGCGTCCAATGACGACAATGTTTTTCCCTTCGATGGGAATCTGATAATGATCAAGAAGCGTGATGACGGCTTTTGCTGTCGCCGACATGATTCCACGCCTCCCTTGCACAAGGAGTCCTTGGTTTACTGGATGAAGACCATCGACATCCATACCAGGATTTATAGCATCGCACAGCGCGTCGGCATCGAGATGTGATGGGACCGGTAGCTGAATAATGATTCCTTGAGATTCGTAATCGTTGTTAGCTCTATGTACGGCGGTTAAGGCCTCGTCCATATTTGTCTCTTGTGGAAGATTCACATGAAAAACCTTTACTCCGATGAGTGCTCCGAATTTTATCTTTTGTTCGACGTAGGCTTGTGAACGCTCATCGGTGCCGAATGAAAAAACAATAAGACCAAGGGGGCTTGTGTACTGGGAAATGCGGACTTTGAGTGACTCAGTTAGTCGTGTGCGGACTTCAAGACCGTTTAGAATTAGTGGTGCCATAATGGTATTGTGATCGATATAGAATAATAAAAGAGAGGGTAATCCAAAACATACCGAGCGCGAACCCTGCTAGGACGTCGCTGAGCCAATGAACTCCTAGATATATTCTACTAAATCCTGTTAGAAGTACGAGGCTCACAGAAATGAAGGCAATGATTGCCTGGTACGTACGGCCATGGATACGTTTTTCAACGACAAACAACATAGTAAGAATAAAAATGGCAACCACCGTGGCGTGTCCGCTCGGAAAGCTCAGGCCAAAGGCGCTGATTTCAGTTACTGGGCGTGCCACATCAAATGCTTTCTTTAAGATGTCGACTGACACAAGCCCACCCGTCATTGCGCCGAGCAGTAACAGTCCTTCTGCTCTTTTTTTGTACATAGTAAGTAAGACATACAAACAAACGGTCGCTACCGAGAGCACCATAGGGCTAAATACTGCACTTATATACAGCATCGACATCTTAATCTCTTGGCTGTAAAACATAATTCTTCCGCTATCGAGCCAGGCATCTAGCATCGGCCTTGCGCCGGATAAAAGAACTGAGGACGCAATTAGAAAAAAAACAATAATTGAAATCGCATTCAAAATAAATAACCTTCTATGAACAATGAGAAAATCCATTGCTTTATCTTATCGTATTACCGCTTGTTCGTGAACATTACTTGTGCAGAAGGGACAAGCTTACTGAAGAAGAGGAGTGCTTGGTTTTAGCGTAGGCTCTGTTTCTTTTTGCGCCGGCTTAGAAGACTGTATTGGTGAAGACGATGCGACTTCCTCTGGGGTGAGCGGGTTTTCAGATTTAGTATTAAGAAAATCCTCTGCACTCTTAATAAGTGCCTTCACCTGTAGTAAGTTCTCTGTTCTTTTTTCTTCTGAAATTTTTGTATCAGAGGCAATGAGGAGTTTCTTTTGAGCGACAAGAAGTTTCGCTTGCATCTTTATCGTTTCTTCTTTCCTAGGTCCGCTTCCTTCTTGTTTGACTAGGGTTGTGCGTAAAGTCTTTATGGTGATGCGGAGCGCTATGATTTCTTCTGTGATATTTCTTTGTCCTACACTTGCAATACCAATACTGTCGCTCTCCGATGAAGAAGCGGCTTCGAGAGGATTGGAGTCCGCAGTACTTATTTTCATCATTACTGGTGCGATTTGGGGATTTATAGAAGCGCTCTCTCTTTCTGCTTTTACCCCCGCTCCTGCTTCTATTTGAGCAATCTCTTCACTGTCCCCTGCAGTGGCAACCACTACTTGGTCAAAGGTGGTTTTCAAATGCTCTTCTTTCACCTGATCAGGAACTGACGGCTCATTAGCAATAAGCTCAGCTTCTTCAAGCCTACGCTCGGCTAATTTGATATTAAGCTCTTCTTTACTTTCTGGGGTTACTGCAAACCACCCAAGAACCTGCTCATTGATATCGGTCTTAAATGGATACAAAAAGCTTCCTGGCAATGATTTGTCAGCAATAGCGCTGACCCCTCCACTGAAAAAGAATACAACTACAAAAGCAAGTGACGCGCCGTGTCTCCACGTAAATGCATATATATTTGAAAACGGCGAAAGAGCAGGTCTTAGGGAAATATGTTTTTGTTCAAGAGAAAACAGACGTGCGCGAATAGCAGTCTTTTCATGGTCTCTCATTGAGACTTTTTGGGATTCGGTATGCAAAATATATTCTAGGTTCTTCATGGTTTTATAATTTCTTTGAATTTCTGTATGGCGCGATGAAGCCGTACCGATACAACATTTTCTGACTCACGAAGCACATCAGCAATTTCTAATATCGAAAGTCCGTCAACGTGACGAAAGACTATAAGTTTTCGGTCTTCATCAGACAGCCCATCAAGAGAACTTATAACAAGAGATATTTCAGCTTTTCTTTCAATATCCACAGTCTCATCCCTAGGATCGAATCCGTCATCAAGCAAAGCTTCGAGTGATCCGCTTTTTGATTTTCGGTAATAATCAATAATGAGGTTGTTCATAACATGATACAGATAGGCTTTAAGATTTTGAATCTCTTCACCCCGCTCGATGTGTTGCCATGTTTTTATGAAGGTGTCTTGAACCATATCTATGGCAACCTCACGATTGGACACGCGGAAAAAGGAGTGACGAAAGAGTGAGTCTCCCAGCTCGTCGTATGCTGTAATAAAATCCTTGTGTTGTGTATTTCTGTCTCTATTCATATAAGACGGCTCTGTGCCAACTCTCTTACACTTCCCTCTTTTCCACCCTCGCATATATACCTGCCGGTAACAGCCTTTCTGACCCCGATTCCGCTAATGAAAGCTCTCCGTATTGAGTGATGCCTTTCATCTTTTCTTTTACTTGCTCCAAGAGCTGTGCATAGGCTACGGGAGAATACCCCGCTGCATAACCATTTAATATGAAAAACAGCGGGTCTACACTTAGGAGCTTGCTACAGACTTCTATAAGGGTTGGTAAGTCTCTTTCTATTTTCCACTCTTCCCCCTTAGGACCATGACCAAACGCTGGAGGGTCCATAATGATAGCGTCGTAGGTATTACCACGCCTAACTTCCCTCTTAGCAAACTCCAAAGCATCATCGAGAATCCATCTGACAGGCTTGTCAGCTAGTTTTGAAAGCTCTGCGTTGTGTCTTGCAAGTGAAAGAGAGACTTTTGAACCATCGACATGAACCACACTCGCACCAGACGAGAGTGCGGCCATTGTTGCTCCTCCTGTGTACCCAAATAAATTCAGTACAGAAATGGGGCGGTCTGCATTTTTTACTTTTTGTTTTATCCACTGCCAATTGCTGACTTGTTCTGGAAAAATACCTACGTGCTTAAATGAAGAAAGTTTTAAAGAGAACGTCAGGTCTTCAATCGTTACGGTCCAGTTTTCCGCAACGTTCTTTTTACCTTGCCAGCCCGTCACGAATTGTGCGTCTGTGTTTTGCCAGAGTACCCCCTTTTGTTTTTCCCATAGTACTTGAGGATCAGGGCGAGAGACGGTCACGCTACCAAATCGTTCAAGCTTAAAACCATCTCCACTGTCGAGGAGTTCATAATCTTTTGTTGGTTCTGTTTTTAAGTGTAAGTTCGTATTCATTAATAAAGCATACCAGATAAAGAACAGAGCTCTAGTCGATAACGACTAGAGCTCTGTGAACGCAGGATCTACGCAGTAGAAGCGAGAGCCTTGCTCATCTTCTCAAAAATGAAATGTTTGTTTCCAAGCTCTCCGCGAGCATTTGATTCATGATTAATCAAGTCTGCTGGAGAGCAGTCGAGAAGTTGCGTGAAATACGCAGTTTTTTCTTTTCGAAAGTGGATGCTGCGGGTAACCAGCTCATGGAGCGCATAGAGCGGTGTCGTGTGGCCGACGTCGGTCGTACGCGAGTGCTGGAGCACAAGTAAGTGTGCCTGAATTTTGCACCCGTGACAGAGTTGGAGCGCCATCGTAAAGATGCGCATGAGTTCGCGACTCATCTTGGGTCGCGAACGCTTACTACTGTTTCCCATGTGAAGAAGGGTTGTTGCCTGGGGACGCCGACTATGCGGATGATCCCTGTTCCCGGATTGGGCAACTTGCATGTACATCTCCTCTGCTTTGTGAAAAGAACGTATCCTCGTGCGCCGGATTAGCAACACGAAGGGTTACTATATTGCATTTTACGAATACCTGTCAAGGGGTCATATCACCACCAGTACTGTTCCTGCAATGATAATGAGTGAGGCTACAATTTTTCTCCTAAGATTTCGTTCGTGAAACATCTCTCCACCGATGACTGTCGTAAACAGTGATGAAGTTCTTTTGATTCCAGAGACTAATGCAACCGGCGCAAGGACCAACGCTTGCATTTCAAACAATCTGTACAACACAGTAAAAATTGAAGCAACAACGAGTCTCCATCCACCTTCTCGAAATCCAATAAGTACCCCTTTGAATCCGACACCAAAAATCCCAGAGATAGGAATAAAGACGAGGGCAATAAAAAAGTTTAAGAAAAAAACATAGGCCGGAATGGCGACGCGAAAACCGTGTAACATTGTCCTATCGAAAATAGAAATAATGGCATAACAAAATAGCGCCAAGAAAACGATGTGAACATATCGAGATTGTAAAAATAAATAAAACGGGTCAAGTAGGCTTTTCTTTGGTTCTGTCGTCAGAATATATGAACCGATAATCATGAAAACGATTCCTGATATTTGAAGAGGGCTCACTTTCTCTCCTAAAATTAAAAAAGCTAAGAGCGATGAGCTGACGGGACTGAGCGCTAGAAGCGGGGCGACAGTGCTTACTTCGAGATGTCTGAATCCTTTATTAACTAAGAAAAATGCTGCTGCAGAAATAAGAGCTACTACGGAAATCAAAAGGAGAATGAATCCGTTGAGAGCTTTGAAATCAATGAAAAACAAGAAGGGTAAAGAAAAAATAACATTGAGTAGTGCTACAGATGCAGAAAAATCTATAACGTGCACTTTGCGCAGTACGTGTTTTTCGGCTAAGTTGGCTCCCGAAAGAAGGAGTGCGCACATTCCTGCATAAAAAAACCAGGGCATGGCTCTATTCTACTAGAGATTTGATTGTCTTAGAAACTTTTATGGGATCCTACCGGAGAAGTAGGATTTTATGAATTTCTTCCTGTAGAGCAATACTGGTAGTGTCCACACATATTATTTAGAAAGGTATGACTCAACACTATCCCAGTAGCCGTTTGCATTGGAATCTTTTTTTGTTGGATCGGTCTTTTCACATGCGAAAACCACGTAATTATCTGGAAAGACACACCTTTCAAGCTCATCTGTTTTCCCGTCATTATCTGTGTCCTTTAGCGTCGCTTCGAGCTTGGCTTCGAGGGTAGAGACGGTGGAGGTGCTTGTACGATTGATAACCCAGGTTTCATTTGGCTTGAGTGCCGCAAGTCGCGGATTACCCTTGTCATCTTTTATGAATATGATGGTGGCTTTCGTTGCACCTAGCTCAGAATCAGAATCAATCCGAGTAACGTTGGTGGAAAGGATAGCCTGTTTGCTATCCTCTAAAATATTTACAAAATCGTTTTCCTTGAGCTTTGATCCTATCTCATAAACGGCATCCATTTTTGCGAAACATTCTTTTTCTTGTTTTGGATCAGCGCACGCATCAGAAACTTTGTATGACAGTGTCGCGAGAGACGCTTTGTCATTATTTTTTGCGTACACAAGATACTGCTCGAAGACTGTCCACAAGGTCTTTGAGTTTTTTGGCGCCCTGTTAGAATCTGTGACTTTCGCCACTCCGTTTGTTGGGCTTGTTTCTTTTGCTGTTGAATCAGAAGCGAGCAGGATTGATGGTGCATTCTGAGCAGGCTGTTCGATAGAAGTAGTTGGTTTTGGTTTAAAGAAGAAAAAGAGTCCCACCATGAGGACGAGCGCAATTAATCCATATAGAGGAAAATATTTTTTTTGTTGCATGATTATTGTTTGTTCTTTTTAAGAGCAGTTACATCTTCTTGCAGTTTCAGAAGGGTTTCTTCAATGTGCTCGAGGGTTTTTAATTCTAATACGCTGTGAGTTTCTTCTTCGGTCATCTCAACCACATCCTCTTGAATCTCGTCCACATCAATCTGAATCTCATCGACGTCTTCTTGAATCTCGTCGATATCTTCCTGAATTTCTCCGATATCTTCTTCTACCTCAAGAAGGCTCTCTGTGTTCCGGTTGACGGACATTTGAATAAAGATGGAAAGGTAGATTGCTTCAAGGGAGACGACTGTGGTGAGCACGAGCAAAACCGTATTCCATGCAAATCCAAAAAAACCGGCAAGGAAGAAACTGGCAAAAAGAATGGTGTGAAGTACCAGAGAGGTCGTTGACCCTATCCATTTGGCACTAGCTTGCGCTATTTGTTCTAGGAAATCTTTTTTCATATTCTCCGTGTTCAATTCCCTCAAAAGCGCAAGCAACACTTTTACTATTTATTTTCAGTAAGCACACCGTCTTTGATTGTAAGGGTGATGGTCTTTTCTACGGACGCAGGTATAGCAAATGAATCAGTGGTAGCACGGTCAAGAATATCTATTGAGATTACTCCAGAAAGAACTCTGATAGCCTTGATGCGGACACGGTCTCCAAGAAAAACTGAGTTACTAACTTTAGTAGTTCCATTGTTAGAAAGCACAACAGCAGCGTAATAAAACATTCCACTTCCCCCTCTTTCATCTCTTAGGATTACAACAGCATCACTCTTCCCATCACGATCAATATCAGTAAACGCTGGATTATTGAGAAGTGTCGTTTTGGTACTCACAGTAGTAGTTCCAATTCCCGCTGTCTGATTAACTCCTGAAGTTAAGGCAATACTTCGATCTTCGATGGTGTAGGTTTCTTCCTTAACATCGATTGGATCGACGGTTGAAGATTCGGCTGTTTCAGGCTCAGGGTCGAGATTTACCTCAGTCGAAGATGTAGGAGAAGCGACGGGGGTTTTTGTTTCATCTTTTGATTGCGCTGACCACACAAGAAATCCGATAAGGAGGATGGCGACAACGACACCTATTGTAGTTTGATTTTTGTTCATGATTGATTGCTGTATAGACGCTTATTAATGGTTGTAATTATTATGCGGAAGAGATATACCCCTCCTATAATGCACCAGTATACCAAGAAATTCATAAAGAGGAACTGGGCTCTTTTTTAGCCTTTCTGTCTTCAATCTGCTGATATCATGTGCCTGAGCAATACTATTACTCACAAAGCCCCGATCAAACTATCGAATGCCTGATTCTCAATGAATGCAGGATTTTACACGGCTCTACAGTGCTAGCGTCGACAATTCTGTAATAAAAGGTATTAGGAGGCACGCTTCCCTTAATTTTTAAACCATATTCAGTTTTTCGACGGTCTCAGCTTCCAGTCCACATTCCAAGTTTGTTCCATTCTGATTCGCGGTGTTTAGCAATAATTAATGTTCCGATCTTAGTTATACGGTAATTACGTTTGGAGGAGTTCTGCCTTCCAAAAAACTTATAACATTGTGCGCCGCAATTTTAGCCATTGAGTTTCGCACATTTTCACTCGCTGAGGCGATATGGGGAGTTATGATCACGTTTGGAAGTTTTCTCATCGTAGCACTAATCTTCGGCTCGAATTCAAACACATCGAGCGCCGCTCCTGATATTTCCTTCTTTTTAAGCGCCAGCTCAAGTGCTTTTTCATCAATAACTGGACCTCGAGACGTGTTCACCAAAAATGCAGTTGGCTTCATCAACTTTAATTTGCGCCCATCAATGAGGTGGCGGGTGGATTCCATAAGAGGCACATGCAAACTCACCACATCACTCGCAGGAAGCATACTTTCAATTGATGCATAAAACTGTGCACCTGTTTTGGTTTCTAAATCCTCATTGCGCTTTACATCCGTATAGATAATAGAAAAACCGACCGCAGATGCTAGGCGCGCTAGCTGTAATCCAATCCTCCCTGCCCCCACTAGCCCGAGCGTTTTTCCTGTAATATCTGAACTTATAAAATTAGTTGGTGACCATCCTTTGTATTTTCCTCTCCTAACAAAGTCATCAGCTTCAACGATACGAGTCATCAGCGCCAACATGAGAGCGAGTGAATACTGTGCGACGGCTTCTGTGGAGGTGTCTGTCGGTGCGTTGGTTACGGTTACTCCATACTGCTTTGCATGCGATACATTTATATTGTCGAAACCTGTTGCGTAATTGGCAAACAGCTTTGCTGTTGGAACCGCAGCAAACACATCAGCATCGATAGGGTCAGTCAATAGACTTATCACTGCATCGTAGGGTTTCTTTTTTAAGACTTTAATTATTTGTTTTTTTGAAAGAGGTTCACTGCTGGTGCCGACCTCAACCTCATACCCTTTTTCCGTAAGCATCGTAATGGCGATGTCAGGAATTTTTCGTGTGATATATATTTTTTTACTCATAATGTTTATTATTTGTACCTATAACCAGCTTACTATTTTTAAATCCGTCACGCGCAGAATCTTACCAACTCGCGTCATTTGATTGCACCCCGCTCAGAATCTTGGCTAAAAAAACAGGTTTAAGAAGGTCGTTGTGTGTGTAATGTCAGCTTATTGCGATAGTGAGTGAGAGGTTCATTCATATTAGTTTCATAATTAATGAACCACTAAACAATACTTTCGCGGAACACTGCATATGAACAACCACATAAAAGATATTACGCACTTGGAAACATATTTTCCTCAACGTCGTCTACCGAGTCCGGAAGGTCAATTTCACTAACACCTGGATCATCTTCTCCAATTACTTTGAAACCAGAACCGGTATCGATACTAGATGGAAACGCCTGCTCTTCTATTTTTTCATCTTTTTTAAGATCATCCATAATAGCGTTGATTAACATTGTAAAAGCTACACAGCAGGATCGTAAATATACTTTGGCACTATTCCTTGCTGTATGTAAGCAAGTGTAATCTTTTTTTGAAGCCTTTCAAAGCTTTTAATTATCTTGCGACAATGAGCGCTTCCACAGAAACATCGCATTGTCCAAACGTCAGACGCGTCGAGCGTTGTTGAATAATCAAAAGTTATTTCTTCTCCTATTTCAATATCTTTTATTGCTATTAAAAACAATCCTTTTTTTCTTTTTTGCAAAAAACTCACTGGAGCACACGAATGATTAAGATATGAACCGAGTTCCCCGTTCGTATTGATATAGTATTTTTTATTGTAGCGAATTGCGTTGTTGCGAGTAGTTTCATCGACGCCGTCGTCAATGTAGCACGTGATCTTAGGACCTGTAATTTCGAAAATGGTTTCTTTTGCTATACACTTTTTTACTGCAAATACACCGAGTCCAATCTTAGATTTTTTTACAACAACAGCGCTTTCTTTCATAATTAAAACAGGCTTGTGTTAATGGTGGTGATGCCCGAGATGAGAGTGCCCATGTACGTGATGCTTTCCTGTATACCCCTTTAGCATATATACAGCGAGAAGTGTCGTAATCGGTACGGTGAGAATAAGACCAATGCTTCCCACAACTGTACGGATGATTTCCGTAGCAAAAATTTCCTGATTTATAATACTTGCCATTGAAGAATCTGATGTTGAAAAAAGAAGCAACAAAGGAAGAGCTGCCCCTGTGTATGCAAGAGCGAGTGTGTTTACTAGCGCTCCAACATGTTCTTTTCCTACTCGTAATGCTCTTTTGTAAATTTCTTTTTTCGAAAGATGTGATGCGGAATTGTACAGTTCACTTACAACTGCTGCTTGTGTAATGGCAATATCGTCAAGCACCCCAAGCACTCCGATCATCATTCCTCCAAGCAGAAGTCCTGCAAAATCAAGAGCTCCTCGGGTGTTGAAATTTAAGTAAACTGCTTCATCTGAAGCAAAGCCACTAAGGCGTGCCAGCGTTACGCCGGCGTACGCGAGTATTCCTGTGAGAATAACTGCGAGCACTGTGCCGGTGAAAGCAACTGTTGATTCCCTATTAAAGCCATGGGTAAGAAAAATTGCTAGAAAAAGTATGACCGCAGCAATTGCAATGCTTGTTTGTACGGGAGGATACCCCTTGAGGAGACTTGGAACTAGGATATACAAAATAACAAAAAAGCTACCAGCAAGACTGATGATAGACCGTACTCCCTGTTTACCAGAAAAAAGGATAATAACTAATGCAAACAATGCAATGAACCCGAGAACGACTCCTCGCCTATCTATGTCACGAACTGCGTACGTCTCTCTTTTACTTAAACCGTCTATGGTGTGGCGAAGAAAAAACTTATCTCCCTTTTTTAATACTAAAAAATCATTTTCTATTGTGACCAATGAGCCTTTCTTTTTTCCTTCTAAGATTTCTACGTTAATTGTTTGATAAACAGTTTGAACATCAGTACCAGGGATTTTTCTTTCCTCTTGATTAAGAACTTCTACCACTTTCGCCCTTATGATTTCAACGGTATCTTGAATAAGCTCTTGAGCAAAAAGAGGGCTTGGTGTAGCTAATATTAAAAATAAAAATAGAAATATAACTTTTTTCATAGACAAATAGTAACCTGTTGAGCAAGATTTACATAATCTATCTTGCTTCTAAGAGGAACAGCTCGGTGACAGAATGTGTAGCGACGGCTGTCATTAGTTGCCATCTTAGATTTTTATTGTAACCGTGACCGTGTCATCAATCTTTATTCCTTCAGCTTTCCTTACTTTTTCATTTAGAGCAACAAATAATGTCTCGTCCCCGTAAGGTAAGAGTGATTTTTTCCATGTTGTTTTCCCAATAGTGATAGTGGCCGGCACTAAACCCCATTTAGGTTTTTTAATACCCAGTTCACTGTATGTTTGGTCGATTGAAACATACACCCAGCCGCCTTTCTGAGGAAAACGTTTCACTGCATTAGTAGACAAATATGCTTGCTGTTTTTTCATTTAAAAATTATATCAAATTACCTAAATTCTTAAATTTCATCATAGAGAATTCTTAGCCAGATTTTTTAAATCAACTTAAAAAGGTGCCGAGGTTATTTCAAACTCGGAAACGAGATTTTACTATCGGTTTAATTCAAATTTTTATTTCACAATGCCTTTATCTTTTTGGACCGTAGTATTCAAAAAGGCTTTTGATTCCTGCAAGATTGCGTTCCCACTCGACATCTTCATGAGTTTTCAACTCTACCGTAATCGCTGGTATGCCAATAGACGCAAGCCAGCCTTCTGCGTCTCCGGTAATGGGGTACGCATCGAAGGATTTAACGGCGGAGTACCCTGACGTCTTTGCATAGGCGTTCATGATGTCGAGTGTTTCCGGCAAAATGTCACCATTGCATTTTGATGCATATACAGCATTAGACTGACTATGCCAGAAAATTACTGCTGTTGGATTATTTGAATCAACGAATTTTTTGAGCGCCTTGGCTTCCGGTTCTGAAAAAACTGCGGACCCCGCACTCACAACCTTCGATCGCCAAGTACTTGTTGCTTGCCAATTGCAATCAAAATTACGATTAAGGTCGACATTGTTTGCGTTAAAGCGCCCCGCTGCTAAAATCTTTTGATCTTTAGAAGCGTTTGCGGAAATGAAGCGACCTTCTTTTCCCGTAACACTAAATACTCCGTCGGGGTTCAGCGAAGGAATAATGCTGACAATGAGGTTAGCGGGTAGCTCGCTTGGGTTTGCTTCGAGATAGTCAATAAGCTCGTATGCGAGAAGCACACTGTTCCATTCGTATCCGCCATGCATTCCTCCGACAAAAAGAAGGCGTGTAGACGAGGCGGAAGCCGTCCCAAATGTATATCCTTCTATTGTGCGCCCTTGCACAGACTTACCGATTATTTGGTATTTAGGCTCTAGATCTTGAACCTCTGTTACTACATCAACAGGAATACTTTCTGGCTTCTTATCTCGGATAACAAAAACATACATAGCAACGAAGACCGTAAGGAGTCCTAAAATGACTATCAGCCATTTTATTGAAAGTTTAGAAAACTGCATTACTTTGCGTAATATTTGAGAACTGCATCAATGCCTGCTTTGTTTTTTGCCCACTCAATATCAGTGTGGTTAGTGAGCAAAACACTAATGCCTGGAATATTATTTTTTGCGAACCAATTAACCATATCGCCCGTTACCTCGTACGGCTCGAACGCGTCATATGCAGGATACCCTGAGGCATCAGCATATATGCGAGTAAGATTTGCAGTTTCAGCTGAGACGGGACCTGCGCAACTTGCAGAATACACCCCTCCAGCCGAGCTAAACCATACGACAGCAGCTTTTATATCGCGAGATTCAACATAACTTTTTACAGCCTGACTTTCTGGCTCAGAAAACGGAGCCGAGCCACCACTTACTGCTTTTTTTTGCCATGTACCACTTGCTTGCCACTGACAATCAAAATTGCGATTGATGTCCACATTGTTTGCGTTGAAACGACCCGCCACTAAAGTTGTTTGATTTTTCGTTACTTGCGATGGAGCAAACCGGCCAGTTTCTCCAGTAACTTTTTTCAAACCATCTGGATTTACCACTGGAATAACAGTAACTTTTATATTTGTTGGAATTGCACTTGGATTCTCTGTTAGATAATCCATAAGCTCATACGCTTCGAGACTTGTGTTCCATCCATATCCTCCGTGAAGACCAGCCACAAAGAGAAGCTCGGTGTTTCCCGTCCCATAATGAAACGCTGTGATACTAGTCCCTTGTACAGATTTACCAATAGTGGTGCTCGTTGCGTTTTGTACGGGGGTTTGCGTGCTCGGAGTTGTTGTACTTTGTGTAGGATTGGTAGTAACTACAGGTTCCGGCTTAGATTGCGATGATTTCTGAGAAATAAAATACCCTCCAACTATTAATACGGCAACTAATACAATAATTGATATTGTTTTTTTCATATCTCCATTATATCACGAAAGAGGGGTATCGTTTGAAACAATATTTGGGTGACTAGAGAGAATTTCTTCTTACAGAAGCAGTACCCTGTTTGGATTTTTCTGTCGCTTCCATAAAGCTCAGAAAAATTCCTTACTGGAACTGTCCACTCATTGGATCTTTTGATTACAAAAGCTCTCAATGAGTCTTGCGAAGCTCCGATAGTTCTCTTCTCACTCAAACAGGCTTCAATTCTCTCGCGTCGACATATTTATGTCGACTTAGTCACCACGCAAAAACCGGCCAAAGCCGGTTTTTCTGGGGTGACTAGAGAGAATTGAACTCTCGATACCAGTTCCACAAACTGGAGTTTTACCACTAAACTATAGCCACCATATTTTCTGAACCCTCTCTTTATACCAGAGGAAGAGAGATATTGAAAGGAGAGGTGGAGAAAGCAATCTTTCCCTCGAAATTTCCCATACCGCCATATGAGAAATTTCTGGGCACCGGATTTACGGCAAGTTGTGCGGAGCTTGCGAACGGAAATCCGTTCAAGCTCTTCACACAAACTTCCAGTTTGCTTCGCGCGCACAATATAAAAACTCCCTGATGGGAGTTTTTGTGGTCACGAATATTTTTATTGTCGTCACAATAAAAATTTCTCGACCCCGACTCGCGGTTTCTGTTGTTACAGAAACATCGCTACGTCTCGCACAAGTACAAAAAAATCCCAAGCAGTTGGG
>Ga0105044_10008400_pt1 | contig 14178 bp, 11 predicted proteins | sample MAT01_FD_78092 | JGI IMG/M metagenome (GOLD analysis project Ga0105044, IMG submission 78092) | Freshwater microbial communities from Lake Fryxell liftoff mats and glacier meltwater in Antarctica - MAT-01 | ecosystem: Environmental > Aquatic > Freshwater > Ice > Liftoff microbial mat | place...
ACGACACCGGCCTGCGTCTCCGCCGGCAATTCGCTCACCTCGCCCCACGCATAGCCGAAGAAATGCAGATCGCGGCTCGCCGTGATGCTGGCATTCAATTGCCGCAACGAACCCGCCGCCGTGTTGCGCGGATTGGCATAAGGCTCCTTACCCGCCGCGATCAGCTTCTCGTTCAGCGCCGCAAAGCGATCCTTGGGGAAATAGACCTCGCCCCGCACCTCAAACACCGCCGGCCGGGTCTTGCCTTTGAGCGCGTGCGGAATGCCCTTCACGCTCATCAAATTCGCCGTGACGTTCTCACCCTCCGCGCCGTCGCCGCGCGTCGCGCCGACGGTCAACTGGCCGTCCTCATAGCGCAGGCTCGCCGACAGCCCGTCGATCTTGGGCTCCACCGCGATCTCCAGAACCTCCTCGGCATCGAGGTTCAAAAACCGCCGCACCCGCGCCAGAAAATCCGCGACCTCGCTTTCGGTGAACGCATTGTCGAGCGACAGCATCGGCCGCGCATGCTTCACCTTGGCGAATTTCTCCGAAGGCTTCGCACCCACCTTCACCGATGGACTGTCCGACATCACGAGATGCGCAAATCGCGCCTCGATCTCGCCATTGCGCCGCTTCAGCGCGTCGTAATCCGCATCGCTGATCGTCGGCGCATCGTTCTGGTGATAGGCGACGTCGTGCGCGCCCATGGTCAGCGCCAGCCGCGCAAGCTCGCCCTTCGCCTCTTTCTCGGTGAGATCGGAAACGGATTTCTGCTGCGGGTTTGCCTTCTTGGCCATCTCAGCCCCGCGCCAGCAAGGTATCGGCCGCCGCCCGCGCCTCATCTGTGATCGACGCGCCCGACAGCATCCGCGCGATTTCCTCGCGGCGGCCCTGCTCATCCAGCGCGCTCACACTCGTCAACGTCACGCCGCCGGCAGTTTTCTTTGCGATCCGGAAATGCGTCCCGCCCCGTGCCGCCACCTGCGGCGAGTGCGTCACCACCAATACCTGCGCCACGCCGCCCAGCTTCGCCAGCCGCGCACCCACCGCATCGGCCACAGCGCCGCCAATGCCCTGATCCACTTCGTCAAAGATCAGCGTCGGCGCACTGCCGCGCTCCGCGAGCGCCACCTTCAACGCCAAAATCACCCGCGCCAGCTCACCGCCCGAGGCGATCTTGGTCAGCGCCCCCGGCGGCATCCCCGGATTGGTCGTGATCTGGAACTCCACGGCATCCATCCCCGCCGCCGTCCCGTCTTCCGCCGCCAGCGCGTTCAGGCCGACCACGAACTTCGCCTTGTCCAGTTTCAGCGGTTTCAGCTCCTTGGCCACCGACGATTCCAGCTTCACCGCCGCCGCCTTGCGTTTTGCGCTTAGCGCACGCGCCGAGGCGACGTATTGCACCTTCGCCGCGTTTGCCGCTGCGGCCAGCTTCTTCACCCGCGTCTCGGCCTCGGCCAGCGCCTGCACCTGCGCCGCGAGGTCCGCCGACAGCTTGGGCAGATCGGCCACCTGCACCTTGTATTTCCGCGCAGCGCCGCGCAAAGCGAACAACCGCGCCTCGCTCGCCTCCAGCCGCGCCGGATCGAAATCCATCGCACTCAAGGCAGCTTCCGCCTGTGCCCGAGCCTCCGTCGCCTCAACCACCGCGCGCTCAAGCGCTTCACTCGCCGCATCCAGCCGCCCCAGTGCCTGGGGCTTCAGCCGTTCCACCCGCCGCGCGGCATTGATCAGCCGCGTGTCGACCGCCTTGTCGCCGCCACCCAGCAGTTCGACGACCGCCGCCAGTTCGCCGCCCAGCTTTTCCGACGACATCAGCAGCGCCCGCTCCGCCGCCAGCAGCTCTTCCTCGCCGTCTTCCGGCGCCAGCTTCGACAGTTCGCCGACCGCCGCCTGCAGATAATCCGCATCCGCCCGCGCCGCATCCATTTCGCGCGTAAAGGTCTCCAATGCCGAGGCAGCCTCGCGCGACACGCCATACGCGGCGGACGTTGCCGCCGCCTCCTTCACATGCCCGCCAAATGCATCGAGCAGCGCCCGGTGTGCCGAAGCACTCAGCAGACCGCGCCCGTCGTTTTGACCATGCAGCTCGACCAGACGGTCACCCACCTCACGCAGCAGCCCTGCGCCGACCGGCTGGTCGTTGATGAAGGCCCGGCTCTTGCCGTCAGCCGTCAGAGTCCGGCGGAGAATCACCTCGCCGGAGGCCTCGATCCCGTTCTCGCTCAGCAAGGCAAAGACGCCGTGATTGCCCGGCGGTTCAAACGCCGCCGTCACGGCGCCGGCGCTTGAACCCCGACGCAAAGCGGCGCGATCAGACTTTCGTCCGAGCGCCACCTGCAAACTATCGAGTAGGATCGACTTGCCCGCCCCGGTCTCGCCGGTCAGCACGTTCAGCCCGCTATCCAGCGCCAGATCCAGCCGTTCGATCAGAACGATGTTGCGGATCGAAAGCTGGGTGAGCATCGGGGCCGCCGCCCCGTCCTAGAGGCCGAAGTTGCGCGACAGCCAGTCGTCGCCGACGCGCGGGCTGAGCTCAGCACCCGTCAGCAGCGCATAGGCACCCTCATACCAGGCGCTGCCCGGATAGTTGTAGCCTAGGACGGCCGCCGCCGTCTGCGCCTCGCCCTTGATACCAAGCGCGAGATAGGCCTCGGTCAGGCGGTAAAGCGCTTCCGGCGTCTGCGCCGTCGTCTGGAAGTTGGTCACGACCACTTTAAAGCGGTTGATCGCGGCGACGTACTGCTCCTTGAAGAGATAATAACGCCCGATCGCCATTTCCTTACCGGCGAGGTGATCCAGAGCCAGGTCCAGCTTGATGCGCGCGTCGCGGGCATAGGTGGTGCCGGGGAAACGCTGCACAACATCGTTCAGCGAGATCAGCGCCTGCTGGGTCGTCGCCTGGTCGCGTCCCACGTCGACGATCTGTTCGTAATACGAGATTGCTTTCAGGTAAAATGCGTAGGCCGCATCCTTGTTACCTGAATAGAGCGCAAGGAAGCGGTCGCAGGCATTGATTGCGTCGCCGTATTTGTTGATCTCGTAGTAGGAATAGGCGGCCATCAGAATGGCCCGGCGCGCCCACACCGAATAGGGATACTGACGCTCGACCTCTTCGAACAGCGGTGCTGCCGTCCGGTAGTCGCCAGCGTTCAATTCATCGACCGCGTTATTGTAGAGCACCTCGACCGGAATATCGGCCTGGCCGGGCGCATTCTCGACCGTGTCGCCACTTGATGAAAACGGATTGACGCTATCGAGCGTCTCGCAGGCTCCAAGCGCAAGCCCAGCCGCAACAATCGCCGCCGCCGGCCATTTATTCGCCACTCGGCCGACCAGCTTCGAGAACACCATCGAATCCTCACACAACCATACGTCACGCAAACCGATATGATTGGCGCGAGGGGGTCGCGCCACGATTCCGTGGCTTTCGAGAAAGTCTATTAAGGGAAAGCGCCGCCGACCGCCATATGGCGATCTTCACATCGGCGAGGCGGCAACCGGCAGGGGCAGAACCGTCCCGCGCCCGGCCCCGGCGGGAACCAGGTCGAAATTGGCAGCGTCGGCAAACAAGGCGCGCAGAACCTTGTTGTTCATGGCGTGACCCATCTTCACGCCCTCAAACCGGGCGAGCAGCGGGCGACCGGCCAAGGCGAGGTCGCCCAGCACGTCGAGCGCCTTGTGGCGCACGCATTCGTCGGCGAAACGCACGCCCTCAGGGTTCAGAACCTCGTCCCCGTCCACAACGACAGCGTTCTCCAGCGAGCCGCCCTGGGCGAGCCCGTGGGCGCGCAGCGACTCAATATCTTTGGCTTGCGTGAAGGTCCGGGCCGAGGCCACGTCGCGGCGGAAGGCCCCGGCGGTCACGTCGAACACGAAACGCTGGCGACCGATGGCGCCGGCGTCAAACACGATATCGCAGTCGATCTGGAAGCCGTCATAGGGCAGCAGACGGGCCATCTTGTCGCCGTCACGCACTTCCACTTCGCGCAGCACGCGAATGTAATGGCGTTGTCCGGCCTGGCCTTTGAGGCCGGCGGTATCGATCAGCGCCATGAAGGGCTCCGAACTGCCGTCCATGATGGGGACTTCGGGGCCGTCGATTTCGACCAGCACATTGTCGACGCCATTGGCCGAGAACGCGGCCATCAAATGCTCGACAGTGCGCACTTCAACGTCTGCTTCGTTCTTCAGCGTCGAGCCGTAGAACGCCGAAGAGACAAGATCGTAACGCGCCGGCACGAACCCGTCGGCACCTTCGACATCGGTGCGTTGGAAGACGATACCATGACCGACGGACGCTGGACGCAGGACCAGCGTTGCGGGCAAGCCCGAGTGCAGACCCGTGCCGTGGCACGAGACGCTCTGAGCAATCGTGGTCTGATAAGTCTTCAAGTCAGTCGCTCCAGCCGGTACGAGAGGGAAGACCCACGCGCAGTAGCGTAAATAGGCTCATGTGTGCAGCGCAGCGAATGAAGGAATGTTTCAATCCATTTCAAAGCGTAAATTATTGATTTGTTTACATATTTTCGACTTCAAGGCAAAGGCCGCCGGTTTTCACCGGCGGCCTTTGGAAACGACTCAGGTGGCGCTCAGGAATTGGCCTGACGGCGCAGGAAGGCAGGGATTTCCAGTGGATCTTCCGCTGCGTTCTGCGGGAACAGCGACGGCGTCTCCGGCGCCCTCACAGTCCGGGCCGTTGCCTTGGGAACTGCAGGTTCGAAGCGCGGCTCTGCAATGCGCTGAACAGAAGCCTGCGCGGTCTCCGGTTCACCCACGAAACGGGCTGGCGCAGGAGTTTCCGCGCGCGCGGGTTTGCGCCGGAACAGACTTCCGATCTGGCCCATCATGCCGGTCGCGTGCGGCTCACTGGCGGGCAGCGGCCGGGCCAAGGCATTGGCCATGAGGCCGCCGCGCACGTTCCCGGTCTCTGCAGTGATCTCCTCATCGTCGAAACGGATGGTGTTGCGGGGTGCCGCCTGCTGACGCTGCTTGCTGATTGCAGCTTCCGCTTCGGCAACCTTGGCGCGAGCCGCTTCCAGCGCTTTCTGCTGGTCGGCGAGGTCAGCGCGAAGCTGCTCCTCGGCGGCGCTCTGCATGGCGTGAACGGGGTTCGGCATCGGCTCCCGGACATAGATTTCCGGCTGAGCGGCGGTCAGCAGATCCATCGCAATCGCCGACGCAGCCGGAGCCATCGCAGCGGCAGGTATCGGCGCGGCCACCGGACGGACCGGAACCGGACGGGCAACAGCCTGAACCGGCTGCTGCGTCATCGGACGCGGCTTGGCGAGTGCCTCTGCGTCGATGCCGGTGGCGACAACCGACACGCGGATGCGGCCTTCCAGCTTCGCATCGAAGGTCGAGCCGACCTTGATGTTGGCTTCGGCGTCAACTTCCGAACGGATGCGGTTGGCGGCTTCGTCAGCCTCGAACAGCGTCAGGTCGGGGCCGCCGGTGATGTGAATGAGCACGCCCTTGGCGCCCTTCATCGAGACATCGTCCAGCAGCGGGTTCGAGATGGCCGCTTCGGCGGCTTCGAGCGCGCGCTTCGGCCCTTCCGCCTCGCCCGTTCCCATCATCGCCTTACCCGCCTCCATCATCACGGTGCGGACGTCTGCAAAATCGAGGTTCATCAGGCCGGGCACGATCATCAGATCGGTGATGCCGCGAACGCCCGAGTGAAGCACTTCGTCAGCCATCGCGAACGATTGGGCCAGCGTCGTCTTCTCATTGGCGATGCGGAAGAGGTTCTGGTTCGGAATGACGATCAGCGTATCGACGATGTCCTGCATCTTTGCGACACCGGCTTCCGCCTGGCGCATACGCTTGTCGCCCTCGAAGTGGAACGGCTTGGTCACCACGCCAACGGTCAGGATGCCCATCTCGCGCGCGATGCGAGCGATCACCGGAGCTGCGCCCGTGCCCGTACCGCCGCCCATCCCGGCGGTGATGAAGGCCATGTGGCTGCCGGCGAGGATCTCCTCGATCTCGGCAGCAGAGGATTCAGCTGCCTGCGCGCCGATCTCGGGCTTGGAGCCTGCACCGAGGCCCAGCGTCACGTTCGATCCGAGCTGGATCTTGTGCGGGGCGAGGTTCTGCGCCAGCGCCTGTGCGTCGGTATTCGCAACCACAAATTCAACGCCGAGCAATTCCGACGTGAGCATGTTGTTGACAGCATTTCCGCCGGCCCCGCCGACGCCGAAAACCACGATACGGGGCTTCAGCTCGGGCGCGTCCGGGGCATGAAAGTTAATTGACATCGTGTGCCTCCGTTAAAACCATTTCGCCTGATCCCCGCCATTGTTCTTGGCATTCGCCGGGTTCAACCGGTCGACTCGTTGCGGCCGCCATTTTGGTCGTGCCGCTCATAGGAAAGTCTCTTTCACCCAGGCGCCGAAGCGCCCGCCGAATGACTTGTTGCGCATTGCCAGCGCTGCCGGGCCGGACATGCGCTCGCGCATACCGCCTGCCTGCGCGAGACCGATCAGGCCCGCCACTGCAGAGAAGGCCGGACCCGACACCGACGGCGGCAGCGCATCGAGGCGCATCGGCCGCCCGATCCGCACGCGCTTGGACAGCGCTCGCGTCGTATAGTCCTGAAGGCCCATCAGCTCCGACGCGCCCCCGGTCAGCACCACAACATTGCCGGTGGCCACTTCCGCGCCCGCCGCCTTCAGCCGCTCGGCGACCAGCTCAATCGTCTCTTCGACACGCGGCTGGATGATCGCGATCAGTTCCTCGCGCGGCACGCGGCTGCCTTCATGGTCGCGCTCTTCGCCGATCTGGGCGATGCGGATCATCTCGCCATGCGCGCCCGGAACCGACAGCGCGTTGCCATGCAACGTCTTCAGGCGCTCCGCCTCACGGAACGGCGTCGAGAGACCGCGCACGATGTCGTTGGTGATGTGACGCCCGCCGACCGGGATCACGTCGCAGAAGATCAATTTGCCTTCACGGAACGCGGCGATCGAGGTCGTGCCGCCGCCCATGTCGATGACGGTCGCGCCGTATTCCAGCTCTTCGTCATGCAGACAGCCGAGGCCCGCAGCGTACGAGGCCACCGCCTTGCCGGCGATATCGAGATGGCACTTCTCGACGCAGACTTCGAGATTATGCACCGGCGCCGTCGCGGCGCTGACCATGTGAACCGAAACGCCGAGGCGCTCGCCGAACATGCCGCGCGGATCGCGCACGCCGGTTGCTGTATCGACCGCATAGCCAAGCGGGCTCGAATAGACGATCTCGCGATCCTGCCGAAGCCCCTGCTGACGTGCCAGGCCGTGCACACGCTTGATATCGAGATCGCCGACCTCGCTATTGGCGATCGGCGTTTCGGCGCGGACGATCTGGCTCTGCGGCTTGCCGCACGAGAACGAGATGAAAACCTCTTCAAGCTGAAGGTCGGCCATCTCTTCGGCCTTGTTCACGACATGGCGGATCGAGGCTTCGACACGGTCGAGCTCGGCGATCTGACCCTGACGGATCCCGGCGCTCTCGCCATACCCCACGCCCAGCACGCGCGTCTTCTGGCGCTGACCCTCACGCGCTGGTTCGGCCTTGGCGACGACGCAGACGACCTTGGACGATCCGACGTCCAGCGCCGCATAGACACCGGGCCGTACATCGGCCTCGCTCGCCGTCGCGCCCTTGCCCCTCGTCAGCCTGCCGATCATGTGCTTTCGCCCTTCGCGATCGACTGGGCCGCGCCCCCGCGCGGTTTGATAACCAGACGATCAGGCAGTCTCAGATCGACCGACTCGATATCGCGCTCGAAAATCTTCTGCTCTCCCTCCAGCACCGTCAGGCGCTGCAGCGCATCTTCAATCCCGTCTTCGGGCAGGCGCACCTGGATGCCGTTCTTCATGTGCAGATCCCAGCGGCGGTCACCCACCCGCACTGACGCCTTGGTCAGGCGCTGGATCGCAGGGAAACGCTGCAGGATATCCACCAGTTCGGCCGCGTGTTGCGGCGCGCCGTCACCGACGACCAGCGGCAGGCCGGCGAACTCGGCGACATCGTCCTTGGTGATCCGGCCGCCCTTGCGGTCGATCAGCCACGACACGCCTTTCGACTGCCAGATCGCATAGGGCTCTTTTTCGACGACCTGCACCTGCAGCGTCGCAGGCCACAGCCGCGACACCTTGGCGCTCGCAATCCAGTCCAGCGCCTCCACGCGGGCACGCACTTCGTCCGGATCGACATCCATCATGTCGTCGCCCGGCTTCAGCGCGATCGCCGCCAGCAAGTCCTTGCGGCGCGTGTGATAGTGCCCGGCCGCCAAAATCTCTTCGATCGGATACCAGGCATTGGCCTCGCTCGACGCGACCGCCGTTCCGCCGCCGAAACCGAGATGCCCGCCCTGGATCAAACCGGCGCCGGCCACCATCGCCAGAAACGCCCCTGCCCCGATCATCGAAGGCGAGCGCCATTTCACTTTCGGCATCCAGCTCTCGGCCACCGGCTCGGGCCGGCGGCCATTGCGGCGCTGCCTGCCCTTCACCTGTCGCATGAGGCGTCCTCCACCATCCATGCGACGAGCTGGCCATAGCTCATGCCTGTGTAGGCGGCCTGCTCCGGCACCAGCGAGGTCGGCGTCATGCCGGGCTGGGTATTGATCTCAAGCGCGATGAGACGGTGCTTGCCCGGCACCGTGTCGTCGTAGCGGAAATCGGTGCGCGACACGCCGCGGCAGCCCATCGCGTCATGCGCGGCTTCAGCATAGCGCATCGCCTGCTCGGAGATCTCGGCCGGCACTTTCGCGGGGATCGTGTGGACCGATCCGCCATCGGAATATTTGGATTCGTAATCGTAGAACGCATGGCCGCCCGTCGTGATCTCGGTGGCACCCAGCGCCTTGCCGCCCAGAACGGCAACGGTCAGCTCGCGCCCCGGCACGAACTCCTCGACCATCACCTCATCGCCCAGCGCCCACTCATCGCTGCCGAGCGCGCCAGGCGGACGGTTGTCGCCTTCACGGATGATGAAGATGCCGACCGACGAGCCTTCGCTCACCGGCTTCACGACATAAGGCGGCGTCATCTGGTGCGATTCCGACGCCTGCTTGCGCGGCACAACGATCGAACTCACCACCGGCACGCCGTAGGCGCGGAACACGGCCTTCGCGCGCTCCTTGTGCATTGCCAGCGCCGAGGCCAGAACGCCGGAATGCGTGTAGGGAATTTTCAAAATTTCGAGCAGGCCCTGGACGCAGCCGTCCTCGCCCCAGCGGCCATGCAGCGCGTTGAACACCACATCGGGCTTCACGCGACTGAGTTCGATCGCCAATTCAGGCGTCACGTCGATTTCGGTCACCGTGAAGCCCTCATCGCGCAGAGCTGCGGCACAGTCGCGCCCTGACACGAGCGAGACTTCCCGCTCGGCAGACCACCCGCCCTTCAGTACCGCAACGTGGGGCTTCACCCGCAACTTCAGACCCTTAACAACCTCAGGGCAGGCCGATCCTCTTGATCTCCCATTCAAGGTCCACGCCCGACGCAGCTTTCACGCGCGCGCGCACCTCTTCGCCCAGAGCTTCAATCTCGTTTCCTTTTGCTTCAGAAAGGTTAACGAGGAAGTTACAGTGAAGATCTGAAACCATAATTTCGCCGCGTTTCAGCCCCCGGCACCCTGCTTCGTCGATTAACTGCCAGGCTTTTTTACCCCCCGAGAGCGTCAGGTCCGGGTTCCTGAACGTGGAACCCCCGGTTCGGGTCTTAACCGGCTGGGTCGATTCGCGTTTTGAGGTGATTTCCTCCATCCGCGCGAGGATATCGGCGCGAACACCTTCGCGCCCCTGGAACAGCGCCGCGACAAAGATGATGCCTTCTGGCGTATCCGTGTGGCGGTAGCGCATCCCGAGCGTTTCCGGCGTGAAAGTCAGCAGATTGCCCTGCCCGTCCACCACCGTCACCTCGATCAGCACATCCTTGAACTCGCCGCCGTAAGCCCCTGCATTCATGCGCAAACCGCCGCCGATCGAGCCTGGAATCCCCCGCAGGAATTCCAGCCCCTCGATCCCGGCCTCACCCGCCGCCCGCGCCACAGCCATATCCAGCGCCGCAGCCCCGGCCCGAACGCGAGAACCGTCCAGCACCTCGATCTTGCCAAGCGCTCCGCCGAGCCGGATCACCACGCCCGGCACGCCGCCGTCGCGCACGATCAGGTTCGAGCCAACGCCCACAATGGTGATCGGCACATCGTCCGGCTTCTCGCGCAGAAAAGTCTGCAGGTCTCCAACATCGGCCGGGCGATACAAAACCTCTGCCGGACCGCCCGCACGAAACCATGTGAGATCGCGCATCGGAGCGTTCGCCGTATAGACGCCGCGCACCTTGGGCAGGCGGGCGATGAGATCGCTCATCAATCGCCTGCGGCCAGCTTCGCCGGCATCTCATTGGCCCAATAGGTGATCGAGCCCGCACCCAGGAACACGACATAGTCACCCGGCTGTGCCGTCTCGCGAATGATCTTCGGCAGATCGTCCGGGCTGCCCAGCACCCGCGCATCCTTATGGCCATGCGCGCGCAGGCCATCGACCAGCGTCGTCTTGGTGATCCCCTCGATCGGCAATTCACCTGCCGCATAGATATCTGCCATCAGCACAACATCCGCATCGTTGAGGCAGGCGCAGAACTCTTGAAAGAGATCGCGCACGCGCGAATAACGATGCGGCTGGACGATGGCGATCACCTTGCCCGTCGCAACCTGCCGCGCTGCTTTCATCACAGCGGCGATCTCCACCGGGTGATGGCCGTAATCGTCGATGATCGAAACGCCGTTCCACTCGCCGGTGCGCGTGAAACGCCGCTTCACACCGCCAAAGCTCGCCAGCGCCGCCTTGCTCGCCTCGTCGCTGACGCCGAGCTCACGCGCCACGGTGATCGCCGCCAGCGAATTCAGCGCGTTATGCGGCCCCGGCATCGGCAGTGTGACGCCCTCGATGGTCCCCGCCCCGCCAAACACGCGGTCGGAGAACGTCACGTCGTAAACCGAGAGGCCATGCTCGGCCCTGAGATTCGATGCGCGCACATCGGCCTGCGCGTTGAAGCCATAGGTCACGATGCGGCGATCATGCACGCGGCCGACAAGGGCCTGCACTTCAGGATGATCGATGCAGCACACCGCAAAGCCGTAGAACGGCAAATTCTCGACAAAGGTCTGGAACGCCGCCTTCACACCCTCGAACGTCCCGTAGTGATCGAGATGCTCAGGGTCGATATTCGTCACGATGGCGACGGTCGCGGGCAGGCGGTTGAACGTGCCGTCGCTCTCATCGGCCTCCACCACCATCCACTCGCCCGCCCCGAGCCGCGCATTCGACGAATAGGCGTTGATGATGCCGCCATTGATGACGGTCGGATCGAGCTTGCCCGCATCCAGCAACGTCGCGACCATCGTCGTCGTCGTCGTCTTGCCGTGCGTCCCCGCAACCGCCACCGACGACTTCAGACGCATCAGCTCGGCCAGCATTTCGGCGCGGCGCACGACGGGCAGCTTGCGCGCGCGCGCTTCCTTCAGTTCGGGATTGTCAGCCTTGATCGCCGAAGACACGACCACCACCGCTGCATCGCCCAAGTTGTCGGCCGCCTGCCCGATGGTCACCTTGACGCCCAGCTTGCGCAGTCGGTCCAGCGTGTAGTTCTCGGCCGCGTCGCTGCCCTGCACCGTGTAGCCGATATTCTTCATCACCTCGGCGATGCCCGACATGCCGATGCCGCCGATCCCGACGAAGTGGACGGGTCCGATATCCGTAGGCTTGCGCTTCATCGGGCCAGCGCCTCGATCGCGTCAGCCATGGCCTCGGCGGCATGCGGACGGCCCATCGTCTTCGCCGCATCGGCCATCTTGGCCAGGCGCGCCGGCCCGGCGAACAGGGCTTCCATCTCGCGCGCCAGATTGGCGGGCGTGAAAATCGGTTGGGGCATGGTCAGCGCGGCTCCTGAATCGGCCAGAACGCGCGCGTTGTAGCTTTGATGGTCGTCTGTGGCGAACGGATAAGGCACCAGCACGGAAGGCCGACCCATCACCGTCAGTTCCGCACAGGTCGAGGCACCCGACCGCGCGATCACCAGATGGGCCGCCGCCATCCGCTCCGGCATATCGCCAATAAACTCAAGCGTTTCCGCCTGAACGCCCAGCGCGTCATAGGCCGCTCGCGCCCGCTCCAGATCCTCGCCACGCGCCTGCTGCGTGATTTTGACCCGCGCGCGCAGCGCTTCCGGCATCAACGCCAGCGCCGCCGGCACCACGTCGCTCATGACCCGCGCGCCTTGGCTCCCGCCAAACACCAGCAGGGTGATCGGCCCCTCACCCGGCGCCGCGAACGGCGACACATGGTCGACAATCGCCTGCCGCACCGGATTGCCGACGACGATCACCTTGTCCTCGGTCCCCTTAGGGACCCACTCCACCTTGTCGAAGGCGAGCGCGATCTTGGTCACCCTCTTCGCCACCAGCCGGTTCACGCGGCCGAGCAGCGCATTTGCGTCATGAATGATCGACGGCGTCCCCGTCATCCGCGCCGCCAGCATCGAGGGCAGCGCCGGATAGCCACCAAAGCCTGCAACCGCCAAGGGTTTCTCGCGCCGGAACGCCGCCCGCGCCTGCAACACACCGCGCGCAATCTTGGCGCTGGCTCCTGCGATGACGAATGGATTGCGCCCGGCAAACGTCGCCGAATGAATCGGCAGCAACTCGACGCCCGGCATCTTGGCCGCGAACCCTGCCCCGCGCGGATCGGTCGCCAGAAGCACACGGTGGCCCCGCGCCATCAGCGCCTGGGCCGTCGCTTGTGCTGGAAATGTGTGTCCGCCCGTGCCCCCCGCCGCGATGACGATGGGGCGCGTCACCTCACCTGCCTCTTTCGCCGCGCGCCAGGCCGCTTGCGCGTCAACGCGATGAGAGCGCCGACGCTCAACGCCAGTGCGAGGATCGACGAGCCGCCATAGGAGATGAAGGGCAGCGTCATGCCCTTGGCGGGCATCAGTTGAAGATTCACAGCCATATTGATCACTGCCTGCAAGCCGAGCATCACCGCAAGCCCTGCGGCGGCGATCTGGCTAAACGAATCCGGGCATTGAAGGCTGCGATAAAGCGCACGCAAAACGAGAAAACAAAACACCGCCGCCAGCAACATGCAGGCGATCAGCCCGAATTCCTCGCCGACCACGGCCAGAATAAAGTCGGTATGCGCGTCCGGAATGCCCGCTTTCACGGTGCCCTCGCCCGGCCCGACGCCAAGCAGCCCGCCATTGTGGAAGGCCGCCATGGCGCGGTCGACCTGATAGGTGTCGCCGCTATCGGGGTTGAGGAACCGGTCGATCCGGCTCTGGACGTGACTGACAAGGAAGTACGCCGCCACACCGCCGCCTATCGCGAGGCCGATGGCCGCGCCGATGATCCACAGCGCAATGCCGGCAAAGAACAGCAGCGCACCGAATGTCGCCGTCACCAGCAGCGTCTGTCCGAAGTCCGGCTGCTGGACGAGCACGCCGACAAACATGCCGTAGAGAATGATGCCCGCGATCAGCCCCGCCGGCTTGCCCGTGCGCTGCCACTGCGACAGGCACGCGGCGCAGAGAATGACGAACGCGGGCTTCGTGAATTCCGAAGGCTGGATCGAGAGCGGCCCGAAATCCAGCCAGCGATGCGCGCCTTTGATCTCTGGGCCGATAAAGAGGGCGACGACCATCAGCCCCACCCCGGCGAAGAAGCCGAGCAGCGACAGGCGGCGGATATCCCGCACCTTCAGCAGCGACACCAGCATCAGCAAGCCAAGGCCCAGCGCCACGAACATCATCTGCCGCGAGACAAAGTGGAACGTGTCGTATCGCAGTTTGGCGGCAATGGCAGGGCTCGCCGCCATGCCGAGCAGCACGCCTGCAAACATCAGGAAGGCGACCGTCGCAAACAGCCACCGGTCCGACGTCCACCACCATTCCGCAAGAGCGCTGCGGTTGGTGCGGTCGAATGTCATCATGCTGCGGCTGCCGATCCGTTGCTTCGCGCGAGGTCCTGCACGATGCGGCGGAATTGGTTACCGCGATCTTCATAGTCCTTGAATTGATCGAAGGAAGCGCATGCCGGCGACAAAATAACCACCGGGTCTGCGGCCTCACCTGCCGTCGCCTCTTCCAGCGCTTGCCGCGCCGCGACAGCGATGGTCCCGCTGCGATCATAGGGAACGCCCGCCTTGGC
>Ga0105044_10008401_pt1 | contig 14177 bp, 10 predicted proteins | sample MAT01_FD_78092 | JGI IMG/M metagenome (GOLD analysis project Ga0105044, IMG submission 78092) | Freshwater microbial communities from Lake Fryxell liftoff mats and glacier meltwater in Antarctica - MAT-01 | ecosystem: Environmental > Aquatic > Freshwater > Ice > Liftoff microbial mat | place...
ACCTGCGGCATCAGCTCGTCGACGAGCGCGAGGTCGCCGTGGGCCGCATCGACCATCGCCCGCAGCTCATCGGCGCTCGCGACCGACCCGAGCAGGCGGACCCCGCGGTCGGCGTCGGCGAGCAGCGCACGCAGCGCCGTCGCAGCCGATGGATCGGTCGCGGCGATCACGAGCACCTCGTCGATCCGCGGGGGCGACTTGGCGAGGAACGCCTCGACGGGCGCCGCCCCGCCGTACGCGGTCCACCGGACGAGCCCTTGGATCGCGCGCGGGTCGAGGGCAACGCCGTGCTGCTCCAGCATCAGCAGCGACTCCACCGTGACCCGGCTGCCGAAGTGCTGCGTGGCGTCGAGGACGCGGGTCTGCACGGCGAGGTCGTGGGCGAACAGGCGCGTGGCCCAGGCGTCGAGGCGGGCCAGCGAGCCGTCGAACGACGACTGGAGCAGGAACCGCACCTCGCCGATCGATCGCCGCTCGAGCAGCCCGGCGAGGCCGTCGGCCTGGACGACCGAGGTCAGCGACTCGCGAGTGGCGAGCTGCTTCCACGCCGCGTCGTCGAGGGCCCCGATCAGGCCGAGCGCGGCCCCGGCGCGACTCGGCTGCGTGCGCAGGACGCGCAGCACCTCGAGCACGTCGCCGTGCGACAGCGTGCGGGCGAGCGCGAGGCGCTCGATGCCGGCGGCCGACTCGACGCGGAGCGGCAGCTTGGCCAGGTCGAGCAGGTCGGTGTAGTACATGACCTTCAGGTTCCGACCGAGCTGCTGGGCCCACTCGTCGGCGAGGAACCGGACCCGCCCGGCCATCGACTCGAACGCGGCCTGCGAGATCTCGATCGTCGAGAACGCCTCCGCCAGGCGCTGGCGCATGCGCGACAGCGCGGTGGTCGACTCGCTGACGAGCTGCGCGAAGGTGATGTCCTTGTTGCGCAGCGCCTTCACGAGGTCGGCGACGCGCTGGATCGTTGGGCCGTGCAGGTTCAGTTTGCGGACGACCCCCGCGACGTCGAGCGCGAGGCTGCCACCCACCTCGAACAGGAAGCCCCACTTCGCCGCGTGGCCGAGGCCATCGAAGAAGTGGTCCCACGACGGCAGCGTGCCGCCCTCGGTGACGACCTGCACGACCCCGAGGAGCGTGGTCTCGGCGACGTAGGCGAACGTGTTGGTACCCGCACCGACCACCGCACCGAGCAGCGCCTTGTTGACCGTCCAGGCCAGCGCGGCGCGGAGCGCGCTCGAGGTCGCCGTGCCGAGGATCCACGCCCCGGCCGCTTTGCCGGCCGCGACGCCGAGCGGCGCCAGCAGGCGGAAGCCGATCGCCTGGAGCACCCCCATGAGCGCGGCCCGGAGGAGGCCGCCCAGCGTGGGCGGGCGCCCGCTGACCGCCCCGCCGATGAGATAGAAGAGCTCCGACAGGGCGATGTTGACCGCGACGAAGGTGCCGCTGCCGGCCAGGGCCAGGACCGCCGGACCGAGGACGATGGCCGCCGCGACGCCGATCGCGACGGTCCCGATCACCTCGATGACGTCGGTGATCTGCGAGAACAGGAGCCACCACAGCTCCTCGCCGAACTCCTCCTCGCTGCGCCAGGCGCGGGTGCCGGGGAGGTCGGCCCACGGCTCGTCGCCGAAGCGCTGGACCATCGCGCAGTCGATCTCGGCCCGCTGGAGGCCGTCGCGCTCGACCGGGCGCAGCGCGTACACCCGCACCGACAGCTGCCAGGTGAGCTCCTCGAAGTCGTCCTCGGCGAGCGGCGGCTGCATGTGGGCGCGGGCGCGGTTCACGACCTCGTCGGTGATCTGCTGCTCGGACAGGTCGAACTCGATGCCGCGCAGCGCCTGGTCCTTCAGCTCGGCGACGTAGAGCCGCAGCTCCTCGGTGAGCTGACGGCAGAAGACCTGGGCCCGGAGCGGCTTGATGCGTGGCGCGTCCTCGTCGCGCAGGTAGCCGGCGTCGAGATCGCCGACCACGCTCGGCTCGGCGCGAATGACCTGGCGATAGATTCCGCCGCGATCCGAGAGCACGGTGTCGACGGTCCGGACCCGGGGCGTCGGATCGACCGCGTACGGGATGACGACGACGTCGCCGTGCTTGCCGATGTAGATGCGCTGCCCGACCGGATCGTAGCGGTGGGCGCGGAAGCGGTCCGTCTGCGCGCCGTGGGCCCGCAAGAGCCCGGCATACGCCGGGTCGTGCTTCCACCGGGTGTCCTTCACCAGGTTGATGAGGATCGCGCGCCGGCGGAGGCCGATCATCCGCGCGAACGCCGCGAACAGGTCGGCGATGCGACCGCGCTGCTCGACCGCGTCGAGGAACTGCTCCACGCGCGCGGTCAGCTGGCCGGTGAGCGGCTCGTCGACCTGCGTGGCGAGCGCGATCTCCCAGAGGAGGTCGCGAGGGCGCTGGTCGACGGTGGCCAGGATCGCGTTGGCGAGCTCCACCAACTTCTGCCGGTCGTCGTCCTGCCGGAGCGCGCGTTGCGCATCCTGGTCGGCGAGCCAGGCGTCGCGTGTCTGGCGGACCTGGGCGAGCGTCCGCAGTGGGAACGCGAACGCCATCAGCGCGGGAATCTTGCCGCGGGGCCAGGCCTCGACGAGGCGCTCGCGATCGGGAAGCACCGCGCCCAGGTGCGGCGCGGCGCGGAGCTCGTCGCCGTCGCGGAGCTCGGAGTACAGGACGAGAAGGTCGCGGAACCCGGGGAGCGCGGTGGCCCATTGCCGGGCATCCTCGCGGGTCGGGCGCGAGGCCGGCTGGACGCGGAAGCGCAGGAAAGCGCCGTAGCCCTGGCTGGGGTCGCGCCCGAACAGCGCGCGGGCCAGCGAGATCAGCATCGGCCAGGCGAACGCGGGACGTTGATCGGCGGCGAGGTCGCCGAAGAAGTACGTCATGCACGCGGCGCGGATCGTCTCGTCGTCGCGCTCGTGGTCGGCGTCGCGCCCGCGGGCGGCGTAGTAGTCGAGGATCGTGTCGACCCGCGCCGCGAGTGGCCATCGGCGGAGCTCGTCGGGCGGGAAGGCGCGCGCGCGCGCGGCCAGGTATGCCTCGCGACCGAGAGCGCCCAGGCGCGCGATGTCGACCCCGAGCGACGACAGCTCGGCGCGGAACGCCTCCAGGCGCGGGCTCTTCGCGACCCGGCGGAGCACGAGCAGCGTGTCGGGGCCGAGGACGCCGTCCGGGTGAACGCGGCGGCCGAGCACGCGCTGATCGAGGTCGGCGCGACGCAGGAACTGCTGGATCGCGAGCACGCGGTTGGCGAAGGCGTGCGGCAGGGTCGATGGATCGAGGCCGCGGATCGGCGCGATCTCGGCGAGGTGCAGCTCGACCGACCAGCGACGGTTCTGCGCCACAGCGTCGGCCGCGACCCCGGGCGCGAGGGAGGCATCGTCGAACTGGAACGGGGGCGCCGGGTCGGGCGGTGGGGGCGGGCCCGCCGGCTCGATGGGCTCGGGGCCGATCGGATCGCAGGTGAGGACCGGTGCCGCGATCGGCTGATCGTCATCGCGCAGCAGCGCGGCGTCGAAAGGCAGCCGGCCGGTGCGCGCCACGCCCTCGAGAAGAACCGCGAGCTGATCGGCGCATAGCTCGACGGTCTCGGCGATCATCCCCTCGCCCAGCGCGCGCCGGATCAAGCGGTCGCCGAGTTGCGGCGGCACCAGCGGTGCGCGTCCGGGACGACCGATCACCCGCGCCGGCCGGGTGTCGGGCCATGCGTGGCCGCCGCGGAAGATCTGATCGAACGCCTCCGCCACGGTGAGCGCCGCCGCCGCGTTCGTCGGCGAGGGGGACGGCGCTGCGGTGACGAGCCGTCCCGCCCGCGCGACCGCCGCGCGGAGGTCGAGGGCGCCGGGGAGCGAGTGTGGGTCGATCCCGAGCGCGGCGCGGACCTCGTCGTTCGTCAGCGGTCGGCCGGCGGCCTCGTGCAGCAGCGCGACGGTGCCGGTGACGTGCGGCGCCGCCATGCTGGTGCCGGTCTTGCGGGTCAGCATCGGATGACCTTCGTCGTCGACGGCGGGCGACGATCGGGCGGCGACGATCCGCACCCCGGGCGCGAGGAGGTCAGGCTTGCGCCGGCCGTCGCGGGTCGGTCCCTCGCTCGAGAAGGCAGCCGGCACGCCGGTGCGCGGGTCGTACGCGCCGACGACGATCGTGTTGCGTCCGTTGGCGATCGTGCCGGTAGTCGAGGTGCCGACGGCGTCGCGGGTGCGCAGCCACGACTGCGTACCGGGGCCGTCTTCGTCGCGCTCGATCCACGCGTGCCAGTGACTGTCGCGACTCTCGACGTGGAGCGGGTCGAGCACGATACGCCAGCGCTCGCCGGCGCCGTCGGGTTCGAGCGCGAAGGTGACGTGGTTGTCGCCGTTGTTCGGATCGTGCGTGCGGTGCGCGAAGCGCCCGACCACCGCGCCGTCGACGACCACCGGGCCATGGCTGTCGGGCGTGGCGCGCGCGACCGCACGGCCGTCCGAACGCACCAGCGAAACCGCGAGGCGATCGTCGCCGGGGTACCAGAGATCGAGCTCGTTCGTCGTGTCGTCCTCGGGGCTGACCAGCCAGTCGAGGACCCGGCGCTCGCCGAGGCGCACCCTGCCGGCGGCGTGGATCGGACGCCGGCGGTAGTTGCCTGCGCTCTGCACGATCGACCGGCCGGGCCCGCTGGCGACCAGCGCATCGAGCGCTTGCTCGACGAGCGTCGAGCCGTCGTGGGGGCCGGCGTGGCTACCGAGGCTCAGGTTGATGACGAACGGACGATCGCCGGCAACCTGGGCGACGAAGTCGATGGCCTCCAGAAGGCTGACCGAGTTGCCGATGCTCTGCGGCCCGGCGGCCGGCGTCGCGAGGTGAACGAACACCAGCTCGGCGCCGGGGGCGACGCCACCGGGACCGACGCGCGGGACCCCGGCCGCGAGGTCGAGCACATGGGTGCCGTGGGTGCCGCTCCCATCGACGTCGATATCGGCGGGATCGTAGCCGAGGGCCTCGAACGGATCCTCGGTGCGCAGCGCTCGGTCGATCGTCGTTCGCGACAACACCCGGCCGTAGCCATACGGATCCGGTCCGCCGCCGCCGCGACGAGGGCGCTGATCCCAGATCGCGAGGAGCCGCGTGCTGCCGTCCGGGCGCAGAAAGTTCGGGTGCGTGATGTCGACGCCCCAATCGACGACGCCGATCACGATGCCGCGCCCGGTGGGACCGCGGCGATCGTGCCACCAAGGGTTCCGCGTCGTGCTCCTCGGTCCGGTCGCGGTTCGATCGCGCGCGAGCGCCGGCTCCGGTCGCAGGGCGCGCGCCGCCTTCATGCTCGCAACGCTGGGATGCGCGTGAACCGCCAGCAGGTCGGCGCGCGCAACTCGCGCGGTGACGATGTTCGCAAAGCGCGCGATCACGCGAACCGCGGGCGGTGGCTCGCGCCCCGCGTGCAGCCGCACCAGCACCGGCACCTCGGCGCGCGGCTCCCCCTCCAGCACTTCCCACAGCGCGGGGTCCATCAGCGGCTCGCGGACCTGGCCGATGGCCTCGACGGCGGCGGGGGCATCGCGCCGCGCTGGTAGCACTTCACGAGTTGCGCACCCGCGACAGCGGAAAGCGTCCGGCCGCGACCACCAACTCGTGGCGGGACCGCAGCAGGTCGCGCATCGGCACCGCGGCGAGCCTTCGCGCCAGGGCGCGGCCCTCGTCGCTCGGCGCGTCGCGGCCGTGGCGGATCGCGCCGTCGAGCGCGGGCGTGAAGGGCAGATCGAGGGCGTGCGCCGCGAGCGCGCGCCGGGCCTCAGCGCGGTAGTCATCGAGGGCCAAGCTGGCGCCCGCCGGCGCCGAGACCCGGACGACGATGGCGTCGACTCCCGGGGCGGGCGTGCCCAGGTAGAACCGATAGACCTTGTTGACCGGCAGGGTCGCGATCGCCGCATCACCGGCGACTGCGCCGATCGCCCGCCACACCTCGGCGTCGACGCCGGCCCGCCCGTCGTGGAGCGTGACCGGGCCCGACCGGAGGTGCTGTCGATCGACCAGGCAGTCGATCGCGAGGACACCGGCGAGCGTGTGGGCGCGCTCCGTGAGGACCGCACCGCGCGGCGTTCCATCGAGCGCACCATACTGCCAGCGCGCGAGGAAGTTCATCCACTCGACCATCGCCACGAAGAGCTGGGCGTCCTCGGCGCGGCTGGCCGCCTCGGTCAGGCGGCGCTCGACCTCGCGGAGTACCTCGATCGACACCGTGCTCAGCGTGGGCCGCAGATCCGCGAGCTGGCGCCGAACGCGATCGTGCTCGCCATCGAGCCCACGCTCGAGGCCGATGACGAATACGTTGCGCGGATCGCGGAGGAGCCGCGCGCTCAGGTCGGCGAGCTGGCGCGAGCTCGCCGGCTTCTCGCGGGTCTCGTCGCGGGTCACCAGCAGCGACATGATCCGGTCGTGCGACAGGACGTTGGCCACCAGGGACTGCACCGCCTCCGACGTCCCCTCGTCGAGGATCGAGCCCTCGGGCACCGGCGTGCGCAGCGGCCCGAGCTTCATCATCGAGTCGAGGCTCTTCACGATCGGAGCGAGCTGCGCATCGTAGCCGTCGTAGCGAGCGGCGCGGGCGCGCGCCATGCCCTTGACCAGGTAGCTCGCGATCGCCCCGCCGACCCCGGCGACCGCGATCGAGATCGCCATCGAGACGATCGCGAGCACCGCGCCTCCATCGGCGGGGGGCTCGGGCTCCTTGAGCGCGCGCTCGAGGTTCGCCACTGCCCGTCGCTGCGCGCGGTGGACCGCATCGACCGCCAGCCCGATCAGATCGAGCGCAACATCGGGGTCGGTCGGGGGCGAGTCGGACGGCGCCTGCCGGAGCAGCGCGGCGATCTGGTTGGCATCGATCCGCACCGCGAGCTGGCGATTCTTGAGGGGCAGTACGAGTTGGGCGCGGAACAGGCTCTCGACCGCGAACAAGCGGGCCCACGGCCTGGACATCGCGACGCGATCGACGCTGGCCCACGTCACCAGCTCGCCGATCGCCGGCTCGAGGGTCTGGGTCAGGACGGCGGCCGGGACGTACTGAAAACGGTTGCGCCCCGCGGGAGCCCCGAACGCTGCCCACACATGCTCGAGCTCGTCGGCGACCGCCTCCGCGACCGCCTCGACCCCGGGGGTCTGCTCGGGCGGCTTCGCCGCCTCACGTTCGGCCCGCGCCGACGCTCGGTCGATCCCGATCGTCGCTGCCTCGGCGATCTCGACGTCGGTCGCGGTCGGAGTGCGCGACTCGGCACGCTGCTGGAGCCGGTCGATCGACGGCAGCGTCGCCCCGAGAGCTTCGAGATATGCCTTGATCTCGGTGAGCGCCCGCGACAGGTCAGCGCCCGCGGTGCTGCGGACCTCCCCTTGCAGCCCGCGGTCCTGCACGAACACCGCGAGGCCCCAGGCGAACGCATCGACAAGGCGCGGTATGGTGCGGCGCTTCACGCTGTCGGGCAGCCCCGAGTGGACGCGACGGAGGTAGCGAAGCCGCCCGGCGATGGCGAGCGCCGCGTAAGTAGTGTCCTCGACCGCCTCGGCGTCGCTGTGACTCGACAGGGCCTCGTGTGCCGCCCGCCCGATCGACCGGGCGAGGATCGCCGCCAGCCGTCGCCGTCGATCACGTGTCGACACGCGGTCCTCGGCGAGGTACCGCTTCGTACCCGACCTCGACTCGGGCCATGTCTCCCCGCGATCGCCCGTCACGGCGCCAGCCCTGCATCTCGCCGCCAGTCGTACGGAGTTCCATCCATGGGGGCCTCGATACTGAACTTGCAATCGCCCCGGCCGGAACGATCGCTGTCGCGGGTGCCGTAATCGATCTTGATCGGCCCGGTGCTGAGCACCATGTGGCCACCGAAGTCGTCGACCAGCAGCTTCACCCGGACCCGATCGCGATCGCTCAAGGGAACGCCGTCGGCGTTCTTCACCACGGTCGTGATGTACTCCATGGCCTCGTGCTGCTGGAGGTGCTCGCACTCGGGAGGTCGCTGCTGTCCAACATCCCATTCGTAGCCGAACCAGACGTAGCGAACGGTGAGGGGCGACGTCTCGGTGAGGTGGGCGTCCAGGTAGCGAAGGACCCCGGGCCGCACGTATGCGTTGCAGAACCACCCCAGGGCGACGACCTCCTTGCCGATGCCGGTCTTCGCGTTGTAGCCGAGGGGCGCGTCCTTCGGGCAGTCGCGCTCGAGGAGCGGAATGAGATCGCTCGCGAAGCCGATCGCCTCCTGGCTGCGCCACCGCGCATCGACCGGCACGCTCGCGTCCGCGGACGGATCCCCGTCCTTCCGCGACGGCGATCCCTCCTTGCGCCCGCAGCCTGCGACCGCCGCCACCAACAGCACGAGGCTTCGGCCCGCCGATCGCGCCTCGTTCAGGTGTCGTCTTGTCGCTGCCATCGTCGTCGTCTGTAAAGATACGTCGCGCTCGATCCCACAGCGAGGGATCGAGCGGAGGCTCGCTGGCTAGGCCGGCTTCCCCGTCGAGGTCGCACCCGCCGCCAGTTGCCCCAGCGCCGCCTCGATCGCCTTCTTCTGGGCCTCGAGCTGATGCTGGAGCGCCTTGGGATCGGTGGGCGCCGTGCCGGCCGGGGTCGCGGGCGCTTCATTCTGCGCCACCAACGCGCTCAACAGCACGCCCTGGAAACCCGGCATCATCCCGGCGATGAGGCCGAGCTGGAACGACCGCTCTTCCGATGCGCCTTGATTGGTCGCGATCGTCTTCGCGACGAGGAGCTTCATGACGTCGATGTTCATGCCGTCCTCACTTCTTACCCATGGCCATCATCATGACCATCATCATCATCATGTTGTCGCCGCCGCCCGCGGTCGACGAGCCGCCCATGCCGCCCATGAGCATGAGCGGCAGCAGCATCGACATCGAGTCGTTGCTATCGACCATGACCTTGTCGGTGACGGTGAGCTCGGTCAGGGCCTTCGTCTTGGGCTTGAACAAGAGCGGCAGCAGCGCCGCCATCTGGCTCGCTTGCTGGGTGTCACCGCGGAGGCGCTTCAGGCCGGCCGACAGGCGCTCGTCCTGCGCCCGCTGACCGGTCGCGAGCTTGCGGACATCCTCGGCGACACGCGCCAGCGCCGCCTGCATCTGGGTCTGGTTGACCGCGCTGCCGTCGGCGCGCGACGGCGCGTAGTTCCGGCCGCGCACTCGGACGCCGTGACGGCGCCGCCGCTCGGACAGGTCGTCGTCGCGGAGCCCCGAATCGTCCAGATCCTCGTCGTCGATTCCAGAAGCGTTCTCGTCGATGTCTTCCGCCATGCTCATTCGGTTCTCCCGTGGGTGAGGTTGGGCCGGGTCCGGCGCTTGACCGCCGGTGCTACCAGCTCGTCGTACAGCTCCGCGTCGGGCGTCCGCCAGCCCGGTGCGCCGCGACCTCGGCAGGCCGGGCAGGCGTCTTCCCCGCCCCAGCACGCCGCACACGCGCCCAGCGCCGCGGCCAGATCGTCGAGCAGACCGTGCGCGCTGTCCAGCGAAGCGCGCAGCTCGTGGAGGTGGGCCCGCATACGCTCGACGCGCTGCCGCTTCGTCGACGGTGCGACGTCGTCGCCCGGCTCGGATCCCGACTGTCCGGCTCCCGGACGAGCCGCCATCAGCTGCATCATCATCGCGAGCGCGGGATTCGACGCCGACTGCTCGGCCAGGCTCGCTTCGAAGAGCTGGCGGGCGGCGGCCGGATCTTGCTGCATCATCGCCAGCAACTGGGTCTGCTCCTCGGTCATCGGGCCTCCAGGCGATCGAGATCCTCGAGATCTCGCTGCATCGCGAGCGCATCCGCCAATGCCACCGCACCGTCGAGATCCGCGTCCTCCAGGTCAGACTCGTCGAACTCGGCCTCCGCGAGGAGCCCGAGCAGCGCCTCGGCGCGCGCCGACGGCGACGTCGGGTTCGCGACGCCAGCCAGGTAGGCCGGTACCGCGACCGCCGCTGGCGTGGAGGCGTGTTGTTGCGCGGCGGCTTGCGCAGCCAGCGTGGCCACCAGGTTCGCGAAGGCAGCGATTGGCACCGGCGTGCCCGCCACCGGGATCGAGGCTGCGCCGGCGGGACCGAGCGCCATTGCCCCGAGGGCCTGCACGACCTCCGGACGCAACAACATCGCGAGGAGTTGACTCGCCGCGGGATTCGCCGCGACGGGTCCTGGCCCTGCCCCCGCGGGGACGGTTGAAGCGGTCCGGCCTGCTGGCATCGCCACCCGCGAACCGACACCGCCCGCGACCGCACCGAGTGCGGCGCCTGCCGGGCCGCCCATCGCGAACCCAGTCAGCGCCCCCTGCATCGCGCCCGGCGCCGCCGCCTGCAACTCGCGTCCTGCCGCCCGCGCCCAATGGCTGGCACTCTCGATGAGCACCAGTGTGTCCGCGATCTCGGGCCGCCGCGCGAGGAGTCGATCGTCGCCGATCCCCGTCAGCTCCTCGGCGAGCGCGTAGCGTGCAAGCAGAAACCGATCCCCCATGCGGGCGAGACGCTATCAGAGCCCCGGAGCGTGTGAACAGTGGTCGCCGACAAAATCGGCCCTGCGGCGCCGCCGTGCAGGAATCGCGGGACGCGATGGCCCAGGGCAGGTCCAGACCGGAGGCACCGGGGACGACCTCATCGTCGGCCACACTCCCTGAGAGGCACCGGGCTCGGTAGGCGAGGAGGAGGCAGAACGACGTTGGGATCGTTGATCGCGACCGGACCCGTACGCAGGCCGGGCGAGGAAAATCGTTCACACAGAAATCGTGCGGCGCGGTCGGGCCTCGCAGGCCGGTACCTCGTCACGCGTCTTTGGTTCACCTCGTTCGCCGTCGGCCGTCGTCGCGGTCATCGTGCCCACGATCGATCGGGCCGCGTCCTCGGCGAAGCCGGGCGCAAGCCTGACGGAGTCGCACCACGGCGCGAGCGCCGCGGTTGCCTCGATGGCCCGCGCCACCATCAGCGCGACCAAGTCGGCCAGCGCGTCAACGGGCGCTGTGCCGTGCGGTCGCACAGCGGGTGACCGCGACGGTGCGCGAGCGTTCGCGAGACCGGCAGCATGCACAGCTCGGCGAGCCACTGCGCGCGGACCGTCGGTTCCATCCGCGGGATCGCCGCCATGCATTGGCACGGCTCCCTGTTGGTGACACCGGCCGCGATGCATCGCGGCCCTACTCTCTACAGCCATCGAAACGGGCTCGCGGATCAGGTCGCCCGATCGATTCCCGTCGATTTCGGTCGGCTGCGCGATCGCGGCCCCCCTACTCCTATATCCGCCGTCGAACGAGGCTCGAGGATCAGATCGGCCGCACGAACGGTGTCGATTCCCGCCAACGCCGCGATCGCGATCCCCCTCGTCCTACCCGGCGAACAAACCGACGCGATTTGTTCCGGACAATTGTTCGCGCCTCCAACTTCACGCACTTGGCCGCTCCGATTTTATGCCCGCGTCCGCCGCACGAGTGGCATTTCCCGATCGACCTGATCGAGGATCGGCACTCCGATCCGGTTGAGGTGACCCGCGAGGGTCTGATGGGTGACTCCCAGCGCGCGAGCCGCCGCCCTCAGCCCACCGCGCTGGTGGTACGCGAGCAGCCGCGGGGCATGCGCGCAGCTCATCGATCTGACCCGGCCACCGGTAGGCCGCGAGCCCACCCAAGGCCCGCCGTCCCAGCACGCCGACCTCGTGGTCCGCGTGCAACTCGTCGCGCCAGATGACCTGCAACAGCCGGACGATCTCCTCAGGACGTGCCGACAGCGGCACCAACCGCAGGATCCGGACCCGCTCGAGGTACGTGTCGAGCATCGACCGAGCCCGGGCCTCCTTCGTCGCCCGAAACACCACCCGCGAATCCCGCCGCGGCGTGAACAGCTGCGCGGCCAGCGGCGCCGACAGCGCCCGGCTCGCGCCCAGGTCCACCCGCAACACCGACCCACCCAGCGCATCCATCAACCGCTCGTCATCCAGCCCGAGCGGCCCAACGATCAAGAGCGGCTCCCGCGACGCCACCGCCACCAGCCCGTCATCCACCGCCCCATGCGCCTCCAACCCCATCGACCACGCCAAGCTCGACCTCAACTCCAGCAGTTCCCGGTCCAGCGCCAGCACCGGGCACGAGCCCACCCACCCCACCTCGCCCGCGTGTAGCAGCAGCTCCGCCACCCGCGCCGACCGCGGCGACCGATAGAGCCCGTGCCGCGACACCAGATCACAGATCCGGATCGCCCCCTCCACCCGCTCGATCGTCGCATGCACCGGCGCCACATCCCCCGCCAGCTCCGCCGGCACCACCAGGTCGCACGCCCCCGACCCGATCGTGTAGATGCGCCGCCCCTCCCCCATCTCGAACGCCGGCGCCCCCGAGCCGTGGAACCGCACCCCGACGATCACCGCCGCCCCCGCGCGATCTCCAAGCTCGACAGCACCGCCACCACCATGTGCCAGATCGGTGGTGGACGCTTCAGTACCTTGAGGTTATCCCGGGCCTCACTGCCGGCCGAGCGTTGGGCGTTTGATCCAACTCGGGCATACCCGTCGTGTAGATGTCGGGCGCGGCCACGGCATCGACCTCAGTCGACGCGGCCCCGATCGGTCCGAGCCTGTGAGCACTCGAACGTTGCCCAGGGCGCAGCGTGCCCGCGTACCGAGAGCTCTCGGGCTCGTGCATAGCGGACTGGACCTACATCGACGGCCTCGTGGCCAAGGAAGGTGCCGGGGCGGCCCATCTGCGTGGAGTTCTCGGGGACAGCTTCGAGAGCCGGGCGCGCGCCGACAGCCTGAACGTGCTCTTTGCCGGGCTGTCGATCAGGTCGGTGCTCAAGCCTGGGCCTACCATGCCGGGCGTCCCGCCGGGCGCCCCACCGCCGCCTGCACCCAATCCAACGAGCACTACGACAGCGGTTGGCGCCGCGGAAGGGGGTTGCGGAGGGGACCGTTCCCGGTGACACGGCCGACCGCAACCGTCGGCCACGAGACAGGTCGGTCATGAGCGCTCACTTTCGAAACTCCGCGATGACCTCGATCGTCCCGACGATGTGGGAGTTAAACTCCTCCAGGCGCTCCGACGGAATCCAATACTCCGCATGATCCCGGCCACCGGCGTGCTGCACGTCGAACTGGCTCAAGTACTCAGCATCAACGTCGAAGCGTGTGACAAAGCCCGCTCCGCTAGATGCCACGTTCCAGTCCTTCGCGATCCGAACGGCGTACGCCTCCTGCACCACGGGGTAGAAGATCGGCTGCTCCGGCAGCCGGGGAGGAAACTTTGTCCATCCCGATTGCTTGACCAGTTCGAGTTCCTCCAGGCCTACGGGGCGAAACAACGTGACCGCCTTCACCGCCTCGCGATTCCTCGCACGACGCCGGTCGCCGTTACAACGGTCCCTTCGCGGAGCTCGAATGCTCTTCCAACACGACAGCGATCTCGCTCGCGCTCCCAGTCGACGAAGGCGAGCACGATCGCCATCTCATCGCCTGCACTCGCGTTCTCGTGACCGACGAAGTACGTGCGGACGTCCGCGTCCGCCTCTTCGGTGTCGTCGACGTATCGAAGCTGGCATCGATAGTCCGACCGAAACGTTACCGCATGGCCGCCTTCGGAACGCGACTGGAATCGAACACCGCACAATGCGACAAATGCGAAGGCGGGATTAATGAAATCGGGCAGCATGGCGTTACCTCACGGAATGGGCATGAAGGACCAGACCTTCGCCGGTCCAAGCAGTGGCAAGTGAGCATTCGGCAAGACGACCGCAGGTACGTTCCGATCAACCTGCATGAGTACGTCGGCCGAAAGCGAGCTCCTGGAGATCTGCGCTTCGACGAGAGTGTACGGCGCATCGCCGAAGCCGCGGACGGCCTGACGTGCGTACGACGCGGCACCCTCGGCCGTCGCGGAGAAATATTTCGACTCGAGTCCGCTTAAACTTGCAGGAACCCTCCCACTCGACTGGATCACCTGAAGCTCCTCGGGACCAACTGCGCGGAACACGGAGACCATCCCGCCGCCGCCTCCCTCTGCAGCAGTGCCGCGGCTGAGCGGCGCGATTGGCTTGTTCGATGTCCGGCGAATCACCCCGCCACGGGCATACTGGCCAATACGTCCGCCGCCCGATTCGGACGAGTTGAGGAAGCCAGCCGACGCGACTGCGCCAGCGAAGGCGGTTACAATCGAGGCATATTGCACTCGATCTTCGAGTAGCTGTCTGGCTTCAGCGAG
>Ga0105044_10008402_pt1 | contig 14176 bp, 10 predicted proteins | sample MAT01_FD_78092 | JGI IMG/M metagenome (GOLD analysis project Ga0105044, IMG submission 78092) | Freshwater microbial communities from Lake Fryxell liftoff mats and glacier meltwater in Antarctica - MAT-01 | ecosystem: Environmental > Aquatic > Freshwater > Ice > Liftoff microbial mat | place...
AGTTGGTGTATATGGGGCACGATGCATCGTGCCCCTACGGAAAACGCTCTCCAAAACATGCGTTTAATACGGTAAATCCATTACGTTCCGCATTATCAAACGGCTTCTCAGAAGGGCGCAGCACGCTGCGCCCCTACACACCAATCTGTTTGCATTGGCCTGTACCGAGATATTTATTCTCTGTGGTTATTGTGTCGTCAGCACAGATACACAAAACACCCCGATGACCAGCAGCCCGAAGAGAAATTCGGCCACCATGCCATACACTGTCAATTGCAGGGCGCGTCCGCTGCCAGCAACGGCGCTCTTGAGATTGCGATTCTGGATCAACTGCACGACGAAGACAGCGATGATCCCGCCGATGAACGAGCCGCACAGGGGAATCGGGATGAATGTCCCCAGGATGAAGCCTGCAAAGAAGGCAATCAGCCCCAAACACGACAGCTCGCGTCCACGCAGACCAAAGAACGGCATCCAGAAGCCAGACGTGGAGCCGATGATCATCAGGATCGTCATGACCAGTGCGGCGGGCAGCGTCACGCGGTGGAAGCCCGTCGCCGCGCCAAAGATCAGCGCAATTGCCCATTCGACAGCCGGCACGGGAATCACGGGGACAACAATCAGCACCAGCCCGACGATCATCAGCAGCAGGACAAACGGGATCGACACGGCATCAAACATAGCAGGTCTCGTTTCCATCAATTCGCTCTATCATAATACAAAGCCGAGTGCTGAATGCCTTCTGGCGGTCTTTGCCATCATGAGAGAATAAAGAGCTATGCCGACCTATACCCCGATGGAACTTGCCAATGCCTTCATTCGCACAGGCGAACTCACGGATGCGCTGGACGCCCTGAACGATCAGTTGAGTCAGCACCCCGACGATACCGAGGCGCGGCGACTGCGGGCGGCGGTACGGCTTCGCATTGGTGATCTCACGGCGCTGGCTGAGGCCCATGCGGATCTGGCGGCGCTGCGGGACAAGACGACGGGCGATTATGTGCAGATTTCCCTGATCGCGGAACGGCGCAATGAGCTGTCTGCGGCCATCGATGCCATGACTGCCGCCTGCCAGCTTGCGCCGCAGGATGCTCGCCTGTATGAGCGGCTCGTCGGCCTGCATATGAAGGCGGGCGATTATGCGGCGGCGCTGGCCTGTGTGCAGCAGCAGCCCACCGATTGGCGCTGGGGCCAGTGGGAGGGCGATATTCGCAGCAATATGGGCGATTATGTCGGGGCCATCGAAGCGTATCAGCGTGTCATCCACGATCTGGACAGCCGTTTCGATGCTCATACCAACCGTGTCGTGGGGGCGATCCGCACGCGAGTATTGATGGCGTGCGGCTTCGTATGCCGCCGCAGCGGGCGCTATGATCTGGCCGATTTGCTGTATGACGATGCCGAAATTTACTATCCTGATGACACCGCGATTCCCTTCAATCGCGGCCTCATCCGAGTTTTGCGCGGCGATCTTGAGGCGGGCGCAAGGCTGTGTCGTATCGCGCTGGATGCCACGACCAACGAGGCGTTAACGACGGAAATGCTCAACACGCTTCGCAGCGAGGCCGATTTGCAGCCATTGGCGGTGCGGTTGGGGGTGGTGCCGTAGATCGGGTAATGTGGTCGGGATTTTTGCATTCTGCGATAGGATCACGACGGTTCACGGCGTTTTTGTAGGGGCGCAATGCATCGCGCCCCATACGTACCAAATTAAGGATATGTGGCCTCTGATCAGCACGCGGCATCCGCTATCACCAGAGGCTAAAGCCGTCTGTCTGGGGATTACGAAGCCCCGTAAACGGGGCTCATGGCGCGGGCGCAGGCGGGTTTGTAGCCCCATTCATGGGGCTTTGTGGCTGTAGGCGGACGGTTTTAGCCTGCGACAACGCGGCGAGCAATGTCCTTAAAAGATGGATTGTCTTAAGTTGGTGCATAGGGGGCGCGATGCATCGCGCCCCTACGCCAATCCCACCTCAAATTGAAATGGCAGCAGACATGTTTCTGTACACCTGCGCCCTTTTTCTAATGTCTATCCCTGGGTCGCCAGCGGCGGTGCTTGCTCCAGCGCTGTCGGCGTCACCAGGACTTGATCGGCGGGCGCGATGGGCGTGGGCAGATTCTCCGGCAGAATGAACGGCCCAGCGGCTGTGCCATCGTTGGCGAGGGCGAAAAACTGCCCGATAGAACTGTCCAGCAGGAACGACCCCGACTCGTAGCGCTGCACATTGATGCCGATCTCCTGCTCACCCGTCTGGGCAAAGCCAATCGCCTCGCGCACCTCCTGTTGAGCCGCCCACACGCTGCCAATATCGCCTTTGGGGACGCGCAGGCCGGGCGGGGGCAGCACATCGCCTGTCGGCACATCCGGCGGCGCGGCCTGATACCAGTAGCGCGGTGCGCTGTCGCCTGTGGTGATGAACCATACCTCACGGGTATCGATGTTCAGATAGGCTGCGCCCTTCTCAAACACCTGGACGCGCCCAAAGAAGCCAAAATTCTCCTGGATCGGGCAGCCCAGACTCTTGCTGACATTAGCCTGCGTCTCCCATGCGGCCAGATAGCCCACGTAAACGGGCGTGCGGCAGCGTGTATTGTCCGGCGTGGGCGAGGCGGCACTGTCCGCAAACAGCGGCGCGGTGATCGGGCGGAAGCCTTCTTCACGCGGGGCCTGCCCGATGAACACGCCCACATAGGCTGTCGGGCTGGGAATGGGCGTGTTTGTCACCGGAATCGGGCTGGGCGTGATGACGGCCCGTGTTGCGGCAATCTGTTCGTTATTCGGGGTCGGGGAGATATAGGCAGTTGCGATATACTTGGCAATCACCACCGGCGTCGGCGTGGGGATCGCAGCGGGCGGCTGGCACGCAGCCAGAAGCAGCATGAGACTCGCGCCGCCAACCCATCTCTTGAGGAACTCGTGTATGCCTGTTGACATTCCTGATTCGCTTCCCGCGCTGACTCGTGATCTGATCGCGCTGCGCCAGAAACCGAGCACCGAAGAACGCTTCAAGGCGTATCCGTCAATGCTCCAGCAGTTTCAAGTGCTACTGGCCGTGTGTGATGATGTGGCGATTTTACGTGAGGTCATCAGCCTGGACAACGGCTACTATTTGTTGGCGGGCTATCGCCAGCAGGTGCTGGAAAAATGGCTGACGCTGCAACGCAGCGCTGAGGTGCTGCGATTATACGCCATGCAGCTTCTTCTGTTTGGCGATGTCGATGAGATTGGCCGCGCCGATACCGATGTTGAGGCCCGCATCGAAGCCCTGGAGCAGGAAGCGGCGGCGCTGGAGCAGCACTCTTAAGTCGCGCCAGATGTTATGAAATCTTCCAAATTCGGGTTAAAAGGGTAGGAACTTGGTTTGATTGAGGGCCTTAATTATTTTCTTTATGCAAAATTGATTATCATAACCATGAGAACGATTCCCTAGGTCATAACCTCCATGACAACTGAAACAAACCTGATCCGTGTGCTTATTGTGAATGACCAGAATGACGTTTTGAAGCTTTGGCAGCGAATTATTAACCATTATGAGGGGTTGGAGTGTACGGCCTGTGCGACGGATGGCGAGAGCGCCATTGAACAGGTATTGCAAACCTCTCCTGATATCATCCTGATGGATATTATGATGCCCGGCATGAACGGCCTGGATGCGACGCGCCGCCTGCGTGATATGCTGCCGCAATCGCGCATTATCCTCTATTCGGCCTATATCAGCATGAGTGAAGATGCGCTGCGGGCCGGGGCGGATGAATTTGTCCTGATGCCTGTGCCGCCAGATCGTTTGATCGAGACCATCCGCCGCGTGTACAACACCCGCCGCTAGACTTCGCTTGATGTCTGTGCTGACCCCTGTTAGAGTTGGATACGAAACGATGTTCGGGACAGTCTTATCAGACCGTCCCGCGCTCATCCTGATCCCTGACTGAGGGCTGTTATGGCGATTCAACTGCTGATCACTTGTGATGACTGCGGCCTGTCGGAGGGCATCAATCTCACAGCGGCCCGTTTGCATGAGCAGGGCCTCGTCACCTGCGCCAGCCTGATGACAAATTTCCCCGCCGTCGCGCACGCTCTCAAGCTGTTTCGTCTCTACCCAACCCTGGAACTTGGCGTGCATCTCAATCTGTCGGATGGCATCCCGCTGACCCCATTGGGCGCAAACAGCGAACTCACACGGGCCGATGGACAGTTTCGGGATCGCTATGTGCTGTTTGCCAAAGGCGTCTTTCCGTCTGAGGCGATGATGGAGCAAATCCGCACCGAACTGCGAGCGCAGATTGCGGTATTGGTTGATGTCGGGATTCGCCCCGCCCATCTGACGACGCACTGTCATTTTCATGTGCTGCCCGCGCTGCGCGATCGCGTGTATGAGCTGGCGGAGGAGTACGGCGTGACCTGGGTGCGCTCGTACAGCTACCGCGCCACCTCGATTCCTTTCAATCCCCTGATCGACAAAGAGAGCCGCGAACCGTCGCCCCACGCCTTTGTCGTGCCGGATTACCTCGTCACGCTGCGGCATTGGCTGGATCGCCCGCCCGACGCCCTCCTGAATGAACTGCTGTCGCTGAATGGCACAGTAGAAATTGTGCTGCATGGGGGCATCATGAATGATGAGACATTCCCGGCTGATGTGCGCTACACGCCGCAGGAACGCTACTATGAGACGATGTACCTGGAAAAGGTCTATCGCTTGATCCAGACGCAGGCTTCGGGGGAGATCGTGATTCGCCCCCTAACACGGGCGCAGCACGGCCTTTAGGGCGGGACTTGACCCCCTCACCTCTCAACCTTTCTCAGGGGTAGGTTTTTTCACAACCGAAGCAACACACATCAAATATCCCATTCAATTGTAGGGGCGTTGCGCGCTGCGCCCCATATGCACCAACTTAGCAAATCTCCCTTCGCCAGCCTCGTTTTCGCCCTGTCGCCAGGGGTTTTCAACCCCGCAACACGGGAGACAGGGACTTTCAGTCCCTGACGCAAGCGCTTTTGCCGCGTCTTTGGCTCACAATGAGCACAAAAATCCTTAAGTTGCTGTATATGGGGCGCGACATGCTGCGCCCTTGATCGAAATCGCTATTTTGGGCGCAGCGCGTTGCGCCCCTACGCCAATCCCACCTCAAATTTACGACTTGTACCGTTGGTTACTAGGGTGTCTCTAAAAATAAAGACGTAATCGCCTGACGCCAAAATCTAATTTGATATCATCCCCTCGCATCGATTACCCTTGTTGATCGGCCTTCTTTTGAGTATCTGCTTCTGGATCAAGGGTCACGGCCTGCCGTTCCTGGGTGGAGCGGGCCTGGGCGACGATGCGCTCTTGTTCCTGCGGTGGCAGCGCCATGAGTTCGCGGCCTGTGTAGGTGCGCGGCAGGTGAAGAATCTCGTGTGCCTTCTCCAGCAGTTGCTGCTGCTGCGAGATATTCATCTGCTCGAACAGAGCCAGAAGTTCCTCTTGCATGGAAGTCATATTACATTCCTTTCTATTCGTCATCAATATAATTCCAGGATTCGATTTGGCGACATTTGCGATTATCATTCTGTTCCATGACTCACGCCCATAAGGATATCCATCGCTATGCCCTCGCTCTCTCATCGCTGGCGTCCCCTCCTGGCGCTGCTGATTTATAGTGTCCTCACGCTGGCGCTGACATGGCCGACGATCACCCACCTCACCGACAACTGGCTGGCCGACTCGACCAATGACCCGGATGCCTTCCTCAAGCTGTGGGATATCGACTATCTGGGACGGCTGCTGCATGGTGAGGCGGGCCAGACGTTTTTTCACACCTCGCTGCTGTTTCATCCGACGGGCCTCGATCTGACCTATCACACGCTGCATGTGCCGCATATGCTCACGGCGTATGCGCTGCGCCCCTTCTTTGGGCTGATCGGCGCGTTCAATGCCACATCGCTGCTGATGGTGCTCGTCACGGCTCTCAGCGGCTGTGCCCTGCTGCGCGAACTGCTGCCGGAGCGCGAAACGTGGGCGGCATGGGGGGCAGCCGTCTTTGGTGGGGCGGTCTTCGGCTTCTCACAGTGGGTGCTGTACAACTTTCGCCATCCCGATTTGGCATTTCTGGCGACGCAGGCGCTCACGCTCCTGTTCACGATTCGCCTTCTGCGGCGCAACCGCTGGCAGGATGCGCTGCTGGCGGGCCTGATGATCGGCATCACGGCCTATGTCGGGCTGTATATCCTCGTTGTGACCGGACTGATACTGGCGGTGCTGATTCTCGTCGCTCTAATCCAGCAGCGCGGGCGCATTCCCTGGGGCAGATTCGTCGCGCTGGCACTTGTGGCGGCGGTGATGGCTGCGCCGCGCCTCGTGCCGATGGTGTCGGGCAATCTGGGCTTCGCGCTGAGTGCCAAATACGGCGAGTATCATGCCTGGGAGAGCGTCGATCTGGTCAATTTCTTCATGCCTGCGGCTCATCCGCTGTTCGGCCAGATGATCAGCCTGCCCAAAGGCGCACAGCGTTATCACATGTTTTATCTGGGCTGGAGCGTGCTTCTCCTCGCGGTCATCGGCCTGCTGCCGCGCCGCACACGCGGTTGGAGCGCCGCCGGGCTTCTGGGGGCGATCTTCTTCCTGTGGCTGGCGCTCGGCCCCAAATTGAATGTCAACGGCGTCACATCGGAGACGTTCCCGATGCTCAAGCCGCTGCTGGATCATGTGCCTGTGATCTTCAAGGCGTTCGGGCGGCCCGATAACTTCCTCGTCGGCCTGACGCTGCCCCTGAGCCTCGCGGCGGCCTTCGGGCTGTGGGCGCTGTTGGACAGTATGCGGCGGCGCGGCGCAGGCGTGCAGATGGTCATCTGTGTTGGGGTATTGGTGTTTGCGTGTTGGGAACGGTGGGCCGGGCCGTATGACGGTTCCTATCCTGATCGCAAGGTCAGCCCCTATTACGCACAGTTGGCGCAGGAGGCGGGCGATTTTGCCATCCTGGATGTGCCGCTTGGACGCAATCCGGGCAAATTTTATCTGTATTATCAACTGACCCATCGTCATGCGATGGTGGAGGGCCTCGCCTCACGCACGCCCGATGGTGCATATGATTACATGGATGCCAGCCCGATGCTGACGGCGTGGAAATATTGGCAAAAGCTCGATTGCAGCAAAATTGATCTTTCGACAGAGTATGCAAAATTGGCGTCTGACGATGTGCGCTACATTATTTTGCATCGCAATGACCCACCGCTGAAAATTTTGCAGCCGTATTTCGCGGGCGTCACGCCGATCTATGAGGACAATAAGCTGTCTGTGTATCGCACAGCGGATCTGGTGAAGACGCCGACGTGCCAGTAAAGAGTAAAAGCAAGACAACGCAAAGTGACAAAGACCACAAAGATGATCCTTCTATGATCTTTATCATACGTATTTCTTTGCGTCCTTTGCTCTCTTTGTCACTTTGCGTTGTCCTGTTTTTACTCTTTTTGTGAACTTTTTCTCGAATTTTGGACACAGTGACCAACTTTTGCCCTCCATTCCCCCACACGATGCGTGACGAGTCGCCCGACAGTCTGTGCTATAAAAGAGAGACGCTGCGCTGTTTCACATCGTCAGGAGACGAGCTTATCATGCGGGATTTTATTGCAAAAAGTGTCCAGAATATGCGTCCATCCGGCATTCGCCGCTTCTTTGAGATCGCGGCCACGATGGACGATGTGGTGACACTCGGCATTGGCGAACCAGGCTTCACGACACCCGCCCACATCATGCACGCTGCCGTTCACAGTTTGGAGGCGGGCAACACCGCGTATACCTCCAATGCAGGTGATCCGGCGCTGCGGGCCGCCATCTCGTGCCACTACGAAAAACTCTACGGATTGTCCTATAATCCGGCTGAACATATTCTCGTCACCGTTGGCGTGAGCGAGGCGCTGTGGCTCGTGATGAAGGCCATCCTTGATCCGGGCGATGAGGTGCTCGTGGTTGAGCCGGCCTTCGTTGCCAATGCTGCCGCTGTCGAGATGGCGGGTGGCGTGCCTGTGGTTGTCCCCACCACCGTTGAGAATGAATTTCAGGTGACGGGGGCCGATCTGGAAGCCCGTATCACGCCGCGCACTCGCGCCATTCTGATGAGCTATCCCAACAATCCCACCGGGGCTGTTCTCACGGCGGAGCACATGGCGCAGGTCGCCGCCGTCGCGGAAAAATACGATCTGGTCGTGGTCTCGGATGAGATTTATGAGCGCCTCGTCTACGGCGTGACACACACCTGCTTTGCCACGCTGCCCGGCATGAAAGAGCGCACCGTCGTCATGAGCGGTATGAGCAAATCCTATGCCATGACGGGCTGGCGCATCGGCTATGCTCTGGCCCCGGAAGCGCTGACTGCGGCCATGAAGAAGCTGCATTCGTATCTCATCATGTCGGCCCCGACCATGAGTCAGATGGCCTCGATTCGGGCGCTGGAGCATGGCGAAGACGATGTGGCCCACATGCGCGATGCCTATGATGGCCGCCGCCGCTTCCTGGTCGAGCGCTTCAATGCGATGGGTCTGACATGCTTTGAGCCGCGTGGCGCATTTTACGCCTTCCCGTCTATCGTCAGCACAGGCTGGACGGATGAAGAATTCTGCGAACGGCTGCTGATGGAAGATCGCGTGGCGGTCATTCCGGGCAGTGCCTTCGGCGAGAGTGGACGCGGTTTTATTCGCGCCAGCTATGCCTCCAGCGATGAGAATATCGTTCGCGCCGTTGAGCGCATCGAGCAGTTTATGCAGCGGCATGGGCTGCTCCATCTGACGCCTGCGCTGTAAGTACGACATTCGCCTGTCCCCTCAATACGGGGAATGCCTCTAAAAGACACCATCCTCTTAAACATAAGGGCGCAGAATGGAGCAATTCCCTGCGCTCTTTTTTTGTTTGCGCTAGTATTGTCAATAATCGGTACAAAATCCCCCATGTCTTAAGCTGTGTTTCGATTAAAATAGAAGAGTAGATCCTCAAGAACGCCTGTCAAACATGGGCCTGGGGAAAGAGAACGGATTTCATCAATTCGCATGGAAACACGTACAAAAGTTTATCTGTCTATCACCCAGCCCACGCTCAAGACCGCCCTGCGCGAGTGCCTGATCGAGGCTGATTATGACGTTGAGATGCTTGATCCGAACACAACGAATCCAGCACTCCTGTCAGCGACACGGGGCGTGATCCTGCTGGAGGCCGAGACTGCGGACAGCCCCTCTCTCGCGCTGTGCCAGCGGCTGCGGGCAATGGGCGTGACGTCCCCCATTGGTTTGCTGACGCCGCCAGATGTTGATGTCATGGAGCAGGCCAAGACCTACGGCGTGACCGAGATGCTGCCTCTCCCGTTCCAGCCGCTGCGCCTCGTCAAGCATATCGAGAATATGGCGTGTCTGCATGATACGCAGTCGATTGCGGCCCGCTACCAGACGATGATGACCAAACTACCCAATGGAATTGTCATCATCAGTCGAGAGGGCACGATTCGCCATTGGAATACGGTGGCGGAGCAGATGTACGATTGGCTGGCCTCGGAGGTTGTGGGCCAGCCTGTCATGGCGATCTTCCCGTTTCATAACCTGCCGTTTACTATCGAAACGCTGTCGGATGCCATAGGCGGGCAGGGCTTCTGGCGTGGTGAGACCATTCTGACGAGTAAAAATCAGCGTTCTGTCAATGTCCTGCTCATGTTCGCGGCGGTGACGGATGCGGACGGAAATCTCGTGGAATATATGATGCTGCATCGGGATGTGACCGGGCAGCGTCATCTTGAGCGCACCCTGCAAACTGCCGAAGAGCAAACGCACTCGATCCTGGATGCCATGACCGACGTGGTGATGATCCTGGATCGGCGTGGACGGATTATCCAGATTCCCACACGCAACAGCCCGCACCTGCCCCGTCCGTCGTCAGAGCTGGTGGGGCATACCGTCGATGAACTGCTGACGGAGCGCAGCGGCGATATCCGGACCGCCCTCAATAGCGTCATTCAAGACCAGCGGTCTGTGCAAATCGACTTTGATCTAACGATTAAGGATGATATCCGCCACTACAACACCACGCTGTCGCCCTTCCATGATGATCAAATCCTGATGGTGGCGCACGATACCACCTCACATGCACGGGCGGAACGGGCGCTGCAAGAGACGGCCACGCGCTATCGCCAGCTCTTTGAATATGCCAACGATTCGATCATGCTGGTGGATGTCGAAACCAATCATATCCTCGATGCCAACCGTCAGGCATGCCGCAGCCTGGGCTATCAACGCGAGGAACTGCTGCTGCTCTCGCTCGATGACCTGGATGTCACCACCCCGATGGGGGATAGCGAACGGCCCTTCTTAAGCATGAGTGGACGCATGATCACCGAGCACTCCTATAAGCATCGGGCGGGTCATTATGTGACGGTGGAGAGCAGTACCCGCGTCATCACGGTCAATGGACGGCCTGCGCTGCTCACCTTCTCGCGTGATATCGGCGAACGGCAGCGGGCGCGGGCGGCTGAGCGTGAACAGCGTTTGCTGGCTGAGTCGCTGCGTGATACGGCGGCGGCGCTCAACAGCACGCTTGAACTGCGCGAGGTGATGGAGCGCATTCTCAATAACATCTCGCGCATCGTGCAGATGGAGAGCGCCAGCGTCATGCTGCTGGAAGATGGGGTCGCCCGCATTGTGGAGCATCGCGGCTATCTCGTGCCTTTGCTGGATGGCCTGGAAGACCGCCGCTATGTTCTGGAGGAGATGAACACTCTGCGCTGGATGTACGAGCACAAACAGGCGCTGCTCATCACGGATACCGCGCGGCATCCTCTGTGGATCAAGGATCTGAAGCTGCTGACGGTTCAATCCTATCTGGGCGCACCCATCATCTCCGGCGATGCCGTGATTGGCTTCATCAATATTGATTCCTCAAAACCGGGCTATTTCAAACCGGAGCATGTGGAGGGCATTAAGGCCTTCGCCGATCAGGCCGGGGTCGCCATCCGCAACGCCCACCTGTATGAGCAGTCTCAGAAGTATGCCGAGGTGCTGGAGACAAAAGTCGCACAGCGCACCGAAATGCTGGTTCGCATCAACGCCGAACTCACCGAGCAGATCACCGAGAAACAAGCGATTGAAGTGGTGCTGCAAGAAGAGCGCAATCTCCTGCGGATCGTGATCGATAATTTACCCGATCATGTCTATGTCAAAGATGCGGAAAGCCGCTTCATCCTGGCGAATATGGCCCTGACGCGCTTTCTCGATGCACCACATCCCGACGCGCTGCGCGGCCAGCACGACGCGGATTTCTATCCGAAGGAGCAGGCCAGCCTCTTTGCCGCCCAGGAGCGCCAGATCATCGCCACCATGCAACCGCAAACGGCGGCGGAGGTGCTGGTGGTGACGCAGCATGGCGATAAAGTCTGGTTGCTCACATCCAAAGTGCCGCTGCTGGATGCGCGAGGGCAGGTCATCGGTATCGTGGGCATTGACCGCGATATTACGCCGACCAAGATCGCCGAACAAAAGCTGTCTGAGGAGCGCAACCTCCTTCGCGCCCTGATCGATACCATCCCGGATCGGATTTACCTCAAAGACACGCAGCTTCGTCTGGTTTTGAGCAATCTGGCAAATGCTCGCACATTTGGCTACCGCCTGTCGGATGATATTCTCGCCAAGACCGACCAGGATTTCATGGGGCGATCCGTCGCCGAAGAGAATATTGCGCTGGAGCGGCGCATCCTCGATACAGGTCAACCGATCATCAATGATCCCGTGTTCTTCATTGCGCCTGATGGCACACCGACCTGGGAATTGGCGACTCGTCTGCCGCTTTACAACGGTGATGGCGAGGTGACAGGGCTGATCGGCGTCAACCGCGATATCACCCGTCTGCGTCAAACAGAGGCCCAGCTTGAGCAGGTCGTCGCCAGCGCCCGCTGTTTGCTCTGGTCAGCCGTTGTGGAACAGAGCGGCGATGAGTTTATCTGGCAGTTGCAGATCGCCAACGAGGAGGCGGCACAGCGCTTTCTACCCCTCAATAGCGAGGACAAAAGTTATACCGACGCTTGGCAGGAGGCGATTGTGCCGGAAGATCGGGATCGGCGGCGCTACGTGTTCCGCACGCATCTGCGCTACAACCGCCTGTCCTACAGCCAGGAGGTGCGCTGCTATCAGGCCGATGGCGCGATTCGCTGGTTGGTGGAAGATGTTCAGATTCAGCAGATTACGCCGGGCCGCTGGGGCATGGTGGGCGTCTGTACCGATATCACCGAACGCAAGAAGGCCGAAGAAACATTGCAGCGGGCTAAACAGGAATTAGAGCGCCGCGTCTCGGAACGCACCGAAGAACTTGTCCTCGCCAATCAGATGATGCGCCAGGAGGTGCTGGATCGTAAGCGGGCGGAAGATGCGGAACGGCAGCAGCGGATTGTGGCCGAGGCCCTGCGCGACAGTATCGCCGCTATCAATAACTCGCTGGATCGTAATGAGGTGCTGGACGAGATTCTCACGGCGATGGAAACCGTCGTGCCGCACACAGCGGCGTCGATCCTGCTGCATGAAGGCACATATGCCCGTATTGTGCGGCAGCGCGGCTACACCGATGCGCTGCAAGAACTGCTGCCCATCAAGGATATGCCCGATTTTCAAAGCGTCCTTGCCAATCGTGTGCCGCATATCGTGGGCGATAGTCACTCCTATCCCGGCTGGCTGACCCTGCCCGGCACAGAGTGGATTCGCGCCAACATGATTATCCCGATTCAGCTCGAAAACCTCGTGATTGGCTTCATCTCGCTGGAAAGCCCCACCCCCAATCAGTTTACCGAGGACGATGCACGGCTGTTGCAGAGCTTCTCCGAGCAGGCCAGCATCGCCATCCGCAATGCCCGCCTGATGGAAGAGGTGCGCGGCTATGCCTCTGAATTAGAAGATCGCGTTGAAACCCGCACACAGGAACTGTGGAACGGACGGGCGCAGTTGACCTCTATCCTGGATTCGATGCGTGAAGGCGTGATTTTCTACGATCTTCAATATCACGCCTCATACGTCAATCGTTCGCTCTCAGACATTACAGGCTACAGCGAGGACGATTGGCGCACGGCCAGCATCGGCTCCAATCTCATGATGAATTTGGCCCAGGCAGAACCCTATCAGATGATTCGCAAGATTGGACGCAGCTTGCGGCGCAAGGGCAGTTGGCAGGGCAATCTTGAACTGCGGCGCAAAGATGGCAGCATCTACAGCGCGGCCATCAGCGCTACCGATGTCCAGACTGCCGATCAGCGGATTGGTGTGCTGGTGGTGGTGCGCGATATCAGTCAGGAGAAGGCGCTTGAGGAGCAGAAGAAGCGCTTCATCGCGGATGCCGCGCACGAACTTCGTACTCCGATTGCCAATTTGAAGGTGCGGCTGTTCCTGATCTCGCGCCAGCCCAATCGCGTCCACGAACATCTGGATATCGCCATGAAAGCTGCCGATTGGATGCAAACGCTGATTGATAATCTGTTTGATATGGCGCGGTTTGAGCGCGGCGTGATTGCTCTCAAGCTGGAGTCGACGGTGATGCAGGTGTTTTTGCACGATGTGGTGCGCTTCCAAGAGCCAGAGGCGGAGCGGCGCGGCCTGGAGTTTATCTATGATTTCCCTGCTGATCCCATCCACGCCTCGGTTGACCCCTTCCGTCTGGCGCAGGTCGTAACGAATCTCGTCATCAATGCGCTGAACCACACACAGGCCGGATCCGTCACGGTGACGACCTGGACGGAGGACAAAAATGTGTATGTGCGCGTGCGTGATACCGGTTCGGGGATTGAGCCGCAGCATCTGCCGCATCTGTTTGAGCCGTTTTATCGCGCCCGCAATGATGACAATCGCGGGACGGGCCTGGGCTTGAGCATCTCAATGGAGATCGTGCAACTGCACGGCGGCACAATCACCATCGACAGCACGCTGGGCCTCGGCAGTAGCTTCACCATCTGTCTGCCTGTGGGGATTTAACAGAAACCCCTCCCTGACCCTCCCCACTCCGTAGGGAGGGAAAAAGGTAATGATTTACCTATCCATGAGAATCGCGGGTTTGTAGGGGCAGGATATATCCTGCCCTGATGCCAAATCTCCTACAAATCACGGGCGCGATGCATCGCGCCCCTACAAGAGCCTTTGTCGCATTGAGAGAGGGAAAAGCCCCTCCTTGCGAAGCGGGGAGGGGTTAGGGGAGGG
>Ga0105044_10008405_pt1 | contig 14173 bp, 13 predicted proteins | sample MAT01_FD_78092 | JGI IMG/M metagenome (GOLD analysis project Ga0105044, IMG submission 78092) | Freshwater microbial communities from Lake Fryxell liftoff mats and glacier meltwater in Antarctica - MAT-01 | ecosystem: Environmental > Aquatic > Freshwater > Ice > Liftoff microbial mat | place...
CGATCCGCTCCAGCGCCAGCGGGGTGAACTCGGACGGCTTCATCACCACGGCCGCGCCGGCCATCAACGCGGGGATCGCGTCGCCGAGGGAGAGCACCAGCGGGAAGTTCCAGGGGCTGATCAGTCCGACCACCGGATAAGGGCGGTACTGGACACGAAGGCGCCGCGTGGCACTGAGCGGGGAGTGGGGGCGGACCTTCTGTTCGCCGAGGAACTTCTCGGCCTTGCTGCCGTAGAAATTGATCAGATCGGTCAGATAGATCGGCTCGCCGGAAGCGTCGGCGCGGACCTTGCCCGTCTCCGCCTGCATCGTGTCGGTGATCCGGTCGGAGTTGTCGAGGATCCAGTCACGCAGCCTGTTCAGCCATTCGCGGCGGCCCTTGAAACCGAGTTCCTCCCAGGCCGGCTGGCTGGCCCGGACACGGTCCACTTTCGCGGCAACCGTCTCAGCCGAATCGATCGGCACGTTCGCGATGGTCTCGCCGGTGGCCGGGTTCTCTACCCCGATCACGTCGGCGGCGTCCTGAACTGCTGTTGGTTCCACGACCTGCCCCTATCCCGTTGCCTGGCGAACTACTGGCTGCTTCCAGCCTTCTTTTTACACCTTTTCTGGGCCGGTTTCTTCTTGCAGCTGATTTTTTTCGCCTTGACCCGGACCTTGATCTGGTCGAGCCGGTAGATGTCACCGAAATCGCTGAAGGCGTAAACCCTGCCCCAGCCGTCCTCGCCGAAACCGTTCAGGGCCGGATGCTCACCCTTACCGGGCGGCATGAAAGAGCCGATGTTGCGGTCATCCCGGAGCCACGAATTCGAGGGGGCGGCGCTCCGGATCCGGTTCTGGCAGAAGTCGCCGTAGATGATGCGGCCAACCTGGGTGGTCATCGACGGATCCTCGATGTAAGGGCCGCCGATGATCGCGCATCCGCTCTCGTGCGAGTAAGTGAGCACCGGCCACTTCAGGTTGAACGGGCCGGTCGGGGTGAGACCGTTCGGGCAGTCTTCGCCGCAGTTGTAGGGCTGCAGTCCTTCGAACAGTTTCCAGCCGAAGTTGGAACCCCATGCGGACCGCCAGGGCAGGATGTTCATCTCTTCGAAGCGGCCCTGGCCGACGTCCGTGATGACCATCTGCGTCTCGGCGTCCTTCGAGGCCCTGAAGAAATCGAAGCTGTGCGGGTTGCGGAAACCGTAAGCGAACACCTCGTCGCGTCCGGGTTTGCCGACGAAAGGATTGTCTGGCGGTATCCGGTAGGTGCGGCCGGCGGTCTGATCGGGGCGCGGATCAATGCGCAGGATCTTGCCGCGCAGGCTCTCCAGGTTCTGGGCGAGGTTGAGTTTGTCGCCCGGATCGTTGCCGTCACCGACCGAGATGTACAGGTAGCCGCCAAGGAAAGCCAACGGGCCGCCATTGTGGTTGCCCGATTCGGATACCCGGGGAATCCGCAGCAGGTTGCGGCCGCTGCCGGGGATAGTGCGGGTCGGATCCTTGTCCGGATCGACCCGGTATTCGTCGATCATGATGTCGCCGCCGCGGGCCGTGTAATGGACGTAGTAGAGGCCGGACTTCCCGAAGTCGGGCGCGAACGCGAGGCCCAGCAGACCCTGCTCGATCCAGAGGGTGTTCACGCGGTCGGAGATATCGAGCATCGTCTGTGGCAGCAGCCTGCCGCCCTTGATGACCCTGATCCTGCCCAGCCTCGAAGCTACGAAGACGAGTTTCTTGAAGCCCGGGGCCGAAGTGATCACGGTCGGACTCCGGACCTCCGCGACCGGTTCGAAAGCGATCTTCGGCTTGAACTTGACCTTGGCCGGAGCGGTCTCAGCCGCAACGGCTGCAGGGGCCAGCAAGGCCAGCAAAAGCCCTGCGGCGAAGAGCGCCGTCAGAAGAGGCGCGGCGAATGATCTGGACGAGTTCATTGGGTAAGTCTGAAGACCGGCCCGGCCAGAGAAGTTGCGTAAACACGCTTTGAAGCACTTTCGGCGAACGAAGAGATCGAGCTTTCGGAGAGTCCGGTTGCCCGGGTGCTGCGGACCCTGCCGTCGCCAGGTCGGAACGAACGGATCGCCCCCTTGCAGAAGTCGGTGTAGAGGTAGCGGCCTTTCAGAGCGGGCACCTTGGGGTCACGGACGATCAGGCCGCCGATCACCGAGCAGTAGCCGCCCGAATGCGACAGGACCAGGACCGGTTTGGTGGTGCCGTTGATCGCCCCGTCGTATTCGGCGAAACCCTCGAACCGGTTCCAGCCGAAGTTGGCGCCGTTCGCCCGGGCTACCGGCACGGCGTTGATTTCCTCGAACTCGTCCTGGCCGACGTCGGCGATCATCATGCGGGTGACGCCGCCCGACTTCTGGAAGGACCAGCGGAAGGGGTTGCGCAGGCCTACCGAGTAGATCTCATCGCGGCCGTCACGTCCGACGAACGGGTTCGAAGAAGGCACCGTGTACGGCCTGCCCTTCGAGGCGCGAGGATCGATCTTGATCATCTTGCCGAGCAGCACGTCACGGTTCTGGGCGTTGCCGGGCTCGTCGCCACCGCCGCCACCGTCGCCGGTGCCGAAGTAGAGGTGATTACCGAGGAACTGGAGCTGCCCACCGTTGTGGTTGCTGTTCTCGCGATGGGGGATCGTGATGACCCGCCGGCCTGAATTGGGGCGGGCCCGGACCGCGGTTCGAGCCCGGAACTCGTCGACCCGAATGTCGCCGGTGCCGTCGGTGAAGTAGACGTAGAAACGCTTGCTCCTCTTGTAATCGGGCGGGAAGCCGATCGAGAGCAGTCCACGTTCGCCGCCGGACTGGACCTTGCCCTTGATGTTGAGGAATGGCGTACGCAGCTTCTTGCCCTTGCGAAGGACCATGACCCGGCCTTCCTGCTCGACCACGAACATCAGGTCCCTGAAACCGGGGGCGGCCTTGATTTCGACCGGCTGCTGGAAGCTGGCCACCTGGACCAGCCTGGGCCGGGCGCGGTTCGCGCTCTGGCCGGTCGGCTCGACGGGGCCGGCATTGCGGACCGGCGGGCCCGCGTTCGAGTTCCCGGTGACGGTAGTGCCGGAGTCGTCGGCACAAGCGGTCGCAGAGAAACCCATCGACATCAGGAAAAGCGATGTGATCAGGCTCAGCGACAGACGGGAGCGGACTCGGGGTCCACCCGGCTTCACTCGGAGTCTTGTTCCTGCATTTTGAGTCTCAGTCGGTCTGATGGACTCAATGGTACGACTTTGCCGTTCTCGTCTATCTCGGTGGGGACCGGAACGTCGGATATCCGGGCCGGCAGGATTCCTTCCGGGGTGTCACCCGCAGCATCGATCGCATTCGCCTCTCCGCTCAATCCGCCGGCGATCAGGTAGGCGAGCCGGTAGTTGCCGGGACGCACGGCGGTGACCCGCCAGACCATCCGGGCGACGTCACCGGGCGCGACCGCTCCGAAGTTGAAGGTGCGGCGGTTGGCGGTCGCGTTGCCGCCACGGCCCACGGTGCCGGCCAGTTTGGGGTAGTTCTCTTCCATCACCCAGACCGGCCGCTGGGCCATTGCGAGGCCCTCCTGGGGATCGCGGTAAGCGAAAGCGAGGGTTGATCCGAGGCCGGGCAGGGAAAGGGTCGTCGAAAGCGCGGGCACCGTTTCGTCACCGGTGTTCCGTACGGCGATCCTCAGGTCGTAGGTCTCGGCGATCGTCTGGCGGGACTCGAACTCGGCCCGCAGGACCTCGACCGGATAGTCGCCCGCCGGTTCGTTTGCGAACTGTCCGGAGTCTTGATCGCCCCCACCACAGCCAGCGACGATCGCGGCAGCGGCCAGAAAACTGACCGCACCGCCGAGGACGCGGAGGTGTCTGCTCGTCTCCCGCAAGGCGGCCGCAACATACCACGCGCCTGCGGCTGAACCTGCAGTGAACGTGCCGGTGGTCACACACGCCGGGTAATCCCATACACTGAGCGACACGGCGGTAGCAGGTGTACCGGTGATCCTAGAACCGCCCGGGAGAGATGGTCAGAGCAGCCGCAAACAGGGCTTTCGAGCCCGCCAAGAATACGTTTATCGAGGTCGGCGAGATGTTGATCTTGACCGGACGGACCATTGGGTCCGCGATCAGGGCTCCCTACCCGTACGGAAACGAATTCATTGGCCAGTTCCTCTTCGCGCTCCAGCTGTGCTGGTTCCCGTTGATGATCTCCACCGTCGCTTTCGGCTTCGGTGCCCCCGGCCTGCAGGCAGCCAACTTCCTTTCGCTCTTCGGCGCGCTCGACCGGCTCGGCGGTTTCTTCGTGCTCGCCTCGATCCGTGAGTTCGCTCCCTTCGTGACCGCGGTCGTCGTCGCCGGCGTCGCCGGCACCGCGATCACCGCCGACCTCGGTGCCCGCAAGATCCGCGAGGAACTCGACGCCCTCCAGGTGCTCGGCGTCGATCCGATCAAGAACCTGGTCGTGCCGCGTTTCCTCGCGCTGATGGTGATCACGGGTCTGCTCGACATCTACGCGCTGCTTTTCGGCATCACTGGTGGCATCGGTGCCATGCTGCTTTACGACCAGCCGCTCGGCGGTTTCTTTGCGACGCTCTTCTCGAATGCTTCGACCCTGGAACTTGGAGCATCGGTTCTCAAGTGCACCCTCTTTGGCGCGATCATCGCGATCGTCTGCTGCTACAAAGGGATGACTGCGACCGGTGGTGCTGCCGGCGTCGGCCGTGCAGTCAACGAAGCCGTCGTCATTTCGCTGCTGGGAGTTTTCGCCTTCAACTATGTCTTCACCCAGACCATGCTCGCAACCAACCCCGAACTGCAGACGATCAAGTAGATGAACGGCGGCTGGCTGACAGTTCCGAGGAATTGGCTGGAGACAGCGGGTGAGATCTCCCGGTTCTGCGCCATGGTCATGGGCCAGGTCTATTCCGGCCGGGTCATCAAGTACTTCGGCGAATCGCTGAAGCAGGCCGGCATCCTGATCCTCGGTTCGACCACCGTCATCTTCGGTCTCGTCTTCACGATCGGTCTGACCTGCGGCATCGAGGGCGCATACTTCAACCGGTCGGTCGGCGCCCCCGCCTACGCCGGCGTGTTCGCCGCCTGGTGCGACCTCCGTGAAGCCATCCCGTACGCCTTCGGTTACATGATGGCGGCCAAGGTCGGCACCGGAATCGTGGCCGAGCTCGGCGCGATGCGGATCTCGGACGAGATCGATGCGCTCGAAGTCATGGGTGTTCCACCGGTTACCTTCCTCGCCGCGACCCGCCTGCTGGGCGCCTGGATGACTCTGCCTTTCATGTACATGGCGGCGATCGGCGTCGGCTTCCTCGCTTCTTACATCGCGGTCGTCGAGCAGATCGGTGACGTATCTTCGGGCGGTTACCTGCTGATCTTCTGGATGTTCCAGAACCCTCCCGACGTTCTGTTCTCGGTGATCAAAGCCATGACCATGGCGACCGTGATCGTGCTGGTCGGCTGTTACTACGGTTACACCGCGTCCGGAGGGCCGGTCGGGGTGGGTACCGCCACGGCCAAATCCATGGTTCTGAATATTGTCTTGGTACACATCATCGGAATGTTGGGAACCCTGGTCTTCTGGGGAGCCAACCCACGAGCACCGATAGGAGGGTGAAAGCTTGCGCGAGCACGACGAATCCGGGACGGAAGAGCCCATAAACGGTCCGGGCAGCGAAAGCGCCGAATCACCCGAGGTCGAAGCGGCCATCGAAGAGGTCGGACCTTCCTCCGGACTGGCTGGCGAAATGGAAGCCGAAGACGAACATATGGCAGCTGCCACCGACGTCCCCGACACCACTGGCGTGGCCGTAATCGACGAACCGCCGCCGAACGATCATGGCGAGTACGTGGCCGAGGACGGTGCGGTGCTGTTCAGGGACTTCATCCTGCCCGGCGTCGCGCCCGGCGAGACCGATCCCTATAAGTGGCACACCGGCAAGAAGGACACCACCGGTGGCACGCCCGCGATCGAGATCAAGGACCTGGTCAAGCAGTTCGGGCGCTCCCGGATCCTCAACGGACTCAACCTCGACCTTCCCGACGATCAGATCTCGATGGTGCTGGGTCCCTCGGGCACCGGCAAGAGTGTGCTGATCAAGCACATCGTCGGCCTGCTCTACCCGGACTCCGGCGACGTCGTGGTCAAGGGCCAGTCGGTCCCGGACCTGAGCGACGACGACCTGTTCGAAATGCGCAAGAAGTTCGGCCTGCTCTTCCAGGACGGTGCGCTGTTCGGCTCGATGAACATCTTCGACAACGTCGCTTTCCCGCTTCGCCAGCACACCGACAAGAGCGAAGAAGAAATCGAAGACATATGTGCGGGCCGCCTGCGCGAGGTGGGTCTCGGTGAAGCCCACCACAAGATGCCCAACGAGCTTTCCGGCGGGATGCGCAAACGCGCCGGTTTCGCCCGCGCTCTCGTGCTCGACCCGGAGATCGTCATGTTCGACGAGCCCGACTCGGGTCTCGACCCGGTCCGCACGGCGCTGCTCTGCGAACTGATCAAGGAAGTCCACGCCGAAAGCGGCGGCTGCTATCTGGTGATCAGCCATGACCTCGGGACCGCCCGCCGGATCGCCGACTTCATCGCGGTGCTCTGGAAGGGCAAGATCGTCGAGAGCGGGCCCAAGGAACATCTCTTCGAGTCGGACAATGAGTTCGTCCACCAGTTCCTCCGCGCTGACGTGACCGGTCCCCTGGCGATGGATTGAGCCGGAGAACTCCGGGGGACTTCTTTGGGACGGTCGCGGCGGCAGTAGCCCGCCGGGCCTGGATCGTACTAACAGTCGGTCTGGCGGTCGCGGTGCTGGCCGTGGTCGCTGCTTCCGGCATGAAGACGCAGTCGGTACCCGACGCGATCTTCGACCGTGACTCCGACGAATTCGTAGCGACCGAGCGGGCCGACCGTGATTTCGGCGAGGACCCGGTCGTCATCGTGGTCAAGGGCGACCTGCGCGAGACCCTGAACGCACGCAACATCGCCCGGATGAACGTGCTCGAGCAGTGCGTTTCCGGCGGCATCAGCCGCGGTCGCGGAAGGCTTTTCCGGATCTGCGAGCAGATCAATCAGCTCGACCCGGTCAAAGTCTTCACCGGGCCCGCAACCTTCCTCAGCCGGGCAGTCAACGGCATCACCGGCGTCTACCAGCAGCAACTGCAACGGCTCGAGCAGATACCCGAAGGAACCGCCCGGGCATCGCAGGCCAATCAGGAGCTGCTCAAACTGGCGGCTCAGATCGTCTCCCGATACGGACTGACATCGCTGCCCAGCCTCGACGACCCCGCTTTCATCAGCCGGGTCGTCTACGGCGAAGGTGGTTCACGGTCCGGCCCCAAACCGAGGCTCTCCTATCTTTTCCCCAACTCGGAATCCGCCCAGGTTGTGCTGCGGCTTCGCAGCGACCTCACCGACGAGGAACGGGCGAAGACGATTGATCTCATCGAGCAGGCGGCCGACGACAAGTCGACCCGGCTGCAGGACGCCGAATACATAGTCTCGGGATCCCCGGTCGTGTTCGACGGGCTCGAAGACTCGCTGCAGACCGGGGTGCTGCTGCTGGCCCTGGTAGCGCTCGTGCTGATGTCGATCGCCCTCGCGGTCATCTTCGGTTCCGTGTGGAGGCTGCTGCCACTCGGGCTCGCTCTGCTGGCAATCGCGATCGTGTTCGGCCTGTTGCGGATCTTCGGCGGCTCGATCTCCCTGGCGGCACTTGGGGTTGCCCCGATCCTGATTGGCCTAACGGTCGATTACGCGGTCCAGATCCAGGCCCGTTTCGATGAGATCGACCATGAACTGGGTCCGGCCGAAGCCGCACGGGAAGCGGCGGCCGGGGGAGTGCCGATGATCGCGACCGCCTGCCTGGCCAGTGCGGTCGGCTTCTCCGCCCTGATCATCTCGCCGGTGCCGCTGATCAGCGAGTTCGGCCTGCTGCTTGCCGCCGGCGTTCTGGTCTGCCTTCTGATCGTTTTCCTGCTTGGTTTCGCCGCCCTCGCGCTGCGCGGGCCCGGGCTTGCCCGCCCGGTCTTCATCGAACGATTCGCCCCGTTCGGGTGGGTGAAGCACGGGGCAAAATCGCTGCTCGGCATGGCGATCATCGCCCCGGGCAGGCTGCTCGTAGTCAGCCTGGTGATCGCTGCCTGTGGCTGGGCGGCCGGCACCCAGGCGGTTCCGGCGACTGAGATCGGCCAGCTGCTGCCCGCCCGGTCCGACGCGGTCAAGGACCTGCTCGACGTCGAGGACACGACCGGGACCGCCGGGGAGGTTGACCTGATCGTGCGCTCCGACGACGTCACCGCCCCTGAGGTGGTTGCCTGGATGGACGAAGTCCGGACCAGCGCCCTGGCAAAAGCCGGCTATGCGCCGGTCGACCCGAGCTGCGTCGACGCCGAGCTTTGCCCGGGCCCGGCGATCACCGATTTCGTTGGTAACGGTGCCGGGATGTCCGCAGCCGGGATCAGGGAGGGGCTGCGCACTCTGCCCCTGACCGAACGCGAAGCGATCATTGCCGGCGGGTTGGCCGGGGATGAGCCGCCGACGACAACAAAGATCCCGTTCGCGATCCGGGCGGGTTCGGTCGACCGTCAGCGTGACGTGATCGACTGGATCGACGAAGCGATCAATGAATCGAGGGACGGACAGGGGCCACCGGAAGGAACCACGGTCGAGCTGACCGGGCTGCCGGTGGTGATCACCACCACGGTCGAGGACCTCGCTGACTCGCGTTACATGCTGATCGGGCTGGCGATCCTTGGCGTGGCCCTGGTCCTGCTGCTGGTCTACCGCTCTCTCAACCGGGTGATCGTGCCGCTGGTCCCGATCGTGGTCGCCGGCGGCTGGTCGGCCCTGATCGTCTCGACCCTCGACATATCTCTCAATCCACTTTCGGCAGTACTGGCCGTTCTGGTCACCGCGATCGCGACCGAGTTCTCGGTCATCCTCACCGGCCGCTACTTCCAGGAGCGTGAACTCGGGTCAAGCATGGCCGAAGCTCTGCGTTCCACCTACGGCCGCACCGGCATGGCGATCGCCGCCTCAGGCATCACCGCGATCGCCGGTTTCGCCGCGTTGATATCCAGCGACATCCAGATGCTGCGTGACTTCGGGCTGGTCGCCGTCGTCGATCTGACCGTCGCCCTGATGGGTGTGGTGATCGTCCTGCCCGCCGTGCTCGCCTGGCAGGAGAAGCGGTGACCGGTCTGCCCGGGGACAGGGAGGAGGCCGATGAGGTGGCGAAGAAACCCTTCAACTATGTCGCTGTGGTCGGGGTTGTCTTCTTCCTGATCATCGCAGCCGCACTCTTCAACATGCTGAAGACCGAGGATTCCGGCACGGTCGGGCTTGGACCCGTCCTGCTCGGTGAGCAGGTTCCGGAGTTTGCGGTGCCGATCGCGACCTCCGACCTCGATGGTGACGCCAACGTCGACGAAGAGCAGGCCTGCTCGGTCGCGGGTGATGACGTCATGCGGATCTGCGACTACTTCGACCGGCCGCTGGTGATGTCTTTCTGGTTCACGGAAGGATCGTCCCGATGCATCGAGCAGCAGGACGTTTACGAGGAGCTCGCCGCCCGTTTCGACGGCCGCGCCGAGTTCATCTCGATCAACGTGCGTGACGACCGTGACCGGGTGAAGGAACTGATCGATGAGAACGGCTGGCAGGTTCCGGTCGGATACGACCGTGACGGCGCCGTCTCCAACATCTACCGGGTGGGTGTCTGCCCGACCTTCCTCTTCATCGAGCCGGGTGGCATCCTGAAGAACGCCGAAGTCGGAACCAAGACGCTTGAAGAGCTCGACGCGCAGGTACGCTCCCTCCTGAATTCCAATGGCAAAGAAATCGAACCGGCCCAAGCCGGCACTTAAGCAGGAGGAGCCGCCCGCACCGTGGGGTTCGTTCCCGCTGGTCGAGCTCTCGGTCCTGGTCGGCCTGATCCTGATCGTGATCGGCGCGATCACCACGAACCCGGTGCAACTTGGTATCGGTCTGGCGCTAGGCTCGCTCGGTGGACTCGAGCTCTCGATCCGCGAGCATTTCGCCGGCTATCGCTCTCACACGACCCTGCTTGCCGGGGTGGTTTTCGTGCTCACCACAGGGCTCATGTTCTTCGTTGCCGAGCAGGTGCTCTGGATCTGCCTGGTGGTCGGCTTCACCCTCGGCGGTGTCGCCTGGGGTCTGCTGCGCAAGGCCTTCATCAAGGCCTCGGGCGGGCTGGCTTACAAGCTTCGCTGATCCGCTCAGAGACAAGCTGCGCTGAGCCCGGACAGAGAGGTGGGCCCGGCTTGCGCCGGACCCACGGTCCCTACTTCTTCGCTCCGTACACCCGGGTCAGTGGGGACGGAGCTGGCTGACCAAGAGCATGCGTTGGCGCTCGGTCAAAGTGTCCAGCCGCTTGTTCTCGCTGAGGCCGACCGAGGCGAGAAGCTTGCGGGTGCGTGTACGACCCCAGCGGGACTGGCTGCGCAGCAGCTCCGAGAGGGTCATGCTTTCCGTCTGCCAGGGGCATTCGGAAATGACTTTGGTGATCGGAAGTTCGCCACTTGCGATTGATCGCTTCAGGGCCGCGCGGGCCAGTCGGACCCGGTTCGCACGTTCCAGCGCCTGCAGGTGCTGGGGGACGGTGGGACTGACTGTTGAGGTTGAAGCGGCAGTGGCAATGGATTCCACGGGCTGTCCTCCCTTCAAGGGGATCTGTTGGATTGTGACTGGTTTCAGGCGTAGACCACTGCTTCAGCAACGGTTCCCACGTCGGTCATACTCTCCTCGCCCCGACCCTCTCCTGAGTGGTTTGGGCGATAGGAGCAACCTATTCTTTTGCTCTCCGGGCGTCAATGGCAATTTCGCCAAAAAGTCGCTAAGAGCAGCATTTTCCTTCGGTCAGGAGTGAGGCAGGTCGGGGAAGTCCCTGAGGACCTCTTCGAAGATTCCCAGGGCCTTGTCGAGCTGGGCTGTCTCGTGGGTGGCCATCAGGCTGGTTCGCAGCAGCGCACCGCTCGGCGGGACAGCGGGGTGGATGGCCACGTTGGTGTAGACACCGGCCTCGAACAGGGCCTTCCAGAGCAGGATGGCCTGCCAGTCCTCGCCGATGACCACCGGCACGACCGGGGTAGTCGCGGTGGAGCCGTCTGGCATCAGTCCGGGCTCGACCACCTTGAGGCCGAGTCCCTTGAGGCCTTCACGCAGGTAGTCGGCATTGTCGAGCAGCCTCCTGTAGAGCGCCGGGCCTTCGGCTTCGCAGATCTTGACAGCCTCGAGAGCGGCACCGACCGCGGCCGGCACGCCAGACGCGCTGAAGATGAAGGAACGGGAACTGATCCGCAGGTACTCGATGACCTCACGGTTGCCGGCAATGAACCCCCCGCAGGAGGCGAGGCTCTTGGAGAAGGTGCCCATACGCAGGTCAACTTCGTCTTCGAGCCCGAAGAGCTCTGTCGCACCGGCGCCCCGGTCGCCGAGCACGCCGACGCCGTGGGCTTCGTCGACCATCAGGCGGGCACCGTAGTGCTTGCTCAGTTCGACTACCCGCGGCAGGTCACAGAGGTCACCCTCCATCGAGTAGACGCCATCGACCACGACCAGCACGCCGCCACCGTCGCCGGCGGCCCGCTGGAGCATCTTCTCAAGCTTGTCCATCCGGTTGTGACGGAAAGGTCGCATCTTCGCCCCGGAGAGCTTGACTCCGTCGAGGATCGAGGCGTGGTCACCCGAGTCGGCGATCACGGTGTCGTTCGGACCGAGGATCGCCTGCAGGCAACCGACGTTCGACTGGTAGCCGGTCGAGAAAACGATCGTGTCTTCCGTATTCATGAAGCCGGCCAGCCGCTCTTCGAGTTCGACGTGTATCGGGGTTGTGCCATTCAGCAGGCGTGAACCGGTGACCCCGGTGCCGTACTCGTCGAGTGCGTCGCGAGCAGCCTGCTTGACCCGATCGTCCCCGGTCAGGCCCAGGTAGTTGTTCGAGCCGAGCATGATCGTCTCGCGCCCTTCCATCTCGACCACCGGCCCGGCCTGGGAGGTCAGCAGGCGGAAGTACGGGTTGAGGTCGGCCTCGTTGGCGGCTTCGAGCATCTCGCGCCGCTCGTGGTTCTTGACCTTCTCGAAGAGATCGATCGGGGTCGCTGTGGTCTCATTCATGTGACCAGTCTGCCAAAACGGAGGGCGGCTATGGGCGGTGGAGCTTGCCCAGGATGCGGCTCAGGTGATCGAGGTCTTCGTCGGAAAGGACCGAGATCGACTCGGGCGGGGTTTCGAGGCGGTCGAGAACGTCTTTGCGAAGCTTTTCGCCTTTGGGGGTGAGTACGAGCAGTTTGATGCGCCGGTCATTCGGGTCGGCGGTGCGTTTGACCAGGTTGCGGTCTTCGAGCCGGTCGGTGATTCCGGTCAGGTTGGAACTGTTGCAGGAGAGGTAGCAGGCCACCTCGCGCATCGGCTTCGGCTGGTCGAGGGTGCGTAAGACCATGATCTGGGGCGGGAAGAGGTCGAACTCCCGGCAGACCGCCATCATCACGGGCTTCTGGCTGAACCAGAGGTCACCCAGCATCTGCCAGGCGAGCGTCTCCTTTGCGGAGCGTGATTTCGGCATCGTCGTCTCCATGCCAGAGGGATAATAGCAATTGTCCTAAATAGTTGAAGACATGAAACTTTGCTATACATACCAGTCACGAATATGAAAGAAGATGCGAAGAACGGCATAGAAGTCGAGGGGCTCGTCCGCGAGTTCAAGAACGGACCACGCGCGGTCGACGGCATCGACCTTGTGGTCGAACCGGGGGAGATCTACGGATTCCTCGGCCCGAATGGCGCCGGCAAGTCGACCACGGTCCACATGCTGACCACGCTGCTGCCGCCGACCGCCGGCGTCGCCAGGGTGGCCGGCTTCGACGTCGCCACCCAGGGGCCCGAGGTGCGCAAGATGATCGGCGCCGCACTCCAGGAGGCGGCGCTCGATCCTCACCTGACCGGTACCGAGCACATGAAACTCCAGACCTCCCTCCACGGACTGCCGAAATCCGAGCGAATCAAACGCGGTGAAGAACTGATCGAACGGGTCGGGCTCTCCGAGGCGGCCGACCGCCGGGTGGGTGGTTACTCCGGTGGCATGAAACGCCGGCTCGACCTTGCCCTCGCCCTGGTCCACCGGCCACGGGTGCTCTTCCTCGACGAGCCGACCACCGGCCTCGACCCGCAGAGCCGCTCCTCGCTCTGGTCAGAGGTCACCCGGCTTTCGGCCGAAGACGGGGTGACCGTCTTCCTGACCACCCAGTACCTCGAAGAAGCTGACCAGTTGGCCGACCGTGTCGGGATCATTGACGACGGCAGGATCGCTGCCGAAGGAACCCCGGCCGCCCTCAAGTCCGAGATCGGTCGGCCGAGCGTCGAGGTACTGCCCTGCGACCCGGCCAGACGCGACGACGCAAAACGGATCCTCGCCGATTTCGGCACCAGCGTTCCTGCCGCCCGTGACCTGCTCGGCATCAGGCTGAACGAAGGCATCGACGAGCTGGTCGGCATCGTGCGGGCCTTCGACTCGGCCGGAATCGAACTGGCCAGCCTGGTGCTCAACGAACCCACCCTTGACGACGTCTTCCTCGCCAAGACCGGCCGCCACCTTGAAGGTGCGGGCGAAGCCGACAGCGGAGAGATGTCCCTGCCGCCGGCGCAGGGCGCCGCCGCATGAGCGGAGCCGTAATCACAGCCGGGGACCGGGGGACCATGGTCCTGCCGATCCAGGTGGCCGCGATGGCGGCCCGCTCGGTAACCCGGCTGGTGCGTCAGCCGGCGGCGATCGTGCCGAGCGTGATCTTCCCGTTGTTCCTCCTGGCAGTGAATGCCGGTGGTCTCAACTCGGCAGTCGACATCCCCGGCTTCCCGACCGACTCATACATCACTTTCGCGATCGCTTTCACTTTCATTCAGGCGGCGATCTTCTCGACGATGAACGCCGGCCAGGGCCTGGCTCAGGACATCGAGAACGGTTTCTTCAGCCGGCTGGTCCTGACCCCGATGCGCCCCTCCGCCCTGATGGCCGGCCAACTCGCCGGACTGGTTCTGCTCGGGCAGTTCCAGGCCCTGCTTTACCTCGCGATCGGACTCGCCGCCGGGGCGCACTTCGAGGCCGGCATCGGCGGCTACTTCGTGCTGGCCGCACTGGTTTCGGTGATTTCGGTCGGCTTCGGCGGAATCGGTCTGATCATGGCGATCA